>JGIcombinedJ30088_10001445_pt1 | contig 24302 bp, 13 predicted proteins | sample PinacodermPK_FD_30088 | JGI IMG/M metagenome (IMG submission 30088)
ATGATGATGATGATGATCAGGATGATGATGATGATGATCAGGATGATGATGATGATGATCAGGATGATGATGATGATGATCAGGATGATGATGATGATGATGATCAGGATGATGATTAGGATGATGATGATCCGACAGAGAATGAACCTACCGATACCCAGCCCACTACTACAACTCCAACAAATCAACCGGCAACGAATCAACCTACTACTACGAATCAACCAACTAATACGCAACCTACCGCTGCTTGCCCTTCTGGGACGAACCCGTTATACACAGATGGTGGAATCATCAAAGCAAGGGATTGTGCTCGGTCATTAATTGGTCAGCGGGTACTAATTGATCCTAGCGATCCATCATCTCAAGAGTATCTTATTGCCGATACTCAAATACTAAGAAGTGAAGTAAGAGGTCGTAGAAACGTTCAATACGTAAATACCACATTTGTTAATAATATGTGGAAATTGTTTAACGATAACACAACATTTAATGACGATATCAGTAAATGGGATGTCAGTAATGTGACCAATATGAGAGAAATGTTTGCCCATGCTACTTCTTTCAATCAAGATATCGGTTCTTGGAAAACCGGAAAGGTGACCAATATAAGTTGGATGTTTAACAATGCTCGTTCCTTCAATAAGTCACTAAATTGGAATACAAGTAAGGTGACGAATATGACTGGGATATTTCTTGGTGCTTCTTCCTTCAATGGAGCTATCCGTAATTGGAATACAAGTCAGGTGACGGATATGAGTGGGATGTTTTCCGGTGCTTCTTCCTTCAATAAGCCACTAAATTGGAATACAAGTAAGGTGACGAATATGACTACGATGTTTTCCGGTGCTTCTTCCTTCAATCAAACAATCAGTGGTTGGAATGTTGGTATGGTGACCCTTTGCGATGGGTTTTCAACATATAGCAACCTCACACAAAGTAATACCCCTAATTTCACCAGTTGTAACCCTAATTAAGTTTTTAGACCAACCATTACCGGTCCCTGTGCTCAGTACTTTTTTTAAAGAGATCGTTCAGATCAGGTATGCCCTATACTTGCTTTTTCCTCTCTATCAGGAAGAATCTGCAAACCTATTTCCCCGTATCCTCAAAAACTAAAAAAAATACCAGCAAATACAGTACAACTAGTTGCCCATATCCTAACATCAACACATAACTTTCTAGTGATTATTGAGTTTTTCAAAATACTCTACTTATTCCCATAGTAACCCTCTTGGTCCTATTTTCCTGAAACTCATTGTTAGTTCGGGTTTATTCTCTATTGATCTTCGTCCTAACTTCACAAGATGTAATCCTTAATTAAGTTTACAGACAAACACTCTTCTATTCGTGTTCTCAATAAATCAATCCAATTTAAAATGGTTTGCATCTTTGGTTTGAAGAAAGTCTCCTCCTTTATTTTCAAGATGAATCTCATTTTGGATTAATGATCAAACGAAAGCGTCTGTTGGTCTCCAAAAGTGTCCATCCAATTGATGAATATCAGCATAGTTATCAATGGCTTGGTTAAGGGGTGACTTTTGGTCTATCATAGGAAATAGTTTTTCTCTCGAAACATCATCAGTGTCTAATGATAATTTCAAGGGTTTTCTGAAAGATTTTTGTTCCCTCTTAGAGAGTTAGCAAACAAAATTCGAGAGAACTTAAAACCATGATTAATGACAATGCTGGCTCTCACGATTGTAAGAATATGACCATTCCAGAAAACATGAGACTTGGATATTTGGTCAATATATCCTGTCTAAAAAGAGAGAAGTTAGCCTTATATAGCTTTGATTTTGGGGATATTGATTTTTGTTCGTGTAGACATATAGTAAATTTTTTGTGAGGGTTAGGATAGCAAAAACCCTGAGACAAAAAACACATATCCATTACATCAGATCTTTTCAAAAGAGATGGAAAGTATGTAGAACAATAGCCAAAACTTATAACATTACCCAGATGGAGAGCAACAAGGGACTCAACTTTTTGGCTCTTCATACGATGAACTACCAGATAAAGTCTTAGATAAACACCACTTATACCATTTAGTCACTATACTTACTCAATAAGTTTATAGGTTTACTCTACGGATAAATAGCTTAGGCATTAAATTTTCTATGAGTAATTTTATTGTTTAAACGGTATTATTCATGGGTGAGCGACTTCTATCTGGATAGATACTACAACGAGTTCTGCTTCAGAATAAATCGTTCCCAGAGTGAAGAGATGATATTCAAAAATCTGATTGCAAAAATCGTGAACAAAGAAAAAATCTATCAAAAAAATCTGATATGTTCTTAAGTGACGACCTCAAAATCAATTAATATACAATCAAAAAGAACTATTTCACATCAAAGTGAGAGAACTCAGTTTATTAACTTTGAAGGATTAAATCCTACTACCTCCGGTTAACATTATCTCTTACTCTAGTGTGTAGAGGTACTTGGCTCCAAAAGATGATTTGTATTATAGCAGGATTGTGTATTATGTCAGTTTTTAAATCCACTTCACACTTTGCTAACACCTTAGTTCAATGGTTAAATTACAGAGATATTCCACTTTGAAATATTATATAAAAACCCAAATTTACCCCTTAGTATCTACTCTTTCAGTAATTTGTCAATGTTTCAATAACAGATTAAGGATTCCGTTACATCGAAATCATTTTATCAATTACATAATGACTGAAATATCAACAGAAACCAAATAGCAGCTCAATGTTCTTCAAACATAACCGTTATTTCTTTTTGTTTATCGTTTTAACACTTTTCACTTTATTTTCGTGTAACAATGAGACAGTTGAAACTGTTACTGCCTTCAAGCCTCCAGAAGCAGCTAAGTTTACCATAGTCACATCAGCTGGACTTGGCGGAACGATCACAGACACTGAAAGAAATGTTGAAAATGGACAATCAGTGATAATTAGAGCCACTCCCATGAAGCACTATCAATTTAAGGAATGGACTGGCGACTGCGGTACATTTAGCAAGGAATCGATGACCGACAATCAACACGAAATCACAATTACCGCTTCAAAAAATTGTCAGGTCAGGGCTGAGTTTGAAAAGATTAGCTACACCATCATAGCCACTTCAAAGGGTGGAGGTAGAGTAAGCAATGGACTATTGTCTAAAGAACAAGGGCAGATAGCCACCTTTACCGCAAAGCCTGATGAAGGATATGAATTTAGTGGATGGCAGACGACAGAAGATAATGATTGTCCATCGCTTGAAGATTCTTCGAATAGCAAAATAATTTTCGCAGTCGCAGGTGATTGTAGCTTAGAAGCAGTATTTGCCAAGGTACCCCGAACGATTACCACCATATTCAATGAGGGAGGCCATTTGACTTCAAATGGAAAGAAAACCGAAACCCTGACAGTAAATCAGGGGGATGAAGTGAAGATTACTGCTATTGCTGAAGACCATTATCAGTTGATAAATTGGGAAGGAACTTGCGGTGATTTTGGTGCTGATTCCTCTACAATAAGGATAAACTTGGAGAAGGATTGTACGATAAAAGCGGTTTTTGAAAAGATTCAATATACCATCAGTACTGCCTCTTCTGAGGGTGGCTCAGTAAGTGATACAGAATTGGTGGAAACATATGGTCAGTCTGTAACCCTGACTGCTACATCTGAAAATGGATATAAATTTAGTGGATGGACATTAGCAAAGGATACTCATTGTCCTGATCTAACCAATACTTCTACCACTACTTTGGAATTCACTGTTGTAGGAGATTGCCAACTACAAGCGACCTTTGAAAAAGCAGAGTTTACCATCAGTGCATCCTCGACTGAAGGAGGTTCAGTGGTCGAATCAAAATTGATAGTAGAATATGGTCAGAAAGCTACCTTGAGCGCAACTCCTGATGAGGGTTATGTATTTGATAGGTGGGAAACATCAGAAAATTCTGTTTGCGCAACGTTAAATGATTTATCCAACCCAACTTTGAAATTTACAGTTGAAAGAGCTTGCCAACTAGAAGCAATTTTTATTCCAGCGCCTCGAACGATTACTACCTCAGCAAATGAAGGTGGAGAAATAACCGAAACCCTAGCAGTGAATCATGGGGATGAAGTGAATATCAAAGCCTCCCCCAACCTACATTACCAGTTGAAAGAATGGCAAGGAACATGCGGTGAATTCAATTCAGAGAATACGTCCATATCTTTCACAGCTAGTAAAGATTGTGAAATCAAGGCGATCTTTAAGAAGATAGAATACACTATCAATGCTTCCTCTTCTGTAGGAGGTACAGTAAGTGAACAAGAATTATTAAGGGAACATGGTCAGACCGTTAACTTAACTGCTAAAAGTGAAGAAGGATATGTGTTTGAAAAGTGGGAGACAGTAGAAGATACCGACTGTCCTAGCTTAACCGATGTCTCCAACCCCACTTTGGAATTTACAGTTGAAAGGGATTGCCAATTGCAAGCGATTTTCACACCGGTTCCCCGTACGATTTCTACCTCAGCAAATGAAGGTGGAGAAATAACTGAAACCCTGATAGTGAATGATGGAGATGAGGTAACTATTGAAGCTACGGTGAAAGAACATTACGAATTCAAGGGATGGGAAGGAACATGCGGTGAATTTAATTCAGAAGATGAGTCTATATCTTTCACAGCCAGCGAAGATTGTGAAATCAAAGCAGTGTTTCAACCACTAATGTATACCATCACGACCGAAAGCTCAGGAGGAGAACTGAGTCCAAATACAATTGAGGAGGCAGAATACAACAAGAAGGTCACTATAGAGGCAGAACCCTATATTGGATATGAGTTTTCCATCTGGAAATCAACTGGTTCAGGCTGCCCAGAAATATCCGACCCTACTTATTCCATACTTGAGTTTGAAGTAAAAGGAGATTGCAAGTTAGAAGCAACATTTACTCCCATTGATAGTAATGTCCCAGGAGAGGAGAATGAAACCACCCAAGAACATGAACAGACAAATAATTTGCCTCTAGACACTAATCTCGGGGAAAATTCTAACATTAATCTCGGTATTGTGCAATATGATATAACCACTTCTTCAACTGTGGGTGGACAACTTAAATCTTCTTTCAAATTATCACAAAACGAACAAACTGATTTACGTGCCTATCCCAATAGAGGAAGCTATGTATTTAAAAAGTGGGAAACAAACTGTAGTAATTTTAGTGCAAATGAATTATCTAAAAATCCGATAACCCTGAAGGGAACTAAAAATTGTAGTATTCGCGCCATCTTTGAACCTATAATTTTAAACACAATCCTATCTGAAGAAATAATCACGACTTTTGGAACGAGTTTTAACGATGACCCCATTTATCAACAAATTGTTTCTCGTAACCCGGAATCCTATTTAATTGCATTCATCAGGGATGCAAGAAGGCACGGCTATGATGGAAATTTAAACATTAAAACAGATGAGTTTACTTTTGGTGAAATCGAAAATTCCATAGGTGTAGATGCCTTCGCCTTAGCAAATATTTGTAAGATAGATCCACCTACAATAAAAGTATCCAAAACATTTTGGGATATTTTATCTGAATGGGAATCAGACGCTAATGCCAGAAGAGATATAGATGTAATTTGGCACGAATTTGGACATGCTATATTGGGTTTACTTCACGCGAAGGATGATGCACATATAATGTACAAGAATAGGGGTAGTGAAACGAACCCTTTATTTTGGTATTACAATACAAACGACGAGAATAGGAATTGGCGTAGAGCAGTTGATGACTTATTTTCTGGTAAATCGCAGAGAAGAAAAAATTGCCTACATAAAACATATAATAGGGCCCTTTCTAGTTCGCAAAATGAAGTTCATTGCTTTCACCAACACTGATTTGAAATTCTTTTCAAATTATTTTTGCCAATCAAAAACAAACGAAATTTAGATTTCGAAATCTGATCTACTTGATTCAGGAAGCATTTTTGTCAAAAGAATACAACATCTGTGGATAGGTATTAAACCCGACTTTCGACTCGAAATAAGGCCAAAACCCTTACCAAGACTGAAAAGTGTCATTTCAAATTAAATCTGCATTTATTTGTTGAGAATACGCTTGTATTCTCTTTCAGGATACTAACCCAATAGAAATAGAACATGATCTTTATAAATCAGAAAAACAGGTCTATTTTATTTACGCCTTGCGGGAATTATTGACACAACCATAAAAGAAAAAAACTATCAGTCTAAAATTTTCAAATGTCTTGTATCCTCTACCTATGGTTATCAGCTCTTGTATTTTCCCATTCAGTCACTCTGCTCTGGCATTGGATTATACATAATAAAGGGCATTGCAAACTCCCGCTAGATGACTTTCAATCATCTCTACTACACCTACCACTTCGGAAATCACCATATCTATTGAATCCTTACACCAGATTAGAAACAACCCTCTGGTCTCAATAAAGTCCTTACAACCGAACAAGGCTTTGAAGTTTTCGGATCTTCGCCTTTCTACCATATCAAGAACATAACCTTCATTTGCACCGCTGATGATGGAAGCGTAATGATGTCCCATTTTAAAGGCGTATTCATCAATACTTAAATAAAAGGGGACAGTAGATGAATGCTCTTACAATAAACGCTTGGCCTCTCTATCCATTATCCGTTGAATAATTCTAAAACTACATTGAAGAAGATTTGCATTCCTGGTTTTATTTTTGGTACTACGAAGAACTTTTGTAGCATAAACAGCAAATGCATGAGTGAAATGATCATACTGATTAGCCCAAAGCGCTTTGATGGGTTTGACACCCGCTGATGACTTTACTCGTGGAACAAGACAATGAATATAGCAAGTGTATTCAAGAAAATTTAGATGACGTCAACGACGATCATCCCGATGGTCGTATATCGGACTGGACTTATCAGTGTGCGCACAAAGACTATGGGTGCCTACATAGGAAATGTATATATCTATGTGCTCCTTTTTCTTTTGAAAATACCAAATTATCAACGTTCCAGCTGGTATCAAGATCCAAACCATCTAAAATGAGACGTTTTTCTTTGCTATCTATGCTCATCATAAATCAATTTAAACCCAATTTTAACCCTGCCCAAAATAACTACTTCAACCAAAAAAAACCAAATTACCACATAATGTGTATCAGAAACACCCATTTCAATTTAAAAATGTAAAAAAAACAAAAATAAATCCCATATAAACACTCAAATAACATAACTTTGGAGTGTGGCTCAAAAATTAATTAAGAACTTGGGCTAGACTATTGGGTGTACAACGAAAAGATTTGATATTATGGAAGTACTAGCGCAATAAATTTATTGGTTTGACTTAACATAACAATAGAAGTATTTTACCGAGTGCAAAATGGCTGAAATAAAACCGTCATCAACAAGATAATAATTCAATGTTATACAAGCGGAGCCGTTATTACTTTTTGTTTTGCATTTTAATAACACTCATTTTATTTTCTTGTAACAACCAAGGAGTTGAAACTGTTCCTCCAACCAGACCACCATCGGCTAAATTTACCATCGCCACATCCGCTGGACTTGGCGGGGAAATTACTGATACGCAAAGTAATGTAGAGAGTGGACAATCGGTAAAAATTACTGCCACAGCAGACCAGCACTATCAATTGAAAAGTTGGACAGGTGACTGCGGTAGTTTTAGCAAAGATGATTTGGAAATAACGATAACTGCTTCAAACAATTGTCAAGTCAGAGCTGAATTTGAAAAGATAATCTACTCCATCACAGCCATTTCAAAGGGGGGGGGGAGTTTGTCTGCTGGAGAATTCTCAAGAGAACAAGGGCAGACAGCAGCTTTTACTGCCGAGCCTCAAGAGGGTTATCAATTCAGTGAATGGAAAGTAGGTGAAGATTCTGACTGTCCAACCATTGAAGATACTTCCAATTCCAAAGTGACCTTTGTTGTAGTGGGTAATTGTAGTTTGGAAGCGGTTTTTGTCAAAGCACCACGAACGATTACCACCATAGCAGATGAAGGAGGTTTCTTGACCTCAAATGGAGAGATAATCGAAACCCTGACAGTAGACCACGGTGATGAAGTGGAAATTATAGCTACCAATGAAGATCATTATGAGTTGAAAAATTGGGATAGCAGTTGTGGTGATTTTGGAGATGGACAATTGACTATCATGTTCACTGCAGAAGAAGATTGTACAATAAAAGCGGTCTTTGGGAAGGTAAACTATACTATTGCAGTCAGTTCAACTGATGGAGGTAGCGTGAGCGATGAAGGAGAATTATCCATAGTGTATGGTCAGACAGCTATATTGACCGTAGAACATGAGGAAGGTTATGAATTTAGTGGTTGGGAAACATCGGACTGCCTAACCCTTGAAGATACATCAAGTCCAAAAGCTGAGTTCATCGTTAGAGGTGATTGTAGTTTGGAAGCGGTATTTACCAAAGAGGCTCGTAAAATTACCATAGAAGAAAACCAGAATGGGAAAATAACCATTACCCCATCCACAGCGGTTGACCATGGTGATGAGGTAGAGATTACTGCCACTGCCAACCAGTATTATGAGTTCAAGGGCTGGGTCGGAACTTGTGGCGATTTAAATAATGATGAATCCACCATAATGATTATCGTTGTTGCTGATTGCACGATAGAAGCCGTCTTTGAAAGTACAAGATATACCATCACAGCATCTTCTTCTGATGGAGGTAGTCTGAACCAGGAAGGAGAATTATCCAAAGAACATGGTCAGCCTGTTTCCTTCATTGCAACACCGGAAGATGGGTATACATTTAGTAAATGGGCATTAGCAGAGGATGCTAGTTGTCCCAGCCAAATAGATGTCTCTAACATTAATTTGGAATTCAATGTATCAGGTGATTGCCAACTACAAGCGGTCTTTGAAAGGTCAGAATACACCATCAGGGCATCCTCTACTGAAGGAGGGATAGTGGACGAACCAGAGTTGAAAAGGGAATATGGTCAGACAGTTACCTTGAAAGCAAAGGCTAATGAGGGTTATGATTTTAGTGGTTGGACATTAGTAGAAGAAACTGAATGTCCAAAGATAGACGATGAATCCAACCCTACTTTGCAATTCGTTGTTGTGGGAGATTGCCAACTGCAAGCTAATTTTACCCTAGTTCCCCGAACAATTGCTACCTCAGCAGATGAAGGTGGAAAGATAACCGACACCCAAATAGTGAAAGATGGTGAAAAGGTGACGATAGAAGTTACCGTTAAAAAACATTATGAATTTGAGGGTTGGGAAGGCACTTGTGGCGAATTTAGTTCGGAAGAGAAGTCCATAAATTTCACAGTCAGTAAGGATTGTGATATTAAGGCATTGATTAAACCGCGGAACTATACGATCACCACCAAGGGTTCTGGGGGAAAATTGACTCCGGAGACGATTGAAGCAGAGTACAACAAGGCGATTACAATAGAGGCAAATCCGGATCCCGGTTATGAATTCTCAAAATGGGAATTAATTGGCTCAGATTGTCCGGAACTCACCGACCCTACATATTCTATATTTAAGTTTCAAGTGAAAGGAGATTGTGAGTTGGAAGCAGTGTTTGATCCCATTGAAGGTTATGTTCCTCCACCAGAGGAGGAGCCTATCCAAGAAAATGAACAAACAACACCAAATCAACCAACAACTACCACTACACCAAATCAACCAACAACTACCACTACAACAAATCAACCAACAACTACCACTACAACAAATCAACCAACAACCAGTACTCAACCTACAACTACCACTACAACAAATCAGCCTGTAAATACAAATACTGAAAAGAACAATGATGTTGACCTCAGCAATGTCCGGTACAAATTAACTTTTTCAGCTGGTATTGGAGGTCTAGTGAATGGATATGATAATAAAATATGTATTCTCTTAAGACCTGATCCTACTACCTTCGACTTACAAGCCCATCCTAAAGGGCCTTATAAATTCTCAAAATGGGAAACCAACTGTGGTGATTTTAGTGATGATGAACTAACTACTAACCCGCTAACAATTAAGGGATCGAAAGACTGTTGGGTTAAAGGAATATTTAGTCCCCTTAGCATTAATCCTGTACTAGCTGAAGACGTAATCACGAATTTTGGTACAAGTTTTGACGATGATCCTATATATAAACAAATTACTTTTAGAAATCCTGAATCCTATTTAAATGCATTTATAAGAGACGCTAGAAGACATGGGTATGAAGGTAACTTGAATATAAATACATCCGGATTTGATTTTCCAGAAGATCCAACCGTAAATTTTGCTATCGCAGATAACTGTTCAAATCCGCCATCAATAAGAGTGTCAAATATTTTTTGGAAAGAATTAGATAAATTTAAATCAAATCCAAATATTCGGCCGGATATTCATGTAATTTGGCATGAGCTTGGACATGCAATCTTAAACTTAGCTCATGCAAACAGTAGAGACCATATAATGTATCCCACTTTAGAAACAAAACTACAGAGCCCACACCATTTGAATTTCGAAGAAGGTAATAACCGTTGGCAGGAAGCTGTAGGAGACTTCTTTTCTGGAAAAGGGCAATCTAAATCAGGACCTTGTAACATTTATGACCCTATAGATGAAAAAGAGCCTACATGTTACTAAACGGAATGGGAACTCAATGTTTTCATGAAGAATACTTAATTTTTTTCTTATCTTTGAAAGCAAATCTGGTAGCCCACTTTTACCTCTTTACACAGTCTTTGGGACACTCCCATAAATTGACTAAGTTAAAAATTACACCTAAGCATTTTCACTCAAGTCATCAGAGCTAATGTTCACCAAATTTTGCCGCCTCTTTGATTATTAAACAGTGGGTTCTATGTGTTTAATTTGATTCAGTTACATAGTACTAGAAACATACTAAGTAAGCAGTTACTCTGATTTCGTGTACTCTTTTCATATTAAATCATCTTTCGATGAATACACAAAGACCTTCCATAAAATAAATAACTCTCGAAATGAGTGAGGATAATTGAATTTCAAAATTCAAAAAATACTCATTAATATGTGAAAACTTAAAGTCTAAAGCGAGTTATATCAGCAGAATATTTTGTTATTACCACCATTTCTATGCCTCACCCTTGAATCCCAAGTTAAGCGGAATATCAACTGAATCATTGGTATTGATATCTCCAAAATTGGACTGATATTTGCGTAAATTCTGACCTAATGCCCTATGCAAACGTTTGGCATGCTCCGGTGTCAAAACTATCCTACTCCTTACTCTAGCTTTGGACGACCCCGGCATAACCGAAAGAAAATCAATGACAAATTCTGTTCTTGAATGATTGATTACAGCTAGGTTAGAATATACCCCATCAGCCGTTTGTTCATCAATACTGATGTCTAGCTTTTGCTTTTTCCCCTTCTTCTGCTCTGCCATTACTCAGCTGGTTCAAAAACTTTAATCTTCTCAGGTTCCGGATAAGCTAATAAAGAATTCTGCTCATCCTTGTTGCCAACCAATATGCTCTGGTACTCTCTAAGTCCTGTACCAGCTGGGATTCTATGACCGACTATGACATTTTCTTTCAACCCCTCAAGATGATCTACTTTTCTTCTAATTGTAGCTTCATTGAGAACTTTTGTTGTAGTCTGGAACGAAGCAGCCGAAATAAACGATTTGGACTCGCTTGATGCCTTAGTAATCCCCTGCAATTCCGTTGCCCCAGTTGCAGGTATAGCATCATTGGCCTCAACTAAAGCCAAACCCTTGCTCCTGAGAATTGTATTCTCATTCCTTAATTCACGCTTTGAAATTAGTTGACCTACTTTTAAGTTATCTGACCCTCCTTGATCTACTACCACTACCTTGCCAAATAAATCTTCGTTTACCCGAATAAAATCGTTTCTAAAAACCAATTGATTTTCCAAAAACAAAGCATCTCCAGGATCTGTGATTCGAACTCTTCTCATCATCTGCCTGATGATCACTTCAAAATGCTTATCATTGATTTTAACCCCCTGCAATCTATATACCTCCTGTATTTCGTTCACCAAATGCTTTTGTACAGCTAATGGACCTCTTATTTTCAGCATATCAGCAAGCGTTACCGGCCCTTCAGAAAGAGGAGTGCCCGCTTCGACATGATCATACTCCTGAACCATAATCTGATTGTAAAGCTTAACAATATAGGTCTTTCTAGTCCCATTCTTTGCAGTTACCGTGATTTCTCGGTTACCCCTTCGAATCCTACCATAGGAAACAACTCCATCAATTTCAGCTACTACAGCTGGGTTTGATGAATTTCTCGCCTCAAATAATTCGGTCACCCTTGGCAATCCACCAGTCAAATCTCGAGACTTTTGAGAACTCCTTGGAATTTCAGCCAATACATCACCTGGCTCTACACTATCGCCCTCTTTGATGTTTAGCTGGGTACTGACATTGAGCACATAATTCTTTACTACTTTATATTCAACATCGGTCTCTTCGTCCTCCGATAAAGGTAAAAGTGAAACGCGTTTGCAAATATCCATTGATGGAACTTCTTTTGATGTTGATGGTATAATAATCCATTTTTCTTTGCCCGTTTGTTCATCAAGATCCACCTGGTAACTAACTCCCTTGACCATATTATTGAACCTTATCATTCCTTTGTGTTCAGATACAATCAAACGATTGTAAGGATCCCATCTGCAAATCAAATCACCCTGAGCAACTATGTCCCCATCTTTAACGAACAAAGCCGAACCATACCTTATTTTGTCCGAAGTCAAAACATTTCCAGTAGTTGAATCCAAAATCTCAAAATCAGTAGGTCTAGCCGATGTGACAATATTCTCGCCAGATTGTCTGTTCCTTTCAGTTCTCAATTCACTTCCGATTCGAACAACCCCACCAAATTGAGCTTCTAATTTATTTTCACCTTCTACATACCCCTTCACAGCTCCAATATGGAACGTTCGGAGAGTCAATTGGGTTCCCGGTTCTCCAATAGACTGAGCAGCAATCACACCAACTGCTTCACCCTGCTGAACCATCTTTCCAGTGGATAAATTACGACCATAACATTTAGCACAAATTCCGCGAATAGCTTGGCAATTTAAAGGGGAACGAACTTCTACTGATGTAACCATAGAATTACCAACAATATGGGCCTCCCGCTCAGTAATTTCTTGATTTCTCTTAACCAGTACTTCATTGGTTGATGGATCAATAATATCAGTCAACGCTACCCTTCCCAAAATTCTCTCCGATAAAGGCTCTACAACCTCTTGATTATTTTTAAGGGCTTCAATTTCCAGTCCAATCAAAGTACCACAATCATCCATATTAACGATCACATCTTGAGCTACATCATGAAGTCTCCGTGTCAGGTAACCAGCATCAGCCGTCTTTAAAGCTGTATCAGTCAACCCTTTTCGGGCTCCGTGAGTGGACATAAAATATTCCAAAATAGAAAGTCCCTCTACGAAATTTGATTTGATTGGAGTCTCCATCATGACACCACCTACATTGGCCTTTTTCCTTGGTTTTTCTATTAATCCCCTCATGCCAATCACCTGTCTTAGCTGCTCCATTGACCCCCGAGCTCCTGAATCCAACATCATATACACTGAATTGAACCCTTGTCTGTCCTTAGCTGTTCTTTCATTAATGATATTCGAAAGTTTGGCACTAGCAGAAGTCCATAAATCTAATATTCTGTTGTATCGCTCATTAGATGTGATAAAACCCTGATTATAATTTTCCTGCACATTTTTAAGTTCACTAATTGCATTGGAAATAATTTCTTTCTTTTCAGATGGAATTGTGATGTCATTCAAATTAAAAGATAAACCTCCCTTAAATGAATAATAAAAACCCATCTCTTTGATGGCATCTAAAAATTCTGACGTAGAAGGAACATCCGTTGCCCGTAAGATTTTGCCTATTATCTCACGAAGACTCTTTTTAGTCAATAAAATGTTGAAGTATTCCACACCCTCAGGGACCAATTCATTAAACAAAACCCTTCCAACTGTTGTCTCCATAAATCGCTGATTAGTGTCTACCTTAAATTCATCAGTCTTTATTTTGATTAGTGCATGAAGATCTACAGATTTTTGATTGTAAGCAATTTTTACTTCACTAGTTGAATTGAAAATAGCACCCTCACCTTTTACTTTTTCTTGAGGTGTCGATCTTTTAACCTTGGTCATATAATATAGTCCCAAGACCATATCTTGAGAAGGCACTGTAATTGTATATCCGTTAGCAGGATTCAAAATGTTGTGAGATGCTAACATGAGCAATTGGGCTTCCAAAACCGCTTCTGGCCCTAAAGGCAAATGAACAGCCATCTGGTCCCCATCAAAATCAGCATTGAATGCAGTACAGACTAGCGGATGCAATTGAATAGCTTTTCCTTCGATTAATTTGGGCTGGAAAGCCTGAATCCCCAGTCGATGCAAGGTAGGTGCTCTATTCAATAAAACCGGATGCCCCTTGAGAACATTTTCCAAAATATCATAAACAACAGGTTCTTTCTTTTCGATAATTTTTTTAGCCGATTTGATGGTCTTAACAATACCCCTTTCTGTTAATTTTCTTATGATAAAGGGCTTGAACAGTTCGGATGCCATAGCCTTAGGAAGTCCACACTCATACATTTTCAATTCAGGACCACTAACAATGACACTTCTGGCCGAATAGTCAACCCGCTTGCCTAACAAATTTTGTCTAAATCGACCTTGTTTCCCTTTTAATGCATCTGAAAGAGATTTAAGCGAACGATTCGAATCACTCTTTACAGCAGAGGACTTTCTAGTATTATCAAATAATGAATCAACGGCCTCTTGAAGCATTCGTCGCTCATTTCTGAGTATAACTTCGGGAGCCTTAATCTCTACCAATCTTTTTAGACGGTTGTTTCGGATAATGACTCGACGATATAATTCATTCAAATCAGAAGTGGCAAACCTCCCTCCGTCAAGAGGGATCAACGGACGAAGTTCAGGAGGGATTACTGGAATCACTTTCATGACCATCCATTCCGGTCTATTTTCTCCCCCTATATTGGCTTCTCTAAAGGCTTCAACGACACCTAGTCTTTTGAGCGCTTCAGCTTTTCGCTGCTTAGATGTTTCTGTTCTGGCCTTGATACGAAGTTTTTCTGATAATTCATTGAGATCTATCTTAGATAACAATTCTGCTAAACAATTAGCACCCATTTTGGCGACAAACTTTTCTGGATTATCATCGTCCAAATATTGATTCTCCACCGAATTAGGTAGGTTATCCAAAATACTGAGGTATTCCTCTTCAGAAAGAAATACCACATTTCCATCTAGAGGCCAAGATTTGCAACAAACAGCTTTTCCTGGTTTCTCCACTAAATATTTCCCATCTAATCTTCTTCTTGTAGCAACAAATTTATCAACGTGGTCATATTCTAATTCATCATTACCAAAAGGTAATTCTTCAATTATCTGCTGGTACTCTTTTTCAGTCAACATGATCTTATTATCCTTGACCTTCTGTGCATAATCTGGATTTTGATAAGCTAATCCAGGATTAACGACCACATACTTCTCATGGTAAATAATCGAACTGAGTACTTTGGTTGACATACCCAAAAGATAACCGACTTTAGATGGAGGAGATCTGAAATACCAAATGTGAGCCACTGGAGAAACCAACTGAATATGACCTACTCGGTTTCTTCTGACCCTTTTTTCAGTTACCTCTACACCACATCGATCGCAAACAATCCCTCTGTACCGAATACGCTTATATTTACCACAAGCACATTCATAGTCTTTTACAGGACCAAAAATTCTCTCACAGAACAAACCATCACTTTCAGGTTTATGTGTTCTGTAGTTGATTGTTTCAGGTTTTAATACTTCACCCCTAGAGGCCGCTAAAATAACTTCTGGAGAAGCAAGCCCTATGGTAATCTTGTTGAATTTTTTTTGAGTGATAGATTCTTGATTTTTATACATTGATATTGTTTTCCTAAATTATTTATTCTTCCAACCTTATGTCGATCCCAAGTCCCTTTAGCTCATGCATCAATACATTGAACGATTCGGGCAATCCTGGCTCAGGTAAAGTGTCGCCCTTTGTTATGGCTTCGTATGTTTTTGCCCTTCCAACAACATCATCTGATTTTACTGTAAGGATTTCTTGTAGAGTTTTGGATGCTCCATAGGCTTCTAATGCCCAAACCTCCATTTCACCAAAACGCTGGCCCCCAGATTGGGCTTTACCTCCAAGAGGTTGCTGGGTTATGAGAGAATATGGACCAATAGATCGTGAATGCAACTTATCATCAACCATGTGTCCTAATTTTAACATATAGATAATTCCAACGGTGGCTTTTTGGTCAAAACGCTCCCCAGTCCCCCCATCATAGAGATAAGTATGTCCGAGACGGGGAATTTCTGCTTTGTCAGTTAACTCATTAACCTGATCCATCGTTGCTCCATCAAAAATTGAGGTTGCATATGTTTGTCCCAATTTCTGACCTGCCCATCCTAAAACAGTTTCATAGATTTGTCCCAAATTCATCCTAGAGGGAACACCTAAAGGATTCAAAACTATATCTACCGGAGTTCCATCTTCCAAAAAGGGCATATCCTCAGAACGAACGATCCTGGCAACAATTCCTTTGTTACCATGACGCCCAGCCATTTTATCCCCAACCTTTAATTTTCTTTTTTTGGCAATATAGACCTTAGCCCTTTGTTTCACCCCACTTTGAAGCTCATCTCCTACCCGAATAGCATCTTCTTCTCTACGTCGAGCTCCCTCAATATCCTTATGCTTGATTATGTAATTATGCAAGACATCGTCAATCAATTGATTGGTCTTTTTGCTTTGCGTCCATTTCCCTTCAATATGGGTATAATCACTAATTCTCTCTAAATCCGATCCGGTAATTTTCTTTCCTTTTGGAATTGATTCATCTTCATCACCATATTCATTTTGAATGCCTTGAGATACTCTTCCCTTAACAATACTGGACAATTTTTTAATTAGAGTAGCTCTCAAATCATCCTGCTGTAGATCGTATTTATCATTCAGCTTTTCAATATCTTGCTTTGCCCTTGACCATTTTTCTTTTGTCGATCTTGAAAATACTTTGGTGTCAATTACTGTTCCATAAGTTGAAGGCGGTGTTTTTAGTGATGCATCTTTAACATCTCCTGCTTTTTCTCCAAAGATCGCTCGAAGCAATTTTTCTTCAGGCGTAGGGTCTGATTCTCCCTTAGGTGTGATCTTTCCAATCAAAATATCCCCAGGCTTGACTTCTACACCAACCCGAATCAATCCATTTTCATCCAAGTCTTTTGTAGCCTCCTCGGAAACGTTTGGAATATCTCTAGTCAGTTCCTCAGCACCCAGTTTTGTATCCCTGACATCTAAATGCAACTCATCTATATGAATTGAAGTCAAAATATCATCCCGCACTACCCTTTCAGAAATAACAATAGCATCTTCAAAATTGTATCCCTTCCATGACATAAAGGCTACTTTAAGGTTTCTTCCTAATGCGAGTTCACCATTTACTGTGGCGTAACCTTGCGTCAATACTTGACCTTTTGTAACCTTATCTCCTTCTTTGACGATAGAACGCAAATTGATACAAGAACCATAATTGGTTCTCTGGAATTTAGTGAGGTTATAAGTTTTGATATTTCCATCAAAATCAACTAATTCTTCTTCTGGCTGATAGTCATATTTTAATACTATCTTATTAGCATCCACATATTGGACGATACCATCACGTTCAGCATTGAGCAAANCCCTGGAGTCCGTAGCCACTTTTCGTTCTAAACCGGTACCCACAACTGGTGCTTCCGGCTTGATTAAAGGAACAGCCTGACGCATCATATTGGAACCCATCAAAGCTCTGTTGGCATCATCATGCTCAATAAAAGGAATAAGAGAGGTAGAAATAGAAGCAATTTGATTTGGTGCTACCTCCAGATAATCCACCTCCTGGGGATTTACTTCTGGAAATTCTGTTTGTCTACGAACTTCCACAGAATTCTGAAGAATCTCGCCATATTGATCTAGCGAAACATTGGCTCGACCAAAATTCAGAGGTCTTCGTTCGCCGGCATATCCTTTTTCCTCATTTGGTATATTTCTACTTTCTTCTTCGTCTGCAGCCAGGTAATGAATAGTATCAAGATCAACCTTTCCATCATATACTTTTCGATAAGGAGTTTCAATAAATCCGAGCTTGTTGATTTTAGCAAAAACACTCAATGATGAAATCAAACCAATATTAGGACCCTCGGGAGATTCAATGGGACATATTCGACCATAATGAGTATAGTGTATGTCTCGCACTTCAAATCCAGCTCGTTCTCTTGATAAACCCCCAGGTCCGAGTGCTGACAATCTTCTTTTATGGGTTATTTCAGCAAGAGGGTTAGTCTGATCCATAAACTGAGACAATTGGGAAGTACCAAAAAAAGAATTGATCACCGAGGTAATCGTTTTGGAATTAATCAGATCCGATGGTGTAAATTCTTCATTATCTCTTACATTCATTCGTTCTTTAATCGTTCTAGCCATTCTTGAAAGCCCCACTCCAAATTGAGTGGACAATTGTTCACCAACTGTTCGTACCCTTCGGTTAGAAAGGTGGTCAATATCATCTACCTCAGCCTTTGAGTTAATCAATTCGATTAGAATTTTGATTATCTGAATAATGTCCTTATTGGTCAACACCAATGTATCGGGATCAATATCTAGTTCCAATTTTTGATTCATTTTGAATCTCCCTACTTCACCCAGATTATAACGCTGATTTGAAAAAAACAGTTTGTTAAGCGTATCTTTGGCTGTAGCTTCATCTGGAGCATCAGCATTACGTAACTGACGATATATGTACTCAAGGGCTTCAACTTGGGTATTGGTAGGATCTCGCTCAAGTGTATTGAAAATAATGTCGTTATCTGTGATTCCTTCTTTATGTAATAACACTGTTTTTTCTCCTACTTCAATAATTTTATCTATGTTATCTTTTTCTATGGTTTCATTTCGAGGGATAATAATTTCATTCCTGGAAATTGATATGACTTCGGCGGTATCTTCATCAACAAAATCTTCAGTCCACCTCTTCAAAACTGGAGCAGCTAGTTTTCGACCCAAAACTCTCTTAAGACCAGCTTTGGATACTTTTACTTCTTCGGCTATGTCAAATTCTTGGAAAATATGGTGGTCTGTTTCATATCCTATGGCTTTGAGCAAAGTGGTTACAGGAACTTTTTTCTTCCTGTCTATATATGCGTACATCACAGAATTGACATCAGAAGCAAATTCTATCCAAGATCCTTTAAATGGGATAACTCGTGCCGAATAGAGAACTTTTCCATTGGTATGAAGAGATTGCCCAAAAAATACTCCGGGTGATCGATGTAATTGAGATACCACTACTCTCTCGGCTCCATTAATGACGAAAGTTCCACTAGGTGTCATGTAAGGAATTTTACCCAAATACACATCTTGAGTAGTGAAAGAATTGGGTCCATCAGCTGATTCCTCCCTAGTCAGCTTGAGCCTAGCCTTTAAAATGACCGAATAGGTTAACCCACCTTCAATGCATTCTTTGATTCCAAATCTAGGTGGATCAACAAAATAGTCTTCAAAATCTAAGACTGACTGACCTCGTGAATCCGATATTGGAAAGTTGTCTTTAAAGGTTTTAAATAGTCCTTCCTCTACCCTATTTTCTGGTTTAGCGTCTAGTTGAAAAAAATCTCTGAAAGACTTGAGTTGAACATCCAAAAAATCAGGATACTGAGGAATGTGTTCCACTCTTGAAAATTGAATCCTTTCGTTATTATTTTCCGACATATGCTGTGTATCTAATTAACATAAATTGATGGTGTTTTTGTGATAAACATTAGGGAAACCCTCGATATCTGTTGACACCGAGAAATCCAATTGATATATAATCTTTTTGGATACTACTTAATTTCGGCTTCTGCTCCGGCTTCTTTCAATGCTTGGAGCAATGAATCAGCTTCTTCTTTAGAAATCCCTGATTTGATTGGACTTGGTGCAGTATCTACAAGGCCTTTAGCATCTTTTAAATTTGTACCGGTAAGTTCTTTAATCAGTTTAACTACTTTGAGTTTGGCCGGACCAGAAGCGGTCAGAATCACATCAAATTCAGTTTGAACACTTTCTTGTTCGGCATCTGCTTCTGCCTGACCAGGACCTGCCACTGCTACTGCAGCCACCGCAGGTTGAATACCATATTCATTTTTTAAATAATCTGAAAGTTCTTGGACCTCTTTAACCGAAAGGTTGACCAATTGCTCAGCTAGTTCTTTTACTTCTGCCATGATGAATAATTATTTTATTTTGTTAAGATTTATTTATTGGTTTTTATTATCGAAGAATTAGGATTCTTTATTGGCTAATGTTTCGAGTGCCCCCATCAAATTCTGCATTCCTGATTGCAAGCCCGAAATAACGCTATTTAAAGGCGCTTGTAACAAAGAAACTATTTCTGCTAGCAACTCTTCTTTGGATTTTAATTTTTCTAATACATCTAATTTCTCGTCACCTATAAATACCGCTTGATGTATATATGCCCCTTTTAAGCTCGGAATTTTCGTCCTTTTCCGAAAAGACTTAATTAATCTTGCAGGCTGGTTGGCTTGATTACCATAGATGATGGTTGAACTCCCTTTCAACACTTGATTGAGTTCGCCAAAGTCTTTTGCAGAGGTTTCCATCGCTCTATTTAAAATGGTGTTTTTCACCACTCTCAATTTGATGTCATTTTGGAAACATAGCCTTCTAAAATTATTGTTTTGATTGGCTGACAATCCTGCTAAATCAGCCAAGTACAATATGTCTGTTTGATCTAAAATTCCTGTAAGTTCTTCGACAACTTCTTGTTTTTGGGCTCTTGTCATTATAAGGTCAAAAAATTCTATTTGGTTATTGATTATGACAACCTCGGCTCAATTGGTATTCCTGGTCCCATAGTGCTAGACATGTAGAGGCTTTTCAGATAAGTTCCTTTGGAACCTGATGGTTTCAATTTTATCACTGTATTGATCAATTCGTATGCGTTCTCATAGATCTTTTTTTCATCAAAAGAGACTTTTCCGATAGCTGCATGAACAATTCCAGTTTTATCTACTTTAAAATCAATTTTTCCTTTTTTAATATCAATAATGGCCTGTTTAATATTCATGGTTACAGTACCTGTTTTGGGGTTTGGCATTAAGCCTCTTGGTCCCAAAATACGACCGAGTGGCCCTAGTTTTCCCATAACAGGTGGATTGGCAACAATAACATCTATATCTGTCCAACCACCCTTGATTTTTTGAAGGTATTCGTCAAGGCCAACATAATCGGCACCAGCTTGAATAGCATCATTTTCTTTATCGGCAGTGACCAAAGCCAAAATTCTGACTTGTTTACCTGTACCATGTGGTAGAGTAGCAACACCCCTGACCATTTCATTAGCTTTTCGAGGGTCCACTCCTAGACGTAAAGCCAAATCGACTGTTGCATTGAAAGAAGTATAGTTGATTTTTTTTACCAACTTACAAGCTTCATGAAGGGTATAGAGATTTTCTCTATCAACACTTGATGTTGCTCTGCGATGCTTTTTCGAAGTTTTACCCATAGAATAGATTATTTCTTGATCGGTGGTTGACCTGTTACTCTAATACCCATAGACCTTGCCGTTCCAGCCACCATTTTGGTTGCCGATTCTATGGTAAAAGCATTGAGGTCTTTCATTTTCTTTTCAGCGATTTCCTGAGCCTGGTCCCATGATAGGGATCCAACCTTATTCCTATTGGGCTCACTTGAACCCTTCTGTTTTTTTACTGCGGACAAAATTTGATTTACCGACGGTGAAGACTTGACCTCAAAATCAAAGGATTTATCTGTATAGACTGTCATATAAACCCTTAGGTTTTCACCACTTAGTTCTTTAGTTCGAGCATTGAACTGCTGGCAAAATTCCATAATATTTACACCGGCAGCTCCAAGAGCAGGACCAATCGGTGGTCCAGGATTTGCCGAGCCGCCCTGAACCCTCATTTTAACCTTTTTGCTTACTTCTTTGGCCATTTTTTATTCAACTAATTATCTACCGCTCTAGTTTCGTTTAAAAACAATTGATACTAAATCTCTTTTATATCTTTTCTACCTGTAGGTAACTCAACTCAAGAGGTGTCTTCCGTCCAAAAATTTTCACCATGATTTCTAGTTTACGTTTTTCTTCATTGATTTTTTCAATAGTTCCATTAAAACCATTAAAAGGTCCGTCAATGACTTTTACGCTCTGACCTAGTTTGAATGGTATGGATACCATTTCTGTAGCCATTGTCAGCTCATCTACTTTTCCTAGCAAGCGACTCACTTCAATAGGTCGTAATGGTACTGGTGCTCCATCAGATGTTTTAGACTCCTTTAGAAAACCAATGACATTATTCATGGATTTAATGGCTGAAACTACTTTTTCTATCTCCCCAGATTTCACCAATACATAGCCGGGATAATACACCTTTTCTTTACTGATCTTTTTCCCATTCCTAATCTGCACTACTCGTTCTGTAGGCACCAGAATATCATCAATAAATTGATCCAAATTTTCATAAGCCAAATCTTTGATAATCTCTGATTTTAACTTGAGCTCTTTACCACTTATGGCTCTAATAACGTACCACTTTTTATCTTGAGTATCTATCATAATCAATTGTTGATAAACTATCCGATGATATCAAAATAAAACTGTACAACACTAGACAACACTGTATCTGCCCCCCAGATCGCAAGAGAAAACAAAACAGAAAACACCAAAACAATACTAACCAATCGTTGCAACTCTGTCCATTGCGTCCAAGTGACGTTATTTCTCAATTCTTTAAAAGAATCTTTGATATATTCAATCAACTAGCAATTCTTTTGTACATTTGATGTCCTTCCGCACGGGTTGAGAGACTCGAACTCCCGACACCTGGTTTTGGAGACCAGTGCTCTACCAACTGAGCTAAACCCGTATATGACTTAAATCCACCAAAACCATTTATTATTCACTTCAGATAAGCTGTCATCCAAGACTATATTATTAGTCAAGGATTTCAGTTAATTGACCTGCTCCAACTGTCCTGCCACCTTCTCTTATGGCAAACCGTAAACCTACATTCAATGCAATGGGTTGAATCAACTCCACGGTAACCGTTAGGTTATCTCCTGGCAAAACCAATTGTACTCCTTCGGGAGTGGAAATTGTACCAGTTACATCGGTAGTTCTGACATAAAACTGAGGTCTATAGTTATCTCTAAAGGGAGTGTGGCGTCCACCTTCTTCTTTGGTTAAAATATAGACTTCGGCCTTAAATTTCGAATGAGGAGTAATCGATCCAGGTTTACAGATGACCATCCCTCTTTTAATTTCATTTTTATCAATTCCTCTCAATAGAATTCCGACATTATCTCCGGCTTCACCGCGATCGAGAATCTTACGGAACATCTCAACTCCGGTAATGGTCGATTTGAGTTTTTCAGCACTCATCCCGATAATCTCTACTTGGTCCCCAGTATTTGCTACTCCGGTTTCAATTCTACCTGTAGCTACCGTTCCTCTACCCGTAATAGAAAATACATCTTCAACGGGCATCAAGAAATCCTTTTCAATGTCACGTTCAGGAAGCTCAATCCACTGATCCACGGCATCCATTAGTTCTCGAATAGACTGAACCCAATTTTCTTCTCCGTTCAGGGCACCTAGCGCTGAACCCAGAACAACTGGAGTATTGTCTCCATCATACTCGTAAAAAGTGAGGAGTTCTCTGACTTCCATATCCACTAGTTCTATCAATTCTTCATCATCAACCATATCAACCTTATTCAAGAACACTACGATCCTGGGTACGCCTACTTGTCTTCCCAAAAGAATATGTTCTCTGGTTTGAGGCATCGGCCCGTCATTTGCTGCAACCACGAGTATTGCACCGTCCATTTGGGCTGCACCGGTGACCATGTTTTTAACATAATCGGCATGCCCGGGACAATCCACATGTGCATAGTGCCGATTCTCGGTCTGATACTCTACATGAGAGGTATTAATAGTAATGCCCCTTTCTTTTTCTTCCGGAGCATTATCAATTTGATCAAAACTCTTTGCTTCAGATAACCCTGCATCTGCCAAAACCTTAGTAATTGCAGCTGTTAAAGTAGTTTTTCCATGATCAATGTGTCCAATGGTCCCAATGTTCAAATGGGGTTTGGATCTGTCAAACTTTTCTTTAGCCATAATCTGATTTTTACCCTTTATTTTTAAGGTTTGCAAATATACAATTAATTTTTTTTTATTTTGCCCACTATTCAACTTTTTTTCTG
>JGIcombinedJ30088_10001526_pt1 | contig 23555 bp, 18 predicted proteins | sample PinacodermPK_FD_30088 | JGI IMG/M metagenome (IMG submission 30088)
GGGCTCTCCTATCACACGGTGAACGACTACTTCGACTACCTGGAGGGCGCGTTTCTGGTCAGGCGCCTTCCCGCCTTTCACGGCAATGTTCGCAAGCAGCTGACGAAACGACCGAAGGTCTACTGGCGTGACAGCGGCCTGCTGCACAGTTTGTGGGGTATCGGCAACAGTTCGGAACTGCTCAGCCATCCGCTGGTGGGCGCGAGCTGGGAAGGACATGTCATTGAACAGGTGCTCACAGCACTGCAACAGTCAGGCATACGCTTCAGAGCTTCGCACCTGCGCACGACCGCGGGCCGCGAGATCGATCTCGTCGTCAACGTGCGACAGGAACTCTGGGCGATCGAGGTGAAACTCACCAGCAATCCGAGCCGTTCTGACATGGCCCGCCTCAACGACACGGCCGATCTGATCGGCGCCGACAGGCGGTTCTTGGTGACCCGAAGCGCCGCGACGGCGAGCAGCGGAGCCCAGACCGTCTGTGACCTTCCCCACATGGTGCTTCAAGCCAGCGAACTAGCCAGCTAGGCGCCTGGGCTGAGGCCGGTTCTGAAGATCTTGACGGCGTACGTCGGCGACCTCCATCGGTGGTTGCAACAAGTCGGCAATAATGGCCGGTGAACAGTCAACAACCGAACCGATGGAGGTTTCTAGTATGGCACAGCGTTTGTGTTTTGACGAGCGGACGCGGATCGAGGCGATGTGTGAGGCTCAGTTGAGTGTCGCGGTGATAGCGGAGCGGTTGGGTCGTGACCGGTCTGCGGTGCATCGCGAGGTTGAGCGTGGTGGTGGGCGTGGCGGAAGCTCACGATCTCGTCGATGGCTCGTTGCTTGGCCTCGTCGATCCGAGGCGCGCGTTCAGGGTCCTGACGCGCTTCGTCTCGTCGTGTGTTGATATTCTTGGTGGATGCCAATCTGTAACTGACATTCTTAGAAGCAGAGAACTGAGTCCGGTTTGGTTTCGAGAACCGTGCGCACCCTGCTTTGGTGGTCCAGCCATGTGAGTGTTGGCGGGCTGACGAACCCTACCAGGTCGCGGATCCGGCGATAGTCTTCATCAAGCTTACGATGGAAGATCGGTTCGTGGTGGGCAATCCTGTTCCTCAGTGTGCGAAGCCGGTCAAGCGTGTCGTGCAACCCCCGACGTTGCTTGACTCGAGGCGTGAAGATGCGGTGGAGGTCAGTCCGCCAGATTGTCGTGTCGTAGCGATTGGCAAACAACCCCACCCAGAACCGAAAGGGCAGTTCTGCGACCACAAGGCACCTGACACCGTGGTGTTCCATGTGTACAGCTGTAGTGCTGCGGTGTCACTGTCAAGCCGCTCGCGGTAGGTGGCGAACCGAGTCTCGGACATAGCTGAGACGAGCCTGTTGCCTGCATCGCCGCCGTATTCGTAAGGTTGATCCGCCACCGCGAGCCATGGTATACTGATTGCGTAAAGCCCCCAACAGCCTCTCCCCGGTTCACCGGGTGAAGCGGTTGGGGGCAGAGGTCTTTTCGTCCTCAACACGGTCTGCACCTCTCCTCGTTGACTGAACCGACACGCAATTGATGGCGTCAACGCCGACTACTTCAGTCGACACACACTCTCCGCTGGCCTGTTCGAGTCGCTGGGCACGGCGACGGGTCGCGTCGCCGGCACCGGCCTCAGTCGTGGCCCGGTCAGGGGCCGGAGCGGGGCGGATTGGACTTGTGGCGGGGGAGTCGTAGAGTGCAGCGCATGAACTTTGCATTCTCAGAAGAGCAGGACCAGTTGCGTGAGTTCGTCCGCAGCTTCTTGGAAGACAAGTCGTCTGAAACCTCAGTACGTGAACAGATGGACACAGAGATCGGCTATGACGACGCAGTCTGGTCTCAGATGGCGGAGCAGATGGGCCTGCAGGCGCTGGCGATTCCCGAGGAGTACGGTGGCCAGGGATTCGGATTCGTGGAGCAGATCGTGGTGCTCGAGGAAATGGGTCGGGCGCTGCTTTGCGCTCCGTACTTCTCATCGTGTGTGCTGGCGGCCAACACGCTGCTGCACTGCGGCGACGAGGACGCCAAGAACGCCCACCTTCCAGCAATCGCCTCCGGCGAGACCCGGGCGACGCTTGCCTTCACCGAGGAGAACGGCCGCTGGGACGAAGGGGGCATCACCATGCACGCATCGAACGACGGTGGTTCGTGGACCCTCGACGGCACGAAGATGTATGTGCTCGACGGGCACACCGCCAATCTGATCCTGGTCGCGGCCCGCAGCGATGCGGGAGTGTCACTGTTCAGCGTTGCCGCTGACGCCGACAGCCTCACCCGCACGGCTCTGTCGACAATGGACCAGACACGCAAGCAGGCCAAGCTGGAGTTCGCCGGTGTGGCCGCCGAACTGATCGGCACCGACGGAGCCGGTTGGGATGTGCTGGAGACGGTGCTCGACCTCGCCGCAGTTGCCCTCGCGGCAGAACAGGTGGGGGGTGCGCAGATGTGTCTGGACATGTCGGTCGAATACGCCAAGGTTCGTGTCCAGTTCGGTCGCCCGATCGGGTCCTTCCAGGCCATCAAGCACAAGTGTGCCGACATGCTCTTGGAAGTCGAGTCGGCCAAGTCCGCCGCCTACTACGCGGGCTGGTGTGCGGCTGAGATGAACGATGAACTGGGCCAGGTTGCCTCGTTGGCGAAGAGCTACTGCTCTGAGGCTTACTTCCATGCCGCGGCGGAGAACATCCAGATCCACGGTGGTATCGGCTTCACCTGGGAGCATCCCGCCCATCTCTATTTCAAGCGGGCTAAGAGCTCTGAGCTGCTGTTCGGAGATCCGACCTACCATCGCGAACTGCTCGCCCAGCGCATCGGGATCTGAGCGGGCACTGGCGGGGGTGACGCGGCTTGGTCTGGGTCTTCTTCGCAGTCGGTGCGGTAGCTGTCATCCTGATCGCGCTCGTGGCCGTCGGAAAGGCGGTTGCGGAACTGGAGACCGAACGAAGCCCTGCCGTCTATGACCTCAACGACGCGGTGGAATGGATTGCTCAACGGCTTCCCGACGAGGTGACGGCCCGGATCTCCTTCGACGACCTGAAGACCCTGCTGCGCTGGCACCTCGACTGGTTCCAAGAGGCAGGCGTGGCCTCGCGCCATGGTGAGGAGCTGGCCACCGCTCAGGCCCAAGTCGATGGGGCGGTCGCCCCCCATGATGCCGCGATCGACGCGATCGTGGCCCGTTCGCTGGCCGCCGGCGGTCCTGAGGCGGTCGACGTGGTCTGCGTGCTCGACCTCCAGATGAAGTATCTCACCGCGATCGGCGCGGTCGGCAACGAGGTCGACGAGGCCGACGAGGCCTGAACCGCAGAAATATCCCACACGCCTGGCTGCTTTTGTGCTTCACTATTGGGACCAAAGAAAGGAGGTGGTCCCGCAGTGTGTAGAAAATCTGTGACCTTGGAGGTGGCTGGCCGCTAGAACAGCCGCTGGACCACTGGCGCAAACCAAGCCAGCTCCACCCCCGGGGCTAGGTGGACCGGGAATACGTCACGCCCGGCGCGGTACCGCAAGGTGCCACCACTCCCCGGGTTTCCAGCAAACATTGCATTTCAAGCAATACCCAAGAACCGTCCCGGGGCCGTCGCGGCTCTGGGACGGTTCTCTTTGTGTTTCGTGTGAATTGTGTTCCGTGTGAATTGTGTTCCGTGTGAATCGCTGATCCGCATGAATCGCTGATCCGTGTGAATCGCTGATCTTGTCGTTGCTGCCGCTAGGTTGCGTTCATGGAACGACCGGCTCGATTTCACAACAGCCGCTTTCTCGGTGACAAGCGGGTTCAGGTGGTTTACGACCTCGACGAGGTGACAGACACGGCTGTCATCGAAGAACTCGCCAACAGCGAGCATTCCTTGGCGTTCGGACCCGACACCCTTGCTGAAGCCCGCAACCGCGGCTACCGCCTGCGGTCCGTGTGACTAGCAGGTTGCCGGATCAGTGGACAGGCGCTTCACAGTCGATGGCATCGAGTTGGAAGCCCACCTCGCTCGGCCCTGCCAGAATCACAGCACAGCCCAACCTGGATTGGTGATCGCGCACGGTTTTCCGGCAGAGGCGGGAGGCGGAATCAACTCGACGTCGAGCTTTCCCAGTCTCGCTGACCGGGTCGCCACCGAATGCGGTTGGGCCGCGCTTGCGTACTCCAGCAGGGGGATTGCAAAGTCCGGTGGCGATTTCTCGCTGGAGGGCTGGTTGCGGGACCTGCAGGGAGCGATCGCCTTCCTGCGTGAATCAGTGCATTGCGACGGCATCTGGCTTCTCGGATTCGGGACGGGCGGCGCCCTGGCGGTCGAGGCCGGTGCCGCGGATGAGACGATCCGAGGTGTCTGTGCCGTGTCGCTGCCGGCGGATTTCAGCGACTGGGCACGCAGCCCCCGCAAGCTGCTGGTGCTCGCACGCGAGATGGGGGCGATCCGCGACAGCGCCTTTCCGGACGACTTCGGCGATTGGTCGCAGCAACTGCGTTCCGTGGACGCCAGCAAAGCGGCGACACGCCTGTCGCCGCGTGAGCTGCTGCTGATTCATGGCAGCGAAGACGATGTCGTGCCGGTGCTCGACACCCGTGCCGTTGCCGACGCCCACGGTTCTGCAGACCTGCGGATCATCGACGGGGCCAGCCACCATCTGCGCCACGACCCCCGCGCCATCGCGGTGGTCCTCGGCTGGCTGGACCGCCAACGCAACCGACTGCGTTCCGAAGTCGGGTGACGCGCAACCGCTGGCGCGGTTGCGTTCAGGGCGGAACTACTGGCTGTCGGGTTGGCGCTTCTCGCGGAGCCTGCCGAGTGCGGTCGGGTCATCGAGGTCGGCGACGCTGCGGAGGTCTTCGGTTGCGAAGACTCCGGCAACGGCCTCCCAACCGTCGGGTCGAAAGCCGAAACGCTTGGCCAGAACGGCTATGAGAATCTGTGACTTGACCGGGCCGTAGCCGGGCACCGCCAACAACCGGTCGTAGAGCACATCGGCGTCGTTCGCATCTGCCCAGATCGAGGCGGCATTTCCTTGGTATTCGACGACCAGGTGCTCGCAAAGCTTGTGGATTCGGCGTGCCATCATGGCCGGGAAGCGATGAATCGCCGGTTTGGCAGCGGCGACCGCGACCAGTTCCTCAGGGTCCATCGCGGCGATCTCGGCGGCGTCGAGTACGCCGCCGAGCCTTTGGGCCAGTCGCAGAGGTGAGGCGAAAGCCCACTCGATGGGGACCTGCTGGTCGAGCAGCATGGCGATCATGAGCGCCAGCGGATCGGTGTTGATCAGAGCGTCGGCATCGCCGTCGCCGCTGACCACGAGCGTGCCGCGGCGGTGCCGCCCGGACTCAGGCACCGGTGTCCGGATGGGCCGGGTCGGGACGGTAGGGGTCGATCCCCGCATCGGCAATGGCGCGGCTGACTTCTTCACGGCTGCCGGCGCCTTCTTCGAGCATGGCCGACAGGACCGCAACGACCACGTTGCGGGCATCAATCTCAAAGAACCGACGAAGCGCCTCGCGGGTGTCGGAACGACCGAATCCGTCGGTCCCGAGGACATGCAGCGGGCGGGGCGTCCAGCGAGCGATCTGGTCGGGTACCAGGGTCATCCAGTCCGACACGGCCACGATCGGTCCCTCGCTGTCGGCAAGCTTGCGGGTCACGCTGGACAGCTCCGGCGGCCGCTCCGGCAACAGCCGGTTGCGACGCTCCACATCCAGCGCGTCGGCGCGGAGTCGCTTGTAGGAGGTGACGCTCCAGAGCTCGGCGCCGACATCGTATTCGTCGGCAAGGATCTGTTGGGCTTCGCGCGCGGCCAGATTCAGGGTTCCCGAAAAGAGGATGGTCGCACGGCGCCGCGGGCCGTCGGGACCATCATCGAATTTGTAGATCCCGTCGGTGATGTCACGGTCCTGCACATGGTCGGGCCGCGGCGGCTGTTCGTAGTTCTCGTTGTAGATCGTGATGTAGTAGAAGACGTCCTCACCGTCGTTTGAGCGCCCGTCGGGGTACATCCGGTGCAGACCGTGGCGCAGGATCGTGCCGAGTTCGTAGGCGAAGGCGGGGTCGTAGGCCTCACACGAGGGGACCGTCGAGGCCAACAGCATGCTGTGGCCGTCCTGGTGCTGCAGACCCTCGCCCAACAGGGTGGTCCGGCCGGCCGTGGCGCCCATCAGGAAACCGCGCGTTCGAGCGTCGGCTGCTGCCCACAGCGAGTCGCCCACCCGCTGGAAACCGAACATCGAGTAGAACGTGTAGAACGGGACCATCGGAACACCGCTGTTGGCAAAGGCGGTGCCGGCCGCGATCCACTCGGCAGTGGAACCGCACTCGGTTATGCCCTCCTCAAGGATTTGCCCGTCCTCGGATTCGGCGTAGGACAGCAACAGGTCGTGGTCGACCGGCTCGTAGAGCTGGCCCTGCGGTGCGTAGATCCTGAACTCGCGGAACAACGAGTCCATCCCGAAGGTTCGGGCTTCGTCGGGGACGATCGGCACCACCCGTTCACCGAACCGCTTGTCTCGGAGCAGGTCCCGCAGCACTGACGTGAAGGCCATTGTGGTCGACACCGGACGCCCCGAAGACCCCTTCTGAAGGTCCAGGAACGGCGTCTCGCTCGGCAGCTTGAGCGGTCGCCGGTCGCGTACGATGCGGCTCGGCAGGGGCCCGTCGAGGGCGCGGCGCCGCCCCATCAGGTACTCGCGCTCCTCGGAGTCCGGCGAGGGCCGGAAATAGGGCGGTATCCCGTCCTCAAGCGACTCCTCGGCGATCTCGTCCTCCATGCGGAGCCTGGCGCGCAGTTCGAGGAGCTGTGCCTTGGTCATCTTCTTGATCTGGTGGGTGGCGTTGCGCCCCTCGAAGCCCTCTCCGAGGGTCCAGCCCTTGATGGTCTTGGCGAGGATCACCGTCGGCTGTCCGGTGGTCTCGGCGGCGGCCTTGAAGGCCGCGTAAACCTTCTGGTAGTCGTGGCCCCCGCGGGGAAGCTCCTTGAGGTCGTCGTCGCCGAGGTGCTCGACGAGTTTGCGCAGTCTCGGGTCTGGTCCGAAGAAGTTCTCACGGATGTAAGCGCCGTCCTCAACCGCGAACCGCTGGTATTCGCCGTCGACTGTCTCGGCCATCTTGTTGAGCAGCACCCCGTCGACGTCGCGGTGGAGCAGTTCGTCCCAACGGCTGCCCCAGATCACCTTGATGACGTTCCAGCCAGCACCGCGGAACACGCCTTCGAGTTCCTGGATGATCTTCCCGTTGCCTCTCACCGGGCCGTCGAGCCGCTGCAGGTTGCAGTTGACGACCCATTTCAGGTTGTCGAGACGGGATCGGCCCGCCAATGAAATGGCACCGAGGGTCTCAGGCTCGTCGCACTCGCCGTCGCCAAGGAAGCTCCAGACATTGCTCTGTGAGGTGTCGTCGATCTTGCGTTGGTGCATGTAGCGGTTGAATCTGGCGTGGTAGATCGAATTGATCGGACCCAGACCCATCGAGACCGTGGGGTACTCCCAGAACTCCGGCATCAGGCGGGGGTGCGGGTAGCTCGAGAGGCCGTTGCCGCCGACTTCCATGCGGAATTTGTCGAGCTGCTGTTCGTTGAGGCGCCCCTCTAGGAACGCTCGTGCGTAGACCCCGGGTGCAGCGTGGCCCTGGAAGTACACATGGTCGCCTGCAAGTCCGTCCTCCTTGCCCCTGAAGAAATGGTTGAAGCCGACTTCGTAGAGCGCCGCGCTTGAGGCGAACGTCGACAGATGGCCGCCGATACCGTCGGCTGTCTTGTTGGCGCGGATCACCATCGCCGCAGCGTTCCAGCGGATTATCGCGCGGATGCGGCGCTCGATGTTCTCGTCGCCGGGGAAGAAGGGCTGTGACTCTGCGGGGATGGTGTTGATGTAGGGCGTGCTGGTGGTCGGGGGGACACCGATCTGCAGTTCATTGGAGCGTTCGAGCAGTTTGACGAGCAGGTAGCGGGCCCGGGCCTGGCCCTGGCCGGCATGCACGGCATCGAGGGAGTCGATCCATTCGGTGGTCTCGTCGGGGTCGATGTCGGGCAGTTGGCGGGAGAAATGATCGGCCATATGTGTGTCTATTCTCGCAGCATTTTTCGGCTTTGGTTGAAGCTTCGGTTGGAAGTTGGCCTCGAAAGCCTCACAATGGGAGCATCGATACTTCAAGCAGCAGTCCGAGTGGTGCAGTGACGGTCTTCACAGACGGTGCCTGTCTGGGCAATCCCGGCCCCGGGGGTTGGGGTTGGGTGGTACCTGGAGGCCGCTGGGCCAACGGTGCCGAGGCGGTGACTACCAACCAGCGAATGGAACTGACCGCCGTGCTCGAGGCGCTGCGCGTTGTCGGGCCCCCGATTGAGGTGATTTCCGATTCGACCTACGTGGTCAAATGTTTCGACGAGCGCTGGTGGGTAGGTTGGCTCAACCGGGGATGGCGCAACTCAAGCAAGAAACCGGTTGCTAATCGGGATCTCTGGGAACCGCTGGTTGACCTCTACCGAAGCGCACCCGACGAGGTCTCCTTCTACTGGGTCAAGGGGCACGCCGGCAACAAATGGAACGACATCGCCGACCGTCTCGCGACGAAGGCGGCGCGCAGCCAGTCCGGTGGGAGCGGCGACAGTCTGAGCGGTGTCGACCTTGACGATTTTGGTCCTGTCTCCGGTCTTGCGGCCGCCGGGGACTCAAGCGACTCCGACGACCTCAACCTGTTCGGTTCTGAACCTCCCGCAGATGAGCTCAAGCTATTCTAAACACGCTGCGGCTTGTTGAGGATGCTCCGCAGCGCCGCGGCGAGGTCCGGCCAGCGGAACTCGAAGCCGCCGGCCAGCAGCGCCGCGGGTTCGACCCGTTGGCTCGCATACAAGAGCTGTTCGGTCAGTTCCCGCCCGAACTTGGCACACATCACCGCTTTCGGAGTCGGCAGGATCGTCGGTCGCCCCAGCACCGCACCGAGGGTCTTGGTGAACTCGGCGTTGGTGACGGGGTTGGGTGCGGTCATGTTGACGGGTCCGCTGAGGTCGTTGTCGAGCAGCCAGATGATGGCCTGCACCATGTCTTGGATCGATATCCAGCTCAACCATTGGCGTCCGTCGCCGATGCGGCCGCCGATTCCGAGCTTGAAGAACGGGAGTTGCGCTTTCAGGGCACCGCCGTCGGGTGCCAACACCACACCGGTGCGCAGAAATGCGAGCCGGGTGGATTCGCGGGCCGGCGCTGCGGCCTGCTCCCAGGCGCGCACCACATCGGCGAGGAAGCCCTCACCCGCGGCGCTGGTCTCGTTGAGCGTCTCGTCCCCCCGGTCTCCGTAGAAGCCGATGGCCGAACCCGACAGGAACACCGACGGGGGGTTCTGGGCCCCGGCGATTGCGTTCGCCAACAGGGTCGTGGTCTTGGTCCGGCTCTCGAGGATCCGGGTCTTCTGGGTTTCGCTCCAGCGTCGGTCGGCTATCGGTTCTCCGGCGAGATGCACGACCGCGTCGATGTCGACGAGGGTGTCTTCGGCAAGCTCGCCGGACCCGGGATCCCAGAATCTGTCGTCGGCGTGGCCGCGGCCCCCCGACCGCAACAGACGAACCGGCGTGCGGCCCGCGGCTCGCAGCGCTTCGACCAGCGCCGTTCCGATCAGTCCGCTGGAACCGCTGATCAGTACTCGCATGTCCGTCCTTTCGTCTCGCTGGCGACCTCGTCAGACCCTATGCTGCGAATCATAGAGTGACCACAGCCCGAGTGGAAAGAGCCGACATGCCCGACGAACCGATCAAGCAGCGAAGGTCAAGGACTGGTCTCGGCAAGTTCGTCTCCGCTGCGCTGGTAGCGGCGGCACTGGTCGCCTTCGTGGTGCAGAACACCGACAGCACTCCGGTCCGATGGTTCTTCATTGACCGCAGCGCGCCGCTCTGGCTGATCATTGTCGTGTCGGCCGTTGCCGGCGCCGTTCTCAGCGAGATCCTGGGTTGGATTGTTCGCCGTCGCCGCTGACCGAGCCCGCTAGGGGCCAAAACACTTTGGAACAGGTCTCGCCGCGGTCCACACTTGAGCGATGGTGAACGCAGCAGGTGACAACAACCACAGCGGGCGAGGGCATAGCGAGCGAGGGCTCAGCGGGCGAGGGCTCAGCGGGCGAGGGCATAGCGAGCGAGGGCCTAGCGAGCGAGGGCATATCGAGCGGGGGCCTAGCGAGCGGGGGCATAGCGAGCGGGGGCATATGAAGCTCGGCGATGTGGTTAACGGCCAGTACTTGTCCGAACCGCGCCCGCTGTCGGGAATCCGCGTGCTGGCCGTGGAACAGATGGCGGCGCTTCCCTTCGCAACCCAGTTGCTGGCGAGACTCGGTGCCGAGGTCGTGAAGGTGGAGCATCCCGTCACCGGTGACAGCGGCCGAGGTTCCGAACCCGCCATAAAGGACCCCGACGGGTTGGCGGTCGGTGCGACCTTCCTGCGCAACAACCTCAACAAGCGCAGCGTCGCCGTCGACCTCAAGTCGGCCGAGGGCGTCGAACTGTTCCTCAGGCTCGCCCCGAAGTTCGATGTCGTCTGCGAGAACTTCAAGGCCGGCACCGCCGACCGCCTCGGCATCGGCTACGACGAAGTCGCCAAGCACCACCGGCAAGTCGTCTACCTGTCGGTATCGGGCTTCGGCAACGATCCGGCGTCCCCCTACATGCACCGCGCCGCGTACGCGTCGGTGGTCGAGGCCATGTCTGGGATCTACGAGTACAAGCGGCGTCCGGGAAGACGCCCGGCCGCGAATCCCGTCGGAGCACTCGGAGACATCAGCAGCGCCCTTTTCGGGGTGATAGGCCTGCTCGCCGCGCTGCGCCACCGCGACCTGACCGGGCGGGGACAGTACATCGACATTGCCATGCTCGACGCCACCATGGCCATGACCGACATCGTCGCCAACTTCTACTCGATGGGCATCCCCGACGAAGCTGCCAGCGGAGTCGGGATCGTGGAGACGTGCGCGGCCGCGCAGGGGCACTTCGTCATGCAGATCGTGCGGGAGCACCAGTTCGAGAGACTCGCCCAGATCACCGGGAACGAAGGGTGGTGCAGCGATGAGCGGTTCGCCGTCCGGGCCGGCTGGCAGCAGCACTTCGAAGCGGTGCTGCGCCCGGGGATCGAACGTTGGGCCGCCGACAAGTCCAACCGAGAGGCTGTGGCCATCCTCTCCGCCGCGGGAATAGCGGCCGGTGAGTCGAACTCGAGCCGTGAGATCGTCACCGACGAGCATGTCCGGGTTCGCCACATGCTCGTTGAGATACCCAACAGCGACGGTGATCCGGTCCTCGTGCCCGGCAATCCGATCAAGATGTCACGCACTCCGGAAGGTCCCGAAACCAGGATCCCGTGGTTGGGCGAGCACACCGACGAGGTGCTCCGAGCCGAACTCGACCTCAGCGCCGCGGACCTCGCCGATATGCGAACCCGCGGCATCATCAGATAGATTGAGCGGTGTGCGCGGATTGAACAGTACGTTGTCCAGAAGCCGGTCGCCTTCCGCTCTTGTTCGCTGCGCTCCACTTCCCGCTCTTGTTCGCTGCGCTCCACTTCCCGCTCTTGTTCGCTGCGCTCCACTTCCCGCTCTTGTTCGCTGCGCTCACGGGGCCGCTCGGGCCACGGGCGGGCCGCTCGGGCCACGGCCTCGTTCTGTCACATCCGTGTGCGGGACCGATCCGCTCGGCCTCTGAGTCATGGACTTTGAGTTCACGCCCGAACAGAGGGCCTTCGCAGCAGAGGTGACCGAGTTCCTCGATGCCAACGATGATCCTGAGGTGTTCGACGTGAGCCGCGAGAACATGGCCCAGATCGTCGACACCCCCAAGCGCCGCGCCTTCATGAAGAAGCTCGGGCGCAAGGGCTGGCTCGGGATCACCTGGCCCAAGGAGTACGGAGGCGCCGACGGCGAGGGCGTCTACGAGTACATCCTCAACGAACAGCTGGCAGGTCGAGGGGGGCCACAGATCGGCAAGGGCGTCGGGATCATCGGCAAGACCCTGATCGCGCACGGCTCAGACCGTCTCAAGCAGGAGTTTCTGCCCCAAATCCTCGAGAACGACGTTGAGTTCGCGGTCGGCTATTCCGAACCCGACGCAGGCTCCGACGCAGCGGCGATGAGGCTCAGAGCCGAGCGGGTGACCAGCGACGCCGGCGCGCACGGTTGGCTGCTCAACGGTCAGAAGACCTGGACGACCTCCGCGCATTTCGCCGAGTGGTACTGGGTCGGCGCCCGCACCGACCCCGACAACAAGCACATGGGGATCACCTTGATGCTCGTGCCGCTCGACCAGGAGGGTATCAGCATCACCGCGATCCACACTATGGGCGACGAACGGACCAACGAAGTGTTCTTCGACGACGTCTTCGTGAGCGACGACTACGTCGTCGGCCAGGTCAACCACGGATTCCGCTACATCAGTCAGGCCCTCGACCTCGAACGCTTCACCATGTTCACGATGTCGCCGATCCAACAGCGCCTCGACGTGTTGACCGACTATGTCAAGACCGCCGAACGCGACGGAGAGCCGCTGCGCGACGACCCGCGGGTCCGTGCGCGCCTGGCCCAGCTCCATACCGACGCCGAAGTGGCACGGGTGATGGGGCTGAAGTTCGTTGCCGAGGCAGTCAAGGTTGAGCAGGGCGTGCGCGCCGGGAAAGAGGGTTTCCAGCCCCCGACCGTGGAGGCATCGGAGTACAAGCTCTTCGCTACCGAGCTCTCCAAGCGGTTGGCCGACGCCGCAATGGACATTGCCGGACCCGGCGCACAGCTGCGCGTCAAGACTGACGACGCGCCCATGAAGGGGCGCTCCGAGTCGACCTACCGCTACACCGTGATCGACACGATCGGCGGCGGTTCCTCGGAGATACAGAAGAACATCATCGCCCGCCGCGGCCTCGGGCTCCCCAAGAACTTCTGAGATGCCCCCAGACCCTGGTATGCCCCGAGACGCTGGTGTGAGCCGTGACCTTGGCATCCCCCGAGACGCTGGCATCCCCCGATACCCGGCCAGGGCCGCGCGGTGACTGCCGTCGGGGCGCTCGACGGCGTGCGTGTCCTCGACTTTGCGTCGGTCGGGCCCGCAGCGCGCGCCTCGCGCATCCTCTCGGACTACGGCGCCGAAGTCATCAAACTGGGACCGGTCCCGAGCAGACAAGCAGCCCAGATCGTGCCTCCGCACTATGCCTACTCGGGGCATCGTCTGATGAAACGGGCTCTGTTGGATCTGAAGTCCGACGATGGACGCGCGGCCTTTGTAGCTCTGGTCAAGGGTGCCGACGTCGTGCTCGAGAGTTTCCGGCCCGGCACAGTGGATCGCCTCGGTATCGGCTACGACGACGTGAGGGCGGTCAATGAGGGGATCATCTACTGCTCGACCAGCGGTTTCGGCCAGAACGGCCCACGCCGCGACTGGGCCGGTCACGACATCAACTATCTGGGGTTGTCCGGCTACTTGGACTGCAGCGGGCGCCGTGCGGACGGATCACCACCGCTGCCCGGTGCCACCGTGGCCGACATCGCCGCCGGGGGAATGCACGCCGTGATGGCGATCATGGCCGCTCTATTGCGACGCCCCAAGACCCGGGTGGGCGAATACCTCGACGTCTCGATCGCCGACGGTGCCTTCGGCCTGATGTCGCTGTATGCCGACGAGTTCCTCGCCACCGGCACCGAACCCGGCCCGGGTCATTACATCCTGACCGGACGCTACGCCTGCTACGATGTCTATGCCTGCGGCGACGGCCGCTTTCTCTCGATCGGTGCGATCGAACCCCAGTTCTGGCACAACCTCTGCGTGCAGCTCGGTCTGCAGCGCTACATCGACCACCAGACCGACGACGACCGCCAGGACGAGATCCGGGCTGCGATCTCCGCGGTGCTGGCCACCAAGACCCGAGAGCAATGGGCGGAGCAACTGGGACCTACCGACTGTTGTGTGGCTTCGGTCAACACCGTGGCCGAGGCGGTCGACGATGAGCAGTACGCGGCCCGCGGCCTGGTCGTCGATGCCGACCATGCCGGCGAGGGAAGGTTTCGACAGACCGGTGCGGTATGGGCCGGGACCACCAGACCAGACGGCGCCTACCGGCTGCGCGACGCCGCTGTTACCGACACGGCAGAGCTGCTCGCAGGCGCCGGATACGACGACACATCCATCTCCGAACTCATCGCCCGAGGAGCAGTCGCGTGACTGAACCCGCCCCCGCCGCAGATCTGCCTGAAGACGTCCGCGCGCTCATCGGCAAGGCCCAGTACCACGAGACGGCGACCTTTCCGGTCGAGATGGGCTACTCCTACAACACCTTGGCGGCCACGGAGAACGGCAACCCCCTGTACTGGGACTTCGAAGTTGCCGAGCAGTTGACGGGCGGCATGACCCTGCCCGTGTCGACCCTCTCGCTGTGGATGCGGCCACACCGCTGGGCACCCGGTGCGACCGGCGAGCAGGTCGCCCTCAAGACCCACTTCGACCTGAAGGAACGACTTGGCCTGCCTGAGGCGATCATGAGCGACAACACTCTGATCGGCTATGAACCCGTGCGGCCCGGCGATGTGATCAGCCACCATCAGGTGCTTCGCTCCATCAGCGACGTCAAGACTACGAAACTCGGCACCGGCCGTTTCTGGGTGATCGACGTGGAGTACCACAATCAGAACGGAGACCTGGTCGGAGTCGAGTCGTACACCGGTTTTGGTTACAGACGTTCCACTGAGGTGAACTCATGAACCCACAAACCAGCGCAGCCACAGGCAGCCCTGCCACATCCAGCGCAGCCATGGACAACACAGGCACAGACAAGATCGTGCTCGATCAAGTGTCGGCTGGGACCGTGCTGCCGCCTCTCGGCTACGATGTCAGCGCGACCACGGTCGTGCTGGGTGCGTTGGCGAGCCGCGATTGGCGGCCCATGCATCACGACCACAAGTTCGCCACCGAACGTAACGGCACAGCCGACATCTTCTTGAACACCCCCAACCTGGCCGCCTGGTTCGAGCGTTACATCACCGACTGGACCGGCCCCAAAGGTCGCATCGGTCGGCTGACCTTCCGCATACGCGATTCGGTGTTTCCCGGCGACCATATGGTCTTCGCCGGAACGGTGAGCGGCACCGAGATCGACGAATCTGGCTGCGGATGGGCCAGCGTCGACATATCGGTGACTGCGGGCGATCGGCTCTGCTGCACCTGCACGGCACGTGTCGCACTTCCCACCGACGGAACCGACAACCCGTGGACACGAAGAAGCGAAGATTGGAAACCCTGATGCTGGACCTTGACTTCACAGAAGAGCAGGAGATGCTGCGCGAGATGGTGCGCGGCGTCTGTGCGCAGCTGTCACCGATCGACACGGTGCGCGAACTCGAGGACGACCCCGACGGAGTTGCCCGCGAACTGTGGGAGCAGTTCGGCGAGCTGGGAATCTGCGGCCTGATGCTGCCCGAGGAGTACGGCGGGTCGGGCATGGGTCTGCTGGAAGGTGTGGTGCTCTATGAGGAACTGGGGCGTTCGCTGGCACCGGTTCCCCATTTTGTCAGTTGCGTCTTGTCAGCCGGGGCGATAGTCGAGTCGGGATGCGGCGAGCAGCACGCTTCGCTGTTGGCCAGCATCGCTTCTGGCGAAACGATCGTGACGCCCGCCTGGCTCGAACCCGAGAGCGGGTACTCACCGAGGGGTGTGCAACTCAGCGCCGCAGCCGAGGGCCGCGACCTCGTGCTCAACGGTTCCAAGATGCATGTCTACTTCGCCGGTGCCGCCGACCAACTGCTGGTGCTGGCCCGCACCGGCCCCGCCGAAACCGGGATCGACCTGTTCCTGGTTCCGACCGACACGGCCGGGGTGACGCTCGATCAGCGCATGTCGATCTCGTCGGACACCCAGTACCGGGTCGATTTCAACGATGTCCGGATCCCCGCCGAAAGCCGCCTCGGCACCCCCGGAAGCGGGTGGGCCACCTGGGAGGCGGTGATGCACAGGGCGGTCATCCTGGCGTCCGCCCAGGCAATGGGCGGCGCAGACTTCGCGCTCGAGATCACCGCGCAGTACGCCATGGACCGAGAGCAGTTCGGCAAGGCCCTAGCCCAGTTCCAATCGATCTCCCACTACCTTGCCGATGCCAAGACCGAACTCGACGGAGGCAAGGTCCTCGTCTACGAAGCTGCCTGGGCGCAGTCCGTCGGAAATGACGTCTCCCGGCTCGCGCCCATGGCCAAGCTCTTCAGCGGCAGGGTCTACCGCGACATCACCGCGATGGCACAGCAGGTCTTCGGCGGTGTCGGGTTCACCCTCGAGTACGACATCCAGCTCTACTTCCGCCGAGCCAAGCAACTGCAACTGAGCTGGTGGGACAGACAGACCTGCGAGGACCGCGTCGCCGACTCAATTCTGGGCTAGCAGCGCGAACCGACACCTACGCTAGCGCTACTTCGCAACGTCCCCCGGTAAGGTGGGGCGGCCATATCACCAAGTGGAGGAGTAATGCAACTACAAGATGTGCGAGTGCAGAGACAATCTCGAAGCAATCCGAGACCGTAGAGATCAAGGGACCCTCCTGGATTCTGATTACCCCTTGCTCGGCCTCATAGAGCTGGCGGGACTAGACCTTGAACAAACGCCGCAGCCTGGGGACACCCAGTCGCTCATGGCGCGACTGGAAGGGGCAGGTAATAGCCTGACTCGACAGGTCATGGCGCATTGGTCACAGAACCGCCACCTGCGAATGAAATTCGATGTCCGTGCTGCCCAACGAGATCAATCTTGCCATTCAAGGATCGGCGGTCGGCGCATCCCTACAACACTGACTAATACTTGTATCCGATCATTCGATAGTTGGCTACGATGAAACCTGAAGTCGAAGACGCACTACGTCGAGCAGCTGAATTCCGCAGAAAAGTGCTCCGGCAGCTTTCGTCAGATGACAGGCGCCAGTTGCTTGAAGATCTTTTTGTGGACTTTTTCGTTGAGCAATGGCGTACGCTGTTGAAATGGGCAGCGTTGACCGGCCAGTCTTCGCAGGTGGATACCGGTTACATTGCGCAACATGTGGCGTCTATCCTGCTTGCCGAACCGGGCCAGGGGTTCAAGGGTAAGGGCCTAGATCTCATGGACGGATCCGAGGTAAAGAGTGCGGCAATCATCTCAGGTGTGGATCGACCACGTTGGAATCACAACATGGGCACTCTAGCTCAAGATGCCAAATGCTCGACCAAGTCGTCTCACGAGTGCGGCGGATTTGCTCCCTAACGTTGATACGTTGCGGGAACTACTTCCGACCCATGACGTTGATGCACTGGTTGAGACGTTGCGAGCCGAAATAAGTTACGAATAGTTGGGAATCATTGCGGCGGTGCTGAATACGGGAGTTCGTGTCACGAGTTGTACGCCACGCTGAGTCTAGACTTAGCTTCTGCTACCACTTCAAGGGAATCCCGTACTACACGCCCTGTTTTGTCTACCCAATCCTCCTGGTATGGCGGTGCGATCAAATCCAGTACCCCATTCGCATCAATTCGGCGCCTTGAACTTGAGGTGCCGCGACCTAGTGGTGCGATCTGTGCTCGAACCAACGGATGTTGGAGCAAGGCCAAGGTTGCGTACGGGTCGATTGTCGACTCGTAGATACCAAACTCAGCTGAACAATGCACTCGGTCGAGATCTTTAGGGATGACCGTTGCCCGGAACTTCGCTGGATTTAGGAGCGACACAATTATCTGTCCGCCGCGAGCAATGAGTCCCGGAGTCGTCGGCCGGTACCGACTCGCCTTGACCCAGTCAACGTTTCCCAACTCATCAACATGGAGCACCGATATGAACGGGATCAACTCTTGCGTGCTTGTGCGGTGCCTCTTTTTTGAGAATAGCACCTTGGCAAATGGCTCTCCTCCCGCTTCCTTGAGTTGCTGTTCGGCTATCAGGGCCTCGGGGTCGAGGGTGGCAGCATCGATTCTCTTGAGTGTGGCACCATCAACTGAGACGACCTTCCCCTTGTTTTCCGACCCACCTTCGAGAAACTGACCTATGTTATCGGCAATATTCGGGAGATCGTTCCCTTTTGGATCAACTGCTATGGCTCCCTTTTTCATGATGTATCCCACGTGATCGGCACGAGCAAGGAAGACTTGGTTCGACTGTCGCGCCCCCTTACGGAGGAACAGGACGCTGGTCTTGGCCGTGGTGCCCGCGGGAGCAAACGTCGCCGACGGCAGGCTGATTACTCCCTCGACACTTGCCTCCACGAACAGGCCGTCTGCCTCGAGTAGCACTTCCCTCATGTGAGGGCCATCCGCAACTCCATCGGGGAGGATGATGCCAGCGACGCCGTTTGGAGCGAGGAGGTCGACACAACGGGCGACAAATGCGAGGGACGGGTCGATACGTTGCTTGGAATGCAGACCACGAAAGAAATTAGTTGTTCTAGTAATGCCAGATGGTGAGTCGTACTTTCCTTCTCCGAATGGTGGATTCGTGAGAATCAAGCGCATCTTCCCGCGTAGGCTGTCAATTGGAGCCTCCGTAATGGAATCTTCGACTGCGAACACTTCAGGGGAGCTCATTCCGTAAGCGAGCAGGTTGACTCTGGCCATCGCGACTGACGCAGCTGATTGGTCTGCGCCCACGATCGCTTGCCGAAGTTGCGCTCGGTGAATATCTGGATTACGGGAGACAGCTTCCTCAATGAGACCAATCAAGAAACGTCCGCTACCGCAACACGGATCGCCCATGACTGGCCAAGGCATCTCAGCATCCAGCGGGTCGATCAGGTCGAAACCAACCTGGACCATTGCTTTCACAACAGAGTCCGGCGTGAGGTACGTCCCGAGACCTCCAGCGTGCTCGTATCGACCACGAAGGAAGACGTCAAAAGCGGTTCCCAATATGTCGTGGGGGGGTTCAGCACCAATTCCTGTGTGAGGTAGTATGGCTAGGGCTTCGGCCAAAACGTCACAACGACTGATGCGCAAGGGCTCGTCTCTTGGCCAAATGGACTGGGTTCCGCCCCCGGGTACCTGACCGCTCAGTTCAGGCAACGCGTTGACTACCGCGAAGGCGTCTTTCAACGGTTGGGGGTCCGCCATGACCCTGACCGCATCTGGGTCGAGAAGGTCGGCTAGACACTTGCCACCCACGCTCGTATGAGGGTCGCGATGCGCTGCGATGTTGAGGAGAAGAAGCTTCGACAACTCCTCTACGGCCGCATTTGAGGGGCGGATGCCTCCCCGTGTGTAGAGCAAATGGTGCAGGTTGTTGAGCCGGTCGGCTAGTTGAATTTGGTCAGGGACGGTTTCCGTGGCTTCCATAATCCTGCTCCTAGCGTGTTCTCTCCGAGGCTCGTACGGAACGAGCGATCTGTTTCTCGCATCATGACAGGCGGGTGTGACAGCATGGTGGATCGTGGTCCTGCAGGATGAAATACCTAGTCAGAGCGAAAAAACAGTGGACCGACACGATCCGGTGGTGACCATACACCAAACGTGCCGCGCGAGTGGCACAGCGATTCGTAACTGGGGTGGTGCGGTTCGAAGCACTGTCAGGCGATGAAGCAGAGGTGCGGTACCACAGTGCCGGTGAGGTTCCAGAGGGCGCGAAGACCCGAGTCGAAGTCAACAAGCACGAGTCGAAGTCTACAAGCGCGAGCGTGACAGCGGCGCACGGCACGCTTCGTTCAAGACATCGTTGCCGCGTCCTCGACTATGACGGTGGCGGAGGTTGAGCGGCCGAACACTTCTGGGGCGTAGATCTCCTCGGCTCGGGCGGGGGGCGCCACGAAGGTTCCTGGAGTGGTCGCCCGGGCGACGTAGCTGTATTCGTGGGTACCGGCCCACAGGTGTGCCGAGAAAGCCTCGGCCCGGTCGTCGCGCAGGTTCTGATGGTCATACCAGGTCCGACGCCACCAATAGTCGGCTGCGTCGGCACGGGGCGGCTCGATTTCGCCGGTCACGGTCAAGGCCGGGTTCAACGCCTCGAACCCTGCGGGCAGCGGGTCAACCAGGACCATGTTGGTGCGGCGGCTGTCGTTGACCATCGTCAGAGTGACTCGCACCTCGGCGCCGGCCACGACATGGACGGCGCCGTCGGAGTCGACCCATACGTCGTCGGGATCGTCGACGGCCTCATAGCTGCGCTGCACCACGAAGCCGCGGTCGAGCGGGCCCAGATCGAGGTCTGCGGGTGCGTAGCGAAGCCCGAGGCGGTAGTAGAGGCGGCCGTCGCCGTCATTCTGGACGGTCAGGTCGGCGTCACCCGCCTCGATCAGGTTCCCCATCGGGACCAGTGTCGAGGCGAAGTCGGTGCTCCGACCGGAGAATTCGTGCTCTGCCACGTACTGGTCGCCGAGCCAGACACGGGCCACGAAGTCAGGCGCCACCGCTTCGAAGGTCTCGAAATACCTGTCGAGGGCTGCCAGGATGAAGGAGTTCTCCTGAACGTTGTTCCAACGGCCCTTCACCTGGTTCGCCAGCAGCCCGGCCACGACCTTGGGTATCAGGTCTGAATCGGGGGCCATGGTGATCAGGGCGTCGAGCACGATGCCGTCGGTCCGGCGGTCCGAAGCCAGGATCAGGTAAGCGTCCTCGCCATAATCGGTGGTGAATGTTGCCGCTTGCGCGGTCTCGGTGACTCGATTGTTGAACACCCGCTCGATCTCGGCTTCAGTCTCTTCATCGCCGACAACCGGCCAGATCCACGCCAACGCGTCCAACTCGAGGTCCGCCCCCGTGCGGTCCCAGAGTGCGCGGGCCTTGTGCGTGTCTTGGTCACCGTCGAGAGCGCGGACATGCAGTGCGTAGGCCGACAGCATGTCTTTCGACTTCCTGCTGTAGTCGGACGGGATCCGGCTCTCAATGTCGCGCAGGTAGCCGCGCCCCTTGCTCATCAGTTCTGCACCGACGGTGAACCCCGCGTTCTGAGCGGTGATTAGCGCATGCATTGCCTGGATCGATGGGTACGGGTAAGAGATCCCCTTGCGCGCCCACCAACCGAAACCGCCGTCACCATGTTGCAGCGCAGCCAACTCGGCTATGTCGCTGCGGATGGTGGCGTCGAGCTCAGCGGCGCTCGGCAGACCCTCGGCGTCGAAGGCTTCGAGCACGTCCCGCAACGCGGAGATTGCGAGGATGCGGCTGGCGTAGGCGTCCGCGGAGGAGTAGCGGTACTCAGCGAGGTACAGGACCGCGTCGGTCAGGGTCTGCAGCGCCGTCGAGGAGGTGTTGACCTCCAATCCTCCGAACTGGCTGAACACATCTTGGGGCGCGGCGAGCGAATAGCCCACGACACCGGAGTCGAGAATCCCGTAGGTTGCGAACGCCTCGCTGGTGGCGGGCGTGTAAACGGGCAACGAGACCTCCTGCGCGTCGGCGTTGTCAGCCGAGACGGCCGCGACCCGGAAGTGGGCGGTGCCAACAGAACTCGTCGTTGCGCCGAAGCGAACCTCGACGCGGTCGTTGGCCGGCACGGTGATCCGTTTCCCGGCGGTCCCCCCGAGGTCCGGGTCGCCTTCAATGTCGGAGTTGGAAGCAAGATTCAGATTGGACGCCTGCACGACCACGTCGACCTCAGTCGCCGAATCGGTCTGGTTCTGCACCACGATCGGCAGTTCGAACCGGTCGCCGAAGTTCAGGAACCTGGGCGCGGACGGCCGAACCTGCAACGGCAGGCGGGCGGTGATCGAAGACTCCGTCGAACCGAAGCGCTCCGCGCCGTCGACCGCTACAGCCATCACCCGGTAGCGGGTCAGGTTGTCGGGCATCTCGAACTCGACGGTGGCCAAGCCCTCGGCGTCGGTCGCAACTTCAGGGTCGAACAGGGCCAGAGCATCAAGGTTGGAGCGCACCTCGATCTGAAGGCCTTGCGCGCTGAGATTGGTGCGCCGGGCAGAATCCGCAACGCCAGAGTCGTCGGCCATCGACTCCGCGGCCATATCGTCGCCTTCGTCGAATGAATCCGCGGTCCAAGCCGTGGCGGTGGTGGTGACGGGGATCTCACCGTCGCCACCGAGCGCAGCAAGCAACTCCTGCGGATTCTCCAACAGAATGCTGCCCCGTGCTCGTTGCGCGCTCAGGTAGACGCCCAGCGACCGGTAGAAGACCTCGAGCGGGTCCAAGAGCTCGTAACCCGAAAGGGCCAGCACCGCCTCGTCAACCACGACCAGCAGCACGTCGGCGTTGTCGACCGGCTCGCCGTCGGCATCGTTCACCTGCACGGTAACGCTGGTGGCAGCCCCCGGTTTCACGCTGGGCGCCTCCGGGGTGACCGTGACGTCGAGCGCGCGCCGCGCGGGAGGCACACGGAGCCGGATCTCCCCGGCGGCATAGGCCGGTCGAGAAGCGATGCCGTCCACAACAGTGCCGTCGTCGGCGGTCCGTTCTGTCGTCGCGACGATCTCGACCCGTACCGTCAGTGCCGGGACATGATCGTCGGTGATCGGCACCTCGAGCACAGCCGCGTGGTCGGTGATCTCGAAGGTGCTCAGTTCGATGATCTCGTTGTGGGCGATCACCAGCAGGCCGGTTCCGGTACTGAAGGGCGAATCGACCAGGATCTCAGCGGTGTCGCCTGCCGCGTAGGTCTCAGCGTCCGGGACGAGGTCGGCGTTCTCCAAGGTGACGTTGCGGCTCGGCACGCCGCTGCGGCTTCCCGTGACCCAGCGGGTCAATTCGCTGCGGTTGGTTCGCCCGGCGTCGTCGACGACCCTGGCGTCGATGCGGTAGCGACCGCCGACCGCAGCCTCGAACTCGCATGTGACCGGCGCATCCGCCGAGACCACGTCACAGGTTTCGGCGTCGACGGCCACCTCGGTCCATTCACCGTCGACGTACTCCTCAACGAGCCGAGACGCGGTCATCTCGAGGGACCGGTCGGCGACCGGGTCGCCGTCGAGATCGGTGACGACCGCTTCGATTTCAAGACCGTCGCCCTCCCGCACGAACGTTCGGGTCGACCGAACACCGACATAGAGGTCCGCGGCATGCACCAGCACATCGGTCAACGATGCCCACCGCTGCAGGTTCACATCGACGACTTCGGCCTCTGCGGTGACCGTGGTCGGGAGGTGGTCGCCGTCGCCCTCGAAGTCCATGCGCAGATAATGGCTGCCCGCGGCGTCGGTCAAGCCGGAGAAGGTCTCACGAACAGGTTCTGTCCAGGCATCGCCGAAGCCGTAGTCGAAGCCGTAGTCGATTGCCCAGTAGGTGTCAACGCCGCCGCCGAAGGCATCGTGGTGCCACCACGGGGTCCACACACCGAACGTGAACTCGCTCCAGTTGGGCGGCGAGTAGGTCGCTGAGCGCGTGGTCACCGACCACGACACCTCGGCGTTCGGCAGAGGCCCGCCCGAGAAGTAGTTGGCGTCGACCGCCACGGTCGCGGGTTCGCCGACAAAGTACGGGCCGGCCGATTCGAGCCGAGTGGCCACTTCAAACTCGGGCCGACGGAACTCCTGGATCTGGAACGAGTGGTAGTGCCAGCTGTTGTCGAGGTTCTGCGGACCCTGGAACTCGATAAACCCTTCGCCCAGGTTCGCCCCCTCGGGCAACTCGACGGTGAGGTCGAACCCGCCGTGCTCGTCGAGGCGGACGCTGCCGTCGCC
>JGIcombinedJ30088_10001561_pt1 | contig 23206 bp, 16 predicted proteins | sample PinacodermPK_FD_30088 | JGI IMG/M metagenome (IMG submission 30088)
GGATAGACGAGGACGACACGCCGGCAGCCATATCGCTTCCCGTAGGCGAATAGCTGGTATGCGTCGTCCTGACTGACTCCATGGTTCGCAGCGTCGGGATCGAGACGCTTCCACTTCGCGTCTAGGATGAACCGAGCTTGCCCGCATTCCATCAGGATGATGTCCGGCTTCAGCCGAAAGGCTTCCTTACCGGCGCCGTCCGTCGCCAGATGCCGCATCGGTCCCTGGGCGCGCACCGTGAATCGCCGCTGGTGACAACGGAGAGCGGCGGTGACGAAGTCCTCGAACACTTCCTCCATCGGAAACAGCAGCGCGCGATTGACATGCGGACCGACGAAGGTGCCGAGCCCGTGGCCGAACAGAAACAGCCCGACCCATGGCATCACGGCGTCGTAGTGTCGCATCGAGCGGTCGACTCGATGCCGCGCCCAGTCGTCGTCCAGGTTCGTCGAAGGCGGCACCTCGGAGAAGACGATGCACAACTGGTGAACCCGCTGCCGGTTCTCGGGATGACGCACGACACCCATGAGCCGCCGCAACGCAAGGTGGATCAGACGGTTCGCCGGCCGGTCCGCAGTAAACTCATCGTAGCCAACGTAGAACCGGGAGCGGTCGATCAGGTTCTCGCGAACGTGTGGCTGGAACAGGATCCGTCCACGCAGGCAAGTGAGATTCGCCTCCCGCGTACGGTACACACGGGCGAGGCCGCGCTGGGTCAGCAGGACGACGCTCGCCAGGAACAGATGGACAAATGCCTCGAACATGTCCATGCGGCGGATCGCTCGGATGCCGGCACTGTCAAGCCGGGCTTCACCGAGACCGCGCCAATCCCGCAGCATGGCCAGAAAGACACGCCGAGTGTCTTCCTCCTCGCTTGCCACGGCATCGGGATCGCCGTCCGTCTCTCGTGGCGGAGTCCCTGCCGGCCCTTCTTTTTGGTGTCTCCCGCCGCTTGTCAGATCAACCTTCGGCAGGATTTCGATCACGGTCCCACGGCGTGTTTCGATGATCCCAACGTAGTTCTGTGCGTGGAGGCGACCGTTCCGTAAAGCGAAGACAGCCTGGCGCTGACTCCGTTCGTCGGTCGATTGCGCGAGTGCGAATCTCTCCAGATCACGCTGTTCGTCCTCACGCAATCCGTTGAGCGGCTCGTACTCTCGAACGACCAGCGCGCGTGACACGGTGTGTCGTGACCCCGGCGGCGCGGCGGTGATGGAGCCTCCGTCGGATGGATGTCGCGCTGGCGTCACTCCGGCACGCTTCGCTCAGGGTCGGCTCGGGCCGCGCTGCCGCCCTCCGTCTTCGTCTCGTAGATCGCCCGGTACGCCATCGGAGAGGCCCACCGACTGTCGCTCGCGGGCTGCAGGTCGTACACGGCCCGGCTGGCATCCACCAGGTCTAATCTGGCCAGCTCCTCCGGTGGGTCAGACTTCCGGACGAACCCATTGTTGTTCAGAACCGCACGGATCTTCTCCCAGTCGTCGTAGAAGTACTCCTGCAGCAGTGGCATGACTCGGGTCCGGAACCTGCTCGCAAGCAACTCCACAGTACCCACCCCAAGGAAGTAGGTGTGTCCGATCTGGTGCTCCCGATCCAGCAATACGCAAATGCGACGATTCATCGCGGCCAGAAGTTTGCTGCAATCGACGCCGTCCACGTCCGCGCTGAGTCCTGGATGGGACGGATCCGGCATCATTTCCTCAAACACGAACCGGCGTCGCAGTGCAGTGTCCAGCAGGGCGATGGATCGGTCTGCGGTGTTCATCGTCCCGACGACGTGCAGGTTCGCCGGCACGCCAAATTCCGTCTTAGAGCCGGGCAGTGTCACCCGCGCCTCGTCGGCTTGGCCGATCCGCTTTGAATCTTCGATAAGGGTGATCAGCTCGCCGAAGATTCGGGCAATGTTGCCGCGGTTGATTTCGTCGATAACCAGGACATAGCGCCGGTCCGGTTCCAGCGCGGCGCGCGCCGCAATGCGCCGGAACACGCCGCGCGACAACTCATATCGGACTTCTCCGACATCTCCAGGGTTGGCCCGGGGCTCCGCACCGGCGCGCGCGCCGTCTGCCAGGACGGGCCGGATACCTTCAACAAAGTCCTCGTAGGTGGTGTTCTGGTGAAACGTCACCATCTCGATCCGTCCGGCGCCTCGATGCTCGTCGAACCGGCGCTTGACGGTAACGCGGTCCTCCTCCGCCACCTCGCTGACTTCCCGGTTCTCGACAACCGCCATCGCGTAGGTGACGGTATGCCATGTCTTCCCGGTTCCGGGCGGACCGTAGAGGATCGTATTCAGGGCGTGCGAGGGTGGACGCGGGTCTACGGGCGGAGGCGATGACTTGGGCTGGCGAAGATTCCAAACAATTGATTGAGCTTCCAGCCTAGTACTCGGTTTCGCCATTCCCCGGCTCCGGGCTTTTTCGAGTAATCGATCAAGGAATTCCAGGGCGTGTTCGTACTCGCCTCCTACATCGGTGGCTGACGGGGAGAAGGCGCTCTCGGGCAATTTGGAACTGAATGAGCGAACTCGGTCGCCGAGTGTTTGATCGTCTTCGGCCCACAGCTCTGACAATGCACCATGTGCAGCATCCAGATCGCCTCCGATCCAATCTAGGAGTTTCCGGCGATTTACCCAGTGAACAAGATTGTTTTGCTTGTGTCGTATTGCTTCTTCCACCAGCCTCTGCCAGTTCCGTCCACTACCCATCAAAGCCCCGCGTGCTCTCGACAACGCCTTCCCAAGCTCGATCTTGTACCGCTCTTCCCGGTCAATCTCCTCGTACCGCTCCCTCGCCGTTGCGAGGTATGCGTCCCATAGTGCATCGCTCATTCGCACAGAATCCACGGGGCCTGCTCGGGCCCTTTGTCGAACACTCGGGCCACTGCTCTGCCCGTGCGTGTCGTGCCATGTTTGCCCCGCTCCCAGTTGCCGATCGTTTCGTGCGGCACGTCGATGCGAAACGTCAGATCCACCTGAGTCATTCCTCGCCGGTGTCATACGCGGCGAGCATTCCGCGCCACTTCTCGGACTGCCTCAGAATCGTCTCCTGCCGATGCAAGGCGAAGTCCCTCTCAGTAGTGCTGTCGAGCGTCGCATGGTCGGCCCGCTCTCGCGGCCAGCTCTGCGGTTGTCGGTATAAATCGGAACATCCAGTGTGCTCATTCTCGCGTCACCTTGCTGATAGCCATGGGAGCAGAGTTGATCGACATCGGCCGTGTCTCGTGCCTGAGGTCTGACATGCAGCCCGCTGTGGCAGACATCCAAGCGGCAATGACGGCTTCGAGTAGGTCTCATGCTCCGTCATTCAGACTTCACCTTGTACCATGGATTCCCTGTTTCACGATATTCTACCACGATTCTCGAAACGCTACACGGCCTACAGTCGACCACCTCTGCGTTTTCGATGTCGAAAATAGCAATATTGTGCCCATCACCAAATTGGCTCCCATAGATTACCGCATCGTACCCAGCATCCCGGAATAACTCAGAGAGTACTTGCGTAGGGACGTATGCACCGGTGCTATCTTCCAACGACACCGGCAGTGAAAACGCGTTGTCTACGGAAGTCCACGCTGCCCGCTCCTTGGTTTCAGCATCGATCGGCGTATCTCCGCACCACGTGAGGTTTCTCATGGATGACGCGCCGTGCCGAACGGACAAATCGATTGCGGTGAGATCGCGAATCACCTTCAATCGAGCCAGTGAAATATCTGTTCCGATCCAAGGACGTACTTCCGAAATAGCCGTCTGTTTTCCAGTCGCGACGTATAGTACCGGTATCCCTGCCGGGTTGGCTCTTCCTTCCCGCGCCGCGTCCGACCGAGGTTTCATTCGCTCTTCGAGAAAACCAACGGGCATTTCATCATATTGTTTGCCCTCGGGATCATCCCGCGGATGATACTCAATACCAATCTGGGCGCGCCAAACGATCGAATCGATTGGTATCTTTGACTCTCGCTCATACCGGGTACTTAGAATTGCACTCAGGAACTGACGAGTGTCATGTCCCCAAACGTAACGTCGTTTCTCTTTCACGTCATGCGCGAAGTCCTGATAGCTCGTCCACGAGCGGAACTCTCGCTTTCGCCGATCAGTCGCGTCCGTATCCATCGCTGTAGGTGGTCCGTGTCCACATCGGTTCATCCTATCATCAAGGTCATAACGAGTTATACCTCCAGAATGCCCTTAAGGTTTCGACTTGGCAACTAGGTTGTGGGCTCCCGGGAGTCCACTGTTCAAGCCCCCGGGTCTCTGTCGACCACGGTCGAAATATCCTGACCGACGCGTTGCAGGTCGGATCACCCCTCGGCGGGGACACGCCACCCGATCCACGACGCGCTGGCCGCCGGCGACGCGGCCGCCGTGGAACGGCTGCTAGGCGCGGATCGGCGGCTCGCCAACCGCGGCGACCACCTGGGGGCGGCGCCCGTTGCACTACGCCGTGGCAGCAGGCCGCCGCTGACCTGTGGCCCTGCTGCTCGATGCCGGAGCCGACATCAACGCACTCGGCTTTGGCGGCGACGACCATACCGGCGGTAGCGGCTCCCGGCCCGCGGAGTTCGCCTTGTGGCACATCCCTATTGGGGACAGCGCAACGACCTTGCCATGGCGCGCCACCTGCTCGTTCGCGGCTCCGAGTACTCGGTCACGATGGCCGCCGCCCTGGGAGATGAGATGCGCGTAAAGACCTTGTTGGGAGGCGGTCGGGAGTCGGCCAACCAGCCGGAGGCGTGCGGCAAGCGCCCGCTTGTCGTCCGCAGGCGAACGGGGCCACGGGCGCATCGTGCGGTTGCTGCTGGAGCCCGGCGCGGATCCGAACCTTCCCGAGGGCACGAACTGCCCACGCGGCTTCGCCCTGTGGTCCGCCGCCCGGCACAATCGCCGCGAGATTGCCGAACGGACCTATCGCGCCTTCATCGCCGAGACTGTTGGTCGTCATAATGCTCGCCACCGAGCCCGTATTGCCGACGAACGGGCCATGCTCGAGCGGTTGCGGTGCAGCGAGGGCTTCGGGTGGAGCCCGTCCAGGCAACCCAACTCGGGCTTCACCGCACGCAAGGTGCTCTACCTCTCGGTGACGTCACGGCTGATAGGTCGCACCCTGCGTGTCCATCTGTAAGATGGTCGTCTGGTGGTTGTTGCTCGGTTCCCCCCACAGATGTCCCTGCGCCGCGGTCGCCCACAGCGATGGGCGCCGTGGCCACATGGTCAGCTATCACCATCTCATCCATACCCTGCGCCGCAAGCCCCCTTGTCGACACACCGCCGACGTCGGCGGTCCCTTGCCGTCCTCGGCCCCAATTGGTTATCCTTTTTGTTCTCGTGGCGCGGCATGGCCGGGCATGGCTTGGAGAGGCAAGGCGAGGCAGGGATAACGACTCGGCGGCGACCGCCGGGCCGTTTGCGCGTATCGCAGCGGCGAAGTCTTGGTGTTGGCAACCTCTGATCGGTAGGCCGTCGTGTTTCTGCTGCCCGGCGCCGATGTCCGGCAGTAGCTCTGGCGAGTGATGCTCCCGAATACGCTGCCAAGGAGCCTTGACGAGTTAGAGCACTGCCTGCCCGCCGAGCGTTCGTGTTAAATTCGCGGCGGATCGGATCGTTGGCAAGCGACGGATGCTGGACGGTAGCGCGCGGCGGCGCTGAATCAGTCAAAGCGTGGCTCGCTGATCTCGGTCGGCATCCGCTGGACGTGAGTGGAGAACGAAGGGGAGTTGCATGAGGAGGTTGCTACGTACTGCAATGCTGGTACATTGCTGAGCGGCTGCGATGGGTCCTGCCATACGGCCGCCGACGCCTTCGCGACGAGTTTCAGCACGGTGGAATACGAATCAGGGCGTTGCCTCCGACGACGAAAAAAACGGACTGGTCACGAATTTTTGCGCGACCGCTGCGACGGACATCGAGCACACCGTTGCGTTAGCGGAGGCATACGACAGCCGGATTGTGAACAGTCGCCGACGGAACATCGCCGGCGACTTGCACAGCCTTACGATCTCGGATCCAACCGTGAACCTCTCGCAGAAAGGCGCGCGGGATGCCGCATGGTTCGCCGAACGGGTGATCTAGGTGGAGGTCGAGTATGCGCTGACGGTCGATCTAGACGAGCGGGACGCGCTGGAGGCACTGCTAGCGGGCGGAGGAGGAAGACTGAGTTGCGATGGCTAACGAGGCAATTCGCCTCGCACCCGGTATTCTTCCTATCGCGTGGCGCGTATGTTGTGTCATCTAATTCGTATCACTCCCGTTCCCATTTGTCATTGCCATCCAATATCAAACTAGGGCTTCCGGGCGCGGCGGAACGAGCGTATTGGCTAGATGCCTTCCTGAAGAATGAGTGCGTCATTTCGCGAGGGAGACATAACCGAACCCTGCCATGAGCGTTAGACACTCGACGATTGAGCACTATAGACAAAAATAGGTCGCTGCCGGAGCAGCGTCGTTCACTCCTCGATTCGACGTTGCTTGAAGCGGGACGATTCCCCGCGAGCGAGCTTGCGGAGTTAGCCGCACGTGAGGGCCGCAGACCGCGGCCCATCTACACGGCGCACAAATGGTTTGCTCGGCGCCTAGGATGCGTCATCCGTGCACTCCTCGTCGGAGGTACCGCTGATCCTACCGACGACTTCTGGCGTTTGTACTACAGTGCCTCCGACCTTCGTGGGTTGACGATACTCGATCCGTTCGTAGGTGGGGGGACATCCGCCGTGGAAGCCAGCCGACTAGGTGCGGATGTCATCGGTGTCGACGTAGATCCCGTAGCATGCGCCGTGACACGATTTGAATTGGAGGTGGAAGGCCTTCCAGATCTCCGGGCTCCTCTTGCGGAGCTTCAGCAGATGGTCGGTACCTATCTCCGTCCGCTATACACTAGTGTTGACGCCAGCGGTGTCGAGCGATCGGTTCTCCATTTCTTTTGGGTACAGGTCGTGGAGTGCCGGGGCTGTGGAAGTCGCTTTCAGGCCCATCCAACGTACCTCGTTGCCGAGCATGATGGGGTTCAATGGGTCGTATGTTCGGCGTGCGGCGACATAGCCCATCGCCCCTCAGGTCAAAAGCGCTTCAAGTGTTCTGAGTGTAGCAAGTGGACACGCATTGAGGCAGGTCCGGTAACCTATGGTAAAGCGGCTTGCCCTGCTTGCGGCCACCGGCAAACGCTGATCAGTGTAGGAAGAGCTTCACGCTCTCCACCGACGTGGGAGCTCTTTGCGTTGGAGGTCCTCGATGCACAAGAGCAGGGACGTCCTGTGCCGTTAGCGAAGCGGCGAATCGTTCGCACGCTTGAGACAGACATCGCGCTCTACAGCAAAGCAAGCCAGCTATGGTCCGACCGTCGGGACACCCATCCAGAGACATTCGCATTGGCCCCGATCAAGGACCAAGATCGATCCGACTCGCGCATCCTCGACTACGGGTATCGACAGTGGACCGACCTCTTTAACGATCGGCAGCTCCTGCACCTCTCTCTACTCGCCGATGCGATCGCAGACTTCGATGAACCTGTGCGGCGCGCTCTGGCCGTGGCCTTCAGCGACCACCTGACGACGAACTGCATGATGACAGCCTACGCAGCGGGTTGGCGGCGCTTGACTCCGCTCTTCAGCATTCGCGCGTTTCGGCACGTCCCGAGGCCCGTGGAGATCAACCCTTGGTGCGACGGTACGGGTCGGGGCACATACCCAAACACCGTAAGGAAACTCATGCGTGCTGCGGAGTTCGCTCGCACGCCCAGGGAGCCAGTCAGGTGCGGAGGCTTCCGGTCAGTTCCGCCGAAGAGTGCGCGGAGGTCCCCGACCATCGTCTGCGGGGCAGCCCAGGATCTGTCCTTCGTCCCCGCCGAGACAGTCGACATGGTCCTCACTGATCCGCCCTACTTCGACAACATCGCCTACTCCGAACTCGCCGAGTTTTTCTTGCCGTGGATGCAGCTCGTCGGTTTAATCAGTGAGACCGATGTTCGTAACCGTGTGGCACGAGAGAGCCTAGTCGCCCGGCGACACGACAACGCCGCCACGATACGGTTCACGGCAGGGCTTTCGGAAGCCTTTGAGGAGGTTGCAAGGGTGTTGAAGGCTAACGGCCTCTTGGTCTTCAGCTTCCGTCATGTAGTGCCGGAGGCGTGGTTAGCGCTCGCGTCTGCTCTGGCGTCCACCGCTTTCCGTGCCACCAACGTTCTCCCAGCTCCTGGGGAAGCCGGTGTTGGCCCCCACGCGCACCAGGGCACGGGGCTTTGGGATGCGGTGTTCATCCTACGGAAGGGGCGGCAAAGACGCGACGAGGATCTGCGAGTTAGCAAAGCGGGCGAGGCACATGTAAGGAGCTTGGTTGCGAAGTGGGTGAAGGAACTCAAGCACGCGCGAATTCCCTTCACCGACGTGGACAAGCACGCGCTGCACAGGGCGGGTCTCGTAGCGGTTGCTCTCGGGGTTCTCGGTGACGTGCCCAATTCTGGAGCGTCCGCTCTACGCGATCTGCTCCACGCGCCAACTCGGTAGCGGAGGGGAAGCTATGCCCCAGCTCGGAAAGCAGGCGCTATCTCAGTTCATACGGACAAACTGCCTCCGCCAACTCGCGCTCAACCTCTACCCTGACAATCGGACGTTTCGGCCCGAACGCCAAAAACTCGGGATGCCGTACCCGCAGTCACCGCGCCCCGGCCTGCGTCAGATCCAACGAGCGGGAGAGGAATGGCAGGAAGAGAAGCTGGATGACCTGACCCAGACGTTCGGTGCGGGCGCGATCGTCGGCTCGCCGTACTCGACGCCATCAAACCAAACGCGCTATCGGTCGACGCCACTCGGACATGCCCTTGCTGGTGCGAAGGATATCTGCTTCTTGGTCGAGGCAGAGTACTCAGTCGGTTCGGTGTTTCAAGCGGCCCTCGGAATCCAGGGCCACGCGTCCCAGTTCAACCTGGTGTTTGCCGAGTTGCGACCGGACGTGATCGCCGTTCTGGCTCCTGCGACCTTCCTCCGGTATGTCGTTCCAGATGGTACGCTACACACATTGCCCGCGAATGACACTCGGTGCCAGTTAAGTGTTATCGACATCAAGATGACGGCGGAAGCATCCCCGGGGTATTTCGCCGAGGTTGCCTATTACAGCATGGCTCTGGCCGGCTGGCTAGCTGACCAGGGTCTCGACCGGAGTTACGTGGTCGTCCCTGATGGCGCGGTGTGGCCCGGCTCGCACGACGCATCCAACCTGCTGCGAGAGTGCCGACGTTTGGCGGCACAGGCGATCACGCCGACGGTCAAGCAGCTGTGGGACGCGATGCAGGAGGACCTAGAATTCGTTCCATTTGAGGTGTTTGCCCTTCGGATCCGACGCTTCCTGCAGGTTGACGTTCCGCAGGCGTTGGCGCAACCGTGGCGCTCCCTCGAGTGGCACGTGGATAACCGCTGCTCCTTTTGCGAATATCTGGGCGAGCCCCGTCCCGCGAGGCCGTCGGACCCGCAAGTCGCGCCTCACCCCGACCACTGTCTCCCGATGGCGAAGGTGCATGACCATGTAAGCCGCGTGGCATTTGTGTCGCAAGGGGCACGGTTGAGTCTTGCGCAGGCGGGCATATCGCAGGTGACAGCACTGGCTGGGCTTCAACACACGAGCCCGGCGTTCGACAGGCACCAGAGCCTGCGCGCTACTCGTACCGTCGTTGCAGGCCGAGCGATGTCGCTGCGGACTGGCCAGGTGGCAATCCCACCGCTGAGCGGCACGTCCGCAAGCATGCCACGGTGGGCCGATCTGCACTTGTACCTTTCCGTGGATTTCGATATCGGAAGTGCCATCACGGCGGCGTTTGGTCTGCGGGCGTTCTGGCGTGAGCCGCGGGCTTTCCGATCACCTCTCACGACGCAGAGGCAGATTCGAGCTTGGCCCCGCAGCACACCCGGTGGGACGCCGCTCAACACTTGGATTGTCGATGACCGCGATCTCGCGGCAGAGCAACGTGAGCTGATGGCTTTCCTGCAGGAGATCCACAACATCCTTGCTTGGTGTCAGAGACAGGACCAGCAGACCCTGACGGCCTCTTCCCTGGCAGGGATGAGCGTCGTGGGGAAAGCGGACTACCGCACGAAAGTCCAGTTCTACATGTGGGATTCGCTACAATACGATCACTTCGCTCGTGTAGTCGGTCGGCATCTCCACACCATTCTTTCGAATCCAACGATCAACTATCTCGCATGGCTGTTCCCACCAGAGGAACTGCTTCCGAACCCGGATCTGGTTACGCAGCGGGCACCGATCACTATCGTGCGGGATGTCGTACGGGGTTTGCTAGCCGCTCCTGTGGCGCACTACTATAGCCTAGTTGAGCTCGCTCGCGTATACCATGAGCAGGGTCTTCCGGCTAACGTAGCGGCGTTCAACATGCACCCACTTTTCAGTACACCCCTAAGCGACCAGATCCCGTCTGAGCGGGCGCATGAAATCTGGGCCAAAGTGACGGCACCGCGTCACTGGCATCAGCAGATGACGACTTACGCAGAGACCGTGGGGAAGCGACTCATTGGCTTGGAGACCGTGACGAAGCGCCTTGAAGACGACCTCCGGCAGCAACTGAGTCACACCGCTCCGTTTATCCAACTCGGTCCTCCTATTCGGCAAACTGGAGTCAGCGTCGATGGGCAGCTCTGGTACGCGTTTGCTCGTCTAGACTCCGCTTTGGAAGAGCTTGACGTTCACCAAACGCGGGCGATGCCACCGCACGAGCGATCCGCCCGCTTCCGAAGTGCACGTCTTGCAGTCCGCTTGACCGGTGCTGCAGAACGAGCCGCTTTCAGTCAGCTCAGTATAGCATCGCGTCCGGGCAGGCGCGTCTATAGACTTAACTCCGACTCGCGAGAGGTAAAGGCGAACATTGGGGATTTCACATTCGCCTTGGCCCCAGAGAATGCCGGTGGTTTCCTCGACCGCAGCGTGGATTCCGTCGTTCGTGGGACTCCTTTACAGAAACAGTTGCAGAGGCAGCTGGGCGGTGGCTACTGGAAAACGCTCATGCAGAATCTCTTGGGCGTCACGATCGTTGCATTGGACCGCAACAGCGGACTTGTTGCTTTGGACGCTAACTCAACTCCAGCTAATATTCTCGATGCGCTTGAGGCTTCAGGAGTCGTTAATCTGAGTCAGGATGTCATCCTCGATCCTGTATATCGTGACTTCTTTACGCGGAAGCTACGGGTCACCCTACAGGCGATAGGGAATCCTCCTGTCGCGAGGAGCAACCCGAATCCAATTGTGCGTCAGGCCACCGGTCAGACTACACGTGGAGCCCGCGCTACGAAGCACACGCCGTGTGCCGACTATCTATGGAACGTCAATGCGATGGCTCAGGATGCCGTGGCGAGGAACCTCTCGGTAGTTCGGCCTACTGTTGAGAACCGACTACGGTCGCAGGGTAGGGCACTGAATCCCACCCAGTGGCAAGCTTGGCAGGATTCACTGAGCCATCGAGCGTGGCTGGTGTGGGGACCGCCTGGCACGGGCAAGAGCACCACTGTGCGGGCAATCATCCTTGGGGCGTGTCTTGATGCACAGCAAAGCGGGCGCCCCCTACGGGTACTCCTCTCGGCTTCCACATACAATGCCATCGACAATGTGCTCCAGGACGTCGCACAGGATTTAGCGGCTGTCTTGCCAAGCGCGTGCGACGTGTTCCGGTTGCGATCCAAATCCCAACCTACTGCGGGGACAATAGCGCCGACGATTGACTTGGTGCTTGACCCCCGAGCCCCGTCCCAAAGAATCCGAAGTATCCGCAACCGCCTCCAGAATCCCGTTGACATCCTCGCGCTGGGCGCAACCCCCCAACAGGTCCACAATCTCCTTACATGCAACAGCGACTCCGCCCAGAACGAGTGGTTCGACCTCATCGTGATCGACGAGGCATCCCAGATGGACGTCGCCCACTCCATACTCCCGATCAGCGCGGTCGCGAGCGACGGTGCCGTAGTCCTCGCGGGCGACCCCCTACAGTTGCCACCAATTCACCAAGCCGAACCGCCCAAGGACCTAGAGGACTTGGTCGGATCTGTGTACGCGTTCTGGCGTCGATTCCACCAAATGCCACAGAGCGCACTGGGAGTAAACTATCGCTCAAACGACACCATCGTGAACTTCGCGAGGGACACGGGCTACCGGGCGACCCTCAGCAGCCACTCGCCACGAATGCGTTTGGATCTGCTCTCTCCAGTCCCAACGGTCCAACCTGCAAACTGGCCAGCATCGCTCTTCTGGACTCCAGAGTGGGCTCGGCTTCTTGATCCGGACCAGCCAGCAATTTGCTTCGTCTACGACGACGGCCGAAGTAGCCAGCGCAACGACTTCGAGGCGGACGCTGTGGCCGCTCTGCTCTTCCTGCTCCAAGGGCGCGTGGCATCTCGCCTGAGGAACGAGAACGATGCGGTCACAGGCGCGGCACTCCCGCGGACTACCGCCCCTTACGCGACCGTCGATTTCTGGCGACGAGCTGTCGGGGTCGTCACGCCGCACCGGGCACAGCAAGGCCTGATCGTGACGCGGCTGCAACAAGCGTTTAACGCGACGGGGCAGATGCCGAATTGGATCAGGGAGGCAGTCGACACGGTTGATCGGTTCCAAGGCCAGCAGCGGGACGTAGTCATCGCGTCCTACACGCTGGGCGACCCTGACCAAGTCGCCGAGGAAGAGGAGTTCCTCATGAGTCTAAACCGCTTCAACGTAATAGCCTCGAGGGCTAGAGCGAAGCTGGTCGTGCTCGTATCTCAGGAGGTAATCAGCCACCTCGCACACGACACGGGGGTGCTGCGGGAATCACGGCTCCTAAAGCAGTACACTGAGATGTTCTGCGGCAACTCGCAGCCGATGAATCTGGGCCATGTAGACGGCACCACGACGCGACTGGTGCCCGGGACGTTCCGGTGGCACTGAATCCACGGATTCTTGAGTACTCATGCTACGCCTGCCCGTTCCTGGCAAGTTCGTCAGGGTGGTCTCAAGCAGGTCGTTGTAGTCGGTCGGAGATCTCCGGCGTACGTTGAGTTGCGCGGCAGCGATTTCGGATCGGAGGCGAAGTGTGCCCCAGGGATTCCAGTTCGGGCAACGTGCCAGCAATCGGCCTGCGGCCAGTGCTGGCTCTCGGCAGCAAGCGTGAGCCAGGGCCAACAGACCGACCATGCGCCGGCAGGCTACGCGCTCGTCGAAGGCATCGAGCCGATCGTCGTAGAGGTGGTCGCGCAGGGTGTTACCTATCATCCGTGACGGCACCGAGAGGCACCGAGTAGAACACCTTGCGCACGGTGAAGCCTGAGCGCGCGGTGACCTGGACGCACACCAGCTCGAAATCCTCGCCGCGCCGCGTCGCGCGGGGAGCGGCCCGTGCACGGCGCGTTCGGCGGCGAGGTACTCGAAGTCGCGCGAGCCGTGCAGCAGCAGGGCTCGTTCGATGGTACGCTTGAGGTGGCAGGCACCCGACAGGGCTGTCGGTGCGGTGTTTTGCGGACGCCGCCGAGCAGCCACAAGGCGTTCTGGCAGCGGCCGCTCAAGGCGACTAAGCTCTCTCCTCCGAGCACCACGTCAGCACATTGGAACACCGAGTAGCACAAGCGGAAGTGATACAGCAGATGCGTCGGCGGTTCTCCGGCGATGGTGCCCTGAGATTCCCGGTGACGGTGAAATCGGACAGACCGATGCGACCGGGTGGATTCCGCTACGCGAAGATCACCTCCTGTTCGGGGCCATGCAGGCCGGGCCACCGGCGCACGCGCCGTACGATAGCAGAAGCTTTCGATGGCAGCGGTGTAGTTCTTCGAAGATGGTCACCGCACGCAGAGACGGGCATTCGACTGGAAGGTGCCATCCAGCGGATCGCGCCTTCGGCTGGTACGCGCGTCCGTGTATGTGACGCCGGTCGAGGATCAGACTCTACACGGAAGGCGGTGGCGGGGCTCACCAAATGGGATGGCCTCACCAGCAGGTGTCGACCTCACCAATGACTTCGCTACGGGCCTGGAGACTGTGCTTGATACGGGTTCGCCCCTGAGGACGGTCACACCAGTGATGAGCCCGCCTACTTCGCGCCCCTATGCGAACTCTCTCCCAACAATCGGTTGGCGCCGTGATTCTTCCATGATCACGCAGGCGCCAAGCCGGTATCGAAACTTGATTGTCGCGCGCCAGTTCGCGTACCGGCGTCCGATAAGCGCGCTTCTGTCGACCGTGCGATCCTCGCCCTGAGTTGGGCAGCCTGCCGCCCTGCGGTCGCGACGCGGAGGGCGCCAACCCGCGATAGCCATGCCCTGGCTCCCGCCGCCCCATCGCATGCGCTGCCAGCCAACGGCTCCTCAGAGCCTTGTTCAGGCCCAGCCAGCGTTGCTCGCGGTGCAGTTAGGTCACGGGTCCAATCCAAAGGATCGACAAGCGGGGTCCGAACCTCTACCCTCCCGAAACGACAGTAATGATGGACGCCGACCCACAGCAGCTTTCCCTCGACGATCTTCTGCGCCCCAAGGAGGGCACAGTTGGCAAGGCGCTCGACCGTATTCGTCGTGACAGCCGGAACGAATCGGAAAAGGGCGAGTGGTTCGAAAACCTGACCCGACGGGTGCTGATGGACAACCCCGAGTACGAAGTCGCGGAAACCCACCGCTGGGTGGACTGGCCGGAACGCGAGCCTCTGACAGGCTTGGACGGACGCGACATCGGCATAGATCTGGTAGCTAAGCTCCAGAATGGCGGTTGGGTCGCCATCCAGTGCAAGTGTTACGATGAGACCCGTAGGGTCGGCAAGCCGGACATCGACTCGTTCCTAGCGGTCACGCAGCGCGCGCCATTCTCCATGCGGTGGATCGTGGCACCGTGCGCATGGACCGAAAACGCTGAGAACCAGATCCTGAGGATGGCGCCGCCGGTGCGCCGCATCGACTTCATGCGGCACTGGGACGATCCTATCGCGGAGCAAGCTGCCAAACGCCCGATCCGCGACCCGTGGCCCCTACAGGCGGAAGCCATCCGAAACGTCGTTGCGGGACTCGGTGTCCACGATAGGGGACGGCTTGTAATGGCCTGTGGCACGGGCAAGACGTTCTCCGCGCTCCGCGTCGCCGAGCGAGTGGTACCGACCGGCGGACGTGTGCTGTTCCTCGCTCCGAGTATAGCTCTGGTTTCGCAGGCGCGGCGGGAGTGGCTGCTCCACACGAGAAGAGAACTGAATTGTCGCGTGGTCTGCTCGGACGTCTTCGCAGGAGGCCGTCGCGAAAATGAGAACATCATCGGACTGTCGGAACTGGAGTGTCCGGTCGAAACTGATCCAGCCGAGATCGCGGCTGCGGTCGGAACAAGTGACCGCACCAGTGTCGTGTTCTGCACATACCAATCCCTCGTACAGGTGTCGGAAGCACAGCGTCTGCATGGCGCGCCCGTTTTCGATCTGACAATCTGCGATGAGGCACACCGCACGACGGGTGTGGAGCGCGACTCCGGCTTTCAAGGTGTACACCGCGATGAGGTACTCCAGACGCGCAAGCGCCTCTACATGACGGCGACGCCGCGTATCTACCGAGAGTCATCCAGAAGGCGGCTGCACGAACGCGGCATTGAAACGGTCGACATGAGCGATCTCGACATCTACGGCCCCCTATTGCATTACCTGTCGTTCGCAGACGCCGTAGAAGCCGGAATGCTCTCGGACTATCGGGTGATCGTGCTCGGCGTGAATGAGAGCGCTGTACCGAGGGGTGTTCACACAAATCTTGTCGAAATCGGCGAATTGCAAAGCCAGGACGCGAAGCGACCCGTAGTCGTCGGCGCAGATGATGCAGTTCGCGTCGTCGGCACATCGTTAGCGATCAACGGGGTCACGGAAGGTACACACAACGAACAGCCTGGCAAGCTGCGCCGGACCATTGCATTCGCCAACACCATCGCGAAGTCCAGATTCTTCGCCACGGCCTTGGCACATCCGGCGGTGCGGTCGACCACCACGCGGCGCGCCCGCACGACTGGCGATCCAAAGGCCGATGCGGCCATGAAGCTGGTAACCCGCCATCTCGACGCATCCGACAGCGCGTTCGACCGCGGCAAGGAACTGCGGTTGCTCGCGGCCGCGCACGATGACGAGCCGCGCTTGCTGACGAACGTCAGGCTGTTCAGCGAGGGCGTGGACGTTCCGTCCCTTGATGCAATCGTGTTCATGGAACCGAGGGATAGCCAGGTGGACATCGTGCAGGCCGTCGGACGCGTCATGCGGCGAAGCGAAGGCAAGAGGTTTGGATACATCGTCGTTCCGATTCCTTTGAAGCCGGGCATGAACCTTGCGGACGCCCTTGAAAAAAACACCGATGGCTACAACGCACTGGGCCGCGTGCTGCGCGCTCTCCAGTCCCACGACGGACGATTGTCCGAGGACCCTCTGCGGTTCGTCCAGGCCAATCAGACCAGCAGCAGAAAGGGCAGCAGAAGAGGCGGCGATGGCGGCGACGATCAGATGTTACTCCCACTCTCCACTTTGGAGGACGTAAGTCAGAGCATCTATGCGCACGTCGTCGCGGCATCCGGTCTTGGCACGCCTGGCATGCAGGTGGCACACGATGTCGAGTCCTCGGTGCGCCGAGCGGCGGGCATCTTCGAAGAAGGGAATACAGAGCGCGATCTCTCCGGAGTCCTCGGACTCGCGTTGGAGGGCAGGTCAGTATGCACGATCAGCGCGTTGCTCGTCGTCAACGCCTGCCTCCTTCACCGACGGCTATGTGCGCTGCCCAGCGTTGGCAAAGAGCTGCCCACCCTGGACGCCGTGAGCAGTTCGCAGAATCCCCCGACTCGGCTTCTGGACGCATGGCGAGTCATCCTCAAACGTGACTACGCCCCGGTATTCGAGCCGGCTCACGAGGTGCTGATGGCGCTTCCCAACCGAGCGTTCGTCCGCCACGCCATCCTGATGCTCGTTGAGTGCGCCAACCGCGTCGCCGACTCGCTGAGTGAACTCGGTTACGACCATGCCGGTCCGCTATACCACCGCATACTGCCCAGCGCGCAAGCCGACGGAGCATACTACACCAACAACCTATCCGCCTTGATGCTTGCCACGCTCGCGCTCGCTCCAGATTTCGCGGACTGGTCTGACACGGAAGCGCTCTCCCGCCTGCGCATCATGGATCCCGCTTGTGGCACTGGAACTTTGCTCATGGCGACGCTCCACACCGTCAAGAGAAGGTCCGCAGACTGCGCAGGCCTCGACGAGGCTGAGCTGCATCGGCGGCTCGTTGAGAACGCCCTGTGCGGCCTTGATATCAATCGACACGGCATCCAACTCGCCGCCTGCAACCTGACGCTCGGCGCGCCGACGGTGGACTATCGACGAATGAACTTGCTGACGCTGAAGCATGGCCCCCAACCGAACGGCTATGTACGTGCGGGCTCGCTCGAGATCTTGAACATGGCGCACTCGCCTAGCTCCCTTGAGTCGCTCCGCAGTCCCCTGCGCAGCATGGAGGATCTGGAAGCGGAACAGGTGAATAGGACGGAAGGCACGACATTCCCGCTTCAAGACATCGATCTGGTCGTGATGAATCCACCGTACACGTCCAACTTCAATCGCCACCGCCAGTATAAGGGTGCGGTTGTTGCCATGCAGCAGCACGAACTGCGAATAAAGGACAACCTGTCGGCACGCGATCCCGATGCTGCAAGAGTGATCGACGCCAATAGTATCCGTACCTTCTTCTCGCCGCTCGCTGATATTTTGCTCCATCGAGAACACGGTGTACTGGGAATGGTGCTGCCAGTCACCGCTTGTACAAGCGCTTCCGGACTGGCGGAACGCAGGTTTCTCGCCAGCAGATTCCATATCGAACGGATAGTGACATCGCACGATCCCAAGAGGATCAATTTCTCGGAGAACACGAGTATTCACGAGTGCCTTCTGATTGCGCGAAGATCGAGTGAACGTGAAAGACCAACGGAGTTCGTGTCGCTGTCCCGGATGCCGAAGACACCGGAAGAGGCCTTGGCAGCAGCGGAGGCGATAGCTGCAGGCGAGGATTCGCGGTGGGGGCGAAGGATGTCGTGGCCAGCGAAATTCGTGCAGGCTGGCGATTGGACGCCGACGCAGTGGTTTGACGGCAAGCTCGCTGATGCCGTTCGAGACATAGAGGGTTCGGAGCACCTAGAGCCTCTCGCAGACCGTCACCGTATTGGACCTGCCGGCCAAAGGATCCGAGACGCTTATCGAAAGTGCGATGAAGACACGAATGCAGCGATTCGGGTCTTCTGGTCCGTCAGCTCCAAGTTGCGCGGTACCCTACGTGGGGTACCGGAAATGTGGTGCCATCCGAAGCCGAGCAAGGAGAAGATGGCCGCCAACTACTGGGCTCAGCGCAGCCAGCTGCTTGTCGCTCAGAGACTCAACATTGTGAGCGGCTGTCTGAGTGCGCTATGGACTCCTGAGCCTTCGATCGGATCGGGATGGGTGCCGGTCTCAGTGGACGACGAGCACCAAGCCAAGGCGTTGGCGGTCTGGTGGAACTCGACACCGGTGAGGCTGATGCTGCTGAACCGGAGGACGAAGACACTAACTTATCTTTCTTGGAGCCTCGAACAGCTAAGCTCAATCCGTATCCCGAAGCTCAGCAACTTGGCGTGGGATGCCCTCGCAGACGCCTACGAATGTCTCTGCGATACGGCGCTTCTTCAAATGGGCAAGGCGCAAGAATGCCGTGTCCGGCTGGCCATCGACAAGGCGGCTGCGAAGGCGCTCGGTGTGGATGAGGAACAGATCGCCGAGTGGAGGGAACGCCTCGCGGTGGAGCCTACGGTCACCGGGATCGGCCGTCAGGAGTCATCGACCCAATGAACCAGGAGGATGCCGTGAAGCGAGAGTGCGTACCAACATCCACACCGAGAAGCTGTTTCGATGTGGCCCGAACACGGCCATCACGGGGGCCGGCGCCCCTGACCCGCCATAGCGACGGGCAGCAAGACGGGAACGGATGACCCCATTCACGTCAGTTGGAGATCTCGGGAGCGAGAAGTGACATTACTTAACATCGGTCCAGATGACCAACCCCTAGTTTTCGGCAGGGTGGTTCCTGCGGGTAGTGACGAGAACGCAGTTTACATGAGGTCGCTACGACCTGGTGAGGAGGACACCGGGGAGGCGGTACACGTCCCCGCTGGGAAACGACTTGAGATCAGAGCGGGAGACCTGTCGTTCAGCTCAAACGAGATCGACGCGAGGAGTCCGAAGGGGCGTGGTGGATACGCCCCGGTGGCCGACACGATATGGACGTGGTACCGGATAGTCGGCGCTGAGGATCAGAGTCTCCTGATGTTGCTCTTGGCTGTCGCCAGAAGGCTGGACGCCACGCATGTGTTCTGGTCTGCGGCCATGGATACGCTGGACCAGTCCCGTACCGCATCGGGGATAGAACGAAGGACGATCCTATTCCGAGCCTTCGCCATGGCTGAGGTAACCGTGATCTCTCTGTCTCGGGTGGTGGAAATGCTCTATCGCCTAGAGCGGGAGTTCTGCCTGGGGCTCCGAATACCGGAGAGAATCGACTCTTCCCGAGCGACGCTACGCCGCTTCCGGCACGCCTTAGAGCATATCGACGATCGAGCGATGGGGAAGGCCTGGGATGAAACCGCTGACAGCGCGATGTCCATCTTCATTCAGCCCCACTTCGTGGACCAGGGCGTGTTGACTTACGCCGGAGAGGGCATAGCGTTCACCACCGGGCTGCCCAAGTTTCTGGACGATTGCAGAGAGGTGCTCATGAGTGTCATTGATCTGCGGCCACGTTGTGAGGCTACCCGCCCGACGGGCCCCAATGGCTAGGCCATCCAGGGCTGGTCCCACTCCCGTTCGCGCGTAGCGACCTGACTCCTCCGGCAACACTGTCAGGGAGGTGGGCGGTGGCGCAGCCGCGGTCGGCGCCGTCCGCGGTCATGATGAATGGCTCTGCACGCGCGTCGCGGCGCCAAGCCGAATCGAACCAAGGATGATCGGATACCACCAAGGGGTTGCGAAAGCAATAACGGAAAATCGGAGTAAGCTATAAACTGTTATAATATTTACAATTAAACTCAATGATGGCGTAGTCGAACAGGCTGCCGTACCCGCGGGTCAGGTAAAGCTGCCGCGTCTGGATCTCGCGCAGGTAGTCGAGGACCAGGATCTGCAGCGCCTGCTCGTGCCGGGCACTGTCCCTGCCGGGGCTGGCCGATATCGAGTTCGATCCCCCGCGCGCCCGCATAGCAGTCTCTCCGCCCGATCTTGCCTGATGTTCCTGCTCGATACGAACGTGGTTTCCGAGTTGCGCAAGCTTGGCGACGGCAAGGCGGGCGCTCGTGTCGCCGCATGGGTTGCGCGCCGGGACGCTGCGAGCTTCTTCATCTCCGCGCTGACCCTGATGGAGTTGGAGATAGGCATCCTGCGCATCGAGCGTCGCGACGCCGGGCAAGGGCAGCGGCTGCGGACCTGGATGGACCGGCATGTGCTGCCCGAGTTCGCGGAGCGCACGCTGCCGGTCGACTCCGTCGTGGCCCTGAAATGCGCGCGGCTGCATGTGTGCGCGACCCACGGGCTGAACGGGACGCGCTGATCGCGGCCACCGCCATCGTGCACGGGATGACCGTGGTCACGCGAAACGTGATCGACTTCGAGACGACCGGTAGGGCGGTCGTCGATCCGTGGGCCGGAGCATGACGTTGCTATGCACGTCGCTATGCACGTCCTCCGCGTTGAACGCCACGCCACCAGACTGCCGACTCGCTATTCCATGTGGTAGGGTACCAACACCGCATCATCGACCGTTTGAACCGAACGTGGAGGGCAGGGTGGAGATAGCATCACGCAGCTTCGTTGTAGATGAAAATGGGAAACGGACAGCCGTCGTGCTGCCTATCGGGTAATATGGGCGGCTATTGGAGGACCTGGAGGACTTGGCGGTCATCGCGCAACGACGAAACGAGCCAACCGAGTCGCTTGCCAATGTGGTGGAGCGGCTGGAAGGGAAGTGGCAGAGCGAATAGTCAGGGTAAGCCGATCGGCTGACAAGGACCTCGCCGCCTTGGCTCCCGCAATTGGCCGACGAGTCGTAGCGGCACTCCAAGCACAATCCCTCCCCGAACCATGATACAGCAGCAATGACCGACCACAACCGTACCCCCGAACAGCGGGCGCGCGCCGCCATCGACACCAAGCTGGAGCAGGCTGGATGGCGCGTCCAGTCTATGGCGAAGATCGACTTCGGCGCCGGAGCCGGGATCGCGGTGCGCGAGTATCCGACCGACGTGGGGCCGGCGGACTACGTGCTGTTCATCGAGGGCAAGGCGGTCGGTGTGATCGAGGCGAAGCGGGACGAGTGGGGGCACAAGATCACGGCGGTGGAGGACCAATCGAACGCCTACGCGACGGCGGTGCTCAAATGGGTGAACAACTCCGAACCGCTGCCGTTCGTCTACGAGAGCACCGGCGAGGTGACGCGCTTCACCAACCGCTGCGACCCGGTACCGCGTTCCCGCGAGGTGTTCAGCTTCCCGCGGCCGGAGACGATGCGGGAGTGGGCCGCACAGCCCGATCCGCTCCGGGGGCGCCTGCACCGGCTGCCGCACCTGGACCCGGCGGGTCTGCGCGACTGCCAGATCAACGCCATCGAGAACCTGGAGACCTCGTTCAAGCGCGATCGCCCGCGCGCGCTCATCCAGATGGCGACCGGTTCAGGCAAAACCTACACCGCCATCACCGCGGTTTACCGCCTGCTCAAGCACGCCGACGCCAAGCGTGTCCTGTTCCTGGTCGACACCCGCAACCTCGGCGAGCAGGCGCAGCAGGAGTTCATGGCCTATGTGCCAATCGACGACAACCGCAAGTTCGTCGAGCTGTACAACGTGCAGCGCCTTACCTCCTCGTACGTGGCCGGCGACAGCCAAGTCTGCATCAGCACCATCCAGCGCATGTACTCGATCCTCAAGGGCGAGGAGATGGACGCCGGGGCCGAGGAGATCAACCCGGCCGAACTGGTGCAGCCGAGACAGCCTCCGCCGGTGGTCTACAATCCCACGCTGCCGCCCGAGTTCTTCGACTTCATCATCATCGACGAGTGCCACCGCTCGATCTACGACCTGTGGCGCCAGGTGCTGGAGTACTTCGACGCCTACCTGATCGGCCTGACCGCCACGCCCGACAACCGCACCTACGGGTTCTTTCGAAAGAACGTGGTCAGTGAGTATTCCCACGAGCAGGCCGTCGCCGACGGGGTCAACGTCGGCAACGAGGTGTACGTCGTCGAGACCGAGAGGACGCAGCACGGAGGGCGGATTCGGGCGGGCTCCGTGGAAAAACGCGAGCGCCTGACGCGCCGCAAGCGCTGGGAGATCCAGGACGAGGACCAGGCATACGGCGCCAGGGAGCTGGACCGTTCGGTGGTGAACCCGGACCAGATTCGCACCGTGATTCGTACCTTGCGCGACAAGCTGCCGGAGATCTTCCCGGGGCGCAAGGAGATCCCGAAGACGCTGATCTTCGCCAAGACCGACAGCCACGCCGACGACATCATCCAGACCGTGCGCGAGGAGTTTGGCGCCGGCAACCAGTTCTGCCGCAAGATCACCTACAAGGTAGACGGAGATCCGAAGTCGCTGCTCACCCAGTTCCGCAACGACTACTACCCGCGCATCGCCGTTACCGTGGACATGATCGCCACCGGCACCGACGTGAAGCCGCTCGAATGCCTCGTGTTCATGCGCGACGTGCGCAGCCGCAACTACTTCGAGCAGATGAAGGGCCGCGGTACCCGCACCCTCGACCACGACGATCTGCGCAAGGTCACCCCCTCCGCCGCCACCGCCAAGACCCACTACGTCATCGTGGACGCGGTCGGCGTCACCAAGTCGGTCAAGACCGACAGCGGCCCGCTCATCAGCAAGCCCGGCGTGCCGCTCAAGGACCTCGCCATGGGCGTGATGATGGGCGCCCGCGACGAGGAAACGATCAGTTCCCTGGCCGGCCGCCTGGCCCGCGTCAACCGGCAACTCGACGACGCCGAGCGGCGCCGCATCGAGCAACAGGCGGGCGGGGTAGAGCTGTCCGCCATCGTCGGCAATCTGCTGGGGGCCATCGACCCCGACCAGATCGACGCCAAGGCGCGTGAACTCGATCCCCCTGCCGGCGACGACGACCCGGCCCCCGCCGCGGTTGAGCAAGCCCGCGACCAGCTCGCCGCCGACGCTGCC
>JGIcombinedJ30088_10001578_pt1 | contig 23005 bp, 16 predicted proteins | sample PinacodermPK_FD_30088 | JGI IMG/M metagenome (IMG submission 30088)
CGCGTCGTCTAGGCGATCACTCAAAATCTTGGCGATATTCAGGAATATCCGAGCGCCAATCCGCGGGTAGCGTTTTTGCATCCGCTGCAAGAAGCGCTCGTCCACCACAATCGCCTCAGCATCGTCCACGGCAATCACGTCCGCGGTCCGCTGATTTTGACGGATGAGGGCCATTTCGCCAATCACATCGCCGCGTCCCATGCTCCGCAGCAGCTTTGACGCGCCGTCAATATTGAGCCGGGCGTCTGCCCTGCCACTGATCAGCACGAACATCTCCCTGCCCACCTCTCCTTGCCTGACAATGAACTCATCCTTGGCAAAGGCCCGAAATTCGCCCATCAGCGTGACTATCTTGGCTTGCACGGGACGCAGCCCGGCAAAGAGGGGAATCGTCTTCTGCGGGTCGCGTCCGAGTTTCAGGTATAAGACGTCCCACAGGGTAATGATCTTGGTGGTGGCGAGCAGGGCCGGCAGCAAGATTACATCCGCCCCAAAGGCAACGACCATGGTGGCCGCCGAGAGCAGACCAAATTCCCGGATCGGGACAAAAGTCGAAAAATACAATACCAGAAAACCGAGAAATAAGATGACGGAGGCGTATAGGCTCGGCTTGCCTACCGTCCCGAGGGTGTGGAGCAGGGCGGTTTCCTGGTCTGGGGTCGCGTGCACCTCAGCGCTCAGTCTGGTCATCAGGTGCACCGTGTTGTCCACCGCAATGCCGAGCGCGATAGCGGCGATAATGCTGGTCCCGAGGTTGAGCACCGCGCCGGAGAGCCCCATCAGTCCGAAGAAAATAACAATCGGAAAAATGTTCGGGATCATGGCGATCAGCCCAATCCGAGCGGACAGAAACATGGCCGACATGATGACGAAGATGACGCTGGCAGCCAGAGACAGACTGCGGATCTGGCCGGTAATAATATCGCCGGTTGTCTTGGTCAGGAGAATCAGATTGCCGGTGGGACGTACCTTGAGATCGGGCGGAAAGCGCTCCTGAGCATAGGCACTAATCTGCTCCGTGAGTGCTGAAATCTCCTGTGAGCCCGAGAGGGTGGTGCGGACGAGAATATTCAAGCGCGTAAAGTCCGGGCTGGCGACGGACCGAAAACTGGTCGGACTGCCGGCCACGAGTTGCATGACAGCGCGGAGTTGAGACGGCTCCTGCCAGAAGGTTGTGGGATTTTCCAGAGGTGGGGCCGTAATAATCTCGCCATCCGGACCAACTAGAATCTCACCGCCGCCGGACTGCGCCCCGCGGTCGAGCAACTCGCAATAATCAACGAACGAAACGGTTTTATCCACACCGGACAGACCGTCGATATAGGATTGCAGGTCTTTGATCCGGCGTAAGGTATCCCACTGTTTCATGACGTCTTTTTCTTCGCCATCAATCACCACATAGAAAGCCATGCTGCCGACCAGATGCGTATTAATGGCATCGGTAGCCTGACGAACGGGGTCGTTGGGACGAAAGAAAGACTGAAAGTTCGAATCGACCTGAATCGAGGAGAGGTTCCATATCGCCACGACGGCGAAAAGCAATGCCGCAGCAATAACGCTCAGGCGATTCTGAATAGCAAAGCGGCCGATACGTCGCAGACCCGTGGTGACCCCGGGGGCAAACGCGGCCGCCGGGCTGGCCGGTAGACGCAACTGCATGAGCACGGCTGGGACCAGGAGAATGGAGAGGAGAGAAGCGATCAGAATGCCGACCGACGAGAAGATACCCATTACTCGAATACTGCTGAGCGGGTTCACTCCTAAGGAGAGGAAACCGAGCACGGTGGTCAGCGCGGTGATACAAATCGGCGGGCTGGTTTTTTTTAGGGTCTCCAATACGACGTCCCGCGCCGCGCCGTCCGGCCGGGCCAACTCATAATACTCGGCCACCATGTGGAGCGAATAGGCTGTCCCTAAGACCAGAATCAGAGGCGGCAGGGCAATACTCCCCAAGCTGAGGCTGCTCCCGGCGAGCACCATAATCCCCAGAGTCCAGATCAGACTGACGAGAATCGTCAGGGCGGGCAGCAAGACGCCGCGGACGGAACGAAAGCTCACGAAGAGCACGACAACAATAGCGATGAGGGTCAGGGGAACAAAGCGGCTTAAATCGCTCTGCATGGCCCGTGCGGAATAGACTTTGAAGCGGGGCAGGCCGGTATAAAACAGTTGTTCCGGCCCTGTTGCACGTTCTGCATCGAGGATTGCTTGGATCTGCTCATCGATCCCCCGCTGCATGAATTCAGCGTCGTCCATATCGGCGAAAAAGATATTGATGGCCGCGGCCTTTCCGTCTTCGGAGACCAGATTCTTCAGGTAAATAGGCCGGTCGGCCAACGTCTCCCGGAGCGCATCCAGCCCGGCTTGGTCGGTAGGGATCTGTGTGACCAACAGCGGCGGCTCGACCACATCGGCAATCGGGTCAACCGCATTGGCCAGGCTGAGCACCTCCTGGACCCCCTCGATGTTCTCCAGCGCTTCGGTCAGGCGCGTAATCTTGTGTAAGACGGCAGCGGTATAAATGTTATCGGCCAGCAGACCGACCACCCCGACTTCATCGCTGCCAAAGAGCTGGCGGACTTCGGCGTAGTATTGGCTGTCCGGGTTGTCCTGGCTCAGGAGGCTTTCAACCGAGCTGTCCAGACGAATGTCTTTTGCGTACACACCAAAGACACAGGTGAGCAGGAAGAGCAGCAGGAGTAGGGTCTTCGACCGGTTGACGACGAGCAGATAGAGCCGTTCCATAATAAAGGTAAGGGCGGGTGTGTAAATCGCCCTTACTCATTGGAAGGGCATATCGGAAACGGGCGGCCAGTGCGAGAGGTAAATCGGGCAACTTTCGACCAGCAGCCTTCGACCCAGCAACAGGAAGGTTGGCAATCCTGACCGCCCCGGCTATAGAGCTACGAAGATATGCAGTGTACGGGTTGCGGCTTTGCAAATGAAGCGTAGATGTGAGTACTTCGTCCGAGCGACGAAGTCCCTGGACCCCTGCCTTGACCCACCTATAGCACCTGCGTTAAGCCGACGAAGGTGGTCCAGAAACCCACATATGACCGGGGAACCATAAACCAGCTCATCCACAGTATGGGAGTGAAGTTCCGCAAAGAAATCCTCCGGCCGGTCGGTCCCACCCCAACCCGTCTTCCGGTCAATCAGGCTTTTTCCCTTGCTGCCACCCATCTGTTCTGGACGCTTCCGGGGCAGGTGCGACGCTTTTCTTCTCGTGCTACACCGCAGGCGATTGCTCAGAGGAGTGGGCGGCTTGACACCAGTGTCTCTCCGTTGGCCATCTGGATGTTTGGTTATTCCTTCCTGGTGGGGCGAGAAATTCTGCTTGATTTTGGTGCGATCAAAGCAAGCGACCATGCCGAGGATATTGGACTGGTTCTGGACTGCTGGAACCGGTGTGCAACCGCCTCGCGAACCGATGGACACAGGGATAACAGCGAGGCCGGCTGGACGAATCCCTATCTCCCCAGAGAAACGATTCAGCAATTGTCGGACATGCTGGTTCCCGTTGATGCCGAAATGCGACGGGTGGCCGGACAATTCCTGGCCGCGCTCGAATCCTATATCTTTCTTTTGCATGCAGAGGCATATCTCGGGACGATTGATTCCGGCCCTTACCCGCTGAGTACGAATCGCCTGCTTATTGTCCGTCATTTTTTTGACCTGACCGGCCGGTGGTATCCGTGGCGTTCTCGCGCGGTCGAGTTTCCGTATCCGACCTGCACCCTCGCTTTTACCCTTAACCTCGAAGAGTTTCAGACGATCGAGCTGAGCGATCGCGCTGCCTTGCTCACCTCACCCAGGGATTATCGGACGCGTATCCAGGAACTTGTTCTGGTGTGCCTTGATCGCACCCGTCCCCGGCCACTGCCCTTCACCGATCTGGACCGTCTCACTCGGGCCGCAAAAAAAATAGAGCCCCGCGTACTCGCCTGGTTTCAGGCGCAATCGTCCTACAAGGCGATCCGTTTTTGTGCCCAACCCTGGGCTGTCAGACCAGCCTCGGTCGTTGTCCCGTCTGAAGCATGTTTTGATTGGAAGCCTATTCCAGCCGCCCTTGAGCTCTTATCCCAATACGCTCGGGACGACACTCTGGCCGCCCGCTGGGCCCTGGAGCGCTGCTTGGCGCCAGATCGTTCATCCGCCTTTGTCCCCGTGGAGGGCTGATTCCCTACAAAAATCCCCTCCCTGGAGGGGTGACGCGTGAGCGCCGGGGTGGGTTCCTTTCGCCCCGCCAGTCTGGTGCGCGGGGCGCCCCCTATGTCCCTTCAATGAGGCCCAGGCATGTCCGCCTGGGATATTCTCCATCAGCATATCCTGCTTGAGTTGCTGATACGTGCTTCAATGAGGCCCAGACCTGTCCGCCTGGGATATTCTTTGACGTAGGCACGGCTGGTGTAGCCGTCACCGTTGCTTCAATGAGGCCCAAGCGTGTCCGCCTGGGATATTCGCGCATCCGGCGCAAACCACCTAAAGGCGGTAGTGCTTCAATGAGGCCCAAGCGTGTCCGCCTGGGATATTCATGGCGTGGCTGGCCAACCAAGTGACGGCTCGGCTGCTTCAATGAGGCCCAAGCGTGTCCGCCTGGGATATTCGTAAGGCAGAGCAGTCAAACTCACCTTGCAACGAACTTCAATGAGGCCCAAGCGTGTCCGCCTGGGATATTCAAGATATTCTCCGTGACAAAGACACCATCCGTATACTTCAATGAGGCCCAAGCGTGTCCGCCTGGGATATTCTCGACTGGAAAGTTGACTTACCATATTACAACATCGTACTTCAATGAGGCCCAAGCGTGTCCGCCTGGGATATTCTCTCCGGGTGCCCAACTCGTTATTTTGACTGAAATTTTTCTCCCGTCTGCGCGGATCAGTTGGTTTCCGGCTAAGACCTGCCAGACTGTCTTTCTGCCCCAACGAGAAAATCCTTATGTTTCGGCAGGATAGAAACAACGCGATCCCCCCCGGCTTTATGCTCACGCTTCCGGTCCGCGCCGAGCTTATTTCAACCCTTATTATGTAGTTGTCAAAGAGCGGAAAATTGCGCTGCAAGTACTGTCCACAATATCGTTTTCAGCCTACCGCACCAAAAAGGCCGCCTCCCTTATGGCTATCGCGGCCAAGCATGACCGGTCCCTCAACTGCCACAGCGAAGCGAAGGCGCACTCGGGCCGCTAAGCCACAGTTTGGACCGATGTTGAGTTCCAACAACTCGGCTTCGGGCTTGGGCAGACCGCGCCGCTCGCATTCGGATATGATGTCTTGCACGACGAAGGCGTCCGTTCTTTTGCTCCTTCCCGTATGGCGTGTCGGACGATAAAGGGTGCGACTTTCCCATACGCGGGAAGGACCGACGAGCGGGTCGCCCGTCGCCAGGGCATACGCGGGACCGAGAGTCAGAACGCCGAGCGGGCCGGCGCGCACACTGGTCAGGGTCGGGACTACGCCGTCAAAATGGGTCCGGTCCTCACGGCTTCCTTGTGTGGTACGGTCACAGGCCCACGGCGCGGCTACGATCAAGCGGTCAATGCGCCCATCCTCGTCTGTGTCATCCGTAGCGAGAAAAATATGCTCATGCCTACCCGATCCCGCCGGTGCTCCATCAGGCTCATGCCCGGAAAAAAGCCGAGGCACACGGCCCTGTTTATCTTCTGACAGTGCCATCAGTGCACGTCTGACCGCGTGCAGGAGAAGTGCGGAATCGGTAGTGGCAATGTTTGTCCTAGACGCTATAGAGAAGGCCAGCGCGTCGTGTGAGACATCCTTTCGCGGTGCCATCAGACCCAGGCCGAGATAACGTCCGTTCCCGATGACGAGGGGGCCACGCACAGCTTGCGAGAAAGCAATCTCCACGTGATGTAATCCACGTGTCACATATCGTTCGGGCATGGCAAATTCTTCTGCCCGTGCGCCGTTCCGGTCGAATGGCTCGCGTTGTACGCGAATGGACGCTACCGGCACTGACACTCCAATATGACGCAACGCCTGCATGACAGCACGGGCCGCCTTTGCCTCACCGGCTACGCGCTTGGCTCCGGTCGTTTCGCGTCCCGTCCGCATGACCGGCAGAGCAACCGGAGTGACCGTGCGCCAGACGCGGAACCCATGCTGTTCCTTGTCGTCAATGCCATAGTGCTCAAGCATGCCGTGCTCTTCAGACCGAATGAGATTCCACAGAATTTCTCCTGTTGTGGGATGAGTCTCTGTGAGCCCGGAGAACGCCCAGCCTATGTCATCGGCTCGCAGTGGGCAGTTCGATGGTACATCTATCAGGACGCGGCGAACGGCGTGGTCCGCATGGTTATGACCGATGGACGGGAGGGGCAGAATACGCACACGGGCGGCCTTGTCGGCCTCTGTTGCGTTGCGACCAATCAACACGCGGTCTATCGTCCCAGCCGCCTCGGGCAACGCCTCTTTCAGCCGACTCACGGCCTTGTCGCGTACATTGAGGACGAGTCCCGTTACCCGCTCGGACGGCCACGGCGCAAAAGATTCGGATGTAGCCGCCCGTATCTCGAATAGAAAGCGGCGTGATGGCGTGGCGTATGCAACTGTGGCAAAGCGGGGCTTGGGAGATTGAGAGAAAATTTGCTGAATCTTTCTGCCCTGCTTTACGGAGGTAAAGCGCGTCCTGTCTGCGTCGTATCGTTCTTTGAGGCTTGCTAGCGATCCTTTCTTCGGACAAAGCAGGGCCTTGCCAGTCCCGTTCTGGCTCGGGCGATACACCACACCACCATGACGGGCGAGTCGTGGTGCAATCTCGCCCGCGTCCAGGATTTCCGCCCAAGTCCAGGCCATATCGACGCCTCGCCCGAGTTGATACAGCCGCTCAGCGATCCGGCAGATAGTCTGCGCATAGTTTTCAGCACTCACGTTGCCGGTGAACTTCCAGATAAACAGCAGCGGAATTTCCACATTGAAAATATGAGAATGGATGGTCTTGGGAGTACGAATCTTGTTGATCTTTCTTACGTCGCCACCGTACTTGTCGAGATCGTTGTTTGGCACAAAGCTCTTGAAGGCTCGGCCGGCGCGGACCGCAGGTGCGGCAATTACCGGCGCTTCAAGCGTCTCCAGCCATTCAAGCGCGGCTTTGTCTGTGTCTGATAGCTCAGAGCCTTTGGCAGTACCGGCAACCAGTGCTTGAAACAGCCGGGCCGGCGCTGGCGGCCAATCCCCAGTGCCATGATACCGCCCGTCGTGGAAGCGGATTGAGAGAAGGAGCGCGCGGCTCATAGTTCAGGCCGTGCCTTCCTCATCTTCCGTCTTCTTAGCGAGCAGCTTCTTAGCCTCTGTTAAGTCGAACTTATGGGTCAACTCCTCGGGCCATTGCTCACTGAAAGGTTTGACGGATTCCTTCGCGTAATCAAGCAGGGTTTTCCGAGCTTTTCCCGATGACAAATCAACGGGCTCTATCTCACCCCGCCGAGGGATAGCGTACCAGCGATCATCGTCGGCATATCGAAGGTGGCATCCCTCGCGCAGGAACAAATCGATTTCGGCTGTTGCTGCAATCAGCGTAAGTGCAAGAAGATACCGCCGCACAGGTTTCGTTTTCTCTTGATTGGCACCATTTATTGTACGTAATGCAACGAGGTTGACGGTAACATCACGCTCAATCGACCCGCTTGCTAGCACGCCGCCAAGAACCCTTGCTTCCGGGTTAGGAGACCCGTCAAGGTATTGGGCAATCTTGGTCTTTCGGAATGTAGACGGAGCATCTGCAAAACCCTTCTCCGACAGTTTTGTCTTCTTCGCTTTGGCTTCTTTATCCAGTTCTTTCTGCTGGCTCTCATCGAGAGCTTTCCACACAGAATTGAATTGCGCTGCCACATGAAGTGGCTGAACGTCTTGGGCGCGAATAATCGACCGTACTAAACGAGGGTGCCTTTCGCTTGACTCACCGCGTGAATCCCAGAAACCAAACACAAGAGATGTAGGTGCCAACTGGCATAGCGGTCCAGCATCGCCACGTTGCTTCAGCGCGCGGAAAGCCTTCTCTATGCAGGGTGCAAGTGTCGGACACGAATAAACGACAGCATCGGCGCTCCTGTGGGCGAGATCGAGAAGGGAACGCCTCTCTACGTGTTTCTCGCCGTCGTGTTCCTTGGTGTGCAACTCGATTTCAATCTGCGGGACGAGTGCCGAGTATGGCTCACACTTGAAAATCGGCTCCATACGGTTGGCCTGGGAACCCACGCTGTCAATCAGGGCAACCTTCGTTCCATCGGAGAGCGCGTCGATGTTGTAGCCGATGTCGGCATAGGTCGGCGGAAAGATGATCCCGCCTTCTCCCTCAACAGGCAGAAGCTTCTGTTTCAGATGTAAGGCCACGGGACCGCCGTCGTCGGCCCAGGCATTGATGGTGTCGTGTGTGAGGTCGGTCATAGTCAAATCTCCTGTTCTGCGAAAGTGACAATTTTGTTTTCGCCCGCCTTGTCCAACTCAAAGCGGAACCGTTTCAGAGGTACTCCAGAGACGGCACCCGCAAGGGCGACACGGGCCAGTATGGGCGGAAGGACAACTCCCCACGCCGCGTAACGGACTTTGCGAGTCTCGTATTCGTTTGGACGAGCGTTCTCCAGAGCCCAAGTCGTAAGAATTTCGACAACCGGAGAAGCCGCGACTTGGTGCTTTTGTTTATTCGGCGAATAGCCCGTGCCAATCGCAGTCCACCCGCCCCGCGGGTCAAAATTAAAACTGCCGCTCATAGGTGTAGTAATACCAAAAGGTCGCTCAATGAGATCGTTTCGTCTTTCTGTCCAGAGCTGGACAATACCTTGAAGCATCGCGCCGGCAATTTGGTAAGCGGACCGATTGCCGGCATACAGCTTGAAGTCATTGCGACTGGAGCCGTCAGCCCAATGGCTAAGCTCGATTGCAAACCTGCTCTCACCACTGAGACAAATGGGCAACGCCATTTTTGTGGCGCTGGTTTTGTGGGCCGGAAAGGTATCACGCAACTCAAGCTTATTCTCCTCTGCCATCTTGCCCTTCTTGCGCGTCTTTGGCGGTGGTTCCGAGTAGCCGACTGGTCCCCAACGCCGTGGTTTTGTATTCGCCAGGAAACCCAACACTGTCTCGAAGGGATTTCTGGCGCTGCCCGCTCGCAAGCAGAACCTCGTCTCCGCTTCGTCACTCCAATCGAAACCCCCTTCGGCGTCGCCACAGAGCACGTCGGCAGCTTCCAGGAAGCCGAGACAGGCGAAGACTTGGCCTGGGTTGAAGAGGTCTACAGGAATCGAAGATTCGGCCATCACGCATCCTTCTCGGCGTCGTACTCAAACCGCTTCCCGCGCTCATCGTTGTCACGCGAAGCTTGCTGGTCTGCGGCACGCAACAACGCTTCCCACCACGCCAGACCCCATGGTCCCCAGCGCTTTTGAAGTTGCGCAAACCGTAGCGCGATGTTGCGAGCGCGTTTTTCCAAAACGGAGGGTGGTTCGTCGCAGCCGCGTATGGAAATGACAGGCCGCGCCCAGCCGTGATGTGCTGCGACTAGATGCAGGGCGAGGTCCTGAAGGTGAGGGGGTAGCGCTCTGAAACCCTCATCCTCCTCAGCGTAGGGCAGCGAACCAAACTCATGGCGGTAGCCGTCAAGCAGTTTGGTATTCATCCATCTGTCAGTCTTGGCGTAGAATTTTCCGTCAACTGGGACTTTGGCGGCCTGCTGCCAGCGCTTGTGACGTTTGCCTTCGTCGTGCAGCTTGGCGGCTGTGGCGAGCATGTCGGCATATTCACCCGGTAAGCCGATTGTGTCAGCCAAGGTGCGAGCCTTGCGTTCGGTCCAGGTGTGGTGCTCGGTCAGTTCTTGCAGATGCCCGACGGAGCGGTCGTCCTCGGTTTCTGCGTCGTGACGCCATTTCTCAACGATCAGAAAACGTTGCGCTTCTCCTTCGTCTGATTGCTTAGTGATGAAACGGTATCGCTCCCGCCAATCGCCGTCCGATGTGGGGCCTTCTTCTCCGGTAACGGAACGCACCCGAAACCGAATGACAGGCTTATCGTCTTGTGGAGGCAGCCATTCCTGACCGTCGTCAATGACACGTGGGGAACTATCGGCATTTTCGTCGGTCCTCTTCTGTTCTTTATCTTTAAGTAAGCCGTCGGAAAGACCACCGAGGCGGGCATCCACGACCAATGTTCCGCCAATCAGACTCTCCTTCAAATTCTCCTTGGTCCTCTTCTGTTCTTTCGCATCCCCTTGGACAAGACTGTATCCGTGTACTGTGTCCCGTAAATCTCTTGAGAGTGACAAAATGTACGCAATAACGTCCTTCCGCCCCAGCGTCTCTGTGTTGCCAACCCCATCTTGGGGATGGTTTCTCACCGCCTTCTCAGTGCGTTTCACGAGCCAGTCAACTACCCTGTAAGTCTCGGTTTCGAGTTTTTCACTGGCATGTGGCGGTGCCGCTTCAAAGAAGGCTTCAACGTCTTTTCCCGCTGCTTCTGTCCCATCTCTACGCACGGGCAGATACTTACGCCAGACGACTGTGGTTTGCGGCTTCTGGTCTTCCTCCCAACCGCGCAACCAGGGTTGGATATCGTCCGGGCGTCCCGTGTGTTTATCCAGCGAGGTCAGCGACCACGCATCGACGAGGGCACGGGTCAACGCTGGACGTAACGGCACCGGCGTTGTTGCCGCTTCAAGCGCGTTTTGCAGTTCCGAACAGTTTTCTGCGCGTTCTTTGAGTTCCAGGATCGCGCTGGGGCTTGCGTCCCGCTCGTCCTGCACGTCAACACCGCGCAGGCTGTCCAACGGTTTGCGGAGGCGGGCCAAGCGTTCTTTCCACTGCTCTTCCCACTCTTCAGCCTTTTTCTGGGCGTTGGGTTTTTTTGTGCGTGGCGCGGCAATGACCTCAATACGGGCATCTCCCTTACCGCGCCGATTCACACGGCCCAGCCGCTGCACCATGCGTTCCCACGCAACCAAGTCGCAGACCATGTGGTCGGCGTCCAGATCAACGCCTACTTCGCCCGCCGAGGTCGCAATCAGAAAGGTCGGCTGCTCAGGCTTTGCCTCAGTGCCCCCCAGGAAACCGTGCGTCTTCAACCAACCAAAGAGGGCTTCCCGCTCAAATACCCGTCGCCCGCCAACCAGAAGTTCGGGCACATGGCCGCGTTTTTCTTTTTTGCACTTCTTGTCGATCTCGCTCTTTACCTTCACGGCTTCGTCTCGGTGGTGGCAATAGACCAGGACGCGAGCCGGCCCTTGCTCATTGCCGAGACTCCACGCTCGCTCGACAAGCTGCGGCACAAGCTCCGGCGCATCGTCAAATGTCTGGACCACAAGCCGCTTACGGGCATCAAGGCGTTTCTTGACGGTTTCATCCGCCTTATCTTCGGACGAAAGTCGAAAGACCGTTTTGTCGTTCAAGCTGTCTGAGCTATCTTCGCGTCCGGTGGCCGACAACGAGAGTAGCTTGAGGGACGGCACAATCTTTCTAGCCTCGCGCTTACGTGGGCCAAATGCCTCGGCTCCGTTTGTTATTGCTTCAAGGAGTTTTTCAAATGGCGGAACCAAATGCGCTTCGTCAAGCACAACCAGGGTGTCCGCCCCGAGCAAACCAGCGTGGTAGGGCCTCATTTTGCGCGACACGCCGTAACCCGAGAACAACAGCCGCGAGCCGATCATGTCTACAGTACCGACAATGATGACCGGTGCAGCCGGGTCGGCCAGCCATTCCCGGTTGTCCACATGCTGGCCGCGTAGCGTGCTCACGCGCAATGCGGAGTCTTGCGATTTCTCTCGAATCTCATCGGCAACAGTGGTCGCTTGATCGACCACCGCTCGTCTATCGACCACATAGACCAGACGCCGGGGGACTTTGGCTCCAGCCGTTCGGGCCATATACCAGAGAATCATGACAGAGGTCTTGCCTAGACCGGTTGGAATATCCAGTGCGGCAGGGACATGGCCCTTGGCAAAATGCTCGTAAAAGAGACGCCGCTGCCAGCAAAATGGCGAGTTGCCGGTCAGCGCTTTGAACCGGTTGTGAAAGTGACCAGAAGTCTCGGAATCCATTTTATACGTCGTTCTTATCCGTAAGGATTGCGCGTGCGACCTCGGCGACTTCCTTCTTGCTTTGCCGCAGCAAGCCTATTTCGTATGGTGTCAACATCCGGGGAGCGGGTGAGGTACCGAGCCTCCGATTGAGTAAGGCAATCGAAGGAGTGCCCGAAATGTTCTTGCCACCATTCTTCAAAGTCCGCTCCGTGTCGTTGTCGGAGTTCATAGAGTTGCTCCTTTGATGGACTCAGTTTAGCGGAATAAGGTTTGCCGGTCAGCACAATGGCTCCGACAGCCCTGCCCTCCTGTTTTTCTATCCAGCCACGCAGATTCGCCAGGGTGCCTCCCTGCCCGACGAAGTCGTCCACCATCACGTATTCACGGTCCCTATCGACCTGCCCCCCGAAACAGGCTTGACGGGCGAGGCGGCCATAACCATCCGCACTCGTATGGGAAACGATATTGGTTTGTACAACGACGGTCTCATACGGGATACCGGTCCGTTCGCTCAGGAATGAAGCCAATGCGCCTGGAATTGCGTTGACACCGTGGCGTTCGTAAGCGTGAGCGCTGACGAACATGGGAGTATCGCTTGTACTGACGGCAGCGATCAATGTTCGAACCGTATCCACCCCTGTTTCGTCAACTATCCGACTGACCAGACTCGTCGCGGCCCTCACATCGCCCGCCTTCGCCCGGGAATAGTCGGGATGTCGCTTGGCTGCTAATTCATCAGCTAGCAACACGGCATCCGGGAACGCTTTCCAGGCTGCTCTTGGGGGATACATCGCCGCCTTTTCCATATTGAGGTGGTGTAAAAATGTTCTCGACTGGAAGATATATCACTTCATAACGGAGGTGAACGGTAGTAGCAGGACTGGAAAAGTTGATATTGCTCCAAGGAGGGGACTTTTTGCGGCAAGGCCATCTCTCGGACAAGGGGAGGCGGGGTGCGGCTTCAGTGAGTCCAGCCCAAAATCGACGCCAAACCGCCCCCGCGACAAGACTAAAAAACGCCCTAAACAGCGCCCTAAGATCAAGATTTTAGGCCGATTTTAGCCTAAAACAAGGTGAAAATACGTGAAAAATCGTCTTTTGGAGCAGGAATTTTCATTCTGCGTGAAAAATTGCCTAAGAGGCTGATTTTAGGGCACTTTTTGCCTCTTTTGGGATATTTGAGGGCGTTTTCGTGTGAAATATTTCGCGATTTCTCGGGTTCTCAGGGAAAGTGGTCCTGAATTTTGCAACAAAATGGCTCCCGATTTTCGTAATTTCTCATGTAGAGGACTGACGACCGGCACGGCGCCTCCGACTGTAGGCTGATGAGAAGCGGTGCTGGGTGTGCCATGCACGCCCCGTTATATCTTCGCCTCCTCCTAGCCATGCACCTCCAGCCGCTGGTATAAGTTGCGATATGAGCCAGTGACACAGGAGCCCAGGTGTTACCACCGTTATTCACAGCAGACTACTTGTCTCGGCTGGAAACCCTACGAATTCAGACCAGACGCCGCTTTCTGGGCAGCCGTCCCGGTGGCCATGTTTCGCTGCGCCGTGGAGCGGGGCTCGAATTTGCGGATTATCGTCGCTACTCCCCCGGTGATGACCTGCGCTATATTGACTGGAATCTGTACGGCCGGACCGACCGTCTCTATATTAAACAATTCCAAGAAGAAGAAGACCTCTATACCTCACTCTTCCTGGATGGGAGCGCTTCTATGGCCCACCCCGCTCAAGACGGAAAGTCCGAAGCCGCTCAGGATATTATCCTGTCGCTTGCCCATGTTGTGCTAGCCAGCAACGATGCTGTCAAACTCTCTCTCCTGGGCGCGGATACGACCCCATCAACAACGCCGTTCTTCCGTGGCCGCCAGCGCTTGGGCGCTGTTGCGGAATTTCTTGATGCTTACAATCCGGCGGGTCGGGCCAACGTCGTCCAGTCGCTGACGCGGCAGTTACAGCAGTCCCGCCATCCGGGCAAGGCGGTGTGGGTTTCTGATTTCTTATTCCCCCTGTCCGATGTCCGTACCGGATTGAGTCTGCTGCGTGGCGCAAACTTTGACCTGGCGCTTATTCAGATTCTCGGCCAGGAGGAAATTGATCCGCCGCTCTTTCCAGGCGGAGCCCGACTGACGGACAGTGAAAGCGGGGAGGAAAGCGTGGTCTACTTCGACACCCACGCCAAACAGACCTATATGCAGCGTTTGGACCGACACAATAGAGAGCTCCAGAGTTCCTGCCATCAGGCCGGTGTTTACTATGCCCGTTTTATTACCCGGCAAGACCTGTCCCACTTTGTCCTACGCGAGTTGCCGGAGTTGGGGCTGCTGATGTAGGCGAGCGACCTCGTCCTCACGCTGAGTCTCATGCAGTTCAGTTTTCTCTCCCCCGCCGCTTTTTCCCTCCTGCTTGCGCTTCCCTTGCTGCTTGTGCCGTATTTGCTGCGGCAGCGACATCAACGTCGGGTCGTTCCGGCTCTCTTTCTCTACCAGGATATTTCTTCCCCAGTGCGCCGCCGCCTATGGGGCCGAATCCGGCTGTCTCCACTCTTTTTGCTCCAACTCCTCATCCTTTTGTTATTGGTTGCCATCGCCGCCCGTCCGGTCTTGAGATACGACACCGCCGGAGAAATGGCGCTCGTCCTTGACACCTCGGCCAGCATGCAGGCGCGCGACCCTTCAGGCCGGACCTCACTGTTTGAGATGGCAAAGGAGAAAATTCAACAGGAACTGGCAAATATCCCGGCCAAGCGCCCCATCAGCATCTTCACCACTAATCCTCTTGGAGCGGTCCCCAAAGACCTCCTCGATCCCCTCGCCAGCTCGGCTGATGCCGGAGAATCCATCACGGTCGGCTCTGATATGCAGGCCGAGTGGAACCGGATTCGCGTCAGCGATGCGCCCGACCCGAGCGATGCAACGCTCTCTGCCTTCTTGGCCCGGCTCTTACGCGATCACGATTTTGAGCGTGTCTTGTTTGTGACCGACCGCCTCGTCACGCCGCCCCCTGACGAGCAGCCGTCCCACCCCGCCCTCCGCACGGTGACGCTGGACTCTGCCCAGCCCAATATCGGAATAAGCACATTTCGCTTATACCGGAGCCTGTTCTTTCCAGACGAGATTCACGCCACGGTCGGAATACACGCCGCCCAAGACGCCCTCTCCCCATTACCTCGTGGGCAGGTTGTCATCGAAGACGGCCAGACCAGGCAGCGTTTCGCCGCGCAACCGCTCAGACTGTCAGCCCCGCAGACCTTCTCCTTTTCCCACCTCCCGCTGACGACAAGCTACCGAGTCCGGATTCTTTTTGGTGAACAGGAAGAGGAGAACGGAGCTAGCAGAGGAGATGGACTGAGCATAGATAACGAGGCCTACGCCGTTCTTCCGCCCCTTGAAGAAATTGCGGTCCTCCTTGTTACCCCAACGCCTGAGGTCGGGGACAGTCTTGGGCAGATACCAAACATCAAATTGACGCTGATGACCCCCCAGGACTATGACCCCGCTGCGGTCACGCACGCCTCCGCGTTCAGGTGCATCCTTTTTCATCTGACCGCCCCCGAAGCTTTGCCCCCGACGCCGGCGGCCTTTTTTCTGCCGCCGGACGACAATCCACTCTTCCCCTTGGGACAAAGCGCCCAGCAACCCGTGCTCACCCACTGGACCCACGGTCACCCCCTGACCTCGTATGTAACCTTTCCTTTGCTCACCCCTGCCTATGCCCAGGCTCTCCACCCCTCTGGGTGGAATACGCCCATCATTGAGAGCACTGTCGGCCCACTCCTGCTGGCTGGAGAACGGGCTGGGAGGCGCTACGTTGTGACGGGATTCGACCTCCTGCCGTACCTGGGAAGGCGCAACCTGCCAGCATCCATCCTGACTCTGAATATTTTAGGCTGGCTCTCGGATCATGCCTCGCAATCCGCTCCCTATCAAACAGGGGCAGTGCTAAACCCGCAGTCCCACCTGGCCGGGACAACGGACTCGCCGCTGCATGTTCGGTTTCCTCAGGACACGCATTTTCAACCCGTCGAACAAGCCCTCTCTTTGGACCGGCAGGGAGTGTATACTTTTCGGGAAAATGGCCGGGAACGTCTCGTGGCCGTCAATCTCCTGAGCCCGGAAGAGACTGAATTGGGTAGGCCGTTCTCCTTGGCAGTTGACGAGTCTGGCGGACAGCCTTACATCCCCCAGACCGACCGCGAGAGCCGAACACGCGAGCAGCCGGTCTGGCCGTGGCTCTTGCTGGCCGTGCTCGTCCTGTGCAGTCTGGAGTGGTGGTGGGTCGCCCGAACGGATAAGGCCCGAGAATAATACTGAGCGTGTCGTTGCTAATGTCGTTTATGGAAGGCCTGACGCTGCTGCTCGATCTGCTGCCTCCACTGGACTGGAGCCGACCGGCTGTGCTGTACGGGCTTACTGCGGTGCCCATTTTCCTCTTATTACAACGGTCTGCCTTTCGCCAGCGTCCTGCGTTGTCCAGTCTGATGTTCCGTGGGCTTTTCCTGGTCTCCCTCATCCTCGTGGCCGCCGGCCCCTCTACCCGAGGCCGACAACAGCCCGTTCCTCCCATTTTGGTCATCGATGTCTCGGACAGCCTGACCGCTACCCAACGACAGTGGATACGGCAGACAATTACGGACGATATTCGACCCACTCCAGACACTCCGGTTGTGCTCTTCGGGGGCGGAAGCCAGCGATTCGTCTGGCAGGATGTCCCGCCCCTTTTGGTCGCGCCCCCGCAAGGAGTCCAGCCGGAAGAGACGAATCTCGAGGCTGCCCTGGGTCAGCTTTTGGAAGAGCCCCAACCCCGACTGGTCTATATCTTGAGCGATGGCTGGGAAACGCAAGGAACGGTGACCGCCCTGCTCCCTGCACTGGTAAAGCAGGGTCTCCGTCTGTTCCCACTGACCCCGCCACCGAAAGAACAGGCACCCAATATCGTACTCCAGCGTCTTAGCGCACCGCAGTCTACCTCGGGTGGGGAGGATGTGGACATTACGATTGCGTTGGAGAATACCGCTCTTCGAGCTGTACGGGGTGAGTTGACGCTGCTCGAACGCGATACTGTCGTGTGGCAGCAGGAAACCGAACTCCGCCCAGGCGCCTCACTCCTTACCCACTCGCTGCGCCTATCCGGCAGTGGCCTTGTGCCCCTGCAGGCAAGTTTTGTCCCGCAGCCTGAGGCACCCGACGCCATTCCCTACGACAACCAAGCAACCGCGTGGGTCCAAGTTGTGCCGCGGTCGAGCGTTTTGCTGCTGAGTGCAACTCCGCGTGATAACCGCTATCTCGAACAGGCTTTAAGCAGTCGTGGACTCGCCGTGACGACTCTTGCGCTGCCTGCCCCGCCCGCCTCGCTACCGGCGCTCGACACTTTTACCGCGGTGATCCTCAATAACATTGCGTACGGACAACTCCCCACAGGTTTTGCGCGCGGGATGGACGCCTATGTCAAAAATGGGGGTGGTCTGATTATGGTCGGAGGAGAAAGCAGCCTCGGTCTGGGCCACTACGCCGGTACGGCCATTGAAAAAGTCCTACCCGTGCGGCTCGTCCCTCCCCAAAAAGAGGAGCAGCGCACGGCCATGCTGCTGATCATTGATAAATCTGGCAGCATGCGGAAACAGCAGAAATTATTGTACGCGAAATTGGGCGCTCGGGCGGTTGCCCGCAACCTGACAGATACCGACCTGTTCGGAATAATCGGTTTTGATAAGACCCCGTTTGTGGTCGCTCCGCTCGACTATCTGGGCAAAACACGCGCTCAGCTTGATGATCGGATTGACCGCTTAAAGCCGTCCGGGGGCACGTTTCTGCTGCCCGCTCTCCAGGAGGCCAAACGCCAGTTGGAACGTCAGTATGCAACCCGCAAGCATATTGTGCTCCTGACCGACGGCGAAACCGGCGGTAGCGGGAGTGACTATCTGGACCTTGCCGCAGTGCTGCGCAACGAGCTCAAGATCACGATTTCAACCATTGCCGTGGGCAAGCAGCCAAACCTGCGTCTGTTATCACGTTTGGCCGACTATGGTGGCGGGGCATTCTACCATACAACCGACCCGTCTACCTTACCCGACCTCTTCCTCGACGAGCTGGAAGAGAAACCGGAAGAAAAGACGATGGTTGAACGGCTGCTATACCCCATTCCGAACCCGCGTTCTCCCTTGCTCAAAGGCTTGGCCCAGCAGCGATTGCCGGCAGTGAAAGGCTATGTGCAAACCAGACTCAAAAAGGGGGCGCGGGCCGACCTGTCGGTTCGGGATGCGGACAAGCAGCCCCCCCTGTTAGCCTCCTGGTCCTATGGTCAGGGCAAGACAGCCGCATTTACCTCAGATGCGAACGGACGCTGGTCGGCACCGTGGGTGGTCTGGAACCGGTACAGCCAGTTCTGGAATCAAACTGTCCGCTGGACTTTTGCCCGAGAGGAGAGAGACGAACCCAATGGGCAGCACGCCTCTCCGTTTTCCATCGAGGTCGGGCACACCGAGACAGGGCTGCTGGTTGAAGCCTTTTTCTATGGGACGCAAAAGTCAGCCCAAACCGACGCAACGCTCACGGCAACGCTCACGGCTCCGGATGGGGTGACCAGCCGTCTGCTCTTTGAACGCCTGGCTCCCGGCCATTATCAAGGCAAGTATGATACCCGTGTGGTAGGCGACTACACCCTTGAGGGCATTCTTCCCAGCGGGGAGCAGTTTGGCCCCCTTGGCTACACGCTGCCCCGTCTCCAGCCGCGTGAAGCCCCGCAGCCCCAGCCCAATCTCCGCCTCTTTGAAACCCTGGTAGAGGCAACGGGCGGTGGCCTGAACCCTGAGTTGGCCCCCCTCAGCCCGCCGCTCGGACCAGCCGAGCAACTGCCGCTCTGGCCGTACCTCATCCCCCTTGCCATGACCCTCTATCTTGTGGAACTCGTTATCCGGCGGCTCACCGGCTAGAATGCCAGCCTGCTCGTTCGGGGCTACCGCTGAGCATGGATTGCCCTTGCTCATATTCGGCGCTCTGCCCCGCTTGCCCAGAGATGGTCGGACTGGTATGGCGGGCAGAGAGACTGGCGCCTCGACCCTGGTTTGAAGACGCTGGGAGGCGTGGAGAATAGATGGCATATCTCGTACTCCTTCGACATGGCCAATCACAATGGAACCTGGAAAACCGTTTTACCGGCTGGGTTGACGTTGCCCTGACGGAAAAAGGCGAGCAAGAGGCGCGGCAAGCCGGAGAGAAGATTAAAGCCGCTGGCCTACCATTTGATACCACCTTCACCTCAGTGCTTCAGCGTGCCATCCGAACGCTGGAGTTGGTCTTAGGGGTGCTCGGCCAACCGCACCTTCCCGTCGAACAGGACCAGGCACTCAACGAACGCCATTACGGTGACCTGCAGGGACTCAATAAAGCCGAAACCGCCAAGAAGTTTGGCGACGAGCAGGTGCGACTCTGGCGACGGAGCTATGATATTGCCCCACCAGGCGGCGAAAGTCTGGAAAACACGGCCGCGCGGACGCTACCCTATCTGAAAGACCGGATTCTCCCCACGGTCCAAGCCGGACAGAATGTATTGGTTTCGGCGCATGGCAATAGCCTGCGTTCAATCATCATGCATCTCGATCAGTTAAGCCGAGAGGCAGTCCTCAGTCTTGAGTTGGGAACAGGCGTCCCGGTGGTGTACGATATTGACGCTGAGGGCAACGTCCAGTCAAAAGAGATTCTGTAACGACGACGCGACGTCCAAGGAGCAGATGGGCTGCGCGTTGAGCGGACGGCCTCACGCGGGACTACTGTGGGGCCAGGGCGCGATATTTCCCCTGATAAAAGAGGAGTGGGTCGCCGGGTGCGGTCACGAGCCGCTGAACCTCTCCAACATAAATGGTGTGATCTCCACCCTCGTAGGCGTGGGCGACGGTGCATTCAAAATGTGCCAACGCTCCATCGAGCAGGGCTACCCCGAGTTCCCCGAGGCTGTAGGATAAGCCCGCAAACTTCTCAATCCCTTTTGTGGCAAAACGCGTGGACAACTCTTCTTGCGCCAGACTCAGGAAGTTGACGGCAAATACCTTGGATTCCTCAAAACAGTCGTAGCAGTCTACGCCTTTATCAACACAGATTAAAAGCATCGGTGGGTCCAGAGACAGTGAGCTAAACGCATTGGCGGTCAGGCCAAACGGCTTGCCTGCGGCATCTTTCGTCGTGATGATGGTCACCCCGGTTGCAAACAGCCCCATTGCGTTGCGTAATTCACGTCCGTCAATTGCCATGCTGCCTCCCGATCAGTAAAGAAGTTCTCTGACAGCTACCAGAGCGCCTCCTAGGCTGTCAATTGCTCTGCGCGTCTGCCCGCCCGATGCGTGCCTTCCTGTCCCAGGTTCGGTGCAGTCAGGGACCGCGCGACATCCTTGTCACAGCCCGGAGCGCGCCCAAACACTTTCTGCCACACCGGGGCGGTTTCCATGCACATATACACCGGAACCGTGGGAGCCAGGCGGTTCAGTTGGGTGATGAGGGTGCGGTACATCTTGACCCGCAGGGCCTGAAAGGTGCGCCATTTGCCATCATCACACAAGACCTGCTCGCCGGATAAGAGACGGGTCTGCGGGAAGCGCTGACGGATGACTTTGCGGAGGGGTGGGGTGATGCGCAGGCTGCCGAAACTGACCCAAGCTACCCTACGCGGATCAACGCTCGTAAAGACCTGCTCCAGCGCCTGCCGATAATCTGTCTCCCACCTGGGATACTCGATGAGCGGATCAAAGTGAAAACCTATTTTATAGCCCGCCTGCTGGACGCGTCGGGCGGCCCGGAGGCGTTCGGCAAACGGCGCCGTGCCGTGCTCTTCCGCATCGGCAATAGCCGGTGGCGTCAGGCTCCAAGATACCACCACCCGCCCGTGCGATTCGAGCCTGAGCAAATTGTCAATACAATCGCTCTTCGTTTTGAGTTCGAGCAGGACGTTTTTTCGAGCGGCGAAGAAAGGTACCAAGTCTGCTGAAAACCCCAAAAGCGCATCCAGGGCCAGGCTATCGGAGAGTTCGCCAGTCCCAATCCGAAACTGCCGCCACGGCTGACGATCGACGACCTGGGCGACTTCATCCAGCAGGTCGTCACTGTTGGTGAAGACTTTGAGGGTGGGATTATTGGCGAGATAGTCCTGTAAAAAACAATAGCTGCAATCCATCGGGCAGTTGGAGATCAGACTGACGATCAGATAGTTGCAGCACACCAGCCCAGGGGTTCCGGCCGGACAATGTTCGAGAAAGCGGGCGCGCTGGCGGGTAAAAAACAGCCGGCGCTTACCGGCACCGAACGGGTCCATGCCCGCCGGACGGGTGTCCTCTTGCTCCCAGTCTTTTTCAACAATGCGGACGGGTAGCTCCGGCAGCCTGGCTAAGGCCCGTTGAACGACCGGTGCCTCTTCCTCGCCGCGCTCGATAAGAATTTCAGTTGGCTGATACATGGCCGACCATTATGCCGCAGGACTCATACATCATCCAGAGCGTCAAACACGCGCTGAAAGCGGCCATCATCGAGTCGCTGCTGAAGCTGGGAGAGACCGTCCTGGAGTTCGTGAACATTGCGCGCCGTCAGGGTGGCCGTTACTTCATCGCCTTCAAAGTCTGACGGGAAAGAGACCTGCACTGTCCTGCCCAAGTCGAGGGCTTTCAGCGCTTGGCGGACATTTTCCTCCAAGCGTGTCAGGCGCGGGTAGCGTATCTTGCGCAACACGACCTTGACCGCCTTGAGTTTGTCGTTACGCGACCCCGGTGTTGCTCGCGCGCGGCGGAGTTCTCGCCGTTCGAGAATGTCGGCAATGGTCCGCTCATCACGCGCCGCAATCTCCTCTAACCAATTGAGCAGGTCTTTGAGATGGTTCTCACCGCACTGGAGATCTTGCAGCAAGAAGAACAGCGCGGCCTGGTCGGTCCCTGGCCACGCCTGCCAGCGGGCCAGCGTTATGCTGCTCAGACGTTTGCGCTGGGCATAGACTTCTATCTGCTGCGCCTGCGCCTGTTCATTCAGTGTCGCCATACGCCTCCTGCGCGTGGGGATAGCGCGCCATCAGGGCAAGGTAGGGTTCCGCCGACTTGCCCCGTTTGCGCGCCCCATTGGCTAAGATTCGACACTTCTTGTGAAGCATGGCGAGGGTAGCGCGCCGTTGCTGGAGAGAGAGATGGCCCGAATCAAGAATTTTGCGGAGCGCGATCAGCCGAAAACGATCCATTCCCCAAAACTGGCGGGACAATTGATCGGTATGACCGCCACGTTTCAGGACTAAAGGTATATCAATCAGGGAGACCGGCTCGTGTACGCTGATGCGCAGCCACAGGTCATAATCTTCACACGCAGGGAGCTGCTCATCAAAACCGCCCACCCGTTCAAACAATTCCCGGCGTAGCATAACGGCCGAGGGACTGACCAGACAGTCGGCGAGGCTCTGAACGAAAATATCGCCGTACGGTTTTCGATGTTTCTTGCGCGGATTAACCCGCACCCCATGCCGAATCCAGGTTTCCTGGGTCTGACAAATCTGCGCGGGCGGCTGCGACTCAAAAAAGGTGATCTGGTGGGCCAATTTTTCGGGCTGCCAGATGTCGTCGGAATCGAGAAAGGCGAGGAGTTCGCCCTGACTGGCCGCTACCCCGCGATTGCGGGCAGCGGAGACGCCCCGATGGGGCTGAAAGAGGTAGCGTATGGGCCGGGACTGCGCGCGGGCGTATTCGTCAACGAGTTGCCGGGTTGCGTCCCGCGCTGCATTCGTTGAGCCGTCGTCCACGACAAGAATTTCACTCTCCTGATACGTCTGAGCCAGGACCGAGGCCAGCGCCTCGCGCAGGAAGGTGGGGCGATTGTAGGTCGGGATGATAGTCGAAACGCTAGGCATCTGAGAGTCTGTCCGTTTCGGGAGCCGCGGGATGGCCTGCGGTCAGCGCGAGCATCGCCTGCCACAGAGTGTCTGTGCCGTGGCCATCCCGAGCCGAAAAAAGAAACAGCGGCTC
>JGIcombinedJ30088_10001607_pt1 | contig 22803 bp, 24 predicted proteins | sample PinacodermPK_FD_30088 | JGI IMG/M metagenome (IMG submission 30088)
TCGAGAGAATTGGCCGAGGCTGCGCTTGCGCATGTTGTCGCGGGTGTCGAAGGCGCCTACATGCGCTCCGACTTGTTCGAGCGGCGGCGCAGATTGATGCAAGCGTGGGCAGACTACTTGGGATGTTCGGAGACGGTCTGACGCAGATGGAACTGGTGCCGCAGCCGATCTTTTTTGGCAATCACCACACCGACAGGCTCTCACGGAAGGCTCTTGCAACAGTATGTCGCGCCGTCACCGGCTATTGCCCACCGGTATTGACGCTACCGAATCGCGTTTTGCAGGACTGCCTTCGCTGCCTCGTCGAGGCCAGGATAGAGAGTCTCACGAGAGATATTCAACATACGTAGCTCGCTTCGGATTTGCTGCTTGCTCTCAGGTGGCACATCCAACATCAAATGGTCGTACACCGGAATCATCGGGTTCCAATTCGTTATCTCGGTTTGCTCGAACCGCTCATGGAACCCCGAGACAAGAAAGGCTCCTGATTGTGCTCTGACACGCTCAAATGATTGCTGCGGCTGAACAATAAGCACGCGAAAAAAATCAAGGGGACTGATTCGCCGCTCGAAATCAGGCTTCTCCTGCCGGATAAGTCCGTATAGGCGGTCCATGGCACGCTTGTATCTTGCCCTTGCCGCAGAGCCTTGCCTCTCGGTGGACTCTCCTGTCCGACCAACGAGCGCGTCTTGGTCAGAGTGGGAGAGCTTTGCGAAGTTCGTTAGTACAGCGATGGTACTGCTATTGAATGGCTTAACGAGGCTCCTTGGTACCAGAAAGAAATGCAGTCGACCAGTTTCGCTGTCCGAGTCGCACGCGGCAAACAACGCCACAAGGGGGTTCCGCGTCACATCGAGGAGTCTTGTCTTGAGACCATGATGTTGAGCCAGTACCCATTGATCGAGTGCTGTGGTTGACGCACTAAAATCAGTTGGCCTCATTGTCATGAGATCAAGAAGCATATCACCTTCCTTAGTGCGAAGTTTGATTGCGTCGTCCTTGCCGCGTCGCATGACGGAGGGGCGTAGTTCCCACGCGTTGGTGCGCTCTCCGCGGAGATAAAGTAGATTGGCATCATGAGCCTCGTCAAGCTTCGCGCATACCCGGATAAGATCCGCAACACAGGTGATATGTTCGCTGTCAATTGACGGCATACTTGATTCGTCTTTCGTTCGGAAGAGCTTCGCCTCCCATAGGCGAGAGCCTTCGACACAGGCTCTCACAAGGTTCGCTGTTGTGAGATCTGTATCCCTTAGATGTGCGCGATACAGATTTGCACCATCAAAAGACGAGAGCACAACCCTGGCGCCGGCGAAATCGGACTCGGAAAGATCCGTTCCGCGAAAGGAAGCCCATAGAGCATGACATTCGCGCATATTTGATCCACTCAAATCGGCGTCGTCGAATTTCGTATTTAAGAAACTGGCACGGTCAAGTTTAGAATTGTGGATGAGCACGTTTTGGCAGTCGGCTCTCGAAAAGTTAGCCTCAGTCAGGTCGGCGGTGAGCATCGGCGCGTCACCGAACAGGATACCCCGGTGACCGGAGAAGTGGGCGCCACGAAGGTTAGCATCAGAGAGATTGACTCCTGCGAGCGGTATTCTGCCATCGTCCGTCAGCCGTCCTTCGGATTTGAATGCGTCGGCGATGTTCGCATCCGAGAGATCCGGTCTGAAGTACATACGATCACGCCTTCGATTCCAGCTTTCGACTCCTTCGAGCAGCCATCCGATGTGATCTCGATTTGCCATAAGGTTGTCCCACTCCAACGCCTCACGTCCGCGTTGTGCCGTTCGGAATTTAGCTGCGAAGACGAGCTGTGCCTTCCCGATGTACCGACGATTAGTACGACGAGCTTCGATAAGCGGCGCTACGCGACTGTCAATCCACCATAGTGGTTTCTTGAAGAGTGCGTCAACCATCGAGAACAAAGGATAGGAGCATTTCAATGATAGCCAGAGCCGACAACGGCTTTCAGCAAGCCGGCTTCTGACCATCCGGGTTGGAATGGCCCTTTGGTCGCGCGGGTTGCAACATCGCTCACGCCAGTCGGGGTCAGGTGAAAATTCAGTAGCAGTTGCTCTGGTCATTGTTGCCTCTGCGCAGTTGTTGCGCAGCCGTGCGCTTGGCCCAGGGAGTGGGGAGGGCCACGATGTCCTTGCACTCGACCCCGGTTGATTGATCCAAGCGGCTTGTTCGAATCGAGCCCCTGGTGTCAACCGGGGGCTCGATCTGTCTATGGCTGTGTTGGAAGCGGCACTACGATAGAACCAGTGAGGTGGTTTTCCAGTCAGTCCACTCGCCACTCACAAGCGCTCGTGCCCGCAACGAAATGGTACCTGTCCCGACGACCCGAAGGTGGGTGATGCCGGGTACCTTTTTGCCCTCGGTCTTTTCCACCCCACTGCCAGTCCATCTTAGATCGAGGTTGGCAGGAAGCTTCGACCAATCCTCGGTCCAGCCAACGTCGTATCGGTCAATCCTGGAGTTCCACATTACCTGAGCTTCGTACTTGCTTGCTCCGGGTACCTTCCCGACTTCCAATTCGATGTAATTCCGTGACCGGTCAGGAACGTCAAGAATGTGGACTATCTTGACGGTCGAGGGAGGCACGTCCCGGGCCGGATCCTGTGGCTCTCCCCGTGGAATCTTGCCCGGCCCGCTGTCGCAGGCCGCGAATACGAGAGCGATGACCAGTCCGACGAGGACTGTCCTGAACACGCGATGAGTCATGCGGTCTCCTGTGCCCGGGCCTGAAGGCGCCGGGCCGTCTTTCGCACGCACCAGGAACAGACGTATCCGTATAGGTGGGTTCCCTGGCTATTCGCCCGCGGCCGGGTAGCTACTCCCTGCCGCTCAACGGGCTATGGTATTCACCAGGTGACCCGGCATGAACGCCAGACCTGGTGCGTGCGACTAGGACAACGTAGCATTCTCGAGGTGCAGACGGCAACCACCTTGACCGGGAGAAAGGTGCATCGCTTGAGCCGTCGGGCTGCCGCCAGGCCGCGCAGGTCCTGTTTGCCGCCCGATGAGGCGCTTTCGATCTTTCCTTTGGATCCGGGGTTGTTCTCCCGCTTCCTGGCGGAGCTGATGTACGCTTCCGGTATGGCTGAGCGACCGGCGTGCCGGCGGCGCGCCTGGATACCTGTTCAGAAGGAAGGAACGATAGTCCGCTGACAAGGGACAGGGGCCGTAGCTCTGCTAGAAAAACGACCGGCCACTGGCGCTGCGCATTAAGGCCTACACGGGATGCCCGCGGTGACAGTCGGTGTGCTTGCGAGGCCACGGGGCGTGGGCGGGAAGCTCGATGCCTATCCGGTGTAGGCCACTATCGCGTTCGCCGACTCAACGGCGAAGGTGCACACAATAGCTTCAGGCCGCGCGAGACCGCTTCCGGCGCAACGCCAGACTGGTAACGACCGTCGACGTAACCAGACTCAACAGCGCGCCGATGGCGATGTCGATGGGAATCAAGGCAGCGGGCCAATTCGCCATGGTCATGAATAGCGGCCCGATATAGGTGGCGTACGCTGCTGCCCCCAACACCGCACTGTTCCTCACCGCGATACCGAGGTCGTTGTCCCTGACGGCCGGCTCGATCGCGAGCCGGCTGTTGGCAAAGGCGATCAGCACAAAAAAGACCACAACTGCGATGATCTCCATGCCGCCCCAGGTGGCCATCTCCTTTCCGTAAGACCACGGCATCGGATTGCCGCTGGCCTCGTGCAGGCTGGCATACATGTTGCGTGCCGGCGGGGAGATATTCCACCCGACATCGATTATCACGTAGACGACAAACGCAAATACGAACCGAATCAATCCACCCACGACGCCTGACACTATCCTAGTTTCCGGCTATCTGCAACAAGAACCAACGCCGGTAACGCCGGTACGAGCCGGTACCCCAAAAGGTTGCACGCGGCGGCCGGGGAGATATACGGAGCAGGGGCCGGCCCGGAAGCGTCGGGGAGTGGCGGCAGATGGTGGACTGCCGGAAGAGGCGCATCACGTAGGGCGACGGAACCACGGCTGACTCGACGAGCCGGTACTGCGCGGAGTATCCGGGAGCGGTTTGCGCTGACGCTGACGCCGACGCCCGCGGCGCCCGACCGTGATGGCGAAGAGGACGTAGCCAGACCGCTAGCATCTCTTCGCGGTCGCGTGCACGGTGCGAGGTACGAACCGTTGAGTAGGCCCCGATATCGCTGTACGACCGTTGTGCACGGCCCACGCGGTGAGAGACTGGAGCGCCCCGAGTACCGCCGCCGCGGCGGCGAAGAGACGGCCAAACCCACCCTTGAGTAGTTGGAGGGGTGGAGCAATTGCGGGTAGGCCATGGAGCAACTATGCAGGTGGTAACGCACAAGGATTATCTGGCGTCGGTCGCCCGGGCGGTGTGCGAGCAGTAACCGTCGACGGCGGCGGCGCTGAGCGAAGTGGAGCTGGTGTTCGGGTCGGTCCGCGGCGGCGGGGGCTTGGCGTGCGGCACCGGGTATGGCTGGGCGGGGAAGCGGCTGAACCGTTGCCGCTGATGGAGATCGCCGCGATCGGCGGGCTGAGGCCGGCGAGACCTGCCACGTGGTGCTGCACGAGCTTGCGCATGTGCTGGATTCGGTCATGGCCGAGAGTGGCGCTATGCCGTGCGGCGCGGGGTACGGCTCGTGCGCGGCGGTACCTGGTGATGGACCGTTGCGCCCGAAGCGCTGCCGACAGGCCGCGGCGGCATTGGCAACGTTGACCCCCGACGAGCCTGGACGCGCCGCCGTGACGCTGCTGGCGCGCCCATGAGCGGCGCGCGTGGTACGACCAGCCGGGCACCGTGCGTGAGCACGCCGACCGCGGTGGTGAGCTATTCCGCGAGACCCCCTGCGGCGTGGCAGGGGCGACCGGAACAACGCCCCGTAGCCGGCGGTAGGGCGTGACGAGGACGACGCCTTCAGCGATGACTGACGGCGCCGCCGACACTCCCGAGCGGATGAGCGCGATGCTGCTGACCGGTCACGGCGGATTCGACCGCCTCGAGTATCGGACTGATGTTCCGGTACAGCGTCCCGGTGCCGGTGAGGTGCTGATCCGGGTGGCCGCGGCCGGCGTCAACAATACCGACATCAACACCCGCACCGGGTGGTACTCGAAGGCGGCGAAGGCGTCCGACAACACGAGCAGAGACGCCGCCGCCTCGTATGACGCTGCCAGCGCGAGCTGGACGGGAGCGCAACTCCGGTTTCCCACGTATCCAGGGTGCCGACTATTGCGGCCACATTGTCGCGGTAGGCGAGGGCGTGGCGTGTAGCAGGATCGGGGAGCGCGTAGATGCATAGGCGTCCCCTGCTTACAAGCTCCCTCTCTGCCGCAAGCGGTGCCTTCTTCTGCCACGGTCCGCGCCGGCAAAAGCTCCGGCGGTCAACTCCCCCTCAATACTGTTCAACCCTGCCACGATTTCCTGAAGCCGCTCTTTCAGAAGACGTGCCGCACCTGCCACGGATTCGTTGGGATTGACTGGCCGGGGAACCGTACTCTGGATTCTGAACGACACTATGATCGTGTCGTTGTCACGTTCGACTACATCGAATCGAACATCGACTATCTCGGCCTTTCTGGTTTCGCCGGGTTGAGCCGTCAGCGCAGCTACCCGGATGTCCACCTTGGAATTGCCCAAAGAGATGTGCCATTCGTCGCCCATCAGCTCAATTCGGTACTCCTATGTACTGAGCGAGGGAAGAAAATTCCAGAAAAGGACCAGGCAACTCACCTGCCCGGACCGGTACCGCCGAACGGCCCGAATATGTCCTATACGCCCGTACTCGAAAGCGCACTGTGCTGAGAGTCTCTGTCGCATCTTCCCTTGTCAACCAACGAACCGAGTTATTCGCCCCAAGTACACAAAAGAAACACTATTTGTCCTCTAACGGCCACGGTTTGTTGCCTACAGGACTTCTTTCGGGCCCATTACACTACCAGGGACAGTCATTCCGGTAAGGAGTTTCATCATGAAGACCGCTTCAGGAGATGCAGGCGCAGCTCGTCGGTCGGGCGAACGAGGACGAGGGCTTCTTGGTGAGAGACCCCTATCAATCGCATGTACCGCGGCCGGGCGCGCCGCAGCCGCACTGTGCACCATTCTGGTTCTGGTAGCCATGGCTGGCTGTAAACGAGCGACGCCAGCGCCGATGCTGGATCCGTTGCAGGAGGTCTGTCCAAGGCCGACTGGACTGCCGACCCCGCCCGCGAACCTGGTAACGGCCGCGCAGGTGGAGAAAGGCGATGCCACCCTGAAGGAATTCGTGTTGAGTTATCGTCAGTACGAAGCGAGTCTCCGGAAGCACTTGAAGTCGTTCGGGTACATCGGATGTATTCTGACGCACGAGGGGCCTTGGAATTCCGGTTCCACCTACCTGGTTAGCCTGACTCGTCCTGGCGGCAGGGTGGATATGCACGGGCAGGAGGTGGTGCTATCGGGCGGGCGGCTCGATCCTGTTATCTGGGAGAAGATCCAAGTTGCGGCTAGTTCGTCGTCAGATGGCGGCCCGTTCATGGCGGAAGCAGGAACCGCCGCCAGCTACGCCGTCGGGGAGGCCATAACACCGACCGGCGGCCCGGCCATCCTGGTCGCCGGCTTCGATCTCCAGGAAGCCCACCTGGTGCAGGAGGACCCGGACCCGGACGATATGCCTGCAGTCACGGCCAGTGACGTGGTGGACCGCGATACCCTGAAGGCCTTCGTGGACGGGGCGCTCAGGCACGTTATTCGGCCCTTCATGACCGGCGAAGGCTATGAGGGTGTCTTGAGACTCAAGAGGGTGTTCCGGGATCCGAACGGACCCTGGATACACGGCTCCGTGTACCTCTTCGTCATAGATGAAAACGGCTACGTGCTCTTTCACGGGGCGTTTCCGGAGAAGTACGAGTTTCAAACCCCCACCGACACCCTCAGAGACGCGGTCACCGGAGAACTCATTCTGCCGAAAATCATCGAGGCAGCGCTGCGAGACCCCGATACCGGCGACTTCGTCGAGTATCATTTCGACGATCCCAACGATGACTCCGACAGCGCCGAGATACCCAAGACGACCTACGCCGATGCGCTTATAGGGCCGGTGCCGGCGGGAGACGTAGTCGCAACCGTGACGTTGATCGTAGGCGCGGGCTTCTACCGTGAGTAGCCTTACGATGGCGCCCGAGCAGATGCTCGATCTGGCACGCCGGGCAGCCGAGTTACTGGTAGATCGCATCGCCAACCTGCCGGGAGAAAATGCCTGGGACGGCGAGTTCAAGCAGGTGCTCGACGACCAGTTGATGGCCGCCCCCCCGGAGGAAGGCCGGCCGCCGCTGGAGGTGATCGAGCAGGCCGCGCGCGAAGTCCTGCCGCTCGCGATCCGGTTGGACCACCCGCGCAGCTTCGGGTTCATCCCGTCTGCGCCGACCTGGCCGGGAATCCTGGCCGATTTCCTGGCCGCGGGCTACAACGTGAACGCCTGCACGTGGCTGGTCGCGAGCGGGGCGGTCCAGGTCGAGCTGGTGGTGATCGACTGGTTTCGCCGCTGGCTCGGCTATCCCGATGGCGCCGGCGGGCTGCTGACCAGCGGAGGCTCGGCGGCCAGCGTGGACGCCTTCGTGGCGGCGCGCGAGGCGGCCGGCCATCCGGAACGCGCTACCGTGTACATGAGCGACCAGAGCCACAGCGCCCACGTCCGTGCGGCGCGCATCGTCGGCGTGCGACCGGAGGGTATCCGGCTGCTGCCGAGCGACGCGCAGTTTCGCCTGGACGTGGATCTCCTGGCGCGCGCCGTGGCCGACGACCGTGCCGCGGGCTGCACCCCGATCGCGATCTGCGCCAACGCCGGGACCGGCAGCACGGGGGCGGTCGATCCGTTGCCGGCGATTGCCGACTACTGCGCGGCGGAGGGCATCTGGATGCACGTCGACGCCGCCTACGGCGGCTTCGCGGCGGTGACCGAACGCGGCAAGCAGCTCCTGAGCGGCATCGAGCGCGCCGACTCGGTCGGGCTGGACCCGCACAAGTGGCTGTTCCAGCCGTACGAGGCGGGTGCGTTGCTGGTGAAGGACGCACGCACCCTCGAGCACGCGTTCGAAGTGCACCACGACATCCTGCAGGACACGGTGTGGGGAGCGAACCATCCCAACATCTCCGACCGGGGATTGCAACTGAGCCGCTCGTTTCGCGGCCTGAAGGTATGGATGTCGATTCAGACCTTTGGCATGGCGGCGTTCCGGAGCGCCGTGGACAAGGGCATGGAACTGGCTGCCCGCGCCGAGCAGTACGTGCAGGAGAGCGCGGTGCTGGAGTTCCTGACTCCGGTCTCGCTGGGGATCGTGTGCTTTCGTATCAACCCGGCGGACCGCGACCATGACGAAGCGGTCCTGGAACAGATCAACCGCAACGTGCTGGCGCGCGTATTCTGGGAAGACCGTGCGTTTCTGTCATCGACGCTGTTGCACGGGACGTTCGCGCTCAGGCTCTGCATCATCAACCACAACACCACCTGGGACGACGTTCGCGAGACCCTGGAGGCCGCGGAGCGGTTCGGGGTGGAGGCATCCGCGATGGAGGCGGCGTCGCAGTAGCTCAGGAACCGAAACAAACAACGCCCCGTGGCGGCAGTAGAGCGTGACGTGGACGAGGGCTTGGTCAGCGAAGAGTGCGCCCCGATCTATGCCCTACGGCGATGACTGACGGCGCCGCCGACACTCCCGAGCGGATGAGCGCGGTGCTGCTGACCGGTCACGGCGGATTCGACCGCCTCGAGTATCGGACTGATGTTCCGGTACCGCGTCCCGGTGCCGGGGAGGTGCTGATCCGGGTGGCCGCGGCCGGCGTCAACAATACCGACATCAACACCCGCACCGGGTGGTACTCGAAGGCGACGAAGGCGTCCGGCAACACGAGCTGGGACGCCGCCGCCTTGTATGACACCGGCGCGAGCTGGACGGGGGCGCCACTCCGGTTTCCGCGCATCCAGGGTGCCGACTGCTGCGGCCATATTGTCGCGGTAGGCGAGGGTGTGGCGGGTAGCAGGATCGGGGAGCGCGTGATCGTTGCGCCGCTGCTGCGCCACTACCGCGGGTTCCGCCCGTTCGAGGCGGACACGTTGGGGTCGGAGCTCGACGGCGCATTCGCACAGTACACCAGGGCACCGTCTGGAGAAACGTATCGCGTCCGGTGCGGCTGGAGCAGCGTCGAGCTTGCGTCGATGCCGTGTGCGTACGCTACCGCCGAGAACATGCTGCAGCGCGCGGGCCTCGGAGCGGAGCGAGTGCTGGTCACCGGGGCTTCCGGGGGAGTTGGCAGTGCCACGGTGCAGCTTGCCAAGCGCCGCGGGGCGCACGTGACTGCCCAGGCGAGCGCATCGAAGAAGGCAGCCGTGAAGGCTCTCTGTGCCGACGAGGTGATCGAACGCGGGGCCGACGTGGTTGCGAGCATCGGAGCCGGAAAGCTTGATCTGGTGGTGGACGTGGTCGGCGGCGAGAGCTGGTCCCGCCTGCTCGGCGTGTTGCGGAAGGGAGGGCGCTACGTCTGCGCTGGCGCCATCGCCGGGCCGGTCGGACCGTTGGACCTGCGCACGCTGTACCTGCGCGACCTGGCCCTGATCGGCTGTACGTATCAGGGCGAGGGGGTATTCGAGAGCCTGGTGTCCTACATTGAACGCGGCGAGATCCGCCCCGTGGTGGCGAAGACGTATCCGCTTGCGGACATCGTGACCGCGCAGAGCGACTTCCTTGCCAAGAGATACACCGGCAAGCTCGTGCTGGTGCCACCGTAGAGCATCCCGCGCGGGCGGACTCAGCACGGGGAGGGCTCCACACGCTACATCGGGCCGGGTGCCTGCAACGCCGGAGGTCTACATTCGCCGTGAGAGGTGGCCGTCCGCGACCCGGTCACGCGCCGCCCGCTACCAGGTGGGCAGCAGGTGCGGAGGGGGCTTGATGGCGTCGTTTGCCCACCCTGCACCGCTGCCACGGCGACCGGTACGCGGCTCGGCGGCGCTGGCGGCCAGGGTGGCGCGTCAAGTTCCGGGGCGTCGGGATGGCCACCGTGCAGGCGCTCCAGAAGTACCAGGGGCCACCACACCGGGGCCTGTCGCTGCTATCGTGGAGTATGAGTGTACAATAGGCAACGATCAGTGTCGTCTTTGTGGATCCTTGGTTCGCCGGTGAGGCTACCCGACCTGCACGGCTACGTGGCGTTCGCTTCGGCTACTGGTGGCCAGCGCGGTGGCGATGATCCCCAAGTTCGACCTAAGCCGGCCACCGGTCGGTCATCGGTGGCGCGCGCGGACCGCGGCGCGCCGGATCAAGGCAGCCGCCGTCTTGGCGCTCAGGCGCTCGGTAGCGGATTCGGCGCGCTCCGGCAAAGGTCTAGCACCGGGAATGCCCTGCGGATCGGTCCCCGAGCGGCTTGGTCGCGCTTCGCCGGCAACTGTTCCCGGTCCGCCCTGGTCATTGCCAACTGGTTCGCTAATGGCGACCGTTCTCCCGCTCGATGGAATGGTGAGTCACCGTTGAGTCCATACGGCGATGCTGCACACAACGCCTGTCGCCCGCCATGCTCCACCGGGTCCACTGTACGATGGCGAGCCGGTGGCCGGCGAGGAGAGCGGCGGCCTGGCGGAGATCCCCGGCGGCGATCAGATCGGAACAGCGGCGCGCCACGGCGGAGCAGGTGCGGTCGCTGACGACGGCGGCCGGCAAGGGGATGGAGAGGCGATCGGCGGCGGAGCGGACCTCGGCAGCGAAGGCGGGATCCGATTTCAGGGCGTCTGCCTCTTTGGCCAGGAAGTCGGCCATGGCGAGCCACGGATTGCGTTTCGCAGGCCCAGGCCGTTGTTCTCGGTCCGCCCCGGTCATCAATGATCGGTCTCGCCCATGGGGCGCTCGATGGAGAGGGTATAGCCGCCGACCTCACCACTCGGATCGTCGATGACGATGCGATACACGCGATCGACCTCGGCGCGAAAGAAGAGTTCCGGATTGACGCCGAACAGGCCGCCGCCACTGTCGTCGTCCACGGTGGAGTCGGGAGCGTGGCGATAGTCGATGCTGAGGAGCGGGTCGGTCAGCAGCGAGTCCACGAGCACGCGCACGGACTCGCCAGCTTGGAGGGAGAGCAGGTAGTAGTCGAGATCGTAGGGATAGTCGATGGCGCCGACCCGCCTGACCGGCGGTACGAGGATAGCGCCGTCATCGGGATCGTTCAGGGGAACGAGCGGGACGTCGCCCTCGACGCGAACGAGAACGTTCCTGTCGTCGAACTGCTCGACCAGGAGCAGGAAAGGCGGGACGCCATCGAGGCCGGCGGAGATCGACTCGGTGCCGGCGGTACCGTGCTCGTCAACTTCGGAGATGATGAACCCGGTCCAATCGACGATGGCCACGGCGAGGTCAGAAACGCTCTGCAGGGTGAAGGCAACGTGGTCGTCAGGCGGAGCAACGATGGCGAACGCCTGTTTCGCCCAGAGATAGTCCAGGTCAAACCGAATGGGTGTGGCTTGCGCCGTCGCAGCCAGATTCTGATCGCCGCGGCGGCCCGGGACATCCTCACCGGTGAGCAGGGCAGTAACGCGCGGCAGGAGGTCGGCGGCGGAGATGGCCATACCGAAGTGACCGAAGTCGCTCGCAAACCCGGTCATGCCGACCACGGCGCCCGCGGCTGAAGCCAATACCCCGCCGCTCTGCCCGCCATCGACGGCCGCGTCGGTTTGCAGGAAGGTCACGTGCTGATCGGACCAGAGACGGTAGCGAGACAGGATGCCCCGGCTGATGGTGGGCTGAGGGAAGGATTCCACTTCGCCGGGATAGCCGATAGCGAACAGCTCGGCGCCGACGGGAAGAGTTGCGGAAGTGTCGAAGGGAGGCGGGGCAGGCGGCGAGTCGAGCCGAACGGGGCCGAGGACGGCGATGTCGGTGAGCAGGTTCCAGGCGATCAGGGGCACGTCGAGCAACTCGGTACCGTCAGGGAAGACGATGCGGGCGGAGCGGTGTGGGTAGAGGACATGGGCAGCGGTCAGGATGGTGTTCGAGTCCAGGAGCAGCCCGCTGCCACTGCCGGGACCGGCCTCGACGAACACGACCGCCGGAGCGACCGAAGAGAAGACGGAGGTGGCGGTGCTCTGTTGCGGATACGCGGCGGCACAGGCAAGAGCGACCACAGCTACCGCTGATGTCACGAAACGACGCATGATCAGTCCCGGCTGTTGGCAGAACGATCAGCGGCGGCCATCGGTGGGTTTGCAGGAACTGGGCGTCCTGGCTCCCTTCTGCTCCAGGCCACCTGGTCGGTGCACAGGCACCAGCTCCAGCACCTGTTGCGATGCGGCGCGCAGCACCGGCTCTCCAGAAGCACCGGAGCGGACAAGCACCCACAGACAGAGCAGCAAGACGAACAGTCCGTGCGCGGTCTGGAGGGAATCGATGCAGGCGGCGATTTCGCCCGCGCGCTGGCCGTGTTCGATCAGCACTCGGAATCGGTGCTCGGTGGTGCGGTAGAAGTCGGTTACGATCCGAGTGATCTCGGCGTCATGAGTCGCCAGTTCGATCCCGGCGTTGACGATGAAGCAGCCGTTGGCGGCCGCTTCATCGAACACGCCGATGATCGCCGCGGCCGGCGTCGACGACTGGTTCAGGATCTCCTGCAAGGAGCAGTCGTAGCCCTTGACGTAGAAGCGCAGGGCGCGCACGAACAGGCCGCGCTTGCTTCCGAACGTGTCATAGATGCTGCCGCGGCCGATGCCCATACAGTCCACGAGGTCGCCTATCGAGGTGGCGTGGTAGCCGTGGCTCGAGAACCTGCCAATGGCCTTGGTCAGGACCTCATCGATCGCGAACCGCTTTACTCTCGGCACCCCGGGCCTACCTGCCAGCCTGGTCCGGCCGGCTCAACCCACTCGGTCGCGTGTACCGGCAGCAGCGACAGAGCATGTTGGACGACGGCCTGCAGCACCGGCTCCTTGGCATCGGAGCGAACCAGCGTACATAGGCCGAGATACAGGCCCAGCAGCGCGCGGCCGGTCTGGACGGGATCCACGTTGCCGGCAACTTCGTTGGCGCCTCGGGCCCGTTCGACGGCGCCCCGAAAGCGCAACTCCATGCTCAGGAGCATGCCTTGCAGTGCCTGGGCCAACTCGGGAGCGAAGGTCCTCGATTCCAAGGCGGCGTTGATGAGAAGACACTGTTGATCGCGCTGTGGCGAAGCGTCCGCGTCGGCAGCCCACTGGAATGCACCGAGTAGTGCGGCGCGCGGTGAACCGTCACCGCGCAGGGCGTGCATACCCGGAGCACGACACTCGGTGCCGTAACGCTGCAGGGTCTGCGCGAACAAGGACTGCTTGTCGTCGAAGGTGGTGTAGATGGAGCTGCGGGACAGTCCGAGGCGGCAAGCGAGTTCTCCCATCCCGGTGTCCTGGTAGCCGCGCTCGGCAAACAGCTCAATCGCGGTATCGAGGGCGTCTTCTACAGCAAAGGTCTTGTGTCTCGGCATGGTGTCATCTGCTCGGGGCAAGGACGCAGGTGAGCAACCGCCGGCTTGCGGATGGTATCCAAAACGCCACTCATCACACCGTGCAGCCGACACGGTACCGGACGCGGCGTACTTGAACAAGGTGAAATGAGCGATTATAGTGGATTATGTGTGTATAATGGAGGGTGATAGGAGTCTTTATTGTGGACGCATCCGAGACGGGGAAGGCATGGTGAAGAGTGCAGACGAACTCATGTGGGAGGTCGAGGCGCTGCGGGACCGCATCTCGAACCTGAGCGGTGCGGTGCTGCGCAGCAGCGCAAGCCTCGACGTTGATACCGTTCTGCAGGAGATTGCGGAAAACGCCCGCGCCCAGACCGGTGCCCGCGGCGCCGTGATCCACTGCCTTCGGCGACGCGGGGCAGATCGACTACGTGACCTCCGGCCTGACTGCGGACGAGGAGCGCGAGCTGATCGAGTGGCCGGACGGGCCGCGGCTTGCGGCTGTTCGAGCACCTGAGGAATCTTCCCCGCGCCGTTGCGGCTGCCCGACCTGCCCGCCTTCGTGCGCTCGCTCGGATTCTCGACCGAGGTCATTTCCGTGGACACGTTCCTGGCAACGTCGATTCGCCATCGGGGCGAGCAGCCCGGCTCCTTCTTCGCCGGCGCGAAGGAAGGGCGCGACGGCGATCGCGAACGCGCGCGCGCCCAGATTGGAGCGTAGCGTGCGCCGGGCCCACCGCCGTGCGGTCGTCGGATTCGCGGCGTACAAGCGAAGAGGCGAACGGCTCACCGTTACTCGGGCCGGGGTCCACGGCAGGGCGACGAGGAACACCCGCACCCCGCGCACTCCCATACCGTCCGCAATAGGAGAGCGCGCTTACTGGTCGCCGGTGCAGCCATGCGGTAGCCGACCCCGCGCTCGTTGAAGATCAGGTCGGGCTGGCCGGGTCGTCGCCGACACCGGCGGAAGCGTGAAGGTGCCCCGCGTCCCCTGGTATGTGGCCCACGCACCAGCGGTCGTACTTCGGTACGCAGGTACCTGGAACCACTCGTAGCGTGAACAACCGCGGCCTGCAGCCCCCGGATCGCGTCAGTGGTCCTGCCTCAGCTTCCCCACCCTGCTCGACAAACCGCGCCGCGCTGTCGTGCAGTTCACCGGCAGAAAACCCCGAAAGAAATACTGCATCAACGGAAAGAGCCACAGTTCCTACACACCCGGCTGTTAGCCTTCGCCCAGTGCTGTTGAAGAGGGCGGTGCGGTGCGGTACGGCACAAATCACCCGTGGGAGGGATCGTAGGCGGGTTGCGGATCCTTTTCCACCGACTGGGGGCGCTGATCCACCGACCTGCGAGGGTCGTGCCGTACGCGGCGAGTAGTGGCGCCGACGCCGATCTGCCCGCACTGCAACCTGCGCCCGCGGGCCCGGCGTCGGAATTGGAGCGCGGTACGGAACTATGAGCGAAGCACGGGCGAGGTGCTGGAGATCGACGCCTACCACGACTACTGCGAGCCGTGTCGGGTTGTCCTGACCGGCCAGGACGACGGAGCCGCGATGGCAGCGGTCGAAGACGCGGAAGCCGACTCGGTACGGTGGCTGATCGAGCGGGGTCGTAGCAAGGAGACCACGGCACAAAAGGCTCACGTCTGCTACCGCTGTGGTGGTGAGATCGCGGTTGGTGAGCGGTATCGACGGGTACGCGGCGGCGCGGCGCGAGTCGATGTGGCGCTGCACCAGAAATGCTATGGCGCAGAAGGTGGTTGACCGCGCCGGGGAAGCCAAGGCGGCCCCACCGACGCCGGTGCCTCGTGCCGCCGCCGACCGCAGACCGCGAATCGCTGTGTGAGGCCGTCGGCGGCTTCCAAGTCAAGATCATCCTTGGCCAACCAAGGAAGAACGCGACCCGGAATAAGAGAGAACGCGGACAGGGGAGGGTTGCATGGCTCACATCCTGCACACGACCGTCCGCATCGGTCTGGTTATCGCTTTGGTGCTGTCGCTGTTGGTGGCGTGCGATCCACCGACGAAACTGGTCGAGCAGCCGAAGGGCGCCCCTTCTCAAACGGCTTTGACGGGGTACGAAGGCTCCTTGATCATGCACTGGGGAACGCCGGACGAAGACGCGGACGCCGTGACCGGGTACGAGGTGCGCTACCGCCGGCTGGAGAGTTGGACCGGCGGTCCGGCGGAGGCATGGAAACATTCCCAGCCGACGCTGGGTACGCAGCTACGCATCGACGTACCGACCGGCAGCTACGAGGCGCAGGTCCGGGCGCATAGAGGCGAATCGGCCTCGGCGTGGTGGCCGGTACCGCCGAGCAAGGACCTACGTGAAGTAGAGGGGAGCGCCGACCATTCTGATGTTGTGGGGGTACTACTCAGGATGGTTGATGTGGTTGCTGACGCGCGGGAAATGAGGCGATTACCTGCAAGCGGGCATTCCCAAGCAGTCTAGCGCCGGTGGACTACCGCCTACGACTTGCAAGGGGACCGAGCCATGAACGCCAGGCAGGCATCGGAGCATTGAGGTTGGGGCTGCTGTGTGGCCTCGCGGCGGTATGCGTGTCCGCCGTGCGGTCGTCGATTGGAGCATCGACCGGCGGCGCTGCGTCAGGATGCGCTCAGCGGCCGCATCAAAGTCACTTACTGCTCGCCCGGTGCAGCCATGCGGTAGCCGACCCCGCGCTCGTTGAAGATGTAGGTGGGGGTTGCCGGGTCATCGCCGAGCTTGGCGCGCAGCTTCTTCACGAAGGTGCGCACCGGCTCGGTATCCTCGCGCTGTTCCCAGATCTGCCTGAGCAGTGATTCGTAGGTCATTACCCGTCCCGCGTTGACCGAGAGCACGCGCAGCAACTCGTATTCGGTCACAGTGAGCCGTACCTGCTGGCCGTTCACGGTCACGCGGCGCTTCTCGTAGTCGATAGCCAGATCGGCAACCAGAAAGGGGTCGGGCCTGGATCGCCGGCGCAGCGCGGCCCGGACTCTCGCCGTCAGCTCGGTCGGCGAGAACGGCTTGACGATGTAGTCGGCAGCGCCCGCTTCCAGGGCATTGGCGATCGTCTGGTCCCGACCGTAGGCGGAGAGAAAGATGACCGGAATGTCGGCCAGTTCGGGGACGGACTCCATCAACTCGATGCCATCAATACCGGGCAACACCAGGTCGAGCACCACCAACTGGGGATTTTTGGTCTTGATCAGGCGCGGCACGTCCTGCGGATCACCGGTCAACTCCGGTGCGTAGCCGGCCGCGATGAGAGCGTCCCGGACGTAGCGCAGGGACAGGGGGTCGTCGTCCACGACGAGAATACCGGTACGCTCGCGGCTATCGCGAGGTAGGCGCGACCGCCGCAGTGAGATGGCGACGGCCTCGTCGACGGCCGGCAGCGTAAAGGTGAACCGCGTGCCCTGGCCCGGTCCGGGACTCTCGGCCCTGATGCGCCCGCCGTGGGCCTCCACCAGCCCCTTGCAGATGGCCAGCCCCAGACCGGTGCGCCGGCCCTCGCTTCCCCGCTGGTCGCCGGCAGCGGCGTACTTGCGGAACAGATGCGGCAGCCGTTCCGGCGCCACGCCTCTGCCCTCGTCGGATACCGAGATCGCTATCTCCGCGCCATCGTGCGCCGCCGCGACCCGGATCGGGGACACCTCAGGAGAATGCCGGGCCGCGTTGGAGAACAGATTGTTCAGCACTTGTACGATCCGGCGCGCATCCGCCATCACCGGCGGCAGGTCCGCCGGCAGGTCGATGCTCAGGACGTGCCGAGCGCCGCTGCTCAGGAACGTGTTCTGCGCGCGGTCCACTAGCGCCGTCACATCTGCCGGTTCAGGGTCCACCGAAAGTGTGCCCGTGTCGATGCGTCCAACATCGAGCAGATCTCTGATGAGGCCGTCCATGTGATCGGCCTGCTGCTCGATGATCCGGAAGAACTGCCGTACCTCGGCCGGGTCCGCAACCCGCGAGTTGCCCAGCGCGGTCGCGGCCAGCCCCTTCACGGCGCCCAACGGCGCCCGCAGCTCGTGGCTCACCATCCCCAGGAACTCCGCCCGCTGGCGCTCCTGCTCCTCCAGTGGACCCAGGTCCTGCATGGTCACCACCACTGACTCCACCGCGCCGCCCTCGAACTTGATCGGCGCCGCGTTGATCAGCATCGTGATGCTCCGATCGTCGCGCACCGACAGCACGACCTCTTCCGCGCGCAGCGGCGCGGCGTTGCTCAACACGGTCGCCAGCGGCAACTCGTCGAGCGCAATCTCCTGCCCGTCGGCAAGCCGGTAGGTCACCACCTGCAGCAGCTCTTCCACCGTCTGCCCCGGATCGAGCAGGCCCGAGACGATCCGCCTGGCCTCCCTGTTGAGCGACACCAGGTGGCTGGTCTTGGCGTCAATCACCACCACTCCCACCGGCGAGATGTCGATCAGCGCCTCCAGGTCCGCCCGCACTCGCTGCTCGTCGCGGTGTGCGCGCGCGTTTGCGATCGCCGTCGCCGCCTGCGCCGCGAACAGCTGCAGGAGTTCCTCGTCCTCCTCGGTGAACTCCTGCCCGCCTTCCTTCGCGCCGACGAAGAAGGAGCCGGTCTCCACGTTCCGATGGCGAATCGACGTTGCCAGGAACGTGTCCACGGAAATGACCTCGGTGGAGAAGCCGAGCGAGCGCACGTAGGCGCGCACGTCGGGCAGCCGCATCGGAGAGGGAAGATTCCGCAGGTGCTCGAACAGCCGCAGCCCGTCCGGCCACGCGATCAACTCGCGCTCCTCGTCGGCCGTGAGGCCGGAGGTCACGTAGTCGATCTGGCCGGCGTCGTCGAATGCAGTGATCACGGCGCAGCGGGCGTCGGTCAGAGCGCGAGCGTTGTCCGCGATCTCGTTCAGGACGGTATCGAGATCGAGGCTTGCGCTGATGCGCAGCACCGCACCGCTCAGGCTCGAGATGCGGTTCCGCATCGCCTCGTTCTCCCTACTGAGTTCGTCAGCATTCTTCATCAAGGTATCCCCCTCGCCCCGAGATGCGGTACGTCGAACCGGTGAGCCAAGCGCACACAATAACGCCGCCGATGGTGCTCCAATATACACACTTCTTTACATAGCTGCGCCAAAGCGGGGACGACAAATACTTCCTGCCGCCCGGCGATATCGTCTTGGCCGCACAATTGATCACCTCGGGGGTTGCCTGCCGGGGGTCCCAACCATCGCCCCCCGGGAACTCGGTCACCATCACCTCGTTGATCAGCGCCTGTTACTTCCACGCCTGGGATGCGCGCTCTTGGTCCGCTTCTCCACCCCGTCCGTCCCATGCTGGCGTTGTAGACCGCCGGGCGCCCTGAGCTGATAATACACAAAAGAACCACCGAACCCCGGGGAGTGGTCACGTGATTAACACCTGTGCGGTGTTAATATGTCTGCGGCTAAGGCGCGGGGTTTCCGACGCGCTCCACTGCCATATAGGCCCCGGCGTGCTGGCCGCTGCTCGCCAGTTACTGGCGGATGCACCTGAGCGTCGTGCATCCCTTCCTTGGTAAACACGGGACGCCGCCGGCGTACAGTGGTCAGGCGTTCGCGCGCGCCGTCTGAGGGCGTCCGACAAAAAGGAGAGATTGCGCGATGCTGATCTCGTGGAACGACATTCTTAGCCGAGCCGAACCGAGCGCGATGAGCGCCGGGCCATGGAGGCCGGGTTCCGCAACCGCTCCGGCTGAACCGTGCGCGGTGGGCGCGCCTTCCCCGCGCCGCCGCAACTCCTTTTTCGTCTCTTCCTCTCCACCGCCAGCGGCCGTCCGGCGCGCGGCCGCGCTACCCGCCGTGTGGGCGGCCCTCGTCCTCGCCGCATCGTGCCTGCTCGCCGCCGCGCCCGCCGCGGCACAGGAAAAAGTCACCACCGTCTGGTCGGCCACGCTGACCGCGAACTCTGTCACGGTAGGCGTTTTTGGTTGCCATGATAGTAGTGTGCCAAGTCGGACGTGTGAGCCTGACGGGGCGCTCACGGACGACGATTTCACGTTTCACGGTACGCCGTATGCATTCCTCAACATCACTCTAAATGACGGCCTCCTGAATTTGATCTTCGAGGACAGGGCCACGCAAGTTCCCGACAGTTTCAAGTCCCTGGTGCTGCATGTCGGTGGCGAGCAGTTCCCCTTCGCGGCGGCCACGATCGACGGCCGCCGCGTGAAATGGAACGACAGAGGTCTGATCTGGTCCGCGGATCAGCAGGTTGCGCTGAAACTGACGACGCCTCCCGTGCCTTCCAGGCTGACGCTGAGCGCCAACAAGCCGCTCGCCGAGGGCGGTGGCGATGTGACGGTGACGCTGACGCTGAACCAGCCGATACACGTGGCCACGGAGGCGAGGACAGGTGTTTCCGAATCGGAGACGGTGGAAGCCTCCGAGTTCGGCTGGTCGCCCGGGAAGCCCCGCTTTGCCAAGGGGGGCACGACATCCACTGTGACCGTCACCACGTACGACGACTCGCACGCGGACCCCGGCGAGACCGTCACGCTCTACGTCTTTGTGGTTTCCCCCCTACTGGGTGGCGGCACGACGCTTCAGGGCCAGATCACCTTCACCATCATTGACAACGATGACGGCGGCGGTACCGGCGATTCCGGAGGTGGCGGTGGAGAAGGTGGCGGCCCCGGAACTGGCACGGGCGGCGGCGGCCCCGGAGGTGGCGGTGGAGAAGGCGGTGGCACAGGCGGCGGCGGTGGCGCCACGCCGTCTTCCGACGCGAGCTTGAGCGGGCTGCTGATTTCGGTCGGTTCGATGGCGTTCGACCCGGCGAGGACGAACTACGCGGTGGCGGTGACATACGCGGTGGAGAGCGTGAGGCTGACGCCGACGGTGAACCACGCCGGAGCTACGGTTGCGGTGAATGGCGCGCCGGTGGCGAGAGGGTCGTTGAGCGGCTCGATTCCCCTGAGCGTGGGAGAGAACCCCGTCAAGGTGGTGGTGACTGCCGAAGACGGGACCACCCGGACTTACACGGTGACGGTGACGCGGGGGCAGTCTTCCGACGCGAGCTTGAGCGGGCTGCTGATCTCGGACGGGTCGCTGGCGTTCGACCCGGCGAGGACGAGCTACGCGGTGGCGGTGGCGCACGCGGTGGAGAGCGTGAGGCTGACACCGACAGTGAACCACGCCGGGGCGACGGTAGCGGTGAACGGCACGGTGGTGGCGAGCGGAACGCCGAGCGGCGCGATACCCCTGAGCGTTGGGGAGAACCCCATCACGGTGGTGGTGACGGCGGAGGACGGGACAACGCGGACGTATCGGGTGACGGTGACGCGAGGGACGAGGGTTTTGGGCGCAGACGAAAAGGCGCTCGTTGACAAGGTAGGAATGGACCTGCTGGGACGGGACGATCCTGGAGTGTATCCGCCGGAAGGAGCGAGCAACCGATGAGCGGTCGTGGAGGTACACAATGAAGCAACTGTATCGTACCGGGTTTCTGATTTCGACAGTGGCACTGCTTGCGCTGATCGGTTGTGAGGAGGCAACGATGAGCAAGCCGGAGGCTCCCCGGCCGTCGGATCTGGCGCATGCGATGCGTTGGTGGAACGCATTGCACGGTGAGCAGAGAGTGGCGGCGCTGTACGGGACGGAGGTGACCAATGCGCAGGCGGGAGCAGCGAAGAGGGAATACGGCGCCCTGGATACCGAGACCAAGTCGAAGGTGAACGCGGCGGCACGGGAGATCTGGGGAGCAGGGGGGCACGGAAGCGTTGGGGAGTGGTGGCAAACGCTGGACTGCCGAAGGAGGCGGATTGCCGTGGGGGACGGGAACACAGATGATCCGGCGAGCCGCTACTGCGCGGACTATCCGGGAACGGTGAGCTGACCGTCGAGCGTAACGAGGGCGAAGGTCGGGTGCGCGGTCTTTCGGCGGCTGCACAACCCCGCTACGACATGAACGCCCATGGCCAGCACGATGGACGGCAGACGCCGGCACTCACGGATGAATTCGTGGACGGCTACGCGATTGTCGGGGTGCCGGCTTCTGTGCGGAGAGGCTTGGCGAACTTTGGCGAGCTCCGCGTTACCAAATTCGGGGTTATCGGTCCGGACTTCGTGGCCCGAACGCCGGAGGTGCTGGTTGCGACGGCACGGTCATCGAAGACGTATTGCCCAAGTTGTGGGGATATTGTCGTGTCTTTCTTTGCGCCAGCGAAACTGCCACCCGGTCATGCTTGCACGGCGTCGCCTTCAGGATCCGCCCCAACAACGCGATCTGCCCTGCTGGTGTGTGACCCGACGTTACGGTTCGAGGCGGACGAGCGTCCGTCACTGCTTCTGTCTCTTGGCGTCGCCGGGCAATACGTGTCCATCGCGGTCACCTCCGTCGTGCTAACGCCGGTCGTGCTGGTTACCCTCGGCGGCGGCTCGGAGGACTATCTGGCATGGGCGGTATTCGCCGCCGTGGTGGTGAGCGGTGTCGCGACCATCGTGCAAAGCGCGCGGTTCGGCCGAATCGGCGGCGGCTACATCCTGGTGATGGGGAGCACCCCAGCGTACCTGCCGGTTTGCGTGACCGCGCTCGAGGTAGGCGGGCCAGCTCTGATGGCAACGCTGATCGTCATGTCCTCGTTCGTGCAGTTCGTCCTCGGCTGGAAGATGGCGGCGCTCAGGCGGATCTTCACGCCGACGGTCGCGGGCACCGTTCTGCTGCTGATAGTCCGGGTACGGGCCGCGCGGTTGTTGGTGATACGGTGATGGTCTACGGGAGAGTCGCGGTCGTGGTGCACCTGCTGTCGAAGGAGCCCGGTCGGTCCCGAACGGCACGAGCGACCCGCGCCCCCCTGCCGGAAGTACGAACGCCGCCTGCAGTACTAAGCCCTGCACCGGCACTGGCAGTGCCGTGAGTGCCGCACCACCTGTAGCCGGACCGCCTTGGCGGCGTTGTGTCAGGAGTTGGAGCGCAACGCCCGGCAGCTGCAGCGCGGCATTAGGGGGCGACCGGCCTTCGGCTGCGCGCGGCGGCTGAGAGCCGCAACGTGTTGCTGGTGGCGGTGACCGGCGCCGAGCGGCACGCGCCATGCTGTGGGCGTTGCGAGACACCGGCGAGGGGACCGCTGAGCCCCAGCGGTGCTGCCAAGCCGCGAGCCGCTAGTGTACTGAATCTTAAATCCTTTCACAGTAGTTCTTGACTGATTCAAGGATTTGATCGGCGCTTTTGGTCCAGATGAATGGCTGAGGCTCCTCATTGTAAACGGCCAAGTAGTCCTTGATCGCCTTTTCCAACGCGAGAGTGCTGCGATGGCTGCCGCGTCGGATCTGCTTCTCGGTGAGGGACGCGAACCAGCGCTCCACTTGGTTGAGCCAGGAAGCACTGGTGGG
>JGIcombinedJ30088_10001646_pt1 | contig 22369 bp, 16 predicted proteins | sample PinacodermPK_FD_30088 | JGI IMG/M metagenome (IMG submission 30088)
GTATTCCATCAGCGATCTCGCCGAGATCTTCTCCGTCTCAAGACCAACCGTCTATCGCACACTCAACCGATGCCATTCCCCTTAGCGTACGATTCTGCCCCCTACCGGAATCGACCCGAACGAGCGCACAAGTTCCAGAGTGCCGACGTCTATATGTGAGACTCGCGTCAGTGCGCCCTGCGGCGAGTATTCCATGGCGATGCGGTCCGCGCCTGTCAGCATGTCGCCTAGCCTGGCGGTCATGTCTTTGCGGCTGACGAAGAGCGTTGTGTCGATGCCAAGGTGGGTGAAGCGCCCCTGATCGACGTAGCTGACGAGCAGGCGCCGGGGCGAGTCCGCTGCGATCCACAGCCAGCACGAGCGCGTTACGTTGGCGATATTGCCAACGGTGTCCCAGAATATGGTGTTCATGTTGCGGTAGTCGTAGAGCAGCCAGCCGCTGATGTTCTGTGTGCGCAGGTATTCCTGGGCTTGGGCAATGACGGCTTGGATGGGCCTAGGGGTTGCCTCCGATTGATGCCTAAAGGATTAACCTATGTACACACACGCAACGGCTAAGAACAAGGGTATGTATCCGGCGATATACAGCAGCGCAATCGCGCCTGAGACAACGAATGAGCGTAAGTCAGACACATGTCGTAATCTGAATAGCCAAGTCACCACCACCACTATGAGATAGACTTGAAAAGCTTCTGTGCTCAACATTTGGGGCACGCCAATTGCGAAGAACCGAGCGCTAAAGAATAGTTGTGAAAAACATTCAGCGTTGTAAATGCTAACTGCTGCGAAGAGCAAGACCGCGCCGATAAAGGGGATGTGCAAAGGCTTGCCTGCTATTGAACGCAGACGGTCATTCAATAAAGGTGCCATTACGATAACTCCACCTAAGATTTTCAATTTCCGGCGAACGAGAATACCAGGCCCGAAAAATGAAAAGCATGAAGTTAAGATGTATGGGCGCATTAGCGAAAGCTAACGCGCCCTTTCGATGCCGTGTGATTCAATCGGGTGGAGCTATTTCCTTTTCTTGGAAGGCGATGGCAGGATTTTCAGACAGTAGAGAAGTGGCGACATCCCTGGCTGTTCCTTTAGATAGCAAACCCTGTTCGCGTCCTTTTGGACGATGCTAGTGCCAAGCCACACCTGGTCAACAAGATTCGATTGGATTGTACCATAGTTCTGGATATACTCTATCTTCGAAGGCAGTTTTAGCTTCCCGCCTACGCCCACATTGCCGCCGTCGCCGACGAAGTCTGTAAGCCCGGCCTGACTACCGCGGTCAAGGGCTGCTATAAATTCTCCCCAGCGCCGTTCATATTTCTCGCGGTCAATTCGTTCCTGCTCAAGTCGTTCGCGTTGTTCCCGCTCGATAGCCTCTTGGCGAATCTTAAAGTAATCTTCGCCGGTGAGAGCGCTTACAAACCAGATGACATAGTCTTCTGGAGTCCGCACTGGATATGGTGGGACAGGTATAGTTGGCTGGACCATTATCCGTACACAGCCTCCATAAACCTGCGCTCACAGTGGCGCTCGGAAGACGAAGTCAACTCTGATGACAAGGGGCATCGTCTTCTGCCATTCTCATCCCAAGACTGGACGCTGCCATCGCCAGCTTGGGCATTACGCTCTCTCTCAGTGCTTCGCCCCCATGTAGTCTTGTCTCTGTCGGGTGCGTCTATCCAGAACACGCGCAACTTCCACGTGCCCTCTTGACCCTTCCGTGTGTACTGAGGCACATTCTTGATCTGAACCTGACCAGTGCACATGCCGTCAGCTATACAATGTCTGTTTTCACCAGCCATCAAACATATCCTTTCTTGCACCAGTAAAGTGCAATAGATCCATAAATCTCTCGTTGCTGTTCAAACCCCGTATTGGAGTCAATTCAGATTAACTAATTGTTTTTCGGCTATGCATACACCTCCTTTCAAGCAATAACGAACTAATGCCCTAATTGCGATACAAGGATAATAGAACACATATTCTTTCTTGTCAACCCATAAAATGCGACAATTTCCCTGCGTCCCACCCATCCAATGCTCCTAGTATCTTTGACATGTACTGGATAATCCCTATCGAAGCGGTCCCGAGTGCGGCAGACCGATTGCTTCTTGGTCATCGAAGACCGTTCTATAGCGAGGGTCGTCGCACTCATTCCAGAAGAGCCCGAACGGTTGCCAGGGCTAACCAAGCCCGTATCTGCAAGGCAGGGTCAGTATGAAGGAGGCGAGAATGTCTCAGGAACCAATTTATTTCGGCATCGATGTGTCCAAAGAACGGATAGACATTGCCGCACGACCCACTGGTACGAGCTGGAGCGTGTCTTACGACAGCGACGGCGTCGATGATCTTGTAGCTCAGTTAAAGGATCTCAAGCCGGCAGGTGTGATCACTGAGTCCACCGGTGGTCTGGAGCTTCCATTGGTGGCGGCGCTGGCAGCGTCATCGCTGCCTGTCGCTGTGGTCAACCCCCGCCAGGTGCGAGACTTCGCCAAGTCCACGGGTCAGCTGGCGAAGACAGACCGCCTGGACGCTCAGGTGCTGGCGCATTTTGGCGAAGCAGTGCGTCCACCGATACGGCCCCTACGGGACGCCGACACGCAGGCGCTCGGGGCTGTACTGGCGCGCAGGTGGCAGGTGATGGGCATCCTTGTGGCGGAGAAGAACCGCATGAGACGCGCAGCTGCGGAAGTACGTCCAAGCATCGAGGCGCATATCGGTTGGCTGGAGCAGGAGCTCGATGACCTGGACACTGACCTGCGACAGAGGATACAGAGCAGTCCTGCATGGCGTGAGAAGGACGACCTTCTGCGCAGCGTTCCCGGTGTGGGACCGCAGGTGTCGCTTACGCTGCTCGCGTACCTGCCGGAGCTAGGCAAGCTGAACCGCAAGCAGATCGCCGCTCTGGTCGGCGTGGCGCCCTTCAATCGGGACAGCGGCCCGTATCGCGGAAAGCGTTCCGTCTGGGGTGGTCGAGCCATGGTACGTAAGACTCTCTACATGGGGGCGCTAGTAGCCACCAGATTCAATCCTGTACTGAGCGAGTTCTATAGGCGCTTGCTGGACGCCGGAAAGCCGAAGATGGTGGCTCTCACCGCTTATGCACGGAAGCTGCTGAACATCCTCAACTGTATGGCGAGAACCGGCGTTCACTGGGATCCGACCGCTCCCAGGCCTTGACAGACGGTTGCTAGCATCGCCTCCAAATGGCCGTTCACCGCGAAACTATTGCGCCAACTAGCCCGAAGTTACGAGGTAGATGCACGTCGCGAAGGCGAGCGCGCCGAATGGACAGATAAATCCGGATTCTAGCAGTAGTCTTAGTGATGTGAGGAGTCGGACAATAGCCAATGGCTTGGCAAAACTCGTGCCAGGGCGCTTTCGGGACTGTGTTTAACAAAGCTGTGCTCATCTTTTGATAATATGGTGCCGACGAGCAACCGCACAGTCGTCATCAATCCCAAGTCAAATGAGAATTAAGTTTATGGAAATGTATTCGGGTAGAATCACTCTAATCACCGGCGAAAACCAGCAGACACAGAATTTAGTCGCCATGGCAAACGTGGGCATGGCAATGCAGGACGCACGCCATATTTTCCATAACGGTTGCTCCAGAGAAGGATGGTTCATTAGCCCGGAAACCCTGTCCACCAGTGACAAGTTTTCAGAACTGCTCAGCCACGAGGCGGTCATGGATGGCTCTCTGTTCGTGTTGGCTGACGCGGATTGCATACCCGCATTAACGGAAACAGCTAACCACGGCAAATCGCAATGGCTTAGGATGATCAGGCATAAAGGTCTGGACATTGTACTCACGACGGTAAGAGGACGGGAACACACACTTCGAGACGTGCTTCGTCTTGAAGAAACTAGCCATGTCTTGATTGAGTACCGGTCCCAAGGCGACGGTGTAATTGGGACACATTACTATGGCAAAATGCACGAGCGCATTCCCATTTACAGGACTCTATTGAGTGTGGAATACCTCGCAAATTGTGCTCGACTGCTTGACGGTCGCTATGAACGCCCTGGGAGGGATTTGAATGAATTGATCGTCAACCCAAACATGTCGCTGGTCACCGCAGCCGATTACGAAGAAGCAGTGCGTTCGACTGAGACTTCAAGACCGAAAAATCATGCCTATAATTTCCTTCTGACCCGTGTCATAAGAATTCGTCCTCATGTTCAGGTTAGGACGACTGAAATGGTAAATCTCCCTTGGATAGAGTCTGTTGACAAGTACAACATAGAGAGGGCGGTGCTGAATTGGCTGGATTATGCATGCGCTCAATGGGGAATAACCTTATCAGACGTAGCGCCTAATCCTGCTAAGAATGAGTACCCAGACGGTTTGGGCGAGGGTTTATCCGGACAAGTGAATATCGAAATCACAAAAGTCCAGCCCGCATGGCCCTCAGAAGCTACATTCAGCAGATTGGCGTCCATTGCTTTAGTAGGCAAGGAAGCTCACCCGAAAGACAAGCCGGTGTTGCAGTGTAAGCAGTGCGGTGAATACGAGTTGGACGATATCTACGATGTCCACACCTTGCCCGCCCACGATGAAAGTCATGATTGGGTGTGCACTTATCCTAAGAGCATGATAGCTCCTGATTGGGACAATCACATAGTCGCGTTGCCGGAACTTAAGCTTACGCAAGAGAGTTTCGAGGAACGCATCAAGAGGGCAGCTCAAAGAAAAAACAGTAGAGTGGAGCGATATGACGGCGCAAATCAGAATTGGCTCGTGCTCATAGTAGAAGGATTTCCGGTCAAATCCGACTGGTACGAGAATATAAGCAAGTTGGGTTGGGGTAATTTTGACGGCGTATTCGCCATCTCGACAGAAGAGTTTGCTGGCGCTTTCCACGGTATGAGCGCTGAGGTCCCTCAAGATGTCCTTGTCATAAAATGCCCTGAGTCTTCCCTCCACATCTGCTACCATCCCGGAGTTGTGTTGTTGTTGAGGCGCGGAGGCGCGTCTTTGCTCGCAGAGCTTCGAGACTTGGAAAAAATGCAGGGGCGGACAATTGAGATTTCGGACGCCGATGGCACGATACTCGCAAGCTGCGAAAGGGAATTTCCGCAACCTTTTACCCATTCAGACCAAACGGAGAGGCTTAGAGGCGTAATCAAGAAAGGGAAGGAATTCTCGGGTATGTTCAACACCATTTCAGACGACTCACGCAGTACGTCTGACACCATTGACGAAGGGATATAGGGTACGACTGACACTGCCCTTACCGGCGTCCGAGTTGACCCTCCCAAGGGTCCCCAACTGCCGATTTACAAGACCCTTAACCCCATGTATCATATTTGCACCCAAGAGCCGTCTCTGTAAATGGCATACCGGCTGATGCGCTTTCGGACTACTGCTACCCTCGCAGGAGACGCACTTCCCACAGCCACAAGGACACCCACGATGACTACCACAGCCAACGGACCCGTTGCCGATTATCGCTACGACGAAACTCGCAAGAACAACCCGCCTGCCGCCCTAGCTGCACGGGGACGCATCGCGGAAACACCCAAGCAGCGGTACTACTACGATCCCCATCTGCCGCCTACACTGCGTTTCGACGACAGCGGCGAGTCGGATCGACTGCCCGAATTGCTGGCGGAATCGACGCGGCGCAGCCTGACCGAAGAGGAAGCACGAGTCATCGCGGACGCGCTGCGAAACCGCGAGCCTTGGCTTGAGTGGACAGGCAAGCGCGAGAAGCGATACTTTGAGGTTGACCCGGTGGCTCTCCACATCCACGAGCGCGTGTCGGCGCAAGCGGCTATGCGCGTCGCCGCGCGGCAGGATGTCCAGCGCAGCCTCTGGGCGGACCCGCAGCAGGACTACCACGAAGCCGTGCAGTTCTACCGCCACGATGTGGAGTGGTCGAACCGCCTCATACTCGGCGACAGCCTCCTGGTGATGAACTCCCTCGCCAAGCGTGAGGATCTCGCCGGCAAGGTGCAGATGATTTACATCGACCCGCCATACGGCATCAGCTATCGCTCCAACTTCCAGCCCTTCGTCCGCGACCGCAATGTACGCGACCGAGAACAGGACCTTACGCGCGAGCCAGAAATGGTCAAGGCGTACCGTGACACTTGGGCGCTGGGCATCCACACCTACCTGACCTACTTGCGGGACAGGTTAACCGTGGCTAGGGAATTACTCTCGGAAAGTGGCAGTGTATTTGTCCAGATTGGCGATGAGAATGTTCATCGCATCCGGGAAGTAATGGATGAAGTTCTTGGCAGAGAGAATTTCGTGTCACAAATTTACTTTGCGACGACGAGCGGCTTTTCGACATCAGGAATCAGTCGAATTGGAGATTATTTGATTTGGTATGCACGGAATAAGGAGTCTATGAAGTACAGAACTCTCTTTGTTCCGAAAGGGAACATTGGAAGTGGCAATGAGTCCTACCGGTACGTTCTTTCACTTGATGGGGCACGCCGTTCAATGACCAAGGCCGAACGTGACGGTATCGCTGCACTCCCTGATGGATACAGAGTCTTCAGGCATAGCGACATGCAGAGTAGCGGGGCTGCCTCCCAAGACACACCCATCACCTTTGAAGGAAAAGTGTACCGTCCACTATCTAACAGTCATTGGAAGGCAAATTGGCCAGATGGGCTCAATAGACTGGAGTCCGCTGGGCGTCTAGTGAGTGTCGGCAATAGAGTCAATTATGTTCGATACACCGACGACTACCCAGTACAACAGATAGTGAACTCTTGGATGGATACAGGGTTTGGATATGCGGCGACGGCCAAGCAATACGTTGTGCAGACGCATGAGCGCGTCATCCAACGCTGCTTGTTAATGACCACCGACCCCGGCGACCTTGTTTTGGACCCAACCTGCGGGGCTGGCACGACTGCCTATGTTGCTGAGCAGTGGGGCAGGCGGTGGATTACGATTGACACGAGCCGCGTAGCAATAGCGCTCGCCCGCCAGCGCATTCTGACCGCCAAGTTCGACTACTACAAAACTGCGGATGACTCCGACACGATTTCCGACAACGGCTTTAAGTATAAGACCGTGCCGCATATCACGCTGCGAAGCATCGCGCAGAATGTCGCGCTCGACCCAATATTCACCAAGTGGGAGCCTGTGCTGGACGACCGACTTGACGCGCTCAACGCCGCCCTGGGCTGCGTGGACGACAACACGCGCGTCACACTGCTTGCGAAACTGGAGACAAAGAGCAGGAGAAGGCCAAGGCGCGATTACCCGATTACCGATGCCGACGAGCGGCGCTGGAATTTGCCAAAAGACAAATGGGAACATTGGGAGGTTCCCTTCGATGCTGATGATGATTACCCGGCGAACCTGCGTGAGCGTCTCGAAGCCTACCGCAAGGCATGGCGCGAGAAGATGGCGGAAGTGAACGCCTGCATAGCCGCCAACGCCGACCAGGAGACACTGGTTGACCAGCCAGAGGTCGAGCGCGGGATAGTGCGCGTGTCGGGTCCGTTCACGGTGGAAGCGGTTCAGCCCGCCGAAGAGTCGTTAGGCTTGGAGAACGAATCGCCCATCGGCGGCGCACCCGATGAGCTGGACAGCTTCGGGGACGACGCCATCGACACCGAAGCGCCCCTCAACGCCGAATCGTTCAAGGACAGCGTGGTTCGCCTGCTCAGGCATGACGGCATGCGCTTTCATGGCAACGGCGTAGTGAAATTCACGCAGTTGGAGGCTATCGCTGACGGCGGCAATCTGCATGCCGAAGGCGAGTGGGAATCGGACGATCCGGACAATCCGCGCCGAGTGGCCGTGTCGGTCGGTCCGCAGCACGGGCCAGTAACTGCTACGCAGGTGGAAGATGCGATTAGAGCGGCCTACAGACATAGTTACGATGCGCTGGTGTTCGCCGGCATAACCTTTGACGGTGCGGCGCAGGCTGCTATCCAAGATGATGCTAACCCAAGTGTCAGGATGCACATGGCGCACATCGCGCCTGACATTGCCATGAACGACCTGCTGAAGGAGACACGCGACAGGGAGCTTTTCAGCGTGTCCGGCCTGCCTCGGACCAAGCTGACGCAGCAGCCGAGCGGCGAGTATGTAATTGAGATGGACGGCGTGGACATCTATGATCCTGTGAAGAACGCCATCTACTCTGAGAACGCGCGTGGAGTAGCGGCTTGGTTCCTCGATAGTGATTATGACGGGCGCACATTCTGCATCACCCAGGCGTTCTTCCCGGACTCCAAAGCGTGGAACAAGTTGGCTGGCGCGCTGAAGAGCGTGGTGGAACCTGATGCATTCGCAGCGTTCAGCGGCACCAAGTCACTGCCGTTCCCTGCCGGCCGGCATAAGCGCGCCGCCGTGAAAGTCATAGATCCACGCGGCAACGAAGTCATGAAGGTTCACGCGCTGGGGAGTATTACCTATGACACCCCCGACACGAGGCTAAATGACGAATTCAATCGACTGGTGACTGAATGGAAGGTAGGCCGTTCTCGTGGCGCAGATGTGACGCAGATGGTCGATCACCCCGCGTATCAGCAGATTGTCGGCATGGGAGAGCAGGCGATACCGCTGATACTGGAAGAGCTTGAGCGCGAAGTTGACCATTGGTTCCCCGCTCTGCGTGAACTGACGGGGACAAGCCCTGTGCCGGAAGAGAGCAAGGGTAATCTTTCCAAAATGAGGGATGCATGGCTGAATTGGGGTAAAGACGAGGCGTATATCTAGGTGCATAGCAATTGGATTGACGAAGAGTTTCCGGGCGTTGATTACAGAATCACAAGTGAGCAGGACAACTACTACAACTGCATCGCTTGGGCGGCAGGATACAATGATGATTGGTGGAGCCACGATGAAGATTATCGCTGGATAGGCGAGCGAGGTCCGGGCATACAAAATCTGGTGTCCCTATTCAACGCGCTAGGATATGCGGAGTGCAATAGTGATTTGCCGGAAGCGGGATATGTGAAGGTCGCGTTGTACGCTAAAGAAGGCAACTGGACACATGCTGCACGTCAGCTGGAAAACGGCAGGTGGACCAGCAAACTGGGAATATACGAAGATATAGAACACGCCGCACCTCAAGATTTATGCGGAGGCTTGTACGGTCAGGTTCACAGCGTAATGAGGCGTCAACGGGAAGGCTGACTCGACCGCGCTCAAACGGGGAGTGATATAACATGCCTAGGAGGAGGACACGTCGCCGCAGGGCGTCCACAGGACAGGAAGGCGTCCAGACGCCTATGCAGCCTGTGGAGAAGCCAATCCTTTGCAGTCCTTACAAAGAGCCGTCCGAATACTGGCTATATGATCAGACAACGGGCGAAGCATCGAGAGCGCCGGGGCGTCGTCCTGCCGGCTACTGGTTCAGGGATGAGCGCGTGACGAACGCCCAGCAAGGCCGCCTGCTTGCCGAAGAGAACTGGGAAGAATTGCCCTATGTGAACGGACTACGCGAAGATGTGCGGCGCTGGCGCAATTCCGGCTACCGCAACGCCACGAACATCACGCGGCACCTGCTCCGCCACTGGCAACGCGAGGACAAGATACGCCGCTTGTTCTTTTGCCAAATCGAAGCGGTCGAGACGATCATATACCTTGCCGAAGTTCGCATGGGTGGCAAGCGCACGGCTTTCAATCCCCGCTTCTCTAACGCAGACCTTGCTAATCTGGTTGACGCGCCGCCCGACGCAAATCTTCCGGAATTGACACGGCTAGGCTGCAAGATGGCCACCGGCTCAGGCAAGACGGTCGTAATGGCGATGCTCATCGCCTGGGCGTTCTGCAACCGAGGGCAACTTCCAAGCGACGAACGCTTCCCCTCTGCCACGCTTGTAGTGTGCCCCAACCTAACCATCAAGGAACGCCTTCAGGTCCTGCGCCCCGACAATCCCACCAACTACTATGCCGAGTTCGACCTTGTTCCTACTCAGATGCGCCGCTTTCTGCAAAATGGCAAGGTACTGATAACCAACTGGCATCAGTTTGCTCCTGAATCCCAACACGCCGAGGGTGGCAAGACATACGCCGTAGTCAACAAAGGCGAGGAAAGCGCGGATGCCTTCTCGCGCCGTGTGCTTGGCGACCTTTATGAGCGCGGCCCCGTGATGGTGCTGAACGATGAAGGGCATCACGCTTACAGGCCTCGCCTGTTGGAGACCACGGGCTTGACCGCCGACGAAAGAAGAGAAGCAAATGAGCAGAACGAAGAAGCCACAGTTTGGATTCAAGGGCTTGACCGCATCAACGCCTCCATGGGCGTGAAATTCTGCGTAGATCTCTCCGCCACGCCGTTCTACATCAAGGGCAGTGGAAACGCTGAGGGTCAGCCGTTCCCCTGGCTAGTCAGTGACTTCAGCCTTGTGGACGCCATAGAGTCCGGCATCGTCAAGATACCGCGTCTGCCAGTTGACGACACTACCGGAAGGCCCGAACCGCGCTACTTCCGCTTGTGGAAGACCATCATGGACGAACTCACGCCTGGCGAGCGGCTGCCCGGCAGGGGGCGCAAGCCCAAGCCCGAAGTGATATGGGAAAAGGCGCAAAGTGCGCTCATAACGCTGGCAAGCCAGTATAAGGAACGCTTCGAGTACATAGAGGAAGGCTCGCCCGGTCAAGACAAAACTCCGCCCGCGATGATTATCGTCTGTGACAACACCGATATAGCCGAGCTGTTTCATCACAACATTTCGGGCGAGTCCGTAGTAGAGACGGATGACAGTGCCAGTGGTTCGTCAGAGCGCAGCAAGCGCAAATCCAAGAAAAAGGTGACCGTGTACAGCGACGGGCAGCCATTCCCCGAACTGTTCTCCAACAGCGAATGCAGTCTGCGGACGCTTCGCATAGACTCCAAGATGCTTGCGAAGGCGGAATCCGGTCAGACCGGTAATACGAAAGGCGCCGAGGAATTACGCAAGATCGTTGACAGCGTTGGAAAGTCCGGCGAACCGGGCGAGCAGGTGCGATGCGTCGTATCCGTTCAGATGCTGACGGAAGGCTGGGACGCCAACAATGTAACGCACATCCTCGGTCTGCGTGCGTTCGAGAGCCAACTGCTGTGCGAGCAAGTGGTCGGGCGCGGACTGCGCCGCATGGACTACACACCTGACCCCGAAACAGGGATGCTCACCGAAGAGTATGTGGATGTGTACGGCATTCCGTTCTCCGTAATTCCGTACAAGGGCCGACCGCAAGGCAGGCCGGAGCCGGGCGACAAGCCCAAGCATCATGTACATGCCATGCCGGAGAGAAAACACTTGGAGATACGCTTCCCTGTTGTGGAAGGCTACACGTTCGACCTGAAAAGAAACCTTGTCAAGGCAGATGTTGCCGCAATGGAATCACTGAGGATAGAACCGAACCTCGACCCGACTTCTACCTTCATAAAGCCGCAAGTGGGATACGATGTGGGCGTTCCGACTCTTTTCGGCCCTGGCGACTTTGAGGTGCAGGACAGAAAGGCGTTTTATGAAAGTTCCCACATTCAGCAGATAAAGTTTCAGATTACGCGGCGAGTAGTTGATGGCTTGACGGGTTACGCAGGGAACGGCACTCCTACAAAAGCCGATTACGCGCGGCATAAGCTATTTCCACAGGTGTACTCGATGGTCGACGAATATGCCCGGAGCAAGATCGACTTCCTAAATGTCAACCCGTGTGAATTAGGTTTGGAACGCTACATGAAAATAGTCTCAGAACGTCTTATGGACGCCATTAAGCCCAACGATGAGGAAGGCGAGCCGCCGCTGCTACCAATCCTGAATAGGTACGCTCCTATAGCAACGACCGCGGACGTGGACTTCAAGACGGTGCAGCGCGTACACGACACGGCAAAAAGTCACTTAAATCAGGTCGTACTAGATACCGCAACATGGGAGAGCGCGGCTGCGTTCCGTCTTGAAGAGTCCGACCTAGTAGGAAGCTACGCCAAGAATGACCACCTCGGTTTGACAATCGCATACGAATATCAAGGCGTGAACCACTACTACGAACCAGATTTTCTGGTCAGGCTTTCCAACGGACTGACACTCATCGTAGAGACGAAGGGCTACCAGTCAAATCAGGATTCGGCAAAGCACGAGGCGGCAAGGAAGTGGGTGTCCGCGGTCAACAATTGGGGGCAGATGGACATGTGGGACTTCCATGTATGCTACAATCCGCATACTTTAGGGCAAGATTTGAGGGAATTTGCCTAGGCTCTACAATCCCCATATTCACCGGAAAATCGTCCTGGCACTTCACACGTTGCGTCAAGAATGACTTCAACCAAAAGTCTGTCGGTCTGCCGCACTCGGAACCTGCTTTGTTAAGGGATTATCCTTTACATGTCAAGATACAAGAACGGACCCGTGGTACTCTGCTTCGTCGGACACGAGCGCTACTCCGCCCCAGTGGCATGTTTTCCCGCCGCCCTTGACTTTCTGTCGAACAGAATGAAATGAACGAGGCGGACCCAGGTGACATCACGCCTGTGAGCGACAATTAAAGCTGCTAAAGTCTCGTTAACAATTTCCGATGAGACAACAGGTCGGCAAAAGTAATTGTCGCGCATCAGCTGGAGCGCCAGCTTAACTACCTGTACACAGATTTGATGCAGACCATTGTCAGTAGTCCTGTTTGGCAGGGGAAGGATGACCTACTACGCACAGTTCCCGGAGTCGGGGAACTGGTCTCCCGCACGTTTCTGGCTTTCTTAACGGAGCTCTGGGTACGCTGAACCATAAGCAGATCGCCGCCCTTTTGACAGAGTGGCTCCCTACAGCCGCAACAGCGGCACAATGAGAGGCAAGCGAACTGTGTGTGGCGGTCGCGCTTCCCTGTACATGGGAGCGCTTACAGCCAGGCGCTGCAATCCCGTCATCAGGGAGTTCTATCAGCGGTTGCTGGCAGCCGGAAAGCCGAAGAAAGTTGCCCTGACAGCATGTATGCGAAAACTGCTCGTGACCCTCAACTCCATCCTCAAGCATCGCTCGTCCTGGTATGACGTGACTCTGAAGGTGACTGACAATTCCGCTTGACTTTGAACACCGTTGGTATCAAGTCACTTCTCGCCTCAGCCGTTGACAACCTGCGGCCATGCCAGGAACGGATCGACGGATCCTTATGAGGACATCTGAGCCAGTTAACGCGTGGGTCAGATCCAGTCCCCGGTGGCGCAAGGTATCATCGCAGTTGACGTGTAATAGAAAATCCTCAATCGGGTTATTGACTACCTTCATCCCTGTATTCCAAATTATATGTCGCAGGATACAAAATCAGCCTCTTTTGTTTCCGCATTTCCGCCAACAGACTGCCCGGAATTGGAATCGGAGCCCCATTCTCGTCTGTCAATACCAACGAATATAGCGCCGGAAATTGTTGGCAAAGGTCCCAGATGTCCGCATCCAACTGTAGTGGCTCTTGCTGGATGCAGTGTTCTTTGGGCCAGTAATACTGCAAGATGTCACCCTGAGCAGAATTGAGTTCCCAAGGGAAGGCATTCCCTGAAGTTCTGCCCAATGACCTCCCGTCCGCGTGATCGTATTTGCCAGTTCCATTCAACGCAAATCCAAGTGCTTGCGCAAAGCGCTCAATAAGACTCTGCCTAGGAGGTCTGGCCGGTCGCTGTGGCCTGTTCACTGGCGGTTCATTGTCGCCATTGCCCTCACCAGTTAGTGGTGTGGCTTCCTTCAGTCGTACATCACCTTGAGGCAGTCCATCTCGTGGCAGGTCAACAACAACGTCCTGTTCTTCTCCAATATCAGGTTGCACGTCCTGGGCACTCAAGCTGTCAAGTTCCTCCTCCTCTACAAGAGGCGCAAGATCGAAATTATCTTCAAGGTACTCGTAAACGAATTCCGGGGACCTTTCGTAGCAAAGCTTGATAGCTTCGGTGATTAGTTGCAAGTTAAACGCCTTTGCAATCTCTTGGGGTACTAATCTAGCCAACTTTGCAGCAGAACCTTCTTGCACATAGAGAGACTTGGCACGCCACAGTACATCAATAGGACGTGGGGTTCCAGCGGGGGTTCCGTCAATGTATGCCTCAGATTTCAGCCCCTTGGCCACTTGCCATCTAGTCTGGGACAATCGGCGAGCTAGCCCTCGGATGCGCTCCATCTGGCTGGGGTCGTCCAAATTAATCCGTTGCATCCCGGTGCCAAGCGCGATAAGCCACGACCTTTCCTCGGGACTTGGAAGACCCGACTGTCCTTGAAATCGTTCCTCAATTACATCTACTAGTGTCGGTAGGGCTGAAAATGGAGGGCTTTGGCACGTCTCAGAAGATAGCATTTGGAAATCTGCGGTCTTCCCCTTGACTCCTGGGAATAGGTGGCTCCAAGACGAGAGTGACTGCATCGTTAGCGAGTAGTTGAGACTTCCAACAGGCGCCCAATTCCCTTCGAGGTTCAACCAATGGCCGGTTTCACTCCAAATGCGGCCAGGATAGACGGGCATCACACGCCGGATGCGTCTAGTCTGAGTGGCATTCATTTTTCCGTTGGAAGGCAAGCCCTTCAACCATTCAATCTCCATGTCAGCAGTCGGATGTTCGGAGACTCCTATCTTTCGCCATAAGGAGAGTTCTCGGAGCAAAGGGTGGATAAGCACCGCACCTGGTACTCCATCTAAGTCAGAGTCCAAGAAGACCTCGTCCGTGCTTGCCCATTCATCTTGGCCAGTCAGGATCATCCTGTTACTGGAAAATGCAGTCCTGATTCCCTTTACTTCCTCTGTGGAGCACTTGTCGAATAGCAGGTCAAGGGAATGGCACCACTTTCGCACTTCGAGAACAAGTGGAGGGTTGGCGTCCGCCAATGCCCGCAAACGTTCGAGTAGTGGCTGTATGCCGGTAGGTCTATCTCGGACTCCCAGCAAGTCCAGCAGAGGGCGTGTCGCCTCTGTGTCCAAATCCGCTTTGACGAATAGTTCTTCAGTACCAAGAAGAGGTTCTGTTTCAGGGGTGCGCCGGAGCAATTCCGCTGGTTGGCGAGGCTGTCCCCAAGTGTCTGGAAGGCAGGGCAAACCTCGGAACCGGAGAATCCATTCAGGCAATAGCGACTCCTGAGTCACATTGTGAGAATTGGTATTACCCAATTGAGACGCCCGGGCAGAAAGCGCTCCTGACCAATACGAATGCGGTTGTTCCAAAATGCGGGTCATCAGAGTGGCCCAGAATCGGTTGTCATCCATTGCCAACGAATTCCAATAATCCCAGTGGGTCGAATCGAAATCCCAATCCGTGACTCTAAAATTGTCGCGCTTGTAGTGAAAGTAGGGTTTGCTATCGAATCCACGTCGGCGCAAATCTGTGGTTAACCTAGCCCGACTCCAAATACGCCTCGTGTTCTGGTCGAGTGGTACGAAAGTACGAAGACCGCTGCCGTCTGACCGGACCCACTGTCGCCACTCAGCATCGGTGCAAGATTCAGAAGGTTGTGCGTATGTGTCGTGGAGAACGTTCTGCTTGTACCAACCTTCATCTACCAACCGGACTAGAGAACTGTCAATGTCGGCGAGTATAGGGTGGCTGTCTGTCCTGCAGAGCTGGCCATCTTGATTCACAAATCTGAAATTGCCCGGCACGTTGGCTTCTAATTTTGCGGCAATGTGCGCAAGGCGAACGCAGTCCTGAATCTTAAGACGAGGGGATCGAGAAAAGAAGGTGTCGGTAACCTTGTTGAATACTTGATGTATGCTCGTTGCCTCGCCTAGCCCAAGCACCCGGAGCACATTAAAGGCTAAGCGTACCCGATTTCCTGAGCCTTCATCGCTGACTGTTCCATCGTTCCGCCAATTCTGCAATGATCGAACCCAGGTTGGATCGAGCGTCAGCAGATAAGGAGCAAGAAACTCCCAAGTGGAGGGATCCAAATTTCGTCTCTCGCCGAGCCTGACGACTTCGCTACTGGCGTAAAGTACTTCTTCCCCTTGGACTGGCACTATGTTCATGTTACGGTGGTCATATCGAAACCCGGTAATCTCGGCCGACACGTATGCCCACAGACGCAACAATTGCCTCCAAGACCTGGGACGGGGCAGGTGTTCTCTCTTCAGCGTCTCAATTACTTGGAACTTATTCAGACTCTTAACATGATCCCCCTTCAACAACTTCCTCTGATCGCCTTCGCTGACATGCCTAGACAGTGGTGGCAAATTGTCCAAGTTAAACGAGGTAGATACTTGCGTTGGCGACCAAATGTCCAGCAGTTCACTGGGTACTGCTAGACATTTGCCCGATTGTTCTAGGGTATTCGCTTCGGTTAGCAGAAACTTTGTGCTTTCAATTTGCTTCTCAAAACTCTCCTCAACGATGGCGCCGCAACTCCCTTCGATAGTCCTGTCTTCGCGGTCTACGTTAGGGAGCAGCCGTACCCTTGGCACCGTTCCTCTATTGAATGAGTCTCACCGGCTACCCAAGTGAGCATTGCATCAGCTGCCAGTTCGCCAGCCCGCTTTAGGAGCCACGTATTGGTGGGGGATAATATGGGGTCCTTTATCTTCACTCTAGCCGGGTCCTGGATGAATGGAGCGTTGCAGGCAAAGGGGAGTTGAGTTGTCACACCGGTAGGAAGGACAACAAAGAGCCGCCCTTCCATGCCCAGAACGATTTCGACCCGACACGGAGGAAAAGTTCCACCATCATCCGGGGCCATGCGCTCATCTTTTATCTCGTTCAGGGCTTCTTCAGGAAACTCTTCCTCTGGCGAGCGAATTATCAGGTATCGATTGCCAGATGTGTTCGACGCTGACATCCACTCCGACCCCTCGACGGGGCCTGTCCCTTGCGACTCCCACCGAATCTCCCGCTCATCTAGTCGGAGACAGCGGATGTTGTTGAAGAACAGGAGCGAAGCTGGGCTTTGACTCCATTCCTGGAGGTTCTTGATCAATTCTTGCTGCACTCGTTGACTTTGGATGGCCACGCGGATTTCAGTACGTCCGTCGAGCGTTCCAGAGGATTCCGTCCACACTGGTTCAGTAAACCTTTGCTTCTGAAAAGCGACAGAAAGTGAGGATGTAATCAGGTGTACCTCGTCACCCAAGCTGAATGTGCTCTTGAACCCCACTCCTCTGAATCCGACAGTATGCAACGTCCGCTTGTTGGAGAATCCGAATCGACAGAGCGAGGCGAACTGCTCCTCGTTGAAGTCTTCCCCGTTGTGGGAAAAGATGAACTCACCATTGCTGATTTCAACGCTTGCGTCCGTTGCTCCGGCATCGTCCGCGTTCTGCAAGAGTTCAGAGACCACATGGCGAGGACTTTGGACTTGGATGAACAGTTGCCGCCAAGGGCCTGCCAGTACCGGGTCACCCTCAAGCCGGTCCCACAGCTTGGATGCATTACTCTGTATTCTCCTGAAATATCCTGGCGGGCGCATTACCTCGGCTCCTCAGACCGCGACAAGAGATGGGCAAAATCATAGTTGACGCTGGTGACGCCGAAGTCTGGCTCGCTGTTGAACGGCTCACGGAGGTATCGAGTTCGATGCTGGCCATCTTGCAGGAATTCCACCATGGCCAGAATGAAACTTTCAGGCTTGTTCAAAGAGTAGAGGATTTCATTCCGCGTCACGGTAAGTGTACTCGCTCCTGCGGCGCGGCCTTTTACTTCAATGAACCGGAGCCTGCCTTCTCCTGGAACTCTGCTTTCGATATCGTATCCACGCTTTTCTGTTTCGCAGTCTACCGGCTCGAATCCAAGACCTCTCTCAACTTCCATCACGATCTTTCTGGCCCTAGCCGCTACCGCTTGCCGATCGACTGCTCCCGTATCCTTGGACGCTGGTTTTCCAGTCATTTTGGACAGGAGGCCCATCGGTACAACTAGGACGCTGCCAAGTATCACAGGGGGTAGAGGAGATAGCTGTCTTTCCAGACGCAACTCCTCAATGCGCTTCTGCATACGCTCCTTCAACTCAAACGAACGTTTGCGGGCTTCGTCCGAGTTTAGCCTGGCATTGACCTTGCCAGCCTGTTCTTGGATTCTCAACTCGTCGGCACGGTGGCCCCAATAGTTGATTTCTTTGGTCAGGCGTTCCTTGACGGCCACCTCGGTTTTGTCGATGTGATCCAGTTTCTGGTCGCGAACTTCCTTCAAATGTCCGGGCACGACGTAGGCGATAGCGTAATTCTTGGCCTTGTCCTCTAAGTCACTGGTCAGCCAGGTACATTCGGGTCTTCTGAGAATTGCCTCCACTCCAGGTTCATCTTCTGCTAATGGGCGGTAGTCAAGGTACGGCGCATAGTGAGGATGTCTGGAATTTCCTTCAGCATCTAGTTCTACGTACAGCATGCGCTTTGAGACCACTCGACGTTCGCCAGATCTGGTCGTGGTTGCATCCTGGATGGCGTGATCCAAGTAGAAGAGCACTCTTGGTTCCAGTCCTTGGTCTTTCTCGTCCACCAAGACTGCCCCCCGGCGCAACAAGTCTCGATTTCGTTCCAATAGAAGGTCTGCCGTCACATCAAGCAAGGGGTGGCCCGGACAAACGAACGCAGCTAATGGCTGATCCTGGGGAGCCTTCAACGCTTTCTCGAAGACAATGCGCTCGTACCGAGGGAGGACGGTTCTGTTACGGTTTCTGATGGCTGCTGGCGTCTGAGTGACCCTGTATCGGCGAGGTTCACGTTCCCTGAGAGTGCCACCCATATGCTGGAACGCCTCCAAGAAGAAGGACTCGATGTAATGGGGTTGCAACCGGCGAGTCTCGGCCCGTTCCATTTGTTCGCGTACCCGATGGACGTGGCTAGTATCCATAGCGTCGTGGACAAGCGCCTTTTCTTCCCAAAGATCTTTCAAGCAATCGTGTTCAAACGCGTTGTCAACTACTTGCGTAAGTCGCCCCCGCACTTCGGGCCGCTCGCCATACCTGATAGCCTCTATGAGTAATTCTCTCAGAGGTTTTCCCTCGAAATGGACCTTGCCAAGCACATCGAACACTTTGCCGCCCAGCGCGTTGCGAGCTTCCTCAAGTTTCTCTAGCAGGCGCTGGTATACTGCCCCTTCGCGAGTTTCCTGAGCAACCAGATTCCAAAGGCGGCAGACTTCGGTCTGACCAATACGGTGGATTCGTCCAAATCGCTGTTCGATTCTGTTTGGGTTCCACGGCAAGTCATAGTTGACCATGAGGTGGGCTCGCTGCAGGTTGATACCTTCCCCGGCAGCATCGGTGGCAAGCAATACCTGGACCTCCGGGTCTAGGCTGAATGATTCTTGGGCCTTGGCACGGTCTTCCCGTCTCATGCTGCCATGAATACAAACTATCGCATCACTTTGTCCTAACAGAGCGGTAATCCGGCCTTCCAGATATCTGAGCGTATCGCGGTGCTCGGTGAATATCACCAGCTTTTCGTTGGACATGGATGTATTAGCAAATAGATTGGCCAACTCCTGCCACTTCTTGTCACCTCCGCTTTGACGAACCTCCAAGGCCAGAGCCTCCAATCGTCTCAGCGTGGCAATTTCGGCCTTAAGTTCAGCTATAGTGCTGGCTGCGGTAGCCCGGTCGAGCAACTCTCCTTCGATGTCATCAACTTCATCGTCAGTAGCTTCTTCAAGATATTCGATATCCTCGTCTTCAATGATGGATGCTGATTTAGTGAGAGCACTCTCTACATCACCATCGCGCTGCAAGGTTTCAAGCTCGCGCATTGTGTTCTCTAATCTCTCACGCCGCCGCCGCAAGGACTGATATATGGCCTCCGGCGAAGAAGCTAAACGGCGTTGGAGGATGGTTAGCGCGAAACCGACGTTTCCGGCGCGTTTGTTGTTTTGCAGGGACGCGGCCCGGTTGAACTCTTCGCTTACATACTTGGTCACGTCGTCGTATAGACTCGTCTCTCCGTCCGACAGCAGATATGGCACAGTCTCTGCGATTCGCTCAGGCAGCAACGGAGTATTGTCGAACTTGACCAGTTCCTCTTTCGTCACACGGCGCATGAGGTCCGAAACCTCCGTTGTGTGGACACCATCCCGGAATCGTCCTTCAAAGCGGTCGCTATCGAGTAGCGCCATGAACAGCTGAAAATCCGTCTCCTTTCCATTGTGTGGCGTGGCCGTCATCAGAAGGAAATGGCGTGTCAGGTTAGACAGCAAGCGCCCTAGCCGATAGCGTTTGGTGTAGCTGATCTCACCCCCGAAAAAAGTGGCCGACATCTTGTGGGCCTCGTCACAGACGATCAGGTCCCACTGACAATCAGGGGCGCTCAGTTTGTCTTGAACGTTGTCATCGCGGGCCAACTTGTCCAGTCGACCTATCACAAGATCATTCTCTAGGAACCAGTTGCCTGTTCGTGCTGCTTCTAGTTTGTCATTGGTAAGAATTTCGAAGGGCAGGCTAAATCTATGATGCAATTCGTCCTGCCATTGCTCGACCAAATTGCCTGGGCAAACAACTAGACACCTTTGCAAGTCGCCACGAGCTATGAGTTCCTTGATTAGAAGGCCGGCCATAATCGTCTTGCCAGCACCAGGATCGTCAGCAAGCAGAAACCTTAAGGGCTGGCGCTCGATCATTGCTTCGTAGACTGCTGTAATCTGGTGAGGCAATGGCTCTACTTCTGAGGTATGGACAGCTAGGACTGGGTCGAACAAGTGGGCCAACTTGATCCGGTTAGCTTCGGAAACAAGGCGGAATAGTTTCCCATCTCCGTCGAAGCTCCAAGGACGACCCTGCTCCACTACCTCAATCCGAGATTCAGCATCTCGGAAGAGAACTTCCTCTCCGAGTTGACCGGTAGGAGTTCTGTACGTAAGAGTAACGACATCGGGGCCATTCCACTGTGCACTGACGACTGTGACGAAAGAGTCTGGTCGGATACCGCGCACAGCAGCATCGGGCGTTAGGTCTTCAAGTTTACTCACTCCGCAACTCCATTAAGGTGTCATAGCAATTGAGCGGAACGAGCCGTCCTCTGTACGTACCCGCGGAGCGCTCCGCTGATATCCGTCTGGTATCCCCGCGCCACCGTGAGTCTGAGCCTTGAACCGAAACGGCTGTCACCGACCATACTCAGAACGCGAATCAGGATACATACCGAATGTACTGTTTGCAATAGTGCGAGTCGCATATGGGAACGGCGGAGTAATCGGATTGTTGGAAAAGTGGAGCTTCGATCCGATCTGATCCAGAGTTGCGCCCTTCTGGCACGACGACACACTCGACTCGTATGTGTTTCTCGACTCCGTTGTAGAGTAGCGACCTAGGCCCTTGGCTGACACGTTATCACCACAGTGCTATGCAGACAGCGTTGCAACCGGTTCAAGCGCACCTGCCAGCTCCGGGGGCCCCGCGAAGTCGCCAAGGCGACGAACCGCTTTCTTCAGATTGTGCGCCAGCGCCGATATGTACCCTTCACAGTCCACTTTCCTTAGCCCTCGCAACCTGCTCCTTGCCCAGCCCAAGCGATCCTGCGACGCGAACACTCCTTCAGCTGTCGTCTGTCGTCTGTCGTATCCTCATCTCCTTTTGAAACACTGAACTGGCGTTACGCCGCCTTGCCTCCAGATAATAGGGATGATATACGCTTAGAGCCACATATCTCCGTTTCTGACCGGATGGCAGACATTGCATCTTTGCCGGGCACTGCTGACAGTCCTTCTGTCGAGCTACATATATATAGCGACGATCTCTCTTGTGGTAGGAACCCTTACGCAGTATCTTGCCCTCAGGACATACCAGATGGTCTCCACGATAGTCGAAGCCTCCCTTCTCGACCATGTTCCTTTCCTGGTTCGGATGGACAGGAATGTATGCCGTGATGCCCAGGTCGTCGAGATGCTTCCTCAGACGCCCATCGTTGTATCCCGTGTCCGCGGCCAGACTTTCAGGGCTGATGGGTAACTGCGGGAGCATTCCGATGAGCGCCCGCCAGTCGCCTCCACTGGCAAGCGTGGCCTTGCGCGCCACGATTAAGCCGCCACGATCGACTATCGCGTTCTCCTGATAATGCAAGTTCGCACGCCTGTCCTGTCGTGTTGTCCGCCACCTGGCGTCTGTATCCACAGGACTCAACGGCATCCGGCCTTTTGGGTCCTGGTAGTAACTGACGCTCTCTCGCTCTTCGCCATCTTCATCCACCTCGCGCTCACGCAGCACGAACAACCCATTCTCCTCGACTGTCTTCTCCTTGAATTCCTCCACGCTCATACCGCTGGGAGACAGCTTCCGACCATTGACGTTCGCTCTCACCAAGCTGGAGTCGGCGTACACCTGTCGCGATAGCAGTCCCAGCCTCAGTAGCTCCTCGTTGAACCGCTCGAATATCTGTCCGAGTCCCTCGTTGCCTACGCGCTCGATGAAGTAGCTGATGGTCGAGTGATTGAACACCTCGTCATCTATAGTCAGGAAGCAGAACCATCGGAACGCCAGATTCTCCGATATTGCCGCACACAGTCGACGGAATGAGCTGACGTTG
>JGIcombinedJ30088_10001667_pt1 | contig 22134 bp, 28 predicted proteins | sample PinacodermPK_FD_30088 | JGI IMG/M metagenome (IMG submission 30088)
CCCCGCCATGACTTTGTGGCGGGGCTCGGACCTGCTGGCGAAGCTGCAGCTCCGGCTGGCCCGGCGGCCGAAAGTAGCGTGCACGGCGGACGCGGAACCCGAAGCGGGGAGAGCCGCCCGCGTGGCCGACCTAGTGCACGGCCACTGGCGGCTCCTCCGGGTGTGAGAACAGCCTGCACTGGGTGCTGGACGCCACCTCCCGTGCGCGACATGGCGGTCCTGCGGCACATCGCATTGAACTTCCTGACCGTCATACAGCGATTTTTCAGGCCCAAAATGTCAATTCGTCCATTGCGCAAGATGGTGGCCCGGAATCCCGTCCGACGGGAGCCCATCATGGCCCTGTGACGACTTTGTCAACGCCCTGGGGCTTTCCCGGCTTACAAGAGGAGCAGGGAACACACGAACATGGACCGTAGGTAACCGGCCAAAGCCATGCGGGGCAGCGCCGTCTTGGTCGAGAATGGGAGAACCACAGGCCCATTCAGCTCCCTCCAGCTCCCGAGGTGTGCAGCAGGTGGGTTCAGCCCCACCTCAACGACACCAATACAATACCCGGCATACCAAGTCCACTGAAGCAGGCATACCATGGATTCAACGAACGGTTGACAGAGGGATACGAGCCATGGCACTGAATGCTGCCACCTAGAATTGAGTTTCCACGGTTGCTGGACCAGCATGAGGAGTTTCGGCAACAGGTGCACTAACGCACCCCGAATCTCGGACTGATTGAGCTGCCGGAGCGACTTGTCGTCTTCACCAGCCACATCGATAAGTTCATCAATGGGCAACGCGAAACCAACGCCCGCGTAGCGAATGCAACGGGAGGTGCACCTGCCATGAGCGACTACGAGCCCTTCGACCTCAAGAACATCTACGTCAGCGGGGCCACGCGCGATCATATCGAGACCATCCTAAGCCTGCTGGAGCTGGAGTTCGTCACCATTCCCAGCCCACGCGATTTGGTTGCCATGCTGCGCCAGGCCACCGACATTCCCACCGACCAACGACAAAGCCTCTGCCGAGCCTTCCTGGTACTGCGGGCCATGAAGGCCGACGGCATCACCCATTACGTAGCGACCGAGGCAGCGTATACAGCCGACCGGGGGGACGCCGATCGGACCCTACACACCGCGTTGTGCCCAACCCGGTGCACCGGCTGCCCGGCACACGCCGTCATCTCGAGCATAAAAAACGGCCCTGAGGTACTGGTGGATGCCGGCACAGTCCACTGGCTCCGGCTGACGCACAAGGATCTGAACCCGGATGGACGCGGTCCCGCCCTCCGGCCGGAACACACGTGACGTGACGGGCAACGACAGCATTGGGACCCGACAGCTTCCGCTGGCGCAACCCGGGACGCACAGTGCCCAAGGCGTATCGTCGACCATTGCATTCCCTTGTGTGAAGTCCGCGGTCCGGCAGCAGGTGGACATAGTGCGGCTGCCAAACCGGTGCCGGAGTCCAGATCGACACCAGTAACCCTGGACGCGGGCCGTCACGGCTGTCACGCATGGCAACCAGGCCCGCCTGACGGACAGCCAGTGGCGGTATCGGGATCCAACAATCGCCAATGACGAGCCCACACCAACATCAACAACCCTGAAACCACGCAATCTCCCAATCCGAACCTCCGTACCGCATGTACTTTGAGTACAATGGCAACGAAGGGGTTCAGTCACTGTCCGAGGAACTCTGCTGCGAGGTGTCCCATGCCAGTCCAAAGCCTCCGTATCACGAATGTCGGTCCGTTTGACGAAATCGAATTTGAATTTGATTCCCAAGTCAACGTCTTCACCGGACCCAACAACTCCGGAAAATCGTCCGCCCTGTGGGCACTGGGAGACACCATCGTCTATCCGTTTACTTTCCCTCGCAAATTGCTGCACCACGATCACGATTCAACTTTCCGATTGCAACTATCAGGAGTAGCAGGCGAATCGCTGGAAGGCCGGTTTCCAATTACATTGGATTCAGATTTTTGGGATGGCCAGAGATGGAAGGAATACGCGGCCAATCTCAGGCACATTGGTTTCAGCAAGTTCATACCGGCCTTGCGTAGAAACACAGACTTCAGGTCAACTGGACCTAGACCTGCACGGCAACGGAACCCAGATGACCGCGTTCGGCATCAGTTGAATGATCCAAACTCCCTCTCGAGCGTTGAGGCGGCCTTGAAGTATGACGTTGGCCATTCAATAATTCAACAGGCATCGGTTGGCAGTTCTGAACTCCGCAAACGGCGCGCCGTGACTTCGGCAGACGCTTCCTTGGTCAGCGATGAAGCCGTCATTCAGAAGATCATTGAACTGGATTACCGATCCTTTTTGAAAAGTCGGCCAGTATTCAGAAGCGTGGTGAACAAGATTAGCGAGACCGCTTCCGAAATTACCGAAGGGTACCCTGTTACATTCACCGGCGTAAGTGAAGATGATGAAGGATTCTATCCCGAGTTCGATACAATTGACGGGCCAGTGCCACTCAACACGTTGAGCCAAGGCACCCAGTCGATAATTCAGTGGCTGGCTCACCTGATCATCGGGTATGCGGAATACTATGATTATCCCGAGAATCTGGCGGACAAGCCCGGAATCCTGATTGTCGATGAAATTGACGCCCATCTGCATCCTTCCTGGCAACGCCGGATCATTCCCACCCTGATACGTCACTTCCCGCACCTGCAGATTTTCTGCTCAACCCATTCCCCTCTCATGTTGGCAGGCCTCAAGACCGGACAAGTACAGCTCCTGCAGCGAGGCGAAGACGGACGAGTAACGACATCAACCAACGAGGAAGATGTTGTGGGGTGGACATCGGATGAGATCCTGCGGCACTTCCTGGGGGTGCCGGATCCAACCGATTTCGAGACGGAAAGACGATTGACAAGGCTCCGGGACCTGCAATTGGCACAGCATCTCACCGACGCGGAGGCCGAAGAACTGGAAGAGTTGCGACAAAACGTGAGCCGGGATCTGGTGCAGGGTCCGTTGTCCAGCCAGTTGGACCATTTTGAAGACGTGTTGCGCCAAGTCATTGCCGATTCCCACTTGGATTCTGCAGACACGAAATAGGAGATGTTCTTGTCCGAATGCACTGGGTAGATCGTGGTCCAGCACCGGACGGTCTTGAGGCCATGCGAAAGGAGTATACCGCTGGCTGGATTCGCTGTTATCGAGACGGCAAAGGAACCCGACCACATGATTCCCACTGGCGAGGTTTCCACGAAGCGCTACACCGGATTTTTGGAGGTCTCTGTGCCTACTGTGAGGAACGGACCAAAGGGGAAGTTGATCACTTTCGACCAGTGAGCAGAGTTCCAGAGCAGGTGTATCAGTGGTCGAACTGGATCTTCTCCTATCCGGCCTGTAACCGGACCAAGTGGGCCAAGTGGCCAGTGCTGGGTTATGTGGATCCGTGTGCGGACTCCGAGGAAGAGCGGCCCGAGGCCTATTTCACGTTTGATACCTTGAATGGAATGATACGCCCTCGAGCAGGATTGAGCCCGGATCGTCACGCTAGGGCTGCCACGATGATCAGAGATCTTGCTTTGAATAGATATCACCACATGCAGAATAGAGTTGCCGCAGTGCAGCGATTGTCACAGATGGAAAGGATTTCTGTCTCTGGCCACCGCCTTTCCCAAGAGATTCTGGTAACAACCTTCTTGCGCCTGTCTTCGCGCCAGGAACCTTGGTCAAGTGTCATCAGAGTCTGGCTGCTCGAACAGGGATATGAACTGTTGGACTGAAGATGTAGGGCTGCGCCCTCTTAAACACCTGTTTCGCGCCAACCACCACAGTGGATTGCACGAGCTCGAACATGGCCCTGGAACTGGAAAACAAGCCTGCTCCTCAATCCCGGAACAACCCGATTGCGTCCGAGGTCGGCATCGCGAAACCGGTTTACGTCGATCAGCCACAGTCGGTTGTTGCCGCTGTCGACATTGAGGATCAATTCATCCAGGTTCGTCAGGCAAACCTTGTAGATGTGGGGCCGTGCCTGTTCCCCGAGCTGGTTCATTGTGTTCCGGTCAGGCGCGACCAGGGGCAGAAACGGCTGGCATCGACCCAGTCGGCGCCAGCGGTCAAGGGGGTGTGTATCCCGATGTGATCCGGATTCCACCAGGCACCAGGCCTCGGTTCCGTCCTCCCTGATCAACTTCACATCGGCAAACAGTCGTTGACCGGGAGCTGCAACCCCCACTTCGGCGTGGTATCCCAATCTGCGAGCCAAGGCTGCAAACAGGATGACCTGACCATGATGTTCCTTGGCCCGAGTTCCCCACCTGTCCCGCAGCCGTTCATATTCGGTGTGGACGGGAGGCAGTCGCATCTCCAACAGTCGCCTGCGTCCTGCGGGCGTAAGGTAGAGAACCAAGATGGTTCCGGCGGATCCGGCCGGCAACTGCTCGAAACCGATGAGGCCCAGACCGTGCAGTACCGCGAGCAGGGAACCGGGTTCAGGCCAGACTCCAAGCTCCGATCCAGACCAGGACTCGCTGTAGGAGACCAACGCGGACCAACCACGGGTGCCAATGCGGGTGAGAAGAGTTGTGTATTCCGAATACGCTTCAGACCCGAGGCAATTGGCAGCCGGTGCGGGTGATGGAAGTTCGGTAGGCCAACTCATGGTTGCGTGACACGGCCCAACTTTAGCCTTGCGTTTTCGAGTGCCGCCACGACCTCGCGGGGTGCAGCTGCGCCTTGTACTTCTCTGACGGCAGTTTCGGCCGCGGCGACGACCGCGGCACGGGCAGCGGCCGTAGACGGCTCGCCTTCCCGGTATCGAGCACGGAGTCGTTGTGCAACCAGCGTCACCTGGACCGAGTCGGCGGAGCCCTCCCGGAGCAGGCCGGCCAGGTGGGCCAGGTCCACAGCCAGGCCTTCCACTTCGCGCTGTACCGCCAACTTCGTCTGCAGGGCCTTCCAGCGCGCCGGAACCAGAACTTGGGGAGACTCCATCGGGGCGGTCACCGAGAAGCCAAGCAACCCGGTCAGGACACAGGCGCAGGACACGGCGGCCACCACGACATGACGAATTTGAACACGGACCAGGGACAGGTCAAACCGTATCTGCATGGGTCAGCCGTGCACCATGCGGACATCGGACCGGGCCGTCCGGACGATGCGAATCCGGGGGGACAGGGAGAAAAAGACCCTGGTGGCGACCACGCCCTGCACTTGCAGGGAACGGCACCCGTTGGAGCATGCAACGGACATCAGCACCGGACTGTGTCCCCCGGTCGCGAGACTGGACGTTTCCGAACCAAAGCGTTGACCTGCCGCTTGTTGGATGCAGGCGGACTTCAGCCTTGCCGTTCCCGTCTTGCTGAACCCCTCGAGGTCCAGACAGTCGTTGACCGCCTGCTGGGCAGAGGCATCGAGCGCGCCTTGCAGGAGCGTGGCCACCCTGAAGTATTCGGGAACATCGACGGACAGGCTGGCCAAGGGCAGGAAGATAGTGATGAACAGGACTGCCGACCACACCATGTCCGCCTTGCGGCCGATGACGAACTTGACCATTCCGCCCCTACCATCCCTCCTTGCGATGGGAGGCCGAGACGGTTCCGCTGAAATCACCCTGCGCGGATCCGCCCATCACTTGCAGGAAGCCGTCCATGTAACTGGGCACGGTCCAGGCCACAGTCACCGTGACCGTGCCCCCCGACGCGTCGGCTGCACTGACCGTCACCGAGTAGGTGCAGAAACAGTTGGCCATCAGGCGTTCGGCTTCCTGCCTGGCAGCCGATCCCGCACCGGACGCGGTCACCGCCCCCACCCGGGCACCGTGGTTGGCGGCATTCTGCGCGGAGTTCCGGGCATGTCCGACCAGGGCGAAGTTGATCAGGGCGAAGGTCACCAGCAGCAGCAGGGGCATGGTGACGGCCGCCTCAACCATGTCCCCCTGCGAGGAGGAGAACAGGCCGGACGGCCGTCCAAGCGCTTTGAATGCCGTCATGGCAACCGGCTTAGGAACCGGCGATCTGTGTGCTGATGGCCTCGATCTTGGTTTTGATGTTGCCGCCCAGCGTCGTCCACGCGGCCATGGCGGTGGCCACGATGGCCGCCAGGATCAAACCCCTTTCGACCATGTCGGCCTCGGTTCCGAACAGAAACTCCCTAAACATGACACATGCCTCCTGATGATGAGCATCAAATAGTATAGTACATGTGTTCGTAAATTAGTCAAGTGGTTCCTGCCGGGACAACGGATTGTGTCGACAAAGCCGGTAGGGCGAGGCAGGCACAAGGGTTCCTCAGGCCGGGATGAAGCTACGGGTGCCGGTCGTGACCCGGTCTCCGCAGCAGCATTCGGCCTCCACCCAGACCAGACTGGCCAGGTCTCGGCCGGAGCTGACATGCTTCCAACGAAATTGGACTTGTGCAGCAACATCCGCAGGCCCGAATCCCGCCCTACAGGGCGGTGATGACCTGTACGCGGTCCCCGGACGAGTTGCACCCGACGCATCCGAAGCCGGCCCCCCTACTCCGCCGGCGTCAGTCCGTGCCCCGCACTCTCATCCAAAGCCATGGTTCCGGTCGGGCACTAGTCCGGGGTCAGGTCCCGGTTCGTCAGCTGGAACCAGTGGACCTTGCCGGCATCCACCAGCGCCTGTACCTCATGGTCGTTCCTCACGCTGGCGACGACGGCATGCGCAGGGGCGTTGGTGCACCGTGTCAGCAAGTCCGCGTTGCGCAGGGCCCGGTCGATGTCCCGCCGATCGGCCGTGTAGGAAGCCTCAGCGGCCATGTAGTGCACAGTTCCGTCGTCGGCTTCGCACTGCATCACCAGGTCGGCCTGGTAGAAACTGTTTCTCCAGGTCCGCTCGATCTCGGGTGCCTTGGGTCTCAGCATGGCTATCAGATTCGACCTGGAAAGAATGGAGAGGGGATGCAGGTTCAGTACCTGTTCCACGATCCTCTCAGCATTGTCACGTGTGGCTCGGACCGCCACATTGCCCTTGAGCATGCCTATGTCGTCGGCGATGCCCTGCAAGCGTTTCTCCACGCGAGCGTTGGTTTCCCGCTGCTCGGCGTTGAATGCCCGCAACTCGGCGTTGGTTTCCCGCTGCTCGGCGTTGAATGCCCGCAACTCGGCATTGACTGTCCGTTGTTCGGTGATGAACTCGTCCACGCGACTGGCGAAGACGGCAAACCGCTCCGGCAACTCAATCAGCTCCTGGCTCAGGATGCGTTGGCGCACCTGCTGCCGAAACTCGGCATTCTCGTCCAACAACCGCAGGAACTCTTCCTGGGTGGCAGTGAACACTGCCATGGTTCGCACCCCCTGTTAACCGCCGCCGGCCATTGGGCAGCAGCATTTTCCCCGAGCCTGGGCATCGCCCCCTGGCCGGGACCGTCCTGGTTTCCAAGACACCCCAAGCTTCAGGCCATGTGTTAGGCATGGGGCTTCACTACGGCCACTCCATGTCACCCCGTGGCACCACACGATTGTACTACCTGTGATTCCACAGAACGGGCGAATGATTTCAGTGGGGCAGGTCTTGGGTGGGGACCCGTCGTTCCAGGCCCCTTCTACCTGGGACGCCTACCCTGACAGCACCCAGAAAGCCATCCAGGATGTGTTCCTTGACAGCATTGGCGACGGGTTTGAGGGAAACCCTGAGTACATTCCCAAAGGGGAATCAACCTGTTCGCGTAAAGCCGAACTACGCATCTTGCCTGCGTTCCGGGATGGGTTAGTCCCATACCTGACACCGACGAACAACGCCTTGGCCGTAGGCGTCGGGTGAGCGTGTGCCCGACAGCCTCGCCTACACCGTACTCCAGCACCCGTCCATGGAACACCGGGGGCAACGGGGCTGGGAGTCTGATTCACTGCTGGTCCGCGTCCAGTCCGCAGTTCCGGTCCAGCCCCGTTGAAGACGGAACACTGGTGGGGCAACCCCGCTGGACGGTGGGATGCCCTTTGTCAACTTTGCGAAATACGCCCCTCTCAATTGATGTTTTCCCAGTGTAGCGATGGGTTTTGGCCTCCCAACACGCCGAACCTGCCCACAAGCAGCACAACCCCAACTTGAATGCGATTGCCCTAATCCAGTCCCAGCCGTACCGCGGCACACCCGCGCCGGATCCGCTTGTCACGCCTTCAGGATCGGTTCCAGGGCATCCACTTGAGCCTGCCGGGTGGATACACCATTCCCTCAATGGCCCGCCGCGGTTCCCGGAACGCCTCCGGGCCATCCTCCACGGCACCGCCTGAACACAACCGCAACCGGGATGCGGCCGGGATCCCCGCATCCCCAACCTACCGCCCGCCTGGGCAGACAGGGGATCGCTTTAGTACAAAGTCCCGCCAAGGCCGCAACACGGTTCTGCAGCCGACGGTTCCCAACCTGCTACTTGAGCACCGTGAATTCAGTGACAATCAACGTGCCGGTGGTGACGTCCGTGGGGTTCAGGTAGTCCTGGAACCCGGTCGTGGCGGAAAGGTTGACCGTCCTTGCGAGCGGGTGCAGTTTGAGCGTTGCCACCGGACTGATGACTTCGTCGTCTTCGTTGACGGCCTAGGCCGTGATGGTGTAGGTCTCGTCACTCATCAACGTATCGACCGGAAAATCGCGATGCTCATCCGGCGGATGGGCGAACAGCTGACCCGGGTCTCGGTATTGGGATTCGCCATCGCCAGTCGTGCCGACCTTGACAATCGAAATCGAAGCCGGAGTCACCTTTCTGGTTGACTCCCGGACAAGAACGTTCTCAGGGAGGGCGTGTGCCCCCACGTTTATCCTGGCACCGTCCACGACGCGCATGTTGGTCAGGGTGATGCCACTGTCCCAGTGAGTGCCTGTCACGAATGTGAAATTCGTTGCGTGATCCAGGGCCGTTCCGTCCGCGTTCCTGATGATCGTGCCGGTGGCGGAGAAGGTCGGATAGTTCGGATACTGCATGTCGTGAACGAACAGCTTGTTGAGTGTCTCTTGTGTTTCATCACTCTGGCTGTTGCGTCCCAACCCGTAGTTTGACTCGATCGTCGCCATGTCGTCGCCTTCAGCCACCACATCGCCGTCAGCGTCAGCAATGCGAATGATGTAGGCATCGAAGTCAACGTCGTCACGCTCGCCATCGGTCTCGTTGGCGGAGTGGGCCAGACCGATTCTCAACCGCGGGGTCGCAGGCTTGTGCGTGTATACGGCCGTCCCCTTCCGGTAGTTCGCGAAGTTCTCGTTGTAGCCGACGTAGTACATCATGCCGCCGGCGATCTGTCTGGTGTCGTATTGATGTCCGGCTTGGTCCAGATCAACATCGTTTGTAACGTCATTCGATCCCGGTGTGCCTTCAACGAGTTGATGCCACCGGCCGCCGAAGGAGGGCTCCGTCAGGCTCTGGTTGACGCTCGTCTCCAGAATGTCGCTGACGACGTAGTCGCCATCCGACGTAGCAACCACGATCGCCAGCTGCACCGTCACCGCGGTACCGGTTTTGACCTCGTCGAAGGTGACCTTCCTCGAACCGAGAGACAGCGTCTGGGCCACAGGGTTACCGTGGTTGTCGTCGAGGATCGCCACGAGGGACGCGCTATAGGTGTTGGGGCCCAGACCCCAAGTCGCAGGATCGGTGATCGCCCACGCGACGTTGATTTCATCCGCCTCATCGGAGACGCGGGCTACTGTCAAGTCTGCAATCTGGCCGTCCCGCAAACGGGTGCCGACGGGACAGTCCGAGTAGTCGGCATCGAACAGGTCGCCACCTGCCCAGCTGCCTCCACTGATTACAGCCAATGCCAGAAGCGCCAGCAAGGCGCTCCCCAGCAAGCGGGATTCTTTGGTCACGGTGTATTTCCCCGTGTTGCAGTTCACATAGATGCGCTTCGACGCCTCTCTCTAAAACGTAGCGCGTTTGTGCCTCACTGCCAACTGAACCGGCGAAACAGTCGAATTCTGTTTTTAAGTCGAAGACAAGCAAAAAATGAATTAAGTGACCATGAGTGCAACAATCGGACACTGAATTCGATAACTAAACAAGCCAATCAGCCAACATCCTTCTGCACAGGATGCATCGCACAACGTCATAAATGCAGGTGATCGGCCCCATCGGGATAACAGAGAGAAACTCCCGAAACCGGTGCGGCGAGTGGGGCATCAGGCTCGATGGGGACCGGATACAGGCCCACGACGAGGGCCTGGCCGGGGGTGGGTGAGATGACACCAAGGAGGGGCCCTGCGGCCCTGCCCGGGCACAGACCCCAGGCCACGACAACGGCCGCAGGCTCGGCTCCGGGCTACCACGTACCATGCAGACAGGACTTCCAGCAGGCAGGCCCCGACTCTGCGCACACAGGCCCGGACGCGCTTGGCCGCAATGACCTCCGAGGGGATGTGTTCCCGGCTCCGAGGGCCAGTTCCGGCTTTTCGAAGACCTGTTCTGTACCCAGGTGCCACGCCTCCAGTCAGAATGGCGATTGCCCTGACTGAACCGGCGGGAGGGGAGATGAGCAAAGCGTCGCAATTCATCTTCGCCTTGCCCGCACCCTGGTGTGGCGCGCGGGGTACTTCACAACGGCGCGCTCCAGTGCCGACGGCGGATCTCCCGTCCCCCAACCTCCGCCCAGCCATCAAGGTTCCCGATTCCCGTCCGTTTCAGGCAAGACAACCCCGGAATTCAGCATTGCCCAGCGTCCTTCCCAACTGCTCGTCCTGCACTTGCGCTGCACCATAAGGCCAACAGCCTGCGTTACCACCTCGTGACTCGGGGTACCGATCGCCAACGGCCGGGAGCGGTATCGGGATCGCAACGTCGCGGAACGGGCCATCGACTGGCTGAAGCAGGACCGCCGCGTCGCCACGCGCTACGAGAGGCGTATGGCCAGCCACCAGGGGTTCGTCCTGTGCACCTCGGTCCGCACTGGCTGCACAACTCGTTCCAGATCCCAGGGCAATCGCAAGATTGCGTTACAGGGGAACTCATCCAGGATCGCGGCACCCTGTTGATACCATGAAGTTCCCGTCATGGCCCCTTGCCCGGCCTTGTCCCCGCGGATCTGTCCGGAGGCGTGTCCGAGCCCCCCGGTATCCAAGCGCGCAGACACCCACTCACGTCCATCCTCTGCCCGGCACCGAGCCGTCAGCAGCAGCACCGACACTCGGGGGGAGGTGGGCCATCGTGACTGGTTCGAGCAGTGACTGCATCTGCCGCATGGCATTCCCTCCCACGATACCTTTGGACAGGTCTTTGTTTCTTCTCGACCCGGAGCTGTTGGAGGCGGGGCTTGCGCACTGGGTACAGGCCCCACACGGCCTGGTGGCCAGTCGGGTAGTGGCCTTGAACGGCCAGACCATCCGGTATTCGCACCACCGAAGCCACGGCCCATCGGCCCTGCACACGGTCAGTGCCTACACCAGTGAGAGCCGGCCGGTGCCAGCGCAGCCGGCCTTGGACGGCCAGTCCAAGAAACCAACGGCCATTCCCGAGATACCGGCTCTGTTGAACCCGGCGATGCCACTGTCACCATCGATGCCCTCGGCTGCCTGAAGGAACCGGCCCAGCACATCCTGCCGCAGCAGGCCGACCATGTGCCGACCGTCAAGGAGAACCAGCCCACACTGCGGGCCGCCCTGGCGGGTATTTCCCCGGACTATGTGCCAGGGACTTGACTTTCAACGCAGTTGCCGTCAGCCGCGCATCCCCGGGGCCGGGTTTGTTAGGTCCCATCCCGATCGCCGCAGGCATCTGTCCCGAAGCAGTCCCGTTGGCACGGTAGCCGCGGGGATCGGGTCATGCCGAATGCTTCCCAACCACCATCCCGGCACCGTTGGTTTCGAAGTCGCAAGTTCCGCTGCATGGCCACTGAGCGATCAAGCCACATCCGGAGCCAATCACCGATCCCGGGACGGGACGCTGTGGAACCAACCGGCAACGGGCCACGGTGTGGCACACGGACAGGGCATGGAGCAGGCTCCGGCTCAACCCCGTCAATCTGATGCACCATGCGCCCCGTTGGCTGCCGGCGGCGCCAGTTCCCGGTACCGGACTTCATCCACGCCGGTAAGTTGCTCGATGACCTGCCAGTCCATCCCCTGGTCCAGCATCCTGGACACGATGGCATACTCGGATTGGTTGGTGCCCCGTTCGATGCCCTCGCGCCGGGCATCCTCCAAGGCATTTGTCAGCTTGGGGCCGAACTTCTGCTTGGCCCCATCGAGCAGGAACAGGTCGTAGGGATTCGTACCGTCGAGCAGGCTCAGGTCAATGTCCCCAACCGCCTGTTTGTATTCTTCCACCATGTCCTCCGTACCCGTCAAGTGGTGATAGTTGCCAACAAACCCGCGATAGTTGTCGGGAGCCTCCTGCGGGGGCAGCTGTTCCAGGAGCTGTCGCAACAGCGGCAGTGCTTCCCGCACATGCCAGCCGAAGGCTATGGCCAGGGATAGTTCCATGATCCGGCCCCGGTGCCCGCCCCGCACCTCGGCAGGGGAAATCCCCGCCTGATCCACCAGCACATGCGTGAATCTGGGTGTCGTTGCCCAACGACGCACCTGCTCCGGAAACAGGGTCTCGAAACTCGTCTCCGCACTCCACTTCCGCCTGCCCTGGTGAAATACGACCGGCACGATGGGCGTGAGGTTGCCTTCAGGCTGCCGATTGGCAGCCTCCCGCTCCCAGATGCGGAGACAGTACCGCAATATTCTCAACACCATCAGCCGCTGCACGTCCGTCTGGTGCTCCACGAGCACATAGAGCGACAGCCGTTCCTCGCCATTGTACTGAACATCGAACAGGGCATCCACGGAGCCGTACCGCAGTTCCTCGTCCACATAGGTCTCATTGCGGAAGGACAGCGTCGACCAGTCGATCCTGGATGCCAAGTCACTGGGAAGCCTGGCCTCTAGCCAAGCCGCGGCAGCCACCTTCACCTCCATGGTCTTCAGAAAGAGAGCGTCATGGAATGTAGCGATCTTGCGCGCGGGCGGCATGCAGGTTTCCTTGACAGCTTGCGATTTGGTTCCAGACACAGGAACGGCACCGACATGGACGGAACCACTACGGATGCCAAAGGACCTGCACTTCGCCAGAGGCGGACATAGTACACATAGGCGCAATTCCGGTGCCGTTCATGCACCATGATCCAGTCCCTGGGCGTCTTTCCCATGGCCGACAGCGCCCCCATGCCCCTGGTTTCGCTGCTCTCCGAGAGCGACGATCCGCGTCGGCCCCAGGCCCGGCTTAATACCTGAAGGACATTCTCCTGATCACGGCCGTCGTACACCTGCGGCTGGACACCGCACTCTCGACGACCGGGACAGCGAGGGCGCATCCCCGGTGCCAGGAGGCCCGCCAACCCTCACTGCGCTAACAGCTGGCCGATCCGCGTGCGCCGGTACGACGGCCAGCGCAAGTCCCTGGAATACGCTCCAACACGACGCTCCGGAGCCGGCCCGGCCAGCGTCCGAGCACCCATTGCCCTGCCCTGTACCTGCCCGCAGCGCCCGCCCCATACGATCATGGCCTGGTTCCTGCGATGCTGGCGAATCGAGGCTGCGTTCCAAGCCGTGTGCACCCACCTGGGCGGGGAGACGCAGCACCGGTGGTCGGTCCCGGCCATCGCCCGCACCGACCCCGCCCTGCCGGGACTCTTCAGTTGAGGCGCCGTGACCGCACACGTGCTGCTGCAGGGCCGGCACCTGCAGCAGCGCCGAACCGCCTGGCATGGAACCCTGCGCACCCACGGTCACGGATGCCCCCATCCCTCGTGCAGACCACCCTCCGGACCGGCGAATCCCCTTGTGCGCGGTCCCGCCCACTCCCGACATGCCAACACCGCCGCCGCTGTTCCCGGAACGCCTCCGGGCTCCACTGCACCGCGAGACCACTGCCAAGGGCGGTATCGCCGCCAAGCGCAAGCAGGCCGGCTGGAACGACGGATACCTGCTCAGGGTCCTGTCAAATTAGCATGCGATTGCCCTGCCCCAAGGACACGCTTTTCAGATTCATATTGGCCCCAGTGGCACACTCAGGCTTCGGACGCCCAGGGCCGCGTTCGGTCCTTGGCACATCTTCCACGAAATTGGGCAGCTCCCAGAGTGCCAGCCAGCCAAAGCCACCAGGCGTTCGGGACCGGAAGCGTCCTTGACAAAGGTATTTGCACAAGGTTTCGCACAATCAAAAGGCTTGTGTTGAACCCACACATCGTTCCTTATCGATGCCCTGTCTTGGGGCACGCCGAACCCGAAATGGCCGCCAACTGGGGCAGGACCGCTCCGGATCCCAAGACTGTCCGTGCTCACCCGACACGCCAAGAGGCCGTTGGACCTCCAATGAAGCCCATGGTATCGACACTTCCATATTTGAAAATATGTACTGATAAACTTGCCAAACCCCATCGTCGAATGGTACGATGATCTCATATTCCTCGGCTTATCAGGATAATAATCGGCCATGTCGCAATCACAGTCCAACCGGTGCACATCCGACGCGACGGCTCCCACCGCGGTGCCGCCCCCGGACCCGGCTTGTCCGAAGTGCGGGGGCCAGACACACCGGGAGGAGACTATCCGCACCACCGGCGACGACTGGAGCCGCTTCCTCGACATGCAACGTTTCCGGTTCCGCGCCCGCATCTGCGAACAGTGCGGATACACGGAACTGTACAGCCGGGAGAGCAACTGGGGGGACAATGCCTGGGATCTTCTGTTCGGGGGCTGAGATGGAACCCAACGATCAGCCGCCTGACCGCCCAGGCCTGCGAATTCTGCACGGGAGCGGGATCCTGGCAGCGGCCGCCACGGGCCTGGCCGCCGCGATGGTCTGGACGGACGGTTTCCTGCTGCTGGCGCCGCTGACCCTGGGCCTGCTGGCCTGCGCCGTCGTGCGCGCGCCGCGCAAGGGCCGGGCGCTGGGGTGGGTCGCCGCAGCCCTGGCCGCGGGTCCACTGGTGGCCTTGGGGACGTGGCTGGTGCAGGCCGTGGCGGAGATGCCGCTCGACCCCTAAACGACGGACGGTGTTGTGCCCGTCACGGCGGGACCAGCCGGCCAAACACCGGAACCAGGTCGTCGTACGCCCGGTCGAAGGGGTCCAGGAAGCAGCCGTCGGCGTTGACCGGACAGAGGGCGTGGGGTGGCAGAAACAGGACCAGCGGCTCGCCGCGTCCGGTCCTTGGTACATCTTCCACGAAATCGGGCAGTTCCCGGGGCACCAGCCGACCAAGGCCGCCAAGCGTTTGGGGTCGTGGGCGTCCAGCCGGCAGCCGGCTGCCGGCTGGCACAGCCGCCACCGCGCATGCAGCCGGGAACCGGTGGCCGAGATCGTGCCGCCCACCTCCGAGGTCCGGGACCTGGAGGACAAGCCGGCACGGTATGCGGCCCTGGGCATTGTCGAGTACCTGGCCTGCCATCCCGGGGACCTGCCCGACCCCGAGGCGGACGATCCCGGTTCGCCCGCGAAACTCCGGCTCTTCCGGCTGCAGCCGGACGGGACGTATCGACAGGCGATGGACGCGGCGGCCGGCTTCAGCCGCGTGTGCGGCACGCAGGTGCGCCTGTGGCAGCCGAATGTGCGGAGGATGGCGCACTTCCAGTGGTGGGACAAAGCCCGGGGCCGCTGGCGCGAAGCCGAGCACACGCGAGAGGTCGAACGGGACCGGCACGCGCGGGAACTGCAGGAAACCCGAACGGCAAGTCTGAAGGAAGGCGAGGCGAAGATGGCTGTGGCCGCACTGCACAGCCTCCTGCCCGCACTGCCCACACGGAATCGCGACCAGGTTGCCGCCCACTGGTACAGGCACGGTCCGCCGGCGGTCCCTGCCGATGCCGGATACACCCGTCGGGCCCGATGACAACGGCCGGTAGGCCACTGCATTCCGGAACCGCCGGGGCAACGCGGATCCGAACTGCCGCTTCGCAGAATGTCCGACCGGGACAGTCCGGGAGGACAGCCGGGTTTTGTGGCGCGTGCAGGAGGCCTGGACCACGAAGNCCCGCTCCCGATCCGACGAAACCGTACCCCGCACGGGGCCGGAAGACACTTGCCGGAAACGGACGGCACAGCCTCGGCCCGAAACATCAATCGCCCGCGCGGGATCCTTCCTTGACCGCGGCAGACATACAGCGGCTGCCCACGCAGCCGACAAAGTGGGCAGTGTCCCCAATGGTGCGAACAGTTTTTGAGATATACGTTGGCAGAAGCGGTCGCTCCGGCGGGATTGGACCGGGGTCGCGGATGCCGGAAACGGGTGGGCCGCGGCGAATCAGGTAGGTTGGGGCTCGATGGGGCCGGTTCCGAGCAGGGCCAGCAGGGCCTCCGGGTATTTCTGCAGGGTCGGCGCAGCCCGGCCCAGGCCCAAAGCCGGTTCCACACCGGTTCCAGGAAGACTTGGAGGTCGAACCTCATTCACGGGGTCATCTCGATATCCGTTGGTTCAGCCACCATACAGCGACTTGGCTATAAGGTCCAAGTTGTCCACTCCCATCCATATATTTGTCCCGCTTCCGAATCAGGCGGTCTCGTGGCACAGATGTTTTAAGTCGGTTCCTCTCAGCTTTCCACCAGCCCAGTACGCCATCAAGCAGACTCTTGCGCTGTTGTTTAAGCAACGGAAGATTGAGATTCAGAACATCATTGAGTTGACAATCGAATTCGGGATCGTTTCCAAGAATCGAGCCATCAACCGCATATCGAATGTGTGCTTCGACTTGATGCGCCGACTCAGCAGGGTTCAACCGCAGATCGCGGTTCCCCTTCCGAGTGTCGCAGTGCTGATGCCTGTCGCGCTGTCCTTCACCACCCTTGCAGGCACCGAGAAGGTTCCTGTATCTCAATTGCTCATCAGGATAGTTGGCTTGGCATCGCCAATGTTCGATTTTCATCGATTCACTCGATGGACGTATTCGACCCATGCAGTAGCAGCAAAGCCCTCGTTGCTCGGCAACCAGCGCTTCCCTCAAAAGATCCTTATCCTCGAAGTTGTCAAAGTTGCTGTGTTGCGCCTGTCGGTGCTGCAGCAGACTCACAGGTTCGCTTCCCTTCACGATCGACTTCATTCCGTATCCTCCAAGAAATCCAGGAGTGTCTGAATTCGAGTGACTTCAGGGTCGATCTCTCCCAACAAATCAGAGATGCTCACTACCAGGTCTCGAGCTTCATTGTAATTCTGCTTACCGATTGCAGAAGACACCTGCAAGAGCAAGTCCCGTACGTCTACTGTGCGTGACTCGGCATCCATAACCTCTTCGAGCAACCTGCTTGAATCCACGCCAAATGAATGTGTAGGCGAATAAACTCCTTCGTTGGTCATTATGTGGATGTGCTTATGGTCGACTTCGCCGATCACCTGAGGCGAATGTGTGGTGGCAATGAACTGACAGCGGGGAAACATGGATTCCAGATTGCTAACGATGGATCGTTGCCATGACGGATGTAGGTGCAGCTCGATCTCATCGATCAAAACCACGGCTTCCGCTTCTGCAGTTGGATCATCCATTTCGGGATTGGCCTGGACAAGACGTCGCGTTAGATCAAGCACAAGTGCCAAAATACCACGTTCGCCATCGGACATATGCCAGACCTTGACCGTGTTGTCTTCCCGGTCAATGAGCAGCTCTCTTCCTCCAATGTCTACACGGAGGTCAGTGTACCCTTCCAAAAATCGACGAACTGTGTTCTCCAACGTCACAAGCACCGTGGCGGCCGAAGGGTATTCAGACATTAGAGATCCCTGCGCACGCATCCAAGCCGCAATTTCCCCGAGGCGCAACTCCCGGCTGGAGAGCGCATCCCCAAATGCAGCACCCGGGCCTCCAGCTGCACTGCGCTTGCTCGGTGCTCGCCTTGAAGGGACAGCCCGATTGGTGGAGAACAGCACAGCGAGTGGACGGCCTTCGAGCTCATTACCCGTTGCCGCTTGAGGCCGATCCCCCCAAAATGCCGACTGCGAAAACGTGTCATACACTTGTTCGCGAGGCAATCCGTCCCGTTCCTGTTGTGGTACACTGGTTTCGCGGGGGATGTGGATCAAGTAGCGGTACTCCTTGAAACCGATCTGTGAAACACACTCCACGCTCAGAACATTCGCTCCGATCCGAATGTCGTCAGGGGAAAATCCACTTTTTTTCCGCACGCGCAACCCGTTCGCTTCCTTTACGTAAGCCGACAGGCATACGCTCAGTGCATCCAACACGCTGGACTTCCCGACTCCGTTTACTCCAACTATCAGGTTGAAACCGGGTTGAAATCTAAACACTGCCGAACTGATTGGACGGAGATTGGTGAGTTGCAAGGAGGAAACTTTCATGCATCCCTCCCCAAGTCTGCTTGCCCAGTGACAGCAACGAAAATGAGGGCGGAGCGACGCTCCTTGAGGAGAGCTATGCTCCTCTCGGTCGCGCTTTGCAGATGAGACAGCTTGCTGGTTTCGTATCGGATCTGAGCGACAATTTCCTCCTGTTCGTGTAGCGGTGGCACAGGAAGTGAAATCTCGAACAGACCTTCAGGGTAGAGCCGCAATCTTGACGACCATGCACCTTTGGAATACCGTTTAACCTCTTGGACAAAAGCAGGCATGCGCACCAGAGCATCTATGTAACCAGACAATAGACGCGGTCCGGGGATATAAACGTTATATGCCGGGCTCACCATGCCATCAACCGGAGACACACCCATTGCGCCCATCCATGCCCAAAGGGTGTTGACTACCAAATCACCTGAATGACATAGCTTGTATCTCATAGTCGTTGCCTCCTCAAACATGTTGACGTCACTATCAGAACGGGAAGTCACACCAGTAATGTGCGAGACCATTAGGAGTTCCTCATCTCCAGTCTCGGAGCGCTCCGCACGCTCAGACAATAGCCACTTCACGCGTTCAACCTTCCAGTGTGCAGGGATATTGCCGAGCCAAGAGACCTGGGAGGCGCGGAGCTGCGCGTCCGAATCAACGCCCCGCGTGACAGCGTAGGTGACGAGCGCCCGGTGTCGTTCAGCCAGTAAGTCAAGCACGCGCTCCTTGGCGACAACAAGCGCATCAAGCCGTGCTGTCTCGCGGTCGAGGTAGTCGCCGATGGCGCGCTGCTGTGGCAGAGGAGGCACACTTATTCGGATGTCTGCAAGGAAATCCCCATTTACGTGGAGAAGATACATTCCCTCAGTTTGCGCACGAACTCGGTCTTCCTGGCCTTTGCATGCCCAATAGAAGTAAGTGGAATCAACAGATCTCGGAGTGACCAGTGCCGAGGTAGAAGAAACAACACCCGGTTTAGCACGCAAGAACTCACCGGCATTCGCCCCGTCCCAAAGGAGCAGAATGGAGTCGTCGCCGGCCACGACTGATCTTTCGTTGAGAGGAACAAGAGTTGGTTCACTACTCTCTCCACGCAAATACTCCATGGTCAAATAAGGAACTCGCGCCATATCAAGGCGCGTATCGGTCACGGGCGATGGCAAGCAACCCTTTTGAACGTCTGCCAGATAGCGGAAGCGTACATCCACCCAATTATGTCTAGCTGCAATGTTTGCGATCATTCCACAACCATCCGCATTAGCCGCTCTATCTCGACCTCCACCTGCTTCAGTTCCGCGTCGATTGCCTCCAAAGTACGCGGTGGCGTATATTTGTAGAAATGTCGATTGAAGTTGATCTCGTAGCCGATTTTGTCCTTGGTCCGGTCCATCCACCCGTCCGGTACATAGGGATGGACCTCACGCTCGAAGTAGGCATCGATATCATCCTTGAGGGAAACGTTCTCAAAGTCGCGGAGGGCCGGGTCGGGTTCGTAGCTGCCGTCGTGGGCACCTGAGGAGACCGGCTCACCATTTGGGTCTTTCTGTGTGAAGACGCTGCGAAAGAGGCGTCGCTCCGCCGCTTTCCAGTACGACCCATTCGCACACAATACGTCTTCGATGTGCGCCCACACTGTGTTCCAGTCACGTATTGGGTCCCGTCCGAGTGCCTCGTCAATGGCTTGAACGTCGTCGAGCAGATGCGGGCACGCGTCGAGGAAGCGAGCTTTGTCATTGGTAGTCATCTGGTAGCGCAGGCGCAGCGGTCGTTCCACGGCCACGCGGGTAAATCCAAATTCAGCGTTGTCGAAGATCTTCGAGCGGTCGCTGTCCACAAATCGGACGTAAAGGCGCATGATCTCATCAATCTGCGAATCGGCGAGGTGGCGGCGCTTGCCACCCAAGCTACGCTTGTTCTCGGCGCTACTGCCAGCAGACCACACATCACGAGCGTCGACAAGTTGTATCTTGCCTTTGCGTCGCGCTTCCTTGCGATTGGTTACGATCCACACAAAGGTTCCAATGCCAGTGTTATAGAACATCTGCTCCGGCAATGCGACGACAGCTTCGAGCCAGTCGTTTTCGAGCAGCCACCGGCGAATGTTGCTCTCACCTGAGCCGGCACCACCTGTAAAAAGCGGCGAACCACTGAACACGATTGCAAGGCGGGAACCGTACTTGCGGTTCTTCGGCTGAACCGACTCGCGCTTGTGCCACATGTGCTGAAGAAAAAGTAGCGAACTGTCGTTCACGCGTGGCAACCCGGCGCCAAACCGCCCATCGAAACCGAGTTGGTCATGTTCTTGGCGGACCTCCTTTTGCTGCCCTTTCCAACTCACACCAAAGGATGGGTTGGTCAAGAAATAATCGAATGTCTCACCCACGAACTTATCCTCGGTCAAACTGTTGCCGTACCGGACATTGGTGTCCATGCCATTGTAGTCTACCTGCTTTATCAGCATGTCCAAGGCGGCAGTGGCAAAGGCGCGGAGGTTGTAGTCCTGGCCATAGACGAAAAGCCGTGCCGAGGGATGGTGTTCGCGCAGGTAGTTCTGCGCCTCCGCGAGCATCCCGCCAGTGCCGCAGGCGGGGTCCAGCAGCTTACGCACTGTGCCTGGAGCAGCGAGCAGCCTGTCGTCCTCAATGAACAAGAGGCTCACCATCAGGCGAATGATTTCGTGCGGTGTAAAGTGGTCGCCAGCGGTTTCGTTGGCCAGCTCGTTGAAGCGACGGATCAGATTCTCGAATATGAGCCCCATTTGCTCGTTCGGCACAGTCTCCGGGTACAGGTTCACTCCAGAGAATTGGGAGACGACCAAGTGGAGAATGTTCGACTCATTCATCCGCTCAATTTCAGTCCCGAATTCGAAGAAATCAAAGAGGTCGCGCACGTTCTCTGAGAATCCCTCGATGTAACTGACCAAGTGATGGTTGATGTTGTCAGGATCCCCCTTTAACCGCTCGAAATCCAGCCCTGAATGGTTGTGGAAGCGTTGGCCGGCTATTCGATTCAAGAGAGCATCCAGAGCTTCGCATCCCATACTGTCCTTGCGTCGCTCGTACTCTGCTTGAACCTCAGCCTTCGTCGGCGCGAGCACGCAGTCGAAACGTCGCAGCACGGTCATGGGCAACATAACACGTTCATACTGCCATGGCCGATACGGACCCCGGAGTAGATCGGCAATTTTCCAGATCAGGTTTGCGAAGGTGCTATGGTCAGGCATCGCGCATTTCTATAGCATTCTGCGCCTAGCATCAACGTGGGCAAATTCGAATCGATAGGCTTGCACCAATCCAGGTTGTACGTCACGTTGCTGGCGAAGACCGATCGACGCTCCAATGCAGTTCGAATGGTTACGCACCAATGATAGCGAAGTCTCTCGAAGAATGCAGCCTACCCGGCGCTTGCCATGATACGACACCCTAGAAGTCCAAACGAAAAGGGGGTATTGGGAAGCTTGCCCAGTGTTGCCAGGGACTCTTGGCTGGTCCGGTTGACGTCGGGCTGTGCTCACCGGCCGGCATCGGTTCAGCAGTCCGGGACGGTCGGCTGCGGACGTTTGGGAGCCGCGTGCAAGGCGCCGGCTCAGTGGGGACCTGATACCGGTCACCATGACCCCAAGCAGAGGGCCCTCCCTCTCAGGTGGCGGCCCATAGCAGGCTGCTGAAGAATAGGTTTGGGATGCCGTCGGTACTCCCAAAGGTGCGCGGACGCGGTGTATAGGCGGTCCGGGGGACCCTGAAACCCCCGGCGCGGCCCCACGCGCGGGCTTCGCGGGTCCCGCAGGCCCCGTGGCACCCCTGGAGGGCGCGCAGAGCCCACGGCGGGTCACCCGGGCGGCACGCCTGCGGTCTCCGGCTCCGGTGGCAGATTGGCCATGCGGACCAGGTTGTAGGCCGTGG
>JGIcombinedJ30088_10001677_pt1 | contig 22078 bp, 21 predicted proteins | sample PinacodermPK_FD_30088 | JGI IMG/M metagenome (IMG submission 30088)
TCACGGTTGGGGTCAACGGTGATGAACAGTGGCTGAACCTGTTGGGCTTTGGAGCCTAATTGGTTCAGTACGCTTTGAACGACACTTAATGTGTGAGGGCATACATCCGGACAGCTTGTAAAGCCGAAGAACAATAAAACTACCTGACCCCTGGAATTAGCCAGTGAGTAGGGCTTGTTTTGGTGAGTGGTAAGCTCAAAATCACCTCCCACCCTGTCGGCTTCAGCCAAGCTGGTAGCAAGGCAAATAATCAATAAAAAAAATAAATGAAATCTATGTAAATTCTTAAGCATTTTAAAAAGGGAATTTACCCTGCTTGCTGCTGATCAAATAGTAAGTGCAAATAATGTTTCGGTTACCGAGGCATATCCATCAAATTTGCTGTGCTCGTGACAATTGTAATTATTCAGAGCAAATAAAACAGGCTTTACTAAGCTAGCTTGCTCGGTCTGCTTTATTTCTGGCTTGTTCTATAATGCAGTTTAAATGTTGAAAAACTAGGGATATTGATTGATACAGCCTTGAATAGTATACTGGATACGGCATAATGGACAGTTGAAAGAATTTCGAGAAAAAGTTTCAATCAACGAAAATCATACGGAGTCCTGTAGATATGAAGAAAATGGCGAAATCACAAGCTAAGTGGGTGCAAGGCAGCATTGCATTTTTATGGGTCGTACTGGCATCTGCAATTGGCTTTCACTCTACTGCTATGGCCGATGAGACCTGTATGTCTCCCTATATGGCAAAAATCGTTGGCCAAGAAGACTATGTGTACGTTTGGACATTGGGTGTAGAAGGTCTTGGTGATGAGCAGGATAAGCTGGTTACCATTTCTGTTAATCCAGATTCAGTCAACTACGGGAAAGTTGTCAATGTGCTTTCTGTAGGAGGACGTAATGAAGCGCACCACTCCGGTTTAACGGATGATCGTCGTTATCTGTTTGCTGGTGGTCTGGACAGCAACAAGATTTTTATTTTTGATGTACACACCAATCCTAGTAAACCCGTCTTGCATAAAGTTATTACTGATTTTGTAGAGAAGACTGGAGGCATGGTTGGCCCTCACACAATGTATGCCTTACCTGGCCGAATCATGGTCAGTGCTTTATCCAATAATGTGGATCATGGAGGCAGGACCGGAATTGCAGAATTTACCAATGAAGGTGAATTTGTTGCTGCACATTGGATGCCGACAGATGAAAATCTGCGTGGTGCTAAGAAGGTGGGAAATATTGCTGACGGATATGGTTACGATGTGCGGGCTTTGCCACGTCGAAACGTGATGATTACCTCCTCGTTTACGGGCTGGTCCAACTACATGATGGATTTCAGCAAGATGCTTTCAGATGCAGAGGCCATGAAACGGTTTGGTAATACTGTGGTAGTGTGGGACTTGCATACCCGTAAACCGAAAAAAGTATTTGAAGTTCCTGGGGCGCCTTTGGAAATTCGTTGCGCATGGGGTTCAAATCATAACTACTGTTTGACCACTACGGCCTTGACTTCAAAAATCTGGTTGATCTATGAAGACGATGCAGGTGAATGGCAAGCCAAGGCAGTAGGGGATATAGGTGATCCCTCTAAAGTGCCGTTGCCTGTGGATATCTCAATTACAGCAGATGATAAGGGTCTTTGGGTACAGACCTTCATGGATGGCAAGACGCGATATTTTGATATTTCTGACCCATTTAATCCAAAGCAGACATATGAGCATGAGATTGGTTCACAAGTGAACATGATTTCACAGAGTTGGGATGGGAAACGTACTTACTTCACGTCATCTTTGTTAGGAAACTGGGATAAAACCGGTGACATGGACGAACAGTTTTTCAAATTGTTTTCATGGAACGGACAGGAGCTTGTTCATGAGTTTACGGTAGATTTCTACGCTCTGAAACTTGGCCGTGCCCATCAGATGCGTTTTGGAGCATACTCACTGTATTCGCAAAAACCGAACTCCACGGGTACGCTGCTGTCACAACATTAAAAAGCGGCTTGTTTACAATGATGTAATCAGCAGCCAGAATTAGAACTGGAACAAGGCCGCCTGTGAGGCGGCCTTGTCGTTTCTGGAGTAGTTGTTGTAGATGAAAAAATTTTTCACAGGTTTGGTGTTGTGCGGTGTCCTGCTAGCTGGACCCGGCTGTGACCGCGATACTGATCGCGATTCATATCTCTCGGGTTCACATGCAGCGCGTGCAGAAGTCAGAATCATGGCAGATGGCTGGAAGGCCAGTTTACCCTATGAAGTGCCTAAGCCGGGGTCATATGCTCTGCCGAGGGTAGGCGTTGCAGGAGGTGGGTCTGTTTTGGGCCCGGATGGAAAAGAACTGGAGCTAGGTGAGTTGATGGGAGACAAAATCGTACTTCTCACATTCATCTATAGCAGTTGCACAGATTTCAACGGCTGTCCATTGGCGACTGCTGTATTCTATAAAGTCAAGGAACGTTTCAAGGATGACCCGGAGCTTGCGAAAACAATCCGGTTGATCAGTGTAAGCTTTGATCCTGAACACGATACTCCTGAAGTCATGAGACTGTATGGCGAAGGGTTTGAGGATGGAGACCCGCAATGGTTATTTTTAACCACTGCTTCCGAGGAGACGTTAGGGCCGATTATCAGGCAATACGGGCAGATGGTGATCAAGGAGTATGATGAAAGCGGGAAATACAAGGGGACTATGGCGCATGTTTTGCGTGCCTTCCTGATTGACAGGTCGAAAAATATTCGACAGGAATACAGTGTTTCGTTTTTACATGATCAATTGGTCACTGTCGACATTAAAACACTTCTTATTGAGGAAGGAGTATTGCCTGGCCGAATAGATTCATAATGCATTTCATAAATAGATCAATTAAGAATATAAAAGTCCCGATTATTTTCAGTGCTATCATCTTGGCTCTTGTACTGTATGCCTTAAGGGGTTTCACTGCAGACTTGGCTGAGAGCACGAACCATGCAGTGTTTGGCCCGGGAGATAACAAGGAGGGTTATGAGTCTGCTGATTACCAAACGAATTCTTTGGATTTACAACAGCGCATAGGAAAGGAAGCTAGACTGATCGATTTTGTCAGTAGCCCCCCGTTAGGGTTACCTCCTGTTCCTGTTCCAGCCGATAATCCTGTTACTACCAAGAAGATACAGCTAGGAAGAAAGCTTTTTTTTGACCGTCGCCTGTCAATCAATGACACATTTTCTTGTGCTATATGCCATATCCCTGAGCAAGGATTTGCCAACAATGAAATTAAGACTGCCGTTGGCGTTGAAGGGCGTACTGTAAAACGTAATACGCCTACCGTTTTTAATTCTGCATATTTGGAAAAGATTTTTCATGATGGGCGTGAATCTACTCTGGAGCAACAGGTCTGGTCTCCGTTGTTGGCACGAAATGAGATGGCTAATCCATCCATTGGTTATGTCATTAACAAAATCATGGCTATCCGCGAATATGACAATTTGTTTGAAGGAGCTTTTGAAGGTCGAGGTCCGACCATGGAAACGATCGGCATGGCACTTGCTAGCTACCAGCGAACCTTGAATGCAGCTAATTCGCCCTTTGATCTTTGGTATTACGGCAAAGACGAAGATGCAGTCAGCGAACAGGTCAAGCGTGGATTCAAGGTGTTTGCAGGCAAGGGTTCCTGCAGTGTCTGTCATCAGATTCAAGAAGGATTTGCTTTGTTCAGTGACGACCAGCTACATAATACAGGGGTGGGTTTTGAGGACTCGATGGGTGTAGAGCCTGAAACCACAAGGGTGCAGCTGGCACCTGGTGTGTATACGGAACTGGACACAAGTGTCATCAAGTCTGTTTCAAGACCCAGAGAAAATGATCTAGGCTTGTATGAAGTTACAGAAGATCCGAATGACCGATGGAAATACCGCACACCCTCTTTACGGAATGTCGCATTGACAGCTCCATACATGCATAATGGCTCTCTGTTGACCTTGCGTGACGTCATTGAATTTTATAATCAGGGCGGAATACCCAACGAATTACTCAGTCCCCTGATACGGCCGCTGAACCTGACTGATACTGAGATCGATGATCTGGCTGCTTTCTTGAAGTCTCTAACTGGTGGTAACGTCAGTATTTTGGTAGAAGATGCATTTGCTGCGCCTATAGGTGATATCAGTGCTGACGACCCCAATTGGGCTCACGAGAATAAGCTAGAATTTTAATGCGCACGAGCCAAAGATTGGCAGGATGTCTTGGACCAGCGATGATTTCCATGCAAATATTTTGTTGAAGAATTCATACAACTGGTTTTCAGTATGCCTTACGATGCGTGTCATGTCGGAGTACAGGAAGTAAAGGAAATTCATGAAAATGTGAAAGCAGATTCATTGTGAGTCAGTTTTTAGCAACGTTTTATCAGTGCATATGCAAGTAAGATAACCTAACAATGATTAAAATACTGGGTTGGTGTCTGTTTTTGTTTATGTATTTGTTTGCTTACGGGGTATTGGCTCGAGCACCCATGGAGCCGATAGCAGGCAAGCCTGAGGCAGAAGGTTTCAGGCTGGATGCTGTAAACGGGGCAAGTATCAGTCTGAATGATTTCCAGGGAAAATTTGTATTGCTTAACTTTTGGGCTACATGGTGTGCGCCCTGTAGAAACGAGATGCCGGCCCTAGATAATTTGCACAGCAGGATGCGCAGTAACGGTCTTGAAGTGATTGGCATACATGTAGGGCCAAGCCTGAGTAGTGTGGAAAAGTTTTTAGATCAAGTGCCAGTCGAATTTACGATTCTGATTGACCAGGATATGGGTCTTGCAAACTGGGGGGTACTGGGTTTGCCTACGACATTCTTGGTAAATCCAGAGGGCAGGCTTATCTATAAGGCAGTAGGGGAGCGCAAGTGGGATTCACCTGCAATGACAAAGTTTTTAATAGGCTTACTATCCGGCCATCCGCAAATGGTGAAGGTTAAGCCGCAAACACCCTCAGAATCTCTTCTTGAGCAGTTTAAGAAATCCTTTGGCTGGCTGTATGAAAGCACGCTGGGCCAGTTTTTCTCAAAGCCCGGATAATCAAGTACTTCCATCAGCCTTTCTGAACAGAGGCTGACAGAAATACTGATTAGATTGTTAACTTGGAATGCGCGTTATTCTGCTGTAGCGGGGCTTATAACCGTTTTGATTTCTACAATCTTGTTGGCTGGAAATCCACCTTCTTCTGCATGCTTTCGGATTTCGTCTTCATTTGGTGCTATGTAAGTACAATAGATCTTGTCGTCTGTTACAAAGCTTTCTATCCACTGAATCTGGGGACCCATTTCTTTTAAGATGTTGCATGATTTTTGGGAAATTCCCTTTAGATCATCAGCCTGTAGGTCACCAGCTCCGGGGATTTCACGTTCAATCATATATTTTGGCATAGTAGAATTCTCCTAATTGATAATCTGGCTCTGGCAAGTTGCAGCTTGCTGTCTGCTCGAGTCTGTTACTTTCAGCAGGCATAGTACCAGATTTTATGGGAGTGGTTGTGTATTTCAAGTCAGTTCGATGGCACACTTTTCACTTGAATTTCAAAATCGTTGAGCACAATTTAGAGAAACATTTGTTCCGAACTTGGTTTGAAGCTGCGGTAGAAATGTGTGAGCCTGGACACCCACCAAATACCACTGGAAGTCGGAAATTATCATGAGCCTGATAGGTTTGGATTTTCTGAGTTCTTGCACAGTTGTATTCGTGGGTTTGCCCGAAATTCTTTTGTTCTGTCTTCTGGCAAGTGCTGCCTCGATAGGTACTGTGATGGAAAGTTTTCATGTAAGAGCTGATGGGGACATTTTCTTTCTGGATATGTAAGAATCAGGTCCCTTTGCCAATATAAACGGCCAGGAAAAGGTTGTCGGTTTTTTTGATCACTGATGTATCGTTTGAAGGTGAAACGCTGGTCAGCTTGGCAATTTCAGGGAGTATGTCCTACCGGGAAAGCCTATTTGCCGATGCTGAATGACGACGGTGGGATTAGCCAAGGTAGTAGCAAAGCGATAAGCCATGTTAGCTGGGTTGCGTGAAACACATTTGTTTCCGATGAATCAATAAATGACTGGATGCTATAGCTCTCTGTTAAGAGTACATTTATGATGTCAGGAGTAGGCAGAGCAGATGAGACGAAGGAGGTATATTCCCGCGAATTACAGTAAGATATGCTAATATTTGACACTTGAAGAGTTAGTACACACTACCACCCAAGGAAGGATTTGGTGGACATTAGGCAGTTGTAAGTTAGTAGATCTAGGCTGCTTCTCCATTTTCTCTCGCTTAAACCAAACGTAGCTATATTATTTTAAGGAAGCGTAAGCAGTGGAAACGATGATACTTGTGCCAGGACGATCCCAAAAACAGGGCACTTCACTGAATAAGGGCAAGCTCAAAGATGAATATCTGACGGTGACCACGACGGCAGAGATGAACGAAAGCGACATGCAAAGGATGAAACTGGTCAATGGCGACAAGATTCAGTTGAAATCAGATGTTGGGCAGGCTGTTGTGACATGTAAAAGCAAGAAGAAGGAAGATTTACCGGCGGGGATGATTTTTATTCCCTATGGACCATCATCCAGTCAGTTGATGGCGTCTGATACGGCAGCTTCTGGTATGCCCATGTCAAAGCATATGGAAGTCATAGTTACTAAAGTATAAAACTGATCAAAAGCTTATGTTAGGAAAAAACCATGCCAGAAGTTATTCAGTCAAAGCCTAAAGAAAAAAAGAACATTAAGATCGTAAAAGATGCAACCTGCACTTTTTGTGGCTGTGTCTGTGATGATATGGAGCTTACAGTTGACCTTGATGAACATCGTATCACCAAAGCCAAGAATGCATGTGTATTGGGACGTGCATGGTTTTATGAACACGTTCTGGAAGATCGTCCAGTAGTACTGATTGATGGCAAGGAGGCAACTCTCGAAGAAGGCATGGATACTGCCGCCCAAATTTTAGTGGATGCTAAGTTTCCGATCACTTATGGGCTCAGTGACTGTACCTGTGAGGCACAGCGCGTAGCCGTCGATATCATGGATACTATAAATGGCAATGTCGATACCACTACCTCGGTGTGTCATGGTCCGTCAGGTATGGCCTTTCAGGGTGTAGGAGAAAGTACTGCTACGCTTGGCGAAATTCGAAATCGGGCTGACCTGGTTATTTACTGGGGTGGCAATCCTGCAGAATCACATCCTAGACATTTCACACGCTATGCGGTAACTCCAAAAGGGATGTATATCCCTAATGGGAAAAAAGATCGTACTGTCGTTTTAGTGGATGTGCGTAAAACGTCCAGCACACCGGTGGCTGATATATTTGTGCAAGTAAAGCCTGGGAAGGATTTTGAGGTGCTATGGGCATTGCGTGCACTTGTCAAAGGAAAAAGAATCAGCAAAGACATTGAGGAGCAAACGGGTGTTTCTCGAGAAATGCTCGATGATCTGGTCTACCGAATGAAAAATTGCCAATATGGAGTTTTGTTTTTGGGTATGGGCTTGACAATGACTCGTGGTCGCCACTTCAATTCTGGTGCAGTTTATTCTTTGGCAGCCGACCTTAATGAATTTACACACTTTGTTGCTAAGCCTGTGCGTGGACATGGCAATGTAACCGGAGCAGACAATGTTGTCTCTTGGCAGACAGGTTATCCATTTGGTGTCAACTTTAATCGTGGATATCCAAGATTCAATCCGGGTGAATTTACAACAAGTGATGTGCTCGCCAGAGGTGAAACGGATGCTGCAATGATTATTGCATCAGACCCTGCGTCAAACTTTTCTAGAAGGGCCATCGAGCATTTAGCGAAGATTCCGGTCATTACCATGGACACAAAGGAAACACATACGACCAAGATCTCCAAAGTCCGCTTTGCAGTAGCGACTTATGGGATCAACACAGGTGGCACGGTATACAGAATGGATGACGTGCCAATTTCCTTACGCCCTGCATTTGACTCACCATTCCCGACAGACCAGGAAGTACTGGAAGGAATACGTCAACGGGTAAAGCGACTGCTGACAGGAAGTAAAGCAAGGACAGCATTTTAAAATTAATAATTACTTGCCGACCATCAAACCAGGTGGCGGTGGTTATATATCGAGATTGCCGAATATGCCATCTGAATTGAAAATCGTGAACGGTCGTGTATACGATCCTGCCAATCATATCAATGGAGATGTACAGGATATTTGTGTCAGGGATGGAAAGATCGTAGATTCCGTATCAAAATCTGTAACCAAGATTGATGCACATGGAATGGTAGTGATGCCAGGGGCAATCGATATTCATTGCCACATTGCAGGACCTAAAGTGAACCTTGCCCGTAAATTGATGCCAGAAGATCATCGCCTGGATGTTCATCCCAAAACTGCAGTTACCCGTTCTGGGACAGGTGGTATTGTACCTTCGACTTTTGCAACAGGTTATCGTTACGCCACTATGGGCTATACCACGGCTATGGAGGCAGCAGTTCCTCCGATTACTGCAAGACATGTACTTGAAGAACTTGATGACACCCCGGTGATTGACAAAGGCTTTTATGTATTACTAGGCAATAATGCATTCTTGTACAAGCTATTAAAAGAGGGGCGAAAAAATGAATTCAAGGAGGCAATTGCATGGTGGGTTAACTCGGTTCATGCATACACGGTCAAACTGGTGAATACCGGGAGTGACGAACTCTGGAAAGGTCGGAAAAATGCAAATATCACGGATGTGAATGAGAGTATTGATCATTACGACATCACACCTGTCCATGTCATGGAAAGTTTTATTGAGGCTGCACACGAATTGGGGTTGCCTCACCCTCCCCATATCCACTGTAACAATCTGGGTCACAGCGGGAATATCAGTACGACGCTGGACACTATGAAAGCCGCACAGGGTCGACGTGTCCATATGGCTCACATCCAGTTTCACAGTTTTGGCGGTGAACTGAATAAAAATCCTGTATCTGGTGCCAGAGAGATCATTGATTACATTAATGATCATGAAAATATTACAGCTGATGTGGGTCAGGTCATGTTTGGTAAAGCGACAGCAATGACTGCAGATGCTCCACTGGCTTGGATGCTACGCAACGTTAAGTTTGATAAGTGGGTAAATGCAGACACGGAGTGTGAAAGTGGTTGCGGGATCATCCCATTTTCCTATCAGGAAAGTATCTACACACACACTTTGCAATGGGCAATGGGGCTAGAGTTATTTTTGATGTCCAAGGATCCGTGGCGAGTACTGCTGTCTACAGATCACCCCAATGGTGGCTCTTTCATGAACTATCCGAAATTAATCAAACTGTTGATGGATAGTGCATATCGAAAAGAGGCATTAAAACACCTGAACCAAAAAGCAGTTGATAAGACCGTACTGCTTGAGCTCGACCGTGAGTACACATTGAACGAGATTGCAATCATTACGCGTGCCGGGCCGGCTAGAGCATTGGGTTTGATGAATAAAGGTCATCTTGGAGTAGGTGCAGATGCAGATATAACCGTCTACACGGAAGAAGATGATAAGGAGAAAATGTTCAATGCACCCCGTTACGTAATTAAAGACGGAATCACTGTCATCAATGACCATGAATTTGCCACCGATCACAAGGGTAAAATCCTACATTCAAAACCGGGATATAATGAAGAAATTGCAGCAGAGATAGAGCCGTTTTTTGAGGACTATTACTCAGTCAGGTTTAGTAATTATGCGATCAGTGATGATTACCTGCATGATCATGAAGAGATTCCGACTCATCCAAAATCATGAAGATTCAAAAAACGGAAATTGTCGATACATTTGCTGAAGCCTTTAAAATGTGGGGTGCCCGTGTAGTCATTACTGCAGATACCAAACAGTGGGCACGTGCAGCTGCAGCATCTATGACAGGTTTTGCTACTTCAGTTATTCGTTGCAAGCTTGAGGCGGCTGTAGAGTGTGAGATTCGTAAAGAAGACACGCCTGATCATCGTCCTGGAGTCAGCGTATTGCTGTTTACAATGAGTAGTAAGACTATTGCTGGTCAGCTCATTGACAGGATTGGCCAATGTGTAATGACCTGTCCCACAACCGCAGCATATAACGGACTGGAGTCTGAAAAAACTGTTTCAGTAGGTGGTAAATTACGTTTCTTTGGTGATGGTTACCAGATCAGTAAGGTCATTGGTGGCCGTAGAATCTGGCGCATTCCTGTTATGGAGGGAGAGTTTCTGATAGAGGATACATTTGGGATACAGCCAGCTGTGGGGGGCGGGAACCTGATTATTCTTGGCACAAACAAATATACTGCATTACAGGCAGCCACTGCTGCAAGCAATGCGATGCGCGAAGTTGCTGGTGTATTTCTGCCATTTCCACAAGGCGTGGTAGGTTCCGGAAGCAAAATAGGTGCCCGGTACAAGTCCATGATTGCATCTACCAATGATGCTTATTGCCCAACCTTGGGCTCGATTTCCAGCAAGGGAGTTCTTCCGGAAAATGTGGAAGCTGTTTATGAAATTGTCGCTGATGGATTGAATGAGGAAGCGGTGAAAGAGGCAATGCGCCGTGGTATGCATGCTGCTGCAGGAAAAGGGGTCATGATGATCACGGCTGGAAATTATGGTGGTGAACTTGGGAAGTATAAGTTTTATTTGCATAATATAATAAAAGAATCAAATACTTAATATTTTTATATCAAGTAAGATATCATGACTACGACATTTCTGCGCCTGCATACTCAGCCTGACGTGCCTTTGGAGGCAGAAGCAATCAGTCCGGTTGCAATTGCCGGGCTGTCGGAGCTTGGGATTGAACACTTGCCGGTTCTGCATGGAAATATCAAGGCGAAAATAGGCGATTTTTTCAAAGTCACAGGTAAGGGGGTTCCCGATATTTTACTGGAAGGCGATCTAGGTAAGATAAAGATGATAGGTGCAGGCATGTCCGCCGGGAGCATTACCATTGAGGGTAATGTAGGCATGCATGTTGGCATTGGCATGTCAGGTGGGGAGATACTGGTCAAAGGTAATGCCTCGGATTGGGTCGGGCCTGAAATGTCAGGGGGGCGTATTGTTGTCAAGGGTAATGCGGGGCACATGATTGGCAGCGCGTTCAGAGGGCAGGCAATAGGTATTACAGGCGGGGAAATCTTTATTCATGGAGATGCTAAAAACGAAATTGGTAATTCCATGAGGCGTGGACTGATTGCAATTGGTGGGGATGCAGGAGATTTTACAGCAGTGAATATGCGGGCTGGCACTGTCATTGTCATGGGCAAAATGGGTGTTCGTGCAGGTGCCGGTATGATACGGGGAACTGTTGTTTGCTTTGAAGATGCCCCGATGTTGCCTAGCTTTGAATTTTCGTGTAAATATCAGCCCTTATTTTTGCGTCTTTACTTGATCAGGCTACAGGAAAATGGGTTTGAAAATAAAATTACGGATCAACATCTGAACGGTAAATACAGACGCTACAGTGGAGACGGGATTGAACTCAATAGAGGTGAAATTCTGCTTTTTTCACGGTAGTGAGAATTGCTCGTAACATCTATCATGTCTTCGGTATGTATAATCTGATGCTGTTCACAGTATAGGAGAGAGTTACATGACTACGGTTGTAACAGAAAATTGTAAAGGCTGTCGATTCACAGATTGTGTTGCAGTGTGCCCTGTTGCATGCTTTCACTTTGATGATGAAATGGTTTATATAGATCCGGATGTTTGCATTGATTGCAGTGCATGCATCCCAGAGTGCCCGGTTGAAGCAATTTTTGAAGAAGATGACTTGCCTGAAGGTCAGGAACAGTGGGTCGAAATCAACGCAGAAAAAGCTCCTGATCTGCCATTAATAGAAGAACCTATGGATCCTCTGCCCGAAGCGGAAGGTCGTAAGGCAGATTTAGGCTTCTAGGTGTATGTATGATTAATGATGCTGTAGTGGATTCCATCATTTTGTTGTTTTCTGTGTTTTAAGAGTTGTCAAGCAGGAGCTAAGTTCAGGAATATTTCATGGGCAGTATAGGCAGTGAATCTAATCCGTTACGTGTAGCAATTGTGGGAAGCGGTCCTAGCGGGTTTTATGCGACCGAGGCATTAATCAAGTCAGACCAGAAGGTAGAGATTGATTTAATCGAAAGACTCCCGGCTCCGTTTGGTCTTGTCCGAAATGGTGTCGCGCCCGATCATCCCAAGCTTAAGCAGGCAATTGAGGTATACAAGAAAATTGCACAAAGTCCAGAGTTCAATTTCGTCGGTAATGTCACGGTTGGTGAAGATATCAAGGCACAAGAACTGCAGGAGACATACCACGCCGTAATTTATACATGTGGTGCTGAAACGGATCGTAAACTTGGAATACCTGGCGAAGAATTAAACGGCAGCTATACAGCCACTGAATTTGTGGGCTGGTATAACGGACATCCCGACTACCGGGATCGAACCTTTGATCTGTCCCATGAAAATGCTGTAGTCATAGGCCAGGGCAATGTAGCAGCAGATGTGGCTAGAATTCTGGCAAAATCAGTGGATGAACTGAAGCATACGGACATTGCACAGCATGCACTGGATGTACTCGCAGAGAGTAAAGTCAGAAAAATTTACGTGGTCGGTCGACGCGGGCCAGCACAGGCAAAATTTGCCTCAAAAGAACTCAAGGAATTCCTAGAGATTGAAAATTGTCGCCCCTATATAGATCCAGTTGAGCTTGACTTGAACACAACAAGTCAACGGGAAATTGATTCCAAAGAGGGTAGGGGAAATAAAAAGAATCTAGAAATATTCCAAAAATTTGCAGAATCGGAGGATACAGGCAAGCAACGGACCTGTATTTCAACCTTTTTAAAAAGCCCTATCCGCCTAGAAGGAGACCGCCGGCTACAAAAGGTTGTTTTTGAAGTCAATGAATTATCAGGTGAACCCTTCAAGCAGTCAGCCAAGGGTACTGGTAAGACGATGGAAATCGAATGTGGAATCTTGTTCCGCAGTATCGGGTATAACGGGGTTCCTATCCCTGGTGTACCATTCTATGAACGCTGGGGAACCATTCCAAATGAAACCGGACGTATTACAGTAGAGCACGGTGGCAATGTATTACCTGGTCTGTATACAGCTGGTTGGATCAAGCGGGGTCCTTCAGGAATCATCGGAACCAATCGTGCCTGCGCTGTTGAGTCTGTCAGTGCTGTGCTTGAAGATATCGACCAATTCGGTTCAGACAAGCCCGGTCGTGAAGGTCTGTATGCTGTTTTGGATCGTAATGGTGTACAGTACATCAATTACGCACAATGGGAAAAGGTTGATGCTGCAGAAGTTGCGGCAGGAGAACCTAAGGGCAAGCCACGCGAAAAATTCACTTATTGTGATGAGATGCTGGCTGCAGCAAACAGCTGAGACTGGGTTTTCTTACATTTTTACCTCAGTGCCTGTGCAACTGACAGGCATTTCTTGATCCTGAATTCCGAATATCTCTGGCACCGGTGTCAGCAGGAGCATCTACATCGTTTGGTGTTACGGTACTTTATTTCCTTGGGTTATGAAATGGAATAGAGTATGCATTTGTATGTGATGACTGGGTCCTTAGAGACCAAGGAGTTGAAATGTTTGGTTCGCTTAGTATTCCATTTGGCTGTGTGATGTTATACAACGTTGTCAAGCTAAAAGAAAACGTGTCTGAAGAGGATATACAGCTTGCCTTGGGAGAGATGTGTAATGTGGTTAAGAACACCTATGGCAATGTCAAAGGCGGTTTTATAGGAGGGCAGGTATATAAGTTTGCTGGATTTGTCTCTGATGAAGGCTCAATTGCTTCAAAAAACCAGACTGAGGAGCATGTTGCAATTGTAACCTATTGGCAATCCTTTGATCAGCATGAACAGTCTCATGCTGATGAGGTATTCAAGGAAAAGTTTGAAGCTTTGTCCCAGCATACAATTGAGACCTATGAAATAGGGTACGAGATGCTGTGGCAGGGAGAACCGGAATAAGCTGTTTGCAACTGCCTGAGGAGTCAGGGAAGGCTTCTGACCAATCATGACGATCCAAATTTACAACACGGTTGCACGCAGAAAAGAGGAGTTTATTCCTGCAGATCCAAAGCGTGTAACCATGTATGTCTGTGGTCCAACTGTCTACAGCTTTCCTCATATAGGGAATGCACGTCCTGCTGTTGTATTTGATGTGTTTTACCGGTTACTGATGCATGAGTTTGGTCATGTCATCTACGTGCGCAATATCACGGATGTAGATGACAAGATTAATGCAGCCGCGGTAAGTGAGGGGATTTCAATTGGTCAAATCAGTGCCCGGTATACCAGGACATATCATCAGAATATGGCAGATCTTGGTGTCTTACCACCATCTATTGAGCCGAAAGTAACCGAGCACATGCCGCAGATCATTGACATGATCAAACGCCTGATTGTGGCAGGAAATGCTTATGAAGCCGAGGGACACGTATTATTCCATGTTCCTTCCTATCATGAGTATGGGGTTTTGTCCGGCCGTAATCTGAAAGAATTGATCGCAGGTGCGCGGGTGGATGTGGCACCTTTTAAAAAGGATGATGCTGATTTTGTCTTGTGGAAGCCTTCTGGAGAGGATCAACCGGCGTGGGACAGTCCTTGGGGGGCAGGCAGACCGGGTTGGCATATCGAGTGTTCTACAATGATTGAACAGCACCTAGGTGAGACAATTGATATACATGGTGGTGGACAGGACCTGATTTTTCCTCATCATGAGAATGAGAGGGCACAAAGTACCTGTGCACATCATGGAAAACTGTTCAGTCGCTACTGGATGCATAATGGTTTCGTAAACGTCAACCACGAAAAGATGTCCAAGTCACTGGGCAACATTTTACTGGTGCAGGATCTGCTGGAACAGGCATCGGGAGAGGCTGTCCGGTTTACACTTCTGGGTACACACTATCGAAGTCCTCTGGACTGGACAGATCAAGTACTGAACCAGTCGAGTCGAAACTTGGACCGACTTTACGAGGTTCTACAAAAGCTGGATGATGTTGATGTCGATGTCGATGTATCTGCTGAAGACATGCCTGTAGCGTTCATGGATGCGTTAAAAGATGATCTGAATACCCCTGCTGCCATTGCAGAATTGCACAAATTGGCTAAACAAGTGAATACGGTATTTAGTCATGATTCAAGACAAGTGCTCAAAAAACAGTTGCTGGCAGCAGGGAAAATATTAGGAATCTTGCAGCAAGATCCAGCGGCATGGTTTCGGGGAACAAATGAAATTGATGAAATGGAGATTCTGGCTCTTCTAGAGCAAAGAGCCAGCGCCAAAAACGAAAGAGATTTCAAGCGGGCCGATGAAATCCGAAATCAACTTAAAGCAATGGGGATTCAGGTTCAGGACCGGCCCGATGGGACATCAAGTTGGAGAAAGGCGTAATTCGTCGCAAGGTGTATCATTCTGAACTTTAACAGCGCATTCCTAGTTGGGTGCGAGACGATTATGCAGGGGGGCTAAGGTTGAGAGGCTTGGTACCACCAGACCCTGAGGGCGGCATATCAAAAATTCGATACGCTGTAGTATATGTGCCGAAGCGCAGCCGCAGCCGGTTTGCTGCAAACTGTGTAGAGATTAAGGACAGTGCTGAACAGGCCCAGGCTTCATCCGAACCGGACGACAAGAGATTTGCAGCCAAGGTGCTCGGTCCGTCCAAGTCATCGGAAGGACAAATTATTTACTACCTGTTGAAATGGCTGTAACCATCAGTAAGAGTCTATACGCAAGTGTCTGAAAAGTGATTCCAGCTTGCTGCTAGCACGATCAGCCTTCTGGCAAGCTCGGCTGCTGAGTATTTTGTCCAGATATTCTTAAGCCTTAATATTGAAAATACTTCTTTTATCTTTTTGTGAATATTTATAGAGTCAGGTAGACAGAATCTAATAAAATAATGCCTATGAACAGCCTGCCCGTCTTTATAGAGGCGCCAGCCCGACTACACCTCGGATTTATGGATCTGGAGGGTGGTTTAGGAAGGCGATTTGGAAGCCTTGGACTTACACTCGATGGTATAGCGACACGAATTGTAGCCCAGCGCAAGGATTGCATCAGTGTGTCTGGCGAGCCAGCCGGACATGTCCAGAAACTCGCTGAAAAATTTTTTGCATGCAAGGGATTGACAGGTGGTTGCCAAATTCAAGTACTTGAGCAGATTCCTGCTCACTCAGGTCTGGGTTCAGGCACCCAGCTGGCACTCGCTGTCGGGACTGCAATTTCTAGGCTCTATTCGCTGGATTGTTCCTGCCAGGATATTGCTGTAACACTGGCTCGTGGGACAAGGTCCGGGGTTGGAATTGGTGCATTTCAACAGGGAGGATTCTTGCTGGATGCTGGAAGGAATGCTAGCAATTCCATCCCCCCGATAGTATCCCGGATACAGTTCCCACCTGGCTGGCGCATAGTATTGATTATCGATACGACCTTACATGGTTTGTATGGAATTGATGAAAGTACATCATTTTCTGCCTTGCCTCCATTTTCTTCAGAAATTGCGGCATATCTGTGTCGCTTGGTGCTGATGCAGATTTTGCCTGCAGTTTCTGAACAGGATTTGGGAGCTTTCAGCAAAGGTATTCGCGGACTGCAAAGGTGCATGGGCGATTTTTTCGCATCGGAACAAGGTGGGCGCTATACTAGTCAAGCCGTCGGTGAGGCAATCGGTTATGCAGAGTCGTTGGGTATTGAGGGCGTCGGGCAGAGTTCATGGGGCCCCATGGGGTTTGCTTTCGTCGATAGTGATGCACAGGCGCGTATGCTGTTACGTGAGCTGCGAATTGGATTTAAGAGTAATAAGGATTTGCAATTCAAAATAGTATCCGGACGAAACACTGGAGCAATTATTCAGCAGCAAGACACAGTCTCTTTGTCAAAAGCAGCAAAATCCTGAAATTCAAAACATGAGGCACCCCGCTAGATATGGTGTTGGGTGAATTATTTACACAGAATTTATTGTGAGAGATAACAATGGAAAAACCATACATACTACATATGTTTACCCCGGCTAAAAATTTGAGTCCATTCGACGTAAATATGGCACTGGATGCTGGGTGGGATCATACGATGGGCTATACACATGTTGAGAAAGACGAAATACAGGCCTTGGTTCAGGATGCAATTTTTTCCCGTGGGCCAGCTGGAGTGAAGAGAACTGGAGTGTTCTTGGGTGGAAGGGACATGCATCTTGCCATGGAAATGATGAAAATTTGCCAAGGATCCATGGTTCCGCCTTTCGAAGTCTCCTGTTTCGCAGACCCCAGTGGCGCATTTACGACGGCAGCTGGAATGATGGCCTGTGTGGAACAGGCCCTTGAAGAAAAATTCGGTACAAATTTGCAAGGAAGGCATGTCGTGGTATTGGGAGGTACCGGCCCGGTCGGTTCCACAGCTGCACTTCTAGCGGCCAAGGCGGGTGCCAGTGTACAGATTCTGGGTCGGAAAAAAGAAAAGTCTGAGCAAATGGCAGAATTGTGTAACCGGGAATACGGTGACGGTGTCACAGACATACAAGGGGAAGCCAACGATATGATTGATGAGGTGATACAAAATGCAGATGTAGTTCTAGCCTCAGTAGCGGCTGGGGTACAGCTCGTATCTGCCGAACATATTGAAAGCTCAGACAAGCTGAAGGTTGCTGCAGACGTGAACGCTGTACCACCTTCGGGAATTTCAGGACTAGACGTGATGGGGAATTGTAAACCTGTTGCAGGATCCAGCAGTGGTGCAGTAGGGATTGGTGCGCTGGTTATCGGTAATGTGAAATATCAGGCCCAGCACAGGCTTTTGCAGAAAATGCGTGACACAGACAAGCCCGCCTATTTGCATTTTGAGCATGCATTCGAGGTTGCCCGGGAGATTACCCAGGGGTAGGCAGATTTATCTGGTTGTAGCGATTTCAGGTCGTGCCATCGCTGAAGCTCTGAAAGCCAGCGGCTCTCCAGTGGCTGTGATCGATGGATTTGCAGATATGGATACTTGTGCAGCAGCAGTTGTCAGTCAAAAAGTATCACGTACACGATTCGGGCTGGATAGGGCTGAAGTACTTGGTGCTGTACACAGGTTGCAGAGTGAGAATTGTCTGAAAGGCCTGTTTTATGACGCAGCCCTGGAATCTGCCCCAGATATCTTGGATGCCATTGCAGTTGACAGTGTCATCGGGAATTCAAGTGCCACGCTTCGCAGGTGTAAAGATCCAAAAGTATTTTTTCCGGCACTTGACACAAAGTCAATTCCGTATCCTGAGATACGTTTCAAGCCTGTTCGGGGTGACAGTAGCTTGTGGTTACTGAAAAACTCAAGGAGTACGGGCGGTATGGGTGTTACTGCATGTCCTGAACAGTTTGTCCACGATCAATATACATATCTTCAAAGGAAAATGAATGGCATAAATTTTTCCCTGACGTTTCTGGCAAATGGTCAAAAAATAAAGGCATTGGGATTCAATACCTTGTGGAGCCGGGCATCAGGCCCAGGCAAGCCTTACCTGTACCAAGGGGCTGTCAATCAGGCCAATCTTACCGAAGAGCAACGTTGTACCGTTTTAGATTATGCAACCCGCCTTACATGTGAATTTGATCTTGTCGGCTTGAACAGTATCGACTTTATTCTTGATAATGGTCAGGCCTATGTGCTGGAAATCAATCCGCGTATCCCTGCAACCTATGGATTATACGAAACCAGGCATGGAAATCTAATCAAGGAACATATGGATGCGTGTCTACATGCTAAACTCAGCCCGGCGAAGGGCACGCCGCATTTACGTGCGCATGCGATTGTTTACGCTACAAAACCAGTACAGGTGCCGATTGGCTTTAACTGGCCTTTGTGGACAGCAGATCGACCGCGCCCGAAAAATGTCATTCAAACAAATGAACCTATATGCAGTGTATTTGCAGGAGGTCAAAATGCAGCTCAAGTGCGTGCGATGGTTTGTACCCGGAAAAAGATGATTTTGAAAAACTTGTGCGGACCAGAGAATAAATCTTGAATTTAAGACAAGAGAACAGATGATGCAAAATGTAAGTGTGAACCAATTGGCCAAGCCGTTAGTTCAGGAGCTAATTGATAAAAGTGACGCCTTGAGAGTCATCGTGGGTGAGTTCAGTAATGGTGCGAAATATATCGATGCAGGTATAGATTGCGCAGGTGGGCTTGAAGCTGGCAGGGTGATTGGTGAAATCTGTATGGGGGGCTTGGGAAAAGTAACGCTTTGCCATACAGCGGCTGTGAGTGACTGGCCACTTTCCTTGCATGTACATACGTGTAATCCGGTTCTGGCATGCCTTGCCAGCCAGTATGCGGGCTGGAGTCTGTCACATGAAAAATTTCATGCCTTGGGATCAGGTCCGGGCCGTGCTATAGCGCGAAAAGAGTCCCTTTTTGAAGATTTGGGCTATGAGGATACTTGTGACAGCGCAACGTTTGTACTTGAGGTAGATCAGTTGCCACCTGTTGCACTGATTAACAGGATTGCTGAGACATGCAGATTGACTCCGGCTGCCCTGACCTTCATTCTGACTCCGACCCGTTCGATTGCAGGTAATGTCCAGGTAGTTTCCAGAGTGCTGGAAGTTGCCATGCACAAGGTTCATACACTAGGGTTTCCTCTGGATGATGTGCTGGACGGCTCTGCAAGTGCACCACTTTCTCCACCAGTACCCGATTTTGTGACAGCTATGGAGCGTACCAATACAGCAATCTTGTTTGCTGGACGAGTGCACCTGTTTGTCCAAGGGGACGATACACGTGCGGAAAAACTTGCACTGGATCTTCCATCAAGTTCATCGCCCGATTATGGCAAACCATTTGCTAGGATTCTCAAAGACTGTGGGTATGACTTTTTCAAAATTGATCCCATGCTGTTCAGTCCTGCCTGGGTTGCAGTCACTTCGGTTGATAGCGGTAGAACCTTCAGGGGTGGAAATCTGGCGCCTGACCTGCTTGCAAAATCCTTTTCCTAGTCATGTCTCGGCATATTGCGATTATCACTGATGATCCTGGCTGGCACGGAAAAGAACTGCACAAGGCTTTCTGCGCTAAGGGCCATCAATGTACAAATGTTTCATTGACGAACTGTCATTTTGAGACGGGGCTAGGTCCGGGGAGTCTGTTTATTCCCGGTTTTAGTGGGTGTTTGCCTGACGGAGTATTTGTGCGTGGGGTGCCGGGAGGATCTCTCGAAGAAGTCGTTTTTTATCTGGATATCCTGCATGCACTGCGTGAACTGAATGTATTTGTGTATAACGAAGTTCGTGCCATTGAACGCAGTGTTGACAAAGGCATGACCAGTTTTCTGCTTAGTCATGCAGGTCTTTTGACTCCTCCAACCTGGGTCGGGAACAATGTTCATGATGCATATTCCTTCATACGTCAGCAGTTGGAGCTAGGGTACAAGGTTGTAATGAAACCCCTGTTTGGCTCCCAGGGGAAAAACCTGCAGTTAATTACCAAACTTGGCGATATGACTGATTTTACAATATGTAACAGGATTTATTATTTGCAAAGATATATTGAGACGGGTTCAGAAGATGCTTATGACTGGAGACTATTCGTAATAGGAGACCAGGTTGTTGCAATGATGAAAAGGCAAGGTAGTGGCTGGATTACCAATGTGGCAACGGGAGGGAAGTGCTATCCAGCAGTGCTGGATGAAAAATTTACCGGGATTGCCAGAGAAGCTGTAAAAGCGGTTGATATGTATTACGGTGGCGTCGATGTCATGTGTGATCAGAATCAAAATTTGTGGGTTACTGAAGTGAATAGCATTCCTGCATGGCGGGGCCTGCAAAGTGTCAGCAAAATTATAGTCGCAGAGAAGCTGGTCGAGCATTTCCTGAGTAGTTTGCAGCAGTGTTCCGGTACTGTACGATCCAGAAAAATCCAAAATTGAGCGTTTCTGCGCTAGGCAAGAATCATGAGCCTGTTTCAGATTTTCTCTCTTTTACTGTGTACAGCAGTATGCGTAATCAGGGTTCATTGAGTCCAAAGCTGGCGGACCTGTACAGGCATGTATGCTGGGTTGATATGCATGCACTAAAGCCCGGGAATACGGGAATTCACTCAAGTGATCCTGTACCCAGTGTTGAAGATTTCCTGAGCAGTGCGCAGGTCAGTGCCGAATCTATGGCTGCCCCTGCCCTGACACTGGGAGAACGGGTTTTGCGGGCAGTCCAAGCTACACACCTGGCAGTAGGTACAAATACCAATCTTGGGATCATTCTGCTTGTCGCGCCTTTGATTCAAGCCTGCCTGAGGAGGGAAACAGGTTCCGATCTCGCAAAGTCGCTATGGGCAGTTCTGCGGCAATCCACAGTGCAGGATGCAAAAAAAGTATATCAGGCCATTCGTATGGCAGAACCAGGCGGGATGGGGCACAAGCAAAATCAAGATATATATGAAGAGCCTACGGTAACCCTATTAAATACAATGAAATATGCTTCCTCTTGGGACCGTATAGCTAACCAGTATTCAAATAATTACCACGATATTCTGTTTTTTGGGGCGCCCCATTTTGAAGCATTGATGGCACGTTGGAATGATGAGTGCTGGGCTGCAACTGGATTGTTCCTAGCCTTTCTATCAAGATTTCCGGATAGCCTGATCGAACGAAAATTCGGTGTATTAAAAGCTCGGGAAATTAGTGATATGATCACCCCACTTGAAAAGGAATTCTACCGTTCGGATTCGCCAATCAGGTATGAGGCACGATTACTGGAAATCGATGACCAACTCAGGCGTGATCGAATTAACCCGGGAACAACAGCGGACCTGACGGTAGCTAGTATCTTTGCAGTTGGGCTAGGAACACTGTGAAGTGTGGTACAATGCGCAGTTGCTAGCATAATCCATGAGGGTACGGGCGGACTGATGGTCTGCGGTTTATCGACAACAAAATGAAACAGGAGAATAATAATGGCATTGATTAACAAAGTAATGGTCGGAGAATCACTCGTTAATGATAATGATCCTTCCGGCACAATGGCAGAAATCGCGCATATCGATTTATTGATTGGCCCGCGTGGCTCTGCCGTTGAAACTGCTTTTTGTAATGGCTTGGTTAACAATAAGGACGGTTTTTCCACTTT
>JGIcombinedJ30088_10001680_pt1 | contig 22068 bp, 17 predicted proteins | sample PinacodermPK_FD_30088 | JGI IMG/M metagenome (IMG submission 30088)
TGTNGCCGTTGCGGGTTCGTGTAACGGGTCAGTGCCGCCTTCGGGTCCACCAACTCAACAACTACCGCACCCTCCTGTATCCCGGGAAAGCCAACTGGCGCTACTCGACACCCTCACTCCACCCTGAAACGCGAAGAGCCGGTTATCACCTCGTCGTCTACGATCTGGGAGGTACGTTCCGGTGGATACATCAACGTTTATCCCGATGGATGCATGCGTACCGGTAAGAAAAGCCGATTGACTTGGAGCGCGGCGGATAGCGCGAAGGCCGACGAGGACGAACGGAGGCGAAGCCGCTCCAAATAGCGAATGCCCCGACCACTTGGCGGGGCATTCGCAGAAACTTGAATTATGCGAGGTCTCAGCCATCGAGAGGGAATCTCGGTGGACACTCGGTTGCGCAGCGGAGACTTATGAGTCTCGCCTCGCGATAGTCAGGGCAACCGCTGGGTTCACCTCCACTCTCACATAACTGGCACCCAGAATGGAGCTACCGCTCTGAGCGCCCTCCTCGGCTTTGGCCTTGGATCACCCTCAAGAATAGCAGACGAGTGGTGGAATGCAACATGAATGTGGTGTGCGCAGCGGTGCCAGTCGCGAGCATTGGCCGACAAGCTGCGAGCACGGTGACGGGCGGCTTCCTGATCAATCGGGTCGCAACGGACCGCCCAGCGCCTCGGGCAGCGGCAGAGGTGTTGGCCATCTGCGAGTCGCCTGTGGCGTTTGCGAAGAGAACTCCTCGCGAGTTCGCTCGGGTCTGACTCACCCTGTGCCGCAGAGCCCGACTCACCCTGTGTCGCAGAGCCCGACTCTGCTCATCGTTACCTGCATCACTTGCTGCCGGACTCATGGACCGCCTTGATCCGGCAGTCGACACCCCCACCCTCGACCCGGTGTCGACCTCGGCCTGGGCCACCCAGCGGCGCAACGATTCCTCGCCATAGCCCAACTGCCGAGCCACCCGAACAACCGTGCCCGACGAGCTGCCCAGCTCCTCACGCAACGCGAACACCATCCGCACCGCATGCTTTTTCTGCTCATCAGAGCAGCGGCGAGACCTCGCCGCCACCCTCGTTCGTGTGTCCATAGATTCCATGCTCGCTCCATCCTTGGAGCCTGTGCAAAGCCCAGGGAGAATCAGTATGATTCTGTACGCGTGAATGGGATGGGGGAAAGGAAGTCATGAGAGTTTTCTCGGTTTTGTCGGTGTTGGCATCCGTGCTCGTCGGTATTGCGGCGACCTCGTCGGTGCAAGCGGCGCGGTCGGTGCCTGTCGAGTTGACATGGGAGTTCGAACTGCCAGGCTTGAATCTGAGTTCATCGCCGGTGATTGCCGACATCGACTCCGACGGGCGCAACGAAATCGTCTTTGGTCATCGCGACGGGAAACTTCGAGCGTACGAGGCTGACGGAAGCTTGAAGTGGGAGGCCCCCGCTGTGCCCGGTCCCAGTCAAGAGTCGTGCCAGCCTCAATCGCGGCCGTCTGCGATCGACTCGAGTCCTGCTGTGGCAGATATCGACGGTGACGGGGTTTTCGAGGTGGTGGTCGGTGTCGGTTCTGCGTCTCCGACGGCGCGAGATCAGAACGGCAGCGTGATTGCCTTCGATGGCCGGACCGGAGCCATTGAGTGGTCTTTCAGTCAGAGCCGCGACATTGGCAGTATCTGGGATGGCGGAACTGCGGTACTGGATGGCTGGTGCGAGGCCACCTACGCGACGCCTGCTATCGGCGACGTCGACGGCGATGGGGCCGTCGACATCGTCTTTGCAAGCTATGACTTCTACATTTGGGCGATCGATGGGCACGGATCGCCGCTAGCAGGTTTCCCCATCAACAGCGATGACACCATCTGGTCCTCGGCTGCGCTGTTCGATCTTGACGACGACGGGGATGTGGAGATATTCATCGGAGGGGATTCGACTCCCCTCGGATACGTCGATCATCTAGGCGGCATATTCCGAGCTATCGACTATCAGGATGGAAGGCCAGTCATACTTTGGTCTAGAAAGGCCAACGAGGTGTTTCAATCGTCGCCTGCCATCGGTGACATCAACGGCGACGGCCGGTTCGAAGCGGTTACCGGGACAGGCGACAAATGGCATATCGAATGCACCCAACGAGGAAATCAGTTGTGTGGACCAAATGACGGCAGCGACCACTCCAAGGTCTGGGCATTCCATCTTGACGACGGAACAGATGTCTCCGGATGGCCGTTCCGCGCTGCCGACACGGTCTGGTCCTCGCCTTCGCTCGGTGATTTGGACGGCGACGGTCTGCCCGAGGTTGTGGTCGGCTCTGACGACACGAGAGTCTATGCCTTGAAAGGTGACGGAAGATTGCTCTGGGCAGCGACGCCAGAGTTCGCCCACCTCACCCCTGGCATTGTCAGGGGCTCGGCGGTGATAGCCGACCTCGACGGCGACGAAGACCAGGATGTGGCAATCGGAACGGCGCGAGGCCTTGCGCTCCTCGACGGTCCCACCGGTGCCGAGCTTGAGGCGGGAGTTTTTTGGCGGGGCCGCATCAGTTTCGCGTTCTCTCACCAGAGCGCGCCCGCGGTGGGAGAACTCGAAGGTGGGCGCCATCTTGTCTTTGTCGCAAACTTCGGAAACTTGACGCGTACCCGCGTAGCCGCATACCCGCTCCCTCCGACGGGCTCAAGTGACGCTTGGCCGATGTTTCGCCACTCTCCGACCCGTGTCGGCACAGCGTCGGTCTCGCGGTCTGGGCACTCGGATGCAGCCGCTACTGGGTCTGCTCCGTTTTTTGCCAGACCGCTCCAGTGGATGGTGGGGGACAACATCGTTGATGCCGGTTCGGGAGCGTGCAATGCGCCGAACTCCCCGGCGACCCGCGGAGAGACGGCCCTGTACCTTTGGCGCCTGGAGGGTCGACCAGATGCACCTTCTCACCCGTTCACCGACGTGTTGGACGGCGAATTGAGCCGGGCTGTCGCATGGATGCGTGAAGGAGGGATCACCACCGGCAAGTCGGCAACCAGCTTCGCCCCGGGCGACCGACTCACTCGTGCCGAGGTGGCGGCTTTCTTGCATCGCCTCGAAAACGAACCCGAAGCCTCAGACCATCCCTTTGTCGACTTGACTTCAACATGGCAACAAGAACCTGTTGCTTGGCTGTCTGAGTCCGGTATCACCACCGGCACGTCAAGGACTACCTTCGCGCCCAACTCACCTGTCACGCGCGGCCAGTTGGCGACGTTCTTGTTCCGTTACAAAGGAAGTCCACGAGTTGAGTTCGACCGCACCAGCAACGACTGTTCTCCAGCACCTAGGTCCGACTCGCTCGATTCAGCGAAGTGGACAGCGGTCGCAGTGGGGAGAAAACACACATGCGGTTTGCAGGTTGGGGGCGCGATCCAGTGTTGGGGCGACAATAGCTTGGGGCAGATCGACGCCCCCGAGGGACATTACGAAGCGATCAGCGCCGGTCAGGACTATACGTGCGGTTTGCAGGTTGGGGGCACGATCCAGTGTTGGGGCGACAATAGCTTGGGGCAGATCGGCGCCCCTGAGAGTAGATTCAGAGCGATCTCAGCAGGACATGACAGCGCCTGCGGGCTGCGCCTCGACAGTTCCATCAAGTGTTGGGGCTCCAATGTCGGCAAGAAGTCGACCGTTCCCCCCGGGGAGTCCAAGTTCATGGCCGTCAGTGTGGGTGAATTGAATACATGCGGCCTGCGCCTTGACAGTACGGTGCGGTGTTGGGGATCCTCGGACTTGTCAGAAAAAACCGGTCCATTCGAGGCGGTCAGCGTCGGCTGGCAGCGAGCGTGCGGGCTGCGTCTTGACCGTACTGTCGAGTGTTGGGGTCCAGTCAATAATATGGACCAACTCAACATCCCGCAAGGCGAATTCGTGGGAGTCTCGTCGGGGAGATCGTATTCGTGTGCGGTCCGTGTAGACGGTGCCGTCGTATGTTGGGGAAAGAACAGTCACGGGCAACTCGACGCTCCATCGGGACAATTCGAATCGGTCACTACGAGCTACTTTCAGACCTGCGCAGTCTCCTCCACGATTTCATGCTGGGGTGACACCAGTTACTGATCACCCGCTCATCTACCGTTACCAAGCCGTCCGGGTGTAGCGGGTGACCGCGGCGATTTCGTCGGGGGTCAGGACCTTCGCGAAGGCGGGCATCGTGTTGCGACCCTCGGCGACCACGGCCGATTGGTCCGCCGGATCCGGATAACGGGGGACCACCACCCCGGCGAGGCGCGATCCGACCCCGCCGCTTCCATCTTTGCCGTGGCAGTCGGCGCAGTGCTCGGCGTAGAGTTGCTGCGCGTCGCTCGGTGTCGCGGGAAGGGTTTCGCCAGCTTCGGCGAGTGGTGCGGCCCCTTGAAGCGTGAACAACATTACCGCCGCCGTCGCCGCGGCCACTCCGACGACGTACTGGACCGCAGAGACCGCGCCTGCCCAGTTGCGGTCCGCAGTGTCGAGCGGTGCTGGCTTGCGGTCGTTCGGCCACAGGGCTGCGACGACACACCCGTAGGCAATGCAGCCGAGGATCGAGTGCAGCGCACCCACGGGGCTGTCGCTGCCGAATCCCAGCGCCCAGACACAGTGGAAGGCGACCGGGAGCGAGAGGCCGACGGCGGCCGTGGCGATCAGGCGTCGCAACTCCGGCAGCCACGGTCTGCCGGGGGGTCGAAGGCCGAACAGTCCAGCCAGTTTGAAGCCGATCGCGGCCTGAGCGACCAACAGCACTGCGACGGCGAGCGTGAGCGCGTGCTTCCACCCAGCCGAAGAATCAAAGCCGTAGAGCACGAAGTCCCGGCCGCTGGGTTCGTGCACCACGCTGTAAGCCCCGAGCGCCACCGACGCCGCGGCGCCAGCAGCGAGCCCCCGAACCGGCACTCGTCTCAGCAAATGCCTGGGGTGTACCCCCGGCGGGCGTCGCATGCGTGCCGCGAGCCCCCGAACCGGCACTCGTCTCAGAAGCTGTCTGTGGCCGCTCACGTGTCGCTTGCGGCGGCCGGAAGCGACTCGAGCACCTCGCTGGCGTCGATGTCACGGTCGTCGAGTCCGAGCCGGTCCTCGGCGAGTCCGAGAGTGACCGTGGCGGCAGCGTCGATGGCCCGGAGCAGTCGGCGAAGGCTGCGCGGCGGCGGGAAGTACTCGTCTTCGTCGGTCACCCGCACCTCCTCGACCCCGTCGGTCGGGGCGAGCCGGTCGATCACCGACAACACCAGGTCCTCGGGTGCCGAGGCACCCGCGGTGACCCCGACCGTGCCGGTCAGGTCGTCGGGCAGTTCGCCCGCGGAGTTGATGCGGTACACATGCTCGCAACCTGCTTCTCGGGCCAACGCGGCGAGCGCCTTGGTGTTTGAGGAGTTGGACGAGCCGATCACGATCATGGCATCGACTCGGCCGGCGATCTTCATCAATGCTGACTGCCGGTTGGTGGTGGCGAAGCAGAGATCGGAGCGTTCGGGCTGCCAGAGCTGCGGGAAGCGCTCCCGCGCCGCTTCGAGCACCCCGCCCCATTCGCGGTGCGACAGTGTGGTCTGGGCCAGAACGGCGATGGGGGAGTCGAACTCGGGCAGGTCCGCCACGTCTTTGGCGGTCTCGACGCGGTGGATCGCCTCGGGCGCGACAGCCATCGTCCCGACTGCCTCCTCGTGTCCCTCGTGACCGACATAGACGATCTGGTAGCCCTTGTGAGCACGAGTCTTGACCTCATGGTGGACCTTGGTGACCAGCGGGCATACCGCGTCGACCACGTAACCGCCCCTGTCGATGGCCGCGGTCACCACTTCGGGGGCCGAGCCGTGCGCTGAGAGCATGATCGGGCGACCTTCGGGCACTTCGCTGATGTCATCGACGAACACCACGCCCGAAGCCTCGAAACGCTGGACCACGAGCTGGTTGTGGACGATCTCGTGGTAGCAGTAGACGGGAGGCTCGAAGGCTCTGACCATCCATGCGAGCGCCTTGATGGCCATCTCCACCCCGGCACAGAAACCCCGTGGAGCTGCCAGCAGGACCTTCTCGACGTGATCGGTCGCGACGTGATCGGTCGCGACGTGATCGGTCGCGACGTGATCGTTCTTGGCTTGATCGGTCGCGGCTTGATCGGTCGCGGCTTGATCGGTCGTGGCATGATCGGTCGGCACAGCGCCGAGACTAGCGTCGCGGGTATCCCACGGCATCCTCGATACAGGGCGAACACAGGGCGAATGCGGGGTGGAACCGATACCGTTCGCGGGTACAGTTTCGTGTCCAGTTTCGCTCAGGAGTCAGCCACGATGTCCAAGATCTGCCAGGTCACGGGTCGCAAGCCCCGCTTCGGCAAGCAACTCTCGCACTCGCACCGCCGGTCCAGCCGTCGTTGGGACCCCAACGTCCAGACCAAGCGCTACTACCTCGCGAGCGAACGGCGTTGGATCAAGCTCGAAGTCAGCGCCAAGGGCATAAAGACGATCGACAAGCGCGGCATCGAGAGCGTTGTGGCCTCGATGCGCCGTGAAGGCAGGAAGGTCTGACGCAGATGGCCAGCGACAAGCGTCCCATCATCAAGCTCCGCTCCACCGCGGGCACCGGTTACACCTACGTGACCACCAAGAACAAGACCAACACGCGCGAGCGCATCGAGATCAAGAAGTACGATCCGGTCATCCGCAAGCACGTGGTCTTCAAAGAAGAACGCTGACCACCGACACCGGGCGGCCGCGGTCCTGTCACGCGCGACGGCCACGAGCGACGGCCCGGTGCCCTGTCGCGGCAGGGTGATCACTGGCGCGACGGCGGTGTGCTCCATCCCGACAGACTGAGGCTCTGTCGCGACTTTCGACGTTGTACGGCGCGTCTTCGTAGGCCAACGAGTGCTCCATCCCGACGGCCTGAGGCTCTGTCGCGACGGCAGCGCGCCAGGGGCCTTAGACTCGCCGAATGACCCAGGACCGGTGTGACCGCCCGATCGCCATGTTCGACTCGGGGTTCGGCGGGTTGACGGTGACTAGGGCGGTCATCGACCTCCTGCCAGAGGAGAACATCGTCTACTTCGGTGACACGGCGCGTTATCCCTACGGGTCGAAGGGCCACGACGAGGTGGCGACGTTCGCGGCCCAGATCACCGACCTGCTGATCGAGAAGTACGATCCGAAGATGATCGTCGTTGCCTGTAACACGGCAGCCGCGGTTGCGCTCGACGATCTCGAGGCCCGCGTCGACATCCCGGTGATCGGAGTGCTCAGACCGGGGTTGGAGTCACTACTGAAGGTGACGGTCAACTCGAGGGTCGGCATGATCGGCACGGTGGGGACGGTGGCGAGCGGCGCCTACCAGCGGCTGGCTTCCCAGGCGGCTCCCGCAGTCGACTTCCGCTGCGCCGCCTGCCCGGGCTTCGTCGAGTTCGTCGAGCGTGGCGAGACCGGCTCAGACCAGGTCCGGGTTCTGGCACAGCGCCTTCTGGCGCCGCTGGTCGAAGCCAAGATCGACGGCCTGCTGCTCGGTTGCACCCACTACCCGTTCCTGGCCCGCACGATCGCCGAGGTGATGGGACGCGATGTGGTCCTGGTGTCGTCTGCTGACGAGACCGCGTTCGAAGTGTGGCGTGCCCTCGAAGCCTCCGACGATCGCCGCGTGGGAGCGACGCGGGGCGTGCACCGCTTCGTGTCAAGCGGTGATGTGTTGGAGTTCGCCCGCCTCGGGAGAGACCTCCTCGGTCCCGAGCTCAACGACGTCGAATGTCACACCTGGTGACGAACATGGCGGAAGGCAAGGCGGTACGCGAGGCGACAGGCAATGTGGCAGACTCTCCGAGCCTCTCGGTGAACCGTCGCTGAACCTTCGCTGCAACCTACAGACTTCCGCAACCCCAATGGAGCATCCATGACCATCTCCCGCCACGACGGCCGTGCCCTCGATGAGCTGCGTCCGCTGGCTTTTCTGCGCGACTACACGAAAATGTCGATGGGCTCGGTGCTCGTCTCGTTCGGTGAGACCAGAGTGCTCTGCACGGCGTCGGTCGCACCCGACACGCCCCGCTGGGTCCGCAACAGCGGAAAGGGCTGGGTGACCGCGGAGTATTCGATGCTCCCAGGATCCTCACCGGAGCGGATCCGGCGTCGCAGTTCGGGCCGTGACCAGGAGATCCAGCGGCTCATCGGGCGTTCGCTGCGCTGCGTGACCGACATGGCCGCGCTCGGTGAGCGTTCCATAACCGTGGACTGCGATGTGCTCTCGGCCGACGGCGGCACGCGCACGGCCTCGATCTGCGGTGGATATGTGGCGCTGCACGATGCCTGCGCGCGGCTCGTGGCGGCGGGCGAGATTGCGGCCAACCCTCTGATCACTGAGTGCGCGGCGATATCGGTGGGGATCGTCAACGGGGAGGTCATGCTTGACCTGCCCTATCGGGAAGACTCGACAGCGGACGTCGATTGCAACGTCGTGATGACCGGGGAGGGGGATCTCGTCGAGGTTCAGGGCACCGCTGAGGGCACGGCGTTCAACCGCGGCGAACTGTCGCGGATGCTTGATCTGGCCGCCAAGGGGATCGCTGAGATACGAGAGGCTCAACGAGCGGTGCTGGGCACACCGCCCGAGCCGCGCACCGCAAGCTGAGCCGATGCCGGAACTGCCTCGGTTGGTGTGCGCCAGTGCCAACCCCGACAAGGTCGCGGAGATGGCCCTGGTGCTCGAGGGGATCGTCGAGCTGCTGCCCCGTCCGCAGGGGCTCGCAGACGTCGTCGAGGACGCCGACGACCTTGAGGGTAACGCACGGCTCAAGGCCGCCGCGGTGTGTGCCGCCGCTGGCGCGCCGGCAGTCAGCGACGACACCGGTCTAGAGGTGGATGCGCTCGGCGGCGCCCCGGGAGTCCATTCGGCCCGTTACGCAGGCGCGCGCCCGAGCTACGCCGACAACGTTGAGAAGCTGCTCTTTGAACTCCAACGGGTCGGAGCAACCAGCGCCGAGGATCGCACCGCACGGTTCCGCACTGTGGTGATGGCAGTGTGGCCCGACGGCACCGAACTGTCGGCGCAGGGCATTGTCGAAGGTGCGATCGCCGAGGGCCCCAGGGGATCCGGCGGGTTCGGTTACGACTCGATCTTCGTGCCCAGCGAAGGCGACGGCCGCACCTTCGGCGAGATGGGCGACGACAAGCACGCCATCAGCCATCGCGGGCGCGCCCTGCGTGCGCTGGCCGAAGCACTCGGTGTTGTCGCCGCGGAACTGCGAAGGGCCTGATGGTGGCCGAGGCATTCGGTGTTGCTGCCACGGAACTGCGAAGGGCCTGATGGTGGTCGAGGCATTCGGTGTTGCTGCCACGGAACTGCGAAGGGCCTGATGGTGGTCGAGGCATTCGGTGTTGCTGCCACGGAACTGCGAAGGGCCTGATGGTGGCCGAGGCATTCGGTGTTGCTGCCACGGAACTGCGAAGGGCCTGATGGTGGTCGAGGGGCTGCGGTTGCACGGCCGGAGCCGTGGATGGCTCTACGCGGCGGGTGGCATGCTGGTGGTCTCGACGGACTCGTTGTTCGTGCGCTGGTCAGGCGCCGAGGTCTGGGATCTGGTGTTCTGGGTTTCATTGATGTCGCTTGTGACCTATTTCGTGACCGGTGCCCGGAGCGAGACGATGAACCCGATCCGGTCGTGGCGCCGCTTTCCGATTCCGTTGACCGCTATCGCCGTTCTCGCAACGGTGAGCCAGGTCTCCTACATCACCGCGGTGACCCGCACCACGGTCTCCAACGTGGTCGTCATCGTCGGCGCCTCGCCGGTGACGGTTGCCCTGGTCGGCCGCATCTTCTTCAGCGAGAGGACTTCGCGGCGAGTCTGGACAGCCATCTTTCTGACCTTCACGGGTATGACCGTGATCGTGGCTGGCTCGGTCGGGGAGCCCAATCTCGACGGTGACCTGTTGGCGGTGGCCGCGGTCCTGGCGTTCTCGGTGGGTGTCAACATCTGGCGGCGCTGGCCTGAGATGAGCAGGATCGTCGGACTGTCGATGTCGGCGGTCCTGTCGGTCGCGGCAGCGTCGGCCTTCGCGGCGCCCCTGTCTGTGGACGGACGTGCCTTCTTGGCGTGTCTTGGGATGGGTGTGCTGAATCCGCTGGGAAGGCTGCTGCACACGAACGCGCCCCGTTATGCGCCTGCGGCTGAAGTGGCGCTGTTCACGCCGGTGGAGACGGTCGCCGCGTCATTGTGGGCTTGGTTGGCATTCTCTGAGGTGCCCAAAATCGGTACCGTCGTCGGCGCGGCGATCATCATCGCGGGCGTTCTCTACGGCACTGTCACCACCCGCGAACGGCGTTCTAGAAGCACGCGCAATTAGGTGCAGGGCCTCGCGGCGCAACTGTTGTGTCTTCCGCTCTTGTTCGCTGCGCTCACGGGCCGCTCGGGCCCCGGCCTCGCGCCGCATGGACCGTGTCGTCGCGCCTATTCGCTCGGCCTCTGGGGCGCATCCATAGAAAATGCAGCATCGGAGCCGCAGAAAACATGGTATTCGAGCAACAGAATCTATGGCAATAGAACCTCCGAAAATGGTGCATTCCGGGCCCGGTCGCAACAGGCGCCCGAAACGGCACTTCGTGGATCCACCGCTCGCCGCGGCCGCGCAGCGGGCTGGACCAGACCGTCTCCTCGCAGAGGCCTCGTGCGTGGTGCGGCGCTCTTTGGTGGTCGGGTACGGTTGGACGGTGCGGCAGCTCATCAGCGATGCTCTCATCGTCAACGGCGACGGGGTGACTGAGCCCTGGCGCGGTGACGTGCTGCTGGCGGACGACCGGATCGTGCATCTCGGACGTGTGCCGCCGAGCGATGCGCGCGACGCCGACCGCACCATCGATGCTGCCGGACGGGTGCTCGCCCCTGGATTCGTCGACACCCACAACCACGGTGCCCTCGGCGGCACTCGAATCGGCGCGCACGGCATCCCGTTGAGCTGCGAGATGGCGCTTCGGGGAGGCGTCACCAAACGCATCTGCGGGGTGGACGGACTGTCGCCCGCCCCGGTGGCGGCTGACCAACGCGCCGAGTACGCCATGCAGCTTGCTCCTCTCGACGGGACCATCGGCCCTCCCCATGGAGACGACCGCACGCCCGACGGCGACCCGGCAAAAGGCGCGCTGTGGCCGTGGTCGACGACCAGGGAGTTCCTAGGCTGGCACAGGGGCCGCACGGTCACCGACATGGGCCTGCATCTGGGGCACAGCGCGGTGCGGCGGGTGGTGATGGGCAACCTCGACCGTGTCGCTGACGACGCGCAGATTAGGGAGATGGCAGAGGTTGTGCGTCGTGAGGCACCCTGGTGCCTCGGGCTTTCCACGGGCCTCGTCTACAACCCGGCGGTGTACTGCGACGAGCGTGAGATCACCGCGCTGGTCCGGGCCTTCAACGAAGTCAAGGCTGGCGCGCTGTACCCGCATCTTCGTTCGGAGAGCGACGACATCGTGGCTGCATTCACCGAGGTGATCACCGCGGCGGTCGATGGCGGCGGCGGCTATTGCAGTGAGCACACCAAGATCGCCGGGCGCCGCAACTGGGACCGCTACGAGCAGGTGGCCGACCGCCTCGACGACGCCGCGGGTTCCGTGCCGACGATCGCCAACATGTATCCCTACACCGCGGGCAGCACCACCGCCGACGCCTTGTTCCCGCCTGAGGTGCGGTCGGGCACCCGGGCCGAGTTCATGGCCCGGTTGAGCGATTCCGATGTGCGCCGGTTCGCCTTCGAGAAGATCCACGGTGACGGCACCGGCTGGGACAATTTCGTGGCCTTCTGCGGTGGATTGGAGGGCATCCAGATAGCCGGTGTGCTCGAGGGGGTGGGCGACGAGTTCTTGGGGAAGCGCTTCTCGGATGTGGTGCTCGCCGCTGGCGTTGCCGACATGAGTTCAGTGGAGGCTCACGACGCGGTCTGCGACTTCTTCTTGGACAACCGCGGTGAGGTGTCGATCATCAGCCATTACGGCAATGAGGCCACCGTGGAGCGGTTCTTCCGTCGCCCGAACATGGCGGTCTGCACCGACGGCCTGATGCCCGGGCCAGCCCAGATGCCTCATCCCCGCCTGCTCGGGGCCTTCCCCAAGGCGCTGCGCATGGCTCGGGAGATGAGCGTGCCGCTCGTTGAGATCGTCCACCGGATGTCGGTGCTGCCCTGTGAGTTCATGGGCCTGCGGAGCCCGGTCCTGCGGCCCGGCGCCGACGCGTCGGCAGTGTTGTTCGATTGGGACCGGGTGACCGAACGCAACAGTTACACCGAGCCGCTGGTTCATCCCGAGGGAATCGACGCTGTCTGGGTACACGGCGAGCTGCTGCACTCCGAGGGCCGAATCCACGCCCCGAAGGACTTCGCCGGCCGCCACCTGCTCACACCCCCGAGGACAACCTGACCCGTTTCGGGTTCTGCTGCTGATGTGAGCGGAGGAACCGGGGTGCGGACGGGGGGAGTCGAACCCCCACACCCTTTCGGGTACCAGGACCTAAACCTGGCGCGTATACCAATTCCGCCACGTCCGCGTGGGCGCTCCAGCCTAGCTGCGATGATTGAGCGCAGCTTTGCTGATTGAGCGGGGACGGGCGGCGGTAGCCTGTGCGCGATGACCCAGCTCCCGAACCTGGCCACCACCAGTCTCGTCAACCCGCAGGCCGACATCTTCCATCGGCTGCTCCAGGACCGCATCGTCGTGCTCGGCACCGACGTCAACGACGAGATCGCCAACTACATCACCGCCCAACTGCTCTACCTAGAGGGCCAGGACAAGGAGAAGCCGATCTGGCTCTACATCAACTCTCCGGGCGGGTCGGTGACCGCCGGGATGGCCATCTACGACACCATGCAGTTCGTCGAGCCCGAGGTCGGCACCATCTGCATGGGTCTGGGGGCCTCCATGGGCCAGTTCCTGCTCTGCGCCGGTGCGCCGGGCAAGCGGTATGCGCTGCCGCATGCGCGGATCATGATGCACCAGCCGCTCGGCGGGGTGGAGGGCCAGGCGACTGACATCGCGATCCAGGCCGAGCAGATGGCCTACACCAAGCGCCTGCTGCAGGAACGGATCGCCCAACACACGGGCCGCACCTACGAGGAGATCGAGGCCGACTCCGACCGCGACCGTTGGTTCACCGCGGAGCAGGCCAAGGAGTACGGCATCATCGACCAGGTGATCGTCAAGCGCGGAGAGATGCTCTGAGCCGAGCGCACAATCGGGCTCAGCGCACGATACGGGTTCAGCGCACGATACGGGTTCAGCGCACGATACGGGTTCAGCGCACGATACGGGTTCAGAACACAAGGCGGGCTCAGCGCACGATACGGGTTCAGAACACAAGGCGGGCTCAGCGCACAAGACGGGTTCAGCGCACGATACGGGTTCAGAACACCATGGGGCTCGGCTCGCAGCTCATCGAGGCGTCCGACCCTGGTTGCGGGCGGCTTCGGCGCGGGAGCGCAGTTCGCTGACGCCGGCGGCGCGGTCGTCGTATCTGAACAGGGCCGACCCGCTCACGAATACGTTGGCGCCCGCGGCGGCGCATTCACCGATGTTGTCGGCATTGATCCCGCCGTCGACTTCAATGTCGATCTCGTGTCCGCCGCCGTCAACCATCGCCTTGGTCTCGGAGATCTTGTCGAGCAGCCGAATGTAGGTCTGGCCACCGAAACCGGGGTTCACGGTCATAATCAGGATGTGGTCGGTCTGCTCGAGCACGTGGGCGATCGTGTTCGCCGGTGTGTGGGGGTTGAGGACCACCCCGGCTCGGGCGCCGAGGCTCCGGATGTTGTTCAGCGAGCGGTGCAGGTGTGGGCATGCCTCGGCATGGACCATCACCGTGGAGCAGCCGGCCTCGACGAACCGCGGCACCAACTCGTCGGCATTGACGACCATCAGGTGGGCCTCGAAGGGAATCGTGAGATGGCGGCGCAGGCTCTTCACGACATCGGGGCCCATGGTGATGTTGGGGACGAACACTCCGTCCATCACGTCCCAGTGGATGCGGTCGACGCCGGCGTTCTCGAGATCGGTGCATTCCTGGCCCAGCCTCGCGAAGTCGGCGGGAAGGATGGACGGAGCAATTTCAATCGGACGACGCACATCCGCGACACTAATCGCGACGGCGCCGATACCGTCCCATTATGAGATTGCGCGTGACCGCCACGGCGCGGGACGGTGCCGGGGTGGCCCGGGCCACCGACGGCAGGATCGTCTTCGTCGAAGGCGCGCTTGCTGGCGAAACGGTCACCGCTGAGGTCTTGCGGGTCGACCGGCGTTGGTCTCGAGCACGGATAATCTCGGTGATCGAGACCTCGCAGGATCGGGTGCCAGTGCGCTGTTCGCACCAACTGGAGGGTTGCGGCGGTTGTGACCTGCTGCATGTGGCACCCGGCGCGCAACTGCGGATGAAGCAGTCGATGGTTGTCGATCAACTGGTGCGCGCGGGGGTGTCCGCCCCGGATCCGTCGCTGCGTTCGCTCGACAACGACGAGGGGCGCACGACTGTCAAGGCGGCGGTGGTCAGGGGTCGAGCCGGTTATCGGGTCCGATCCTCCCATGACGTGATCGTGCCAGACGTGTGTGGTGCGGTTGATCCCGCTGCCGAACAGCTGCTCGTCGATGGACGCTTCGGGGAGGCCAGCGAGGTCACGATCAGGATCGGCAACCGCACAGGCGAACGCATGGTTGTCGTCAAGGGCAGCGATTTCGGGGTTTCGGTTCCAGACGACGTCGGTGTAGTGACGATTGCTGAACTCCGCAGCGGCAGACGCGCCTGGATACACGAGGAGGCCGGTGGTCGTCGCTGGCGCGTCTCGGCCCGGTCGTTCTTCCAGAACCGGCCGGCCGGAGTAGACGCCCTGGTCGACGAGGTGACCATGATGGTGGACGACCTGGCCGACGACGGGGTCATGGTCGACGCCTATGCGGGCATCGGGATCTTCGCGGGTACTGTTGGAACGGGCCGCAGGGTGCATGTGATCGAGCGGACGAAGGACTGCACTGCCGATGCCCGGGTGAACCTCAATGGCAGTGATGCGCTGGTCATTACCGCCCCGGTCGAGAACTGGCGTCCGTCGCCCGCCGCGGTGGTGGTCGCCGACCCGGCTCGGGAGGGCCTCGGTGCGCGCGGCGTGCAGTCGCTGCTTCGGTCTGAGCCCGACCTCTTCGTGTTGGTCAGCTGCGATCCGAGTTCCTTCGCCCGTGACGCGAAACTGCTGGAGGACGCAGGCATGAGCCTCGACCGCTACACCGTGCTCGACATGTTCCCGGGGACCTCCCATGTGGAGACAGTCGCCGCTTTCGTCGCCTAGAGTCCGCGCGTGAGCGACGGTTTGGGCGCGCCCGAGAGTCCGATCCGCGACGCGCTGGTGGTTGCTGCGCTGCTGGTATGCACCAACGGCCCGGTGATGTATCTGGCTTGGCATGTGCTTCATGGTGCTCCGCAGTGGGAGGACCCGGCGGTGCGGGCGGTGTTCGCGGCGACCGCCGGCGCCTGTGCACTGGCGGTGGTGCTCGACTCTCAACGGGTGTCTGGTCGTCGCCTCCGCAGGCCGTCACGCCTCGGCGGCGCCTCGGTGGTCGCGTTCACCGCGGCGATTGTCGCTTCAAGCTTGTGGAGCTTGGACCCCTCGGTGACCCGGGCAAGGTCGGTCATCTATGTGGGTTTGGCCGCTCTGGCTTGGATCGTCGCCGATCTGGAGTTCGCCCGGTTCCGCAGGGCGGTCACGTTGATGCTAGCTGTGGTGCTGGCCGGGAGCCTGCTGGCGGTGGTGCTGTCGGACTCGATCGGTCGTGACCCCGACGGCAACTGGCGAGGTCTGTTCCTTCACGCCAACGAAGCCGCCCCTTTCGCCGCCCTGGCCGTGCTGTTGGCGCTTCCGAGACTCCTTGGACTCGGCGGCTTCGGTGCTGGCGGCGGACGCATCGGGGTCGCTGGAGTCGGCCTCGACGCCGGCGGCGGCCACGGACGCTTCGGGGTCGCTGCGGTCCGCGGACTCGTCGGCGGCCGGATACTGCCCGCATCGCTGGTTGTGATGGGGTTGCTTCTGTTGGAGCGCAGCGGGAGCCGCACCGCCTCGCTGGCCCTGCTGAGCGCGGTCGTCTGTGCCTCGGCGCTGGGGCTGGCCTCGGTCGGCTGCTCCCGGTTCGGCCTGCGGGCCGTGCGCATCGTGTTGCCCGGAGCGGTCCTGGCCGCGGTTGCCGCAACCGCCGCGGTCATCGAGTTGTGGGGCAGTTCTATGCTGGCTTCGCGGCGCGCCGTGTGGGATTTCGCCTGGGGCAGGATCGGCGAACGTCCGATCCTCGGTCACGGCTGGTTCACCGCCTGGGAGGTGGACGGTTTCGTCGGCGCCGAAGACCTGCTCAACCCCGGCAGCGCCCAAAACAGCTTCCTGGAGGTGTGGCTGGGTGCGGGTCTGCTTGCGCTGGCGCCCTTCGCGGTGATCATCGCAACAGCGCTCTACCGTTCCGGTCGGTCCCTGTGGCGTGAACCGACCCCCGAGACATGGACCTGGTTCGCGCTGGTCGTGTTCTTGGTGGCGGTGAACCTGACACTGAGCTTCGTGCTGTGGTTCTCCTACAGTTGGGTGCTGCTCATGAGCGCCGCCCTTCGCCCGACCGGCACCAGTCAGCAGGGGTCGGGTTCTGCGAGCAGGCGCGTCGGCGAACAGGCGGGTGGGCGCCGCATGGTCCCGTCTATCCCGATGTCGCCGCAGGGGGCGTCGGCGTCGCGACGTTGCGCTGAAGCACTGAGTGCTGCGCGTTCGGCTGTTTCGCTGAACTCCCTCGCGCCCTCGAGAGGAATGGCCGTACCGTTGCGATCGTGGCCGCATGGCGACCCGTCAGCGGACGAGGAGGCGATGTGAAGCGAGCTCATGGGGTTGCGGCGACGATAGCGCGCGCGGTAATGGTCAAGTTCTTCGCGGCTTCACGACTGCCGGGCTTAGTTGCCGTAGGTGTGGTTCTGTTTGCGTTCTGGCCGGTGCTTCTCGGTGGTGGGAGTTTTGTGGCTGCCGACATTGTCCAAAGTCACGCGGCGCCTTTCGATGCCTATCTGCCGGAGGATTTCACCCTTGAGACGGACTCTACGGATCCGATCAATATTCACTCCCACTGGGCGCCTTTGGTTGCGGATTTACGGTCGGGAGACGTTGGCTGGTGGACGTCTGATCTCGCGGGTGGTCAGCCGACTATGAAGGGTGGTCTGCCGGTGTTCAACATCGGCTATCTGGTGGTGCCTGACTGGTTCGCGCCCGGTCTGGTTGCTGCGCTCCGTTCCCTTGTCGCCATCGGGTTGACGTATGGATTTGTGAGGTCTCTGGGGTTGATGCGCGTGTCGGCGCTGGCAGGCGGAGTGGCCTTCGCGTTCTCTGGTTTCATGGTCAGTTGGATGAACTGGCCGCAGAGTTCGGTAGCGGCTTTGGCGCCTGGATTGCTTTGGGCTTTGGAGCGCCTGCTGCGTGACCCGAAGTTGTGGCGGTCGGTTCCGCTGGGTCTTGTGGTGGCAGCGATGGCATGGTCGAATTTTCCGCAGGTGACGGTGTTGGTGCTGGGTGGGGCCTTCGTCTACGGAGCGATTCGGTTGACGTCTGAATTGAGGAGCGGTGCTGCTGCTCAGCGTGTTGCGCTCAGCAGCGTTGTGGTGCCGGTCTTGTTGGCTGCGGTCCTTGCAGCCTTGTTGGCGGCGCCGCACCTTATCGGTTTCGCCGAGTACCTTGATTGGGGCGACACGAGCTATCGGAATTGGGATGCCGCCGACTCGTCGGCTGATTTCAAGTACCTGCTGACCGCGGTGGCGCCGGCAGTCTGGGGCCACGGGTCGTTCGGGCCTCTGTGGTTCGGTGACGCAGGATGGAACGAACCCCACGCATATGTCGGAGCGTCTGTGGCGCTGCTCGCGCTGTTGGGATTCGTGAGTGGTGTGAGCCACCCGGATCGACGCTGCCGATCAGTGGTTGTGGCGCTCGCTTCGGTTGCTGGTCTCGGCGTGCTGATCGGTTTCGTCGGCGGACCGGTCAGCGTGCCGCTGCGTGAACTGGCAGGCAGTCTTTTCGGGGCGTTGGCCCGGGCGAAAGTCTTGTGGAACCTCGGCGTCGCACTGGTTGCAGCTTTCGGTGTGGAGCGGTTGGCCGGGCGCGACCGGTCAGGTTCATCTCGGTCTTTGGGGCGCAGCGTGGTCGTGGCGTCGGCTCTCGGGTTGGTGCTGGTCGTCGCTTTCGTGCCGTTCGGCGCAGACTGGTTCGACGAAGCCACTAGCCGGGGTGTGTTGCGCGAGGTGCTGGCCGTGTCGCTCGTGCCGGCCATGGCGGCGATTGCAGTCGCGGTGATCGTCCTGGCACGGGTTCGCGGTTGGCTCACGGTCGGCGCCGCCGGCTGGGCACTTGTCGCCGTCGTCGGTTTCGAGATGTTGAGTTTTGTGATGCCGGTTCACACCATTGCCGAGTCAGACCAACGCTTGACTGCAACACCGGCGCATTCCGTGGTGTCTGAGTTGCTGGCACCGGGCGAGCGGTTGAGTGGTGAGGGCTGGACTTTCTTTCCTTCGACGACTGCATTGTTCGATATCGATGATGCTCGCGGCCATGTGATCAAGTCTGCGGGTTACAACGCGCTGTACCGAGCCGAGGTTCCCGAGGCCCTGACGCTCGGCGAGGGTAGAGCCACCCCGACTTGGCCGTATATCCCCTTTGATGCCGACATTGCGTCGCCGGTTTGGGATGCCATGGCTGTCGGTGTCTGGGCACAGTTTCCCACCAGCACGCCACCTGGCAGCCGGATCGCGCCGACCGCCGCGGTTGGTGGTGCCGACCCGGCCCGCGAGGTGCTCACCGCGACTCTGTCTTCCCCGCCTGGAGGGCTCAGGGCAGTTCTTGTCGAGGTGATCGCCAACGTCGGATCAGAGATTGACGTTGACATTGAAGCCGCGGGCCAACGAAGTTCTGAGAGGCGGTTCATTGCACCCCAAGAGTCCGGTGAGCAGTCGTTCGCTTTTCTTGGTGAAGACCTGCCGGCTGGGACTCCCGTATCGATTCGTGTGAGCTCGCCTTCACCACCTGAACTTGTGCGTGTCGGGACCAACGAGTCGGGTGCCGTAGCGGCTGGAATGATCGCGGGCGATGACGAATTTCGCCTGGCCCGAACCGGTGATGTCCTGCTTGTCGAGCGTCCGAACGCATCGTTTGTGCGCCTTGCAGACGCGGCCGTGGTCGAGGCGGATGTGGACCGCTCGGCACGGGCAGTTGCTGCGAGAGAGCCGGGCGCGCGATCCGTTGTGGTCGACCGGGATCTGGGACTCCCATCCGAGCCTGCTGCGGACTCCGAACTCGAGGTTCTCAGCGTTGCGCTCGGGCGTGACCGCATCGACACCGTCGTGCGCGCGGACCGGGCCGCGGTCGTGGTCGTCTCGGTTTCGGACTATCCGGGCTGGAGGGCCACAGTTGACGGCCGAAGCGCGCAGACAGTCACCGCGGACGCGGCGTTCGTGGGGGTTGCCGTGCCCGAGGGCGAACATTCGGTCACCTTGACGTTCCGTCCGAGCCATCTTGTAATCAGCCTGCTGCTCGCAGGATCAGGTATCGCGTTGGCGATTGGTCTGCTTGGAATCGGATGGGTTCAACGAACGCGCCGGCCCGGCCTGATCGGAGCAGGAGCTTCGGGGGTTGCGGCGTGATCGAAGAGTCCTGTGGGCATCGCTCGGTGGCCCTCTTGGAAAGTTTGACATAGCACTGTTTGACATCGCGCGGCAGGTGGTGAGTTTGCCCGTTCGTTGAGAGTTCGTTCGGTTTTCTATGGTGCGGCTGTGCTCGGGCCGATGCTCAGCGGGGTCGGCTTGGAGGCGAGTTTGCAGCGTCCTCCGGGTCCGCCCGCTGGGTGCCGCGCCCGACACGGCGCCGCACGGCGCGTGCCACTCGAACAATCGGGCTACGCGCCAACTCCACATGCAGGGCTTCGTTCTGTTCGTGTAGCGCTTCGTTCCGTTCGTTCAGGGCGTGGTTCTGTTCGTGTAGTGCGTGGTATTGTTCGTGGAGCGTGTGGTGTTGTTTGTTCAGGGCTTCGTTCTGTTCGTGTAGCGCTTCGTTCCGTTCGTTCAGGGCGTGGTTCTGTTCGTGTAGTGCGTGGTATTGTTCGTGGAGCGTGTGGTGTTCAACGGCGAGGCGATCAATGGCTTCTTGAGTATTGTTTTCGAGTTCCTTCAAGTTGCTTATCAGATCGGCGTTGTGCCGTTCGAGTTTGGCTATCTCGCTTGTGAGAACTTGCATTCGGACGCGCTGCCCGAAAGCGATGTCACGCAACCCGAGAATCTCCGAGGTCCGGTCATGGGTGTCGGCGTTGAGCGGATCAGCGCGGCCGACCGGATCGGAACTCCAGGGGTCGACATCAGACTGGCGAGCGGCACTCACCTCGATCCCTTGCTGGAGACTCGCTGACACGGGCTGTTGATGGTGAACGCGAGAGGAAACTCGGTGGTCGCGAACTCGTTGGGGTGTGGCGCGACGGTCCGGCTCTGCGGGTTCCAGATGATCGGCGTTGAGATGCATGTTTTTCGGGTTGTTCGGGCGCCGATAGGCAGGGTGGTACCATGGATCGGTCACGTCACCCCAGCGGTCGAGCCAACGGTGCCATTCCCAATCATACGTTTTCGGTTCACGGCTGAGGGTCTCATAGTGCAATAGAGTCGCGTGCGGCTCCACCACAACCCGCCAACCAGAGCGACGAATCTTCAAACACAGGTCGATGTCGTTGTAAGACAGCGGGAACAGTGCTGAAAATCCACCGAGTTCCAACACTAGCGACCGCCGAGTCATCAAGCAGGCACCGGTGACGGCTACAACGTCGCGAGCAACGGTACCGCCGAACCGGGCCGTTTCTTGCGGGTGCCAACCCTTGAACGGGTGGAGTGGAAGCCCGTGGTCTATCACTAGGCCAGCGTGCTGGACCGTGCCGTCGGGGTAACGCAACATAGCGCCGACGGCCCCAACCGTGGAGTCTCCGAAGTGGACCGCCAGAGCGTCTACAGCATCGGCATCGGCTTCCGTGTCGTCGTTGAGAAGCAGGATCAATTCGTTGCGCGCCTTGAGAATTCCGAGGTTGCAGGCGGCGGCGAAGTCAAAGTCGCCGGGCGGGCGCCGTGCGACCGATACCGACAAACCCGCGTGGTCCAAATCTGCCGGGTCGCCCTCATACTCGTCCCCCACGACCAGGATCACTTCAAGATTTCCGCGGCGACAGGCCGCGATGCTCGCCAAACAACGCTCAACAGAAATCGCCGCTCCTGGCTCCCTGCTCAGAGGTATTCCCGCGGTTGGAATGATGATCGATACCGCCGGGCAATATTCTCGGTCGACGACGAGCCGATTCTGGCCTTTGTGAGAACTGCTCTCAACCGTTGCTGCAATGCCGATTTTCTGCAGGTGGGCGTTGAGTTGGGTTTTTGAAGCGCCTCTTGGCGCTACGGAATGAACACTCAACACTGCTGGCACATGCAGGACCACTGCTCTGTTTTCGGCGAGGCGCAGCGGCAGCGTCAAGTCGGAGATGTCGCAGCCGAGTTCCGCTAGCGTCGAGCAGCGCACAGCCAAGGGCGAGGCGGCGGACGGTTCGGTGACTGCTCGAGTCGGAGACCACGCCGGTCGCCGCGTCACGACGCCTTCGATGTCGATGTCGCCGTACGCGCCGACAGCTTCGGTGTGATTGGCGAAAGCATCAAGTATGGCATTCTCGGCGGTTTCGGTGAGCCGCGCCCCGTCAGGCAGAAAAATGGCCGCGCCATCGCATCCCGGTTCGCAATTCGGTCTGTCCGCCGATGTCGAGACAACATGAAGCAAGTGCATGACTCAAGACGACGATAGCGTGACAATCCATGTGTCAGGTGGTTTCGATGTGGGTTCAGCGGTGTGCAGGGGTCGTGGGTGGCCTCCCGCATCGACGCGGTCACGGATTGCGACCTGTGCCGCGGCGCACGGGCAACCTCGCCCACCGCGCGGCCGAGCCCTGCGATGCGGATCAGCCAGCGAGTCGCCGGCGCGTGACAGGCGCGGGTTGCCAGATGGGTTCTTGGTCGATAGGGTACCGCGCTATGCCACTTGCCCCCCCCCCCCCCCCCCCCCCCCC
>JGIcombinedJ30088_10001705_pt1 | contig 21878 bp, 18 predicted proteins | sample PinacodermPK_FD_30088 | JGI IMG/M metagenome (IMG submission 30088)
CGCATCGCCCTCGCGGTGCGCGACAAGGGCTGCGTCGGCTGCGGCGCCCCCAACAGCTACTGCGAGCCGCATCACATCTGCAACTGGAAGGACGGCGGCCCCACCGACCTCGACAATCTCTGTTTGCTGTGCGGGCACTGCCACCACAAGGAGATCCACTCCAAACGCGGCGCCGAGATCACCCGCGGACCCCGCGGGAAACTCACCATGCAGTACCCCGACCGCAAACCCCAACACGTACCCCTCCGCTGCTGAACACCCCAACCCCGCTGATCCCAGCGCGCGAAAGCCGGATGGACGGGGGTGCTGAGGCGGTGGTCCTGGTTCTGTCGGTGTGGGTCGCCGACGGTGGTTACTGCGATGAGGTGCATGTTCGGGGGTGCTGAGGCGGTGGTCCTGGTTCTGTCGGTGCGGGTCCTTGTCGGTCTGGGCGGCGTTGTCGCAGATCGCCTTCTCGAAGTCGAGGAACCCGCCCACCGGGGTGGGGTCGACGAAGAAGAATTCCGCGTCGTTGGCCGACCCGCGGGGGCCGCGGGCTACGCCAGGAGTCGCTGCATGACGGTGCAGTCGAGCCAGCGGCCGAATTTCCGGCCCACCTCACGCTCGGTGCCCACGAGTTCGAACCCGCACTCGGCGTGCAGGTCCACCGACGCCTGGTTCTCACCCGCGATGCGGGCGATCATGCTGTGGAACCCGTGCTCGGCGGCGAGGGTCACGAGGCGCTCCAGCAGTGCCCGGCCGATGCCCTCGCGCAGCCGGTCGCGCCGCACGAACACCGAGCTCTCGACACTGGTGTTGTAGGCGGGCCGCGGCCGGTAGGGCGAGAGCGAGGCGAATCCCACGACATCCCCGTCGCTGACGGCCACGATCACCGAGTGCGCCCCCGACCGCTCCGCCAGCCACTCCTGCTGCTCGGGGACCGTGCGCTCGCGCAGGTCGAAGACGGTGCGCTCCCGGGTCGCTTCGTGGTTGTAGATGGCCGCGATCGCCTCGGCGTCGCCGCGGTTCGCCAGACGGATCTCCATCGCCCGAGACGCTACCGCCCGCCAGGATCCTCAATCGGGCTCCCTAACCGTGGCCGCCCGACGTGTGACCACGGGGTTGGGGCGCAGGCGAGCCGTGTAGCATGTGGGCCGCTCGGCTCCCTTAGCTCAGTCGGCAGAGCGTTTCCATGGTAAGGAAAAGGTCGAGAGTTCGATTCTCTCAGGGAGCTCGCGGGCACGGTCCCGTACCGCCAAGCGGCGTAGCTCAGTTGGTAAGAGCGCTCGACTCATAATCGAGAGGTCGCCAGTTCGACTCTGGCCGCCGCTACTGCACGCCTGGGGCCGGCACTTCCCAAGCGAAGAGCGTCCGGCTTCCGGCGACCCCTAGGCGCGGCGATACGCTCCGCAGATGGTGACTTCTGTTCAGCTGGCCGATGATCTGGCGGGTCAGGTGCGGTCCCCGACCGTGGACGGCCTTCCAGACGGCTACGAGTACGGCGTGACCCGCTACGCCGATGTGATCCTCCAGCGAGCATTTCCCGGTCGATTCGAGGATCTCAGGAAGGCTCTGGATGCCTTCGCGCCGACCTTAGACGAACTGCGTGCCGGTGGCGGTGGACGCACCGAGTTCGTGCGGCGATTCGATGAGTCCCTTGCCAGAATGCGCGAAGAGGGAGAGAGGGTCTGGGGGAAGCAGAACATCACGGTCCAGAAGGACATCGGTCTTGACGGTGACACGGAGCCCGTTTCCAGAGTGCGCGGCCACGAGATCGACATGTTCGGGTTCGGATCACTCGCCCAGCCGCTCCCGGGTGTTGCCATCGAGATGGAGTGGAACAACAAGGATCCCTTCTTCGATCGGGACCTGATCAACTTTCAGGCGTTGCACCGTGAGGGCGCGATCGCGGTGGGCGTCATCGTCACGAGGGGCCCCGACTTCCAAGCCCTCGTCTCCGGTGTGATCCGGAGCAAGGACGGCGGCTACAAGTACGGAGCGTCTTCGACGCACTGGGAGAAGCTCGTTCCGAGAGTCAACCTCGGTGGCGGCGGCGAGTGTCCGCTCCTGCTGATCGGCATCCAGCCGGAGCGCATCGACGGGATCGAGCCAGTACTCGAGGTGCGGGGTCTGCTTGACCAGGCGGACCAGATGATCGCTCCGGGCACATGGAGAAGCCAGTTCGAGTCATACGACGAGGCCCGCTCGGCGGCCCGGTCCCTGCGGGAGACGGCGCTGGCACTTCTGCCGCCTGTGTCCGGGTAATCGGCTCGTGTCCGTGCCGCCGCTCAGCGGTAGGCAGGGTGCTGCTTGCCGCGGGGGACGACCTCGTCGTCAGCTTCGAGCCCCCAGGATGTCCAGCCCGTTCGGGAGTACCGGGCGAAGAGTTCCAGATACGGACCGGGTGAGCAACTCTCGATAATGCCGTATTGCTCGTCCGGCTTGCGCGAGTGCTCGCGTTTGCGGGTCTCGATCATGTTCACCTGTCGCCGGCCCGGTGCCAGTGTGCGCATGTTGCCCTTGACGCCGAACAGGATCAGTTCGGTCACGTTGCGGAAGTAGAATCCGACCCCCCGGCCGTCGGGTCCGCCGTCCTTGCGTCTCTTTGCCCAGACAACGTTGGACTTGTAGGTGAACCCCCAGGACGCCATCACAGCGAGCGCGTCGGCGATGAGGGCGTTAGGTGTCCACAGGTACAGGTGGGCATCCGGGGTGGTGATCTCGCTGATCGGCAGGGAGCGGATCGCGGCTGTCGTCATCGTCTCGTAGCGGGAGAGCCGTCGGTGTTCCGGGGCAACTTTCCCCGTGCGATTCTGGAATCGCCACGGAGGGTCGGCCAGGAGGGTCGAGAATGGCCCTCCCTCTATCTGTCGCAACTCCGTAGCGGCTGAGGCGACGCCGGCGGCGCTCTCGACTGCGGCGGCTCGTCCGTTCTTGGACTTCGGGACAAGGCGCAACTCGCACCCCAGCACTTCGGCGAGACCCGCGAGCGTCGACACTTGGGGGTTGTGACCGTTGCCGGAGAGCAAGCGTCGAACAGCGGCGGGTTGCGTCCCGGCGACGCGTGCCAACTCCGTCTTGCTCAGGCCGGCCCGGCGACGGGCGTTATCAAGTTCGTCGATCAGGGTTCGGACTTCCATGGTCTCGACCGAGTGTAACATTGAAGTTACGGGCTGTCGAGTATTTCCGGACCGTGACGGCACGTCGGGAACTCCGTTCCCGTCGGTGTCGGCGAACAGGGTGGCGTCGGTCATCGGTCTCTCCCCCGGGGCGTGCGGTGATACGGGTTGTCCGTCGGCGGGGCCGACAAGCCGGTTCGGGNCAGACCGAGCGCCGCTGCAGTGCGGATCGGTGACCGGGATGCCCCTATCCCATCACTCCCCTGTGACAACGATCACGCCGGTTCGACATCCGTGAGGCTTCGTCGTGGCCGGCGACTTCGGCGGGCGATTCAGGGGGAGCTCCGCGACTTTGGCCCGACAATCCAGCGGCGTAGCTCAGTTGGTAAGAGCGCTCGACTCATAATCGAGAGGTCGCCAGTTCGACTCTGGCCGCCGCTACTGCACGCCTGGGGCCGGCCGATGCGTTCCCGCCGTGGGGATGGCCCGGTCGGCTGGGTATCCTGACCTGTCCTGCACCGCCTGGGCCGAATCCGAGGGCAGTAGCTCAACTGGGAGAGCACCGGTCTCCAAAACCGGCGGTTGGGGGTTCGAGTCCCTCCTGCCCTGCCATGGAAATGAACAGACAGTTTCGCCGTATGGCCCGCAAGCAGGGGGCCATCGACGAGGAGGGCGCGCCCGTAGCCGAGCGGCGCCAGCAGGCCGCGCCGCGTCGCGAGCGGGCCTCGCCGGCGCAGTTCATGCGCGAGGTTCGCGCCGAGTTGCGCAAGGTCTCTTGGCCGACCCGCCCCGAGGTCGTCAACTACTCCATCGTCACCCTTGTCGTCGTGGTCATCCTCACGGCTGTGATCGGTGCCCTGGACTACGGCTTCGGCGAGGCGATCCTGAAACTCTTCGAGCGATGAGTGGTTCCGTGAGTGAGCAATCCCCCCCAGTCGATACAGATCTGCCCGGTGGCACACCGCAGCAGGTGACCGCGCCGCCCGTCGAGGCGGTACTGCCTTCGGGCCCCCTCGNGGATGTCACCGGAGCGCCCGGCGAGGAGCAGTACTACGACGTGCTGAGCGAGGACGACCTCCACGCCACGGCCGAAGCGGCTGCGGGGGCCTCCGCCGGCGAGGACATCGTCGAGCCCCCCGACGAGGACCGCCCATCGCGCCGTCCTGGCCGCTGGTACGTCGTGCACACCCAGTCGGGGTACGAGAAGAAGGCCAAGCAGGATCTCGAGGCGCGGGTCCGCAGCCTCGATGCCACCGACCTCATCTACGAGGCCCAGATCCCCACAGAGGACGTCGTGGAGTTCAAGGGCGGGAAAAAGGTGGTCGTCCCGAAGAAGGTCTTCCCCGGCTACCTGCTGGTGCGCTGCCGGCTCACCGACAAAGCCTTCCAGGTCATCAAGGAGACCCCGTCGATCACCGGCTTCGTGGGGCACGGGCCGAAGCCCACCCCGCTGGGCCGGCGCGACGTGGAGACGTTCCTGGAGTCCAGGACAACCGGCGACGAGGCCGCCAAGCGCGGTCGTCCCCGCCTGCAGTTCGAGGCCGGAGAGACGGTGCGGGTGCGCGAGGGGCCGTTCGCGGAGTTGTCGGGCGAGATCATCGACATCAACGCCGAGCAGTTGAAGGTCAAGGTGCTGGTCAACATCTTTGGCCGCGAGACCCCCGTCGAGCTGGAATTCTCCCAGGTCGCCAAGCTCTAGCCGCCGCAACCACCGACAGGAGAGCCGATCATGGCGAAAAAGGTCCTAGTAGTCGTCAAGATCAATATCGAGGCCGGCAAGGCCTCCCCGGCGCCGCCGGTGGGAACCGCGCTCGGTCCCCACGGCATCGCCATCATGGACTTCTGCCGGCAGTACAACGACCGCACCGCCGATCAGGCCGGCCAGGTCGTCCCCGTGGAGATCACGATCTACGAGGACCGGTCCTTCGGCTTCATCCTCAAGACCCCCCCGACGTCGTTCCTCGTCCGCGAGGCGGCAGGCGTGGAGAAGGGTGCCGGCGAGGTGGGGCGGGAGTTCGTCGGCTCGATCACCGATGCGCAGGTGGCCTCCATCGCCGAGATCAAGATGCCCGACCTGAACACCGACGACATCGACATGGCCAAGCGCCAGGTCGCCGGCACTGCCCGCAGCATGGGCGTGCGGGTGGTCCGCTAGCGCCGCCACTCCACGGGCGCGGCGCGTTGGCCGCCGCCCCCGAAGACCTCACAAGACCACAGCCCGCAACGGCGTCAGGGCCGGGGAACGTCCAAGGGCCGGAGGAGAAGCATGAACAACGGAAAGCGCTACAGCGATGCCGCTCGCCGCTACGACCGGCAGCGTGTGCACGATGCCGTCGAGGGGCTCGACGTGGTGAAGGGGCTGCCGTCAGCCGGATTCGACGAGACCGTGGACATGGCCGTCGGCCTGGGGGTCGACCCCCGCCGGTCCGAGCAGATGCTGCGCGGGACCGTCTCGCTGCCATCGGGCACCGGCAAGCAGGTGCGTGTGGCCGTCTTCGCCGCCGGTGAGGCGGCGATCGCCGCCCGCGACGCCGGGGCCGACCACGTGGGCGACAACGACCTCGTCGAGGAGATCAGCGGGGGCATGATGGACTTCGACGTGGCCATCGCCACGCCGGACATGATGCCGCTCGTCGGCCGGCTCGGGCGCACGCTCGGGCCCCGCGGGCTGATGCCCAACCCGAAGAGCGGCACCGTGACCACCGATGTGGCCAAGGCCGTCGCCGACTTCAAGGGCGGGCGTGTGGGTTACCGCACCGACCGCCAGGGCAACGTGCACGTCCCGATCGGGAAGGTGAGTTTCAGCACCGAGGCGCTCATGGACAACCTGCGCACGGTGATGGAGGAGTTGAACCGGGTGCGGCCCCCGGCCGCCAAGGGTCGCTACGTCCACAAGGTGACGATCAGTTCCACGATGGGACCGCCGGTCAAGATCGACCCCGGGAGCATCTGAGCCGCCCCTACCCTTGCGGCGCGCAGTGGAGGTGGTTTGACCTCCCGCTAGCCTGCGAGGCCCGACAACCGAATGCTCGCTGAAGATCTCCGGTGCCCCTAGGAGCTGAAAGGGCACGGCAGCGCCCCGCTGCCGCCCGCCTGATGAGGTGACGCCCCAATCCCCCGGCGCCGCGCGATCTTCTGCGGCGCCGTTGCCGTTTCCGGCGGGTTCGCGCCGGCCGGCCTGCACCGAATCCCGAACCGATCCGGAGACCACCGTGTCCGAGTCATCGAGTGAACACTCCCGCCCGCCCCGCCCGGACAAGGTGGCCGTCGTCGCAGAGATCCGCGAACGCCTGGCCGCCGCCCAGGGTGCGGTGCTGACCGAGTACCGCGGTCTCGACACGGCGGCGATGGCCGCGCTGCGGCACTCGCTCGCGCCGTTCGGCGGCAGCTACAAGGTGTACAAGAACACCCTGATCCGCCTGGCGACACGCGAACTCGGGATCGACTGCGACCACCTGCTGGTGGGCCCCACGGCGGTGGCGTTCGTGGAGACCCTCGAGGACGGGCGCCCCGGCGACGCCGCGGCAGTGGCGAAAGCCCTGTTCGACTTCCAGCGCACCGAGAAGAGTCTGGTCGTCAAGGGGGGTCTCCTGGGCACCGACCCGGTCGGACCCGAGGCGGTGGAGCACCTGTCCAAGCTGCCTCCTGCCGAGCAACTGCAGGCCGAACTGGCGGGAGCGCTGGCAAGTCCGATGCAGAAGATGGCGCGGCTGCTCGGCGCGCCACTCCAGGAGTTCGCGGGCCTGGCGGCCGCGCCGGCCCGCAATTTCGCCGGCCTGCTCCGGGCCCTGATCGACGAGCGCTCCGCGAACTGAGAGCGCCCGCCGGCACGTAACGCCCGCCGGCACGTAACGCCCGCCGACCCAGCCGGCGGGACAAGGCAATCACACCGAGACAAGAACAAGGAGAAACACCATGTCCAAGGTCGACGAAGTTCTCGACACCATCAGCGCCATGACGGTGCTGGAGCTGAGCGAACTCCTCAAGGATTTCGAGGAGCGTTTCGGCGTCACCGCGGCAGCNCCCGTGGCGGCGATGCCCATGGCGGNACCCGCCGCTGCCGAGGCCGCCGAGGAAGAAGAGGAGCAGACTGCCTTCGACGTCGTCCTTTCCGAGGTCGGCGACAAGAAGATCCAGGTCATCAAGGAGGTGCGCTCGCTCACCAGCCTGGGGCTGAAGGAGGCCAAGGAGTTGGTCGACACCGCACCCCAGCCGGTGCTGCAGGGCGTGCCGCGCGAGGAGGCCGACGGAGCCGCCGCAGCCCTCGAGGCCGCCGGCGCCGTCATCAAGATCTCCTAACCCCCGTTGCCGGACGCTGCGGCGGTGTCCGGCAATTTGAACGCCTTCGAGGTTGCGGCCGCGGGCGGCGGACAGTAGGGTGATTTCCCCGTGTCGCCGTTCTCCGCATAGGCATTCCCGGTTTCCGCTGTCGGGAGTTCGGGTCCTGAACCTCGTGGCTCCGTCGCGCGCCCCCAAGTCGGTCATGTGCTTCCCCAGGAGTGAGATGTGGCATCTCCAGCTGTCGCTCGTCAGCGTTACTCGTTCGGCAATCTCGAGGAGGTTCTCGAACTTCCCGACCTGATTGCGATCCAACGTGATTCCTTCGACTGGTTCCTCAAGAAGGGTCTGGCGGAGGTCTTCGCGGACATAAGTCCGATCAAGGACTACTCCGAGAACCTGCTCCTGGAGTTCGAATTCGATCCCGATGACGACTTCCTCCTCATGGAGCCCAAGTTCTCCGTGGAGGAGTGCAAAGAGAAGGACATGACCTACAGCGCACCCGTTTTCGTGCGGGCGCGCTTCCTGAACCGCCACACCGGCGAGATCAAGGAGCAGGTGGTCTTCATGGGGGACTTCCCCAAGATGACCCCCAAGGGCACCTTCATCATCAACGGCACCGAGCGAGTGGTGGTGTCGCAACTCGTGCGGTCGCCCGGCGTCATCTTCCAGCCCGGCGAGCGCTACCGGCTGCGGAACATGTCCAAGCACCAGTTGGTGACCGGCACGATCCATCCCTACCGCGGGGAGTGGATCGAGTTCGACGTCGAGCACCGGCCGGGCAGGGACGTCAGCGCCGGCGTGCGGGTGGCGCGCAAGCGTCGCCTCAGCCTGTTCACGTTCCTGACGGCGCTGGGCTTCGGTGACGAGGAGGCCTATCCCGGGTTCTTCGACCGCTTCGTGGGCTACTTCGACTTCCTCGCCCCGCAGTGGGAGAACGAGAAGAGCAACGAGATGTCGCGGGACGCCGCGCTCATCGAGATCTACAAGCGCGTGCGGCCCGGTGACCAGCCGAGCGCCGAGGCGGCCCGCGCCTACTTCGCCGGCGCGTACTTCGATCCGCGCCGCTACGACCTCTCGCGGGTGGGGCGCTACAAGCTGAACCGCAAGCTCGGCAAGGAGATCGAGCGCATCAGGGAGATCTTCGGCATCGACCTCGAGGCCCCTGAGTCCGACGAGCCGACTCTGAAGCCGGCCGAGTTGCTGGCCACGGCGACGTATTTGCTGCACCTGGTGCGCTACGAGCAGGGCTACCGGCTGGACGACCAGGATCACTTCGCCAACCGCCGCATCCGCTCGGTGGGCGAGTTGATCCAGAACCAGGTGCGGATCGGCCTGTCGCGCATGGAGCGGGTCGTGCGGGAGCGCATGACGACCCAGGACATGGAGGCCATCACTCCCGAGACGCTCATCAACATCCGCCCGGTCGTGGCCGCCATCAAGGAGTTCTTCGGCACCAGCCAGCTCAGCCAGTTCATGGACCAGGTGAACCCCCTGTCGGGGCTGACACACCGNCGCCGGCTGTCGGCACTGGGNCCCGGCGGCCTGTCACGGGAGCGCGCCGGCTTCGAGGTGCGCGACGTGCACTTCAGCCACTACGGCCGGATGTGCCCCATCGAGACGCCCGAAGGCCCCAACATCGGCCTGATCGGGGCGCTCGCCACCTACGGGCGGATCAACGAGCACGGCTTCATCGAGACGCCGTACCGCGTCGTGCGCGAGAGCCAGGTGACCAGCGAGGTGGAGTACCTCACCGCCGATGAGGAGGAGGAGTACGTGGTGGCGCAGGCCAACGCGCCGCTGAACCCCGACGGCACCTTCCGCAACCCGCGCGTGCTGGCGAGGCGCTCACCGCAGGCGGCCTCGCTGGAGGACCTCAAGCTGCAGCTCGAGGAGGAGCACTTCTTCGGCGCCACGACCGAGATCGTCTTCGCTCCGCCGAGTGACATCGAGCGGATGGACGTGTCGCCCAAGCAGATCGTCTCGGTGGCGACCGCGCTCATCCCGTTCGTGGAGCACGACGACGCCAACCGGGCGCTCATGGGCGCCAACATGCAGCGCCAGGCCGTGCCCCTGCAGCGAGCCGAAGCTCCCTACATCGGCACGGGCATCGAAGCCAGGGCGGCACGCGATGCGGCCGACGTGATCCTGGCCCTCGACGACGGTGAGGTGATCGACCTCGACGGCCGGGCCATCACGATGCGCTACGACTCCCTGGGCCACGTGGTGCACCCCTTGGCTCGCTTCGCGCGTTCCAACCAGGACACCTGCATCCGCCAGCACGCCCTCGTGCGCGCCGGCGACCGGGTCGTCGAGGGCTCGCTCCTGGCCGACGGGCCCTCCTCGGACCACGGCGAGTTGGCGCTGGGCAAGAACGTCCTCGTGGCGTACATGTCCTGGGAGGGGTACAACTTCGAGGACGCCATCATCGTCAGCGACCGGCTGGTGCGCGACGACGTGTTGACGTCCATCCACATCCACGAGCACGAGATCGACGCCCGCGAGACCAAGCTCGGGGCCGAGGAGATCACCCGGGACATCCCCAACCTCTCCGACGAGGTGCTCGTCGACCTCGACGACGACGGCCTGGTGCGCGTCGGCGCCGAGGTGGGCCCCGGCGACATCCTGGTGGGCAAGGTCACGCCGAAGGGCGAGACCGAACTGACCCCCGAGGAGCGCCTGCTGCGCGCCATCTTCGGCGAGAAGGCGCGCGAGGTGCGCGACACCTCGCTGAAGGTCCCCCACGGCGACGCCGGCAAGGTGATCGACGTGAAGGTCTTCCGCCGCGAGGAAGACCACGAGCTGCCGCCGGGCGTGAACGAGTTGGTCCGCGTCCACGTGGCGCAGAAGCGCAAGATCAGCGTCGGCGACAAGCTGGCGGGCCGCCACGGCAACAAGGGCGTGATCGCCAAGATCCTGCCCGTCGAGGACATGCCNTTCATGGCCGACGGAACGCCGGTCGACATCATCCTGAACCCCCTCGGCGTGCCCTCGCGGATGAACGTCGGCCAGGTCCTGGAGGCGCACCTCGGCTACGTGGCGCGCTGGGGATGGCAGCTGAACGGCGAGGCGGTCGGCGACGAGCCGGTGCGAGGCACCGAGGCCAAGACCCGCACCAACACGCCGCCCTCGGTGTTCATCGAGACACCGGTCTTCGACGGTGCTCGCTGGGATGACGCCCCGACGGTCGGCCCGACCGGCGACAGGCCGTCCATCAGCACGCTGCTGGAGAACATGCGCCCGGAGTCCCCCGACGGGGATCGTCTCGTCGGCACCGACGGCAAGGCCGTCCTCTACAACGGCCGCACGGGCGAACCCTTCGACCAGCGGGTCACCGTGGGCTTCGCCTACATCCTCAAGCTCGCCCACCTGGTGGACGACAAGATCCATGCGCGTTCCACCGGCCCGTACTCGATGATCACCCAGCAGCCCCTGGGCGGGAAGGCCCAGTTCGGAGGCCAGCGGTTCGGCGAGATGGAGGTGTGGGCGCTCGAGGCTTACGGCGCCGCCTACTGCCTGCAGGAGCTGCTGACCGTCAAGTCCGATGACGTGCTGGGCCGCGTGAAGGTCTACGAGGCCATCGTCAAGGGCTCCAACATGCCCGACCCCGGCATCCCGGAGAGCTTCAAGGTGCTCATCAAGGAGATGCAGGCCCTGTGCATGGAGGTGGAGGTCTACTCCAGCGCCGGCGAGGAGATCGAGATCAAGGAAATCGACGAGGACATCTACTGGACCACCGAGGAACTGGGCATCGACATCTCGCGCCCGGAGCGGGGGTCCGACGAGGAGGATGCCCGCCGCGAGGCCGAGCGCCGTGCGCGCGAACTCGGCGGCGACCGACCGGCCTACGCCGGCAGGAGGGAGAACTAGGGATGGAACAGAATCGCCGGAACACCTCCAGCGCCCTCGACGTCAACGAGTTCGGGCGTCTCCGAATCGGTCTGGCCACCGCGGACTCCATCCGCACCTGGTCCAACGGTGAGGTCAAGAAGCCCGAGACCATCAACTACCGCACCCTGAAGCCGGAGAAGGACGGGCTCTTCTGCGAGAAGATCTTCGGTCCCCAGAAGGACTGGGAGTGCACGTGCGGGAAGTACAAGCGCATCCGGTTCCGCGGCATCATCTGCGAGCGCTGCGGTGTGGAGGTGACCCGCACCAAGGTGCGCCGCGAGCGCATGGGCCACATCGAGCTCGCCGCGCCGGTCGTGCACATCTGGTACCTGCGCGGGACGCGCTCCTGGCTGGCGTACCTCCTCACGGGCACCGAGCCCCGCGAGGAGGTCAAGGCCAAGCAGCTCGAGAAGGTCGTCTACTTCGCCGCCCATCTGGTGGTGAGCGTCGACGCCGAGCGTCGCGACGTCGACCTGCCCGAACTCGAGCGGGACATGCACGAGGAACTGCGCATCGTCAGCACCGAGTTCGACGAGCGTCGCGATGCGATCCAGCGGGCGCTGGAGGAGGAACTCACCGAACTCGAGGACAGCGGCGGAACCGGTGCGGACATCCGCAACCGCCGGGCCGCCGCCGAGCGCGAGCTCGAGGAGCTGCAGGAACTCCGGATCGAGGAACTCGAGAAGATCCGCAACGCCTTCGACGCCTTCAGGAGCCTGCACCCCCGGCAGATCATCGAGGACGAGGAACTCTGGAGCGAGCTCGCGTACCGCTACCAGGACTACTTCGAAGGCGGGATGGGTGCGGACGCGATCGCCCGGCTCATCGACGGGTCCGACTTCGACTCCCAGGAAGAGGAGTTGCGCCTGATGGTGGCGCCTCCCGAGGGCACCAAGCCGCTGTCGGCGCAGCGCAAGCACAAGGCGATCCGCCGCCTGCGGATCGTGAGCGCCTTCAACACCCGCGACGAGCACGGGCGCCGCATCAACGACCCCCGGGCGATGATCCTGGACGTGGTCCCGGTGATCCCGCCGGACCTGCGTCCCATGGTGCAGCTCGACGGCGGCCGCTTCGCCACCTCAGACCTCAACGACCTCTACCGGCGCGTCATCAACCGCAACAACCGCCTCAAGCGGCTGCTGGACCTCGGTGCACCGGAGATCATCGTCAACAACGAGCGGCGGATGTTGCAGGAGGCGGTGGATGCCCTCTTCGACAACGGCCGCCGGGGCCGTCCGGTCACCGGACCGGGCAACCGGCCGCTCAAGTCGCTCTCGGACATGCTGAAGGGCAAGCAGGGGCGGTTCCGGCAGAACCTGCTGGGCAAGCGCGTGGACTACTCGGGCCGTTCGGTGATCGTCGTGGGTCCCACGCTCAAGTTCCACCAGTGCGGCCTGCCGCGCCTCATGGCCCTCGAGTTGTTCAAGCCCTTCGTGATGAAGAATCTCGTGGAGCAGGAGCTGGCGCCCAACATCAAGTCCGCCAAGCGCATGGTCGAGCGCCGCCGCTCCGCGGTCTGGAGCGTCCTGGAGGAGGTCATCAAGGAGCACCCCGTGCTGCTGAACCGGGCGCCCACGCTGCACCGGCTCGGCATCCAGGCGTTCGAAGCGGTGCTGGTGGGCGGCAAGGCCATCCAGATCCACCCGCTGGTCTGCGCCGCCTTCAACGCCGACTTCGACGGCGACCAGATGGCCGTGCACCTGCCGCTGTCCGCGGAGGCGCAGGCCGAGGCCCGCGTGCTCATGCTGTCGGCCAACAACGTCCTGTCGCCGGCGCACGGCTCGCCGCTCGTGACGCCCACCCAGGACATGATCATCGGTACGTACTACCTCACCCTCCTGAACCCCGAGGGACGTGGTGCGGGACGCGTCTTCCGCAACCCCGACGAGGTCATCTTCGCCTACGAGGCCGGCCAGGTGGAGCTGCACGCGCCGATCGAGTACCGCGTCCCCGAGTTGGTGCGGCCCGCGCCCGAAGGTGAGGGCGACGGCGCGGCCGCCGGAGGCGACGGCGCGGCCGCCGGAGGTGGCAAGGCCACCTACGAGCCCACCACGGTCGGGCGGATCCTGCTGAACCAGCAACTGCCCGAGAACTTCGGCTTCATCAACGAGGAACTGAGGCGGCCGTCCGTGGGCCAGGTCGTCGAGCACCTCGCTCGCAACTACCCCAAAGCGGAAGTGGCGCGCAGTCTCGACGGACTGAAGGACCTGTGCTTCCAGTTCGCCACGCAGTCCGGGCTCACGATCTCCCTGGATGACATCAAGGTGCCGGCCGACAAGCCGAAGATCCTCGAACGCCGGGAGCGGCAGGCTCAAACCACCGAGAGCCAGTTCCGCCGCGGAATCATCTCCGACGGCGAGCGGCGCCAGAAGGAGATCGAGACCTGGCTGGAGGCCACCCAGGAAGTGCAGGACGAGATGGTCGACGCCCTTGCCGGCGAGGGCCTCAACCCCCTCAACATGATGGTGGACTCCGGAGCCCGCGGGAACATGATGCAGCTGCGCCAGATCGCCGGCATGCGCGGCGTGGTCGCCAACCCGCGCGGCGACATGATCTCCCGGCCGATCAAGTCAAACTTCCGTGAAGGACTGTCGGTGCTGGAGTACTTCATCTCCACGCCGGGTGCACGCAAGGGCCTCGTGGACACGGCCCTGCGCACCGCCGACTCCGGCTACCTGACGCGGCGCCTCGTGGACGTGGCGCAGGAACTCATCATCAACGACGAGGATCCGTTCGAGAACAACGAGCCGGTGCCGGGCATCTACGTTGACCTTGAGGCCGGTGACCGTCCGCTGGAGGTGCGCCTGCTGGGTCGGATCCTGGCCGACGTCGCCACGCTCGACGACGGGACGGAGATCGCGGCCGGCGAGATGGTGACGCGCCAACTCATGGAGCGCCTCGCGGCCGATCCGGGCCTGACTCGGGTGCGCGTCCTGTCTCCGCTGACCGACAACTCGCTCCAGGGGATCTCCGCCAAGTCCTACGGCATGTCGCTCGCCACCGGAGGCATCATCGAGACGGGTGAGGCCGTGGGCGTGATCGCGGCCCAGTCCATCGGTGAGCCCGGCACGCAGCTCACGATGCGGACCTTCCACACAGGTGGCGCCATGGAATTGGGCCGGTCGGTGAGTGACATCGCCCGCGGCCTGCCCCGCGTCGTGGAGCTGTTCGAGGCTCGGACCCCCAAGGGCAAGGCCACTCTGGCGAGGAGTTCAGGTGTCCTCCGGGTGGACGAACCGGACGGGCAGCAGCAGCGACTGCGAGTGGTCGCGCCCGACGGCACCGAGGAGAAGCACGTCGCCGTTGTGGGGGCGCGACTGGAGTTCGCCGACGGCGACGAGGTGGACGCCGGGGACGTGCTCGTGGAGGGCAACGTGGACCCGAAGGAGCTGCTGGAGATCAAGGGCCTGCGCGCCGTGCAGCAGTACCTCACCGACGAGGTCCAGGCCGTCTACCGCGAGCAGGGCGTGTCGATCCACGACAAGCACATCGAGTTGATCGTGCGCCAGATGACCCGGCGCGTGCTGGTGCAGGAGTCCGGCGATTCGGACTTCCTGCCCGGCGAGCGGGTCGACGCCCGCCGCTACCGGGACGCCAACCGGCAGCTCATCACCGAGGAGAAGCGCCCCGCGCAGGGACGTCCCGAACTCATGGGAATCACGAAGGCCTCTCTGGCGACCGATTCGTGGCTCTCCGCCGCCTCCTTCCAGACGACGACCCAGGTGCTCACCGAGTCCGCCATCGAGTCGCGCAGCGACGATCTGAGCGGGCTGAAGGAGAACATCATGATCGGCAAGCTGATCCCGGCGGGCACCGGGATCGCCAAGTACCGCAACGTCCGGCCGCATGCCCCCGAGTACGTGCCGATGGAGGTCTACTCCGAGGAATACGACGAGTTCGCGGAGGGTTACGCGGACGTCTTCGGCGTGGCGCCCGAGACGCCCGAAGCACCGGAGCCTGCCGAGACAGCGGAACTCGCGGCCGAGACTGCGGGGTTGTGAAGACCGTCGCCCGCTCGTAGTCTGAAATCTCGGCTTCGGCCTGTCCCCCCGGACGCGCTCGCCGAAAAATACGCTGCGCAAGGCGCGTGGTCGAGCCCGGGGCGGCCCACTGTGAGTGGACCGTGACATGGCCCGTCCGGCGCTGCGGCCCCGCCCGGTGCATACCTTCAGCCACCACCCGCCACCGTCGATGACCAGCAATCCAGGAGTCCTTCGCAACCGTGCCCACCATCCAGCAACTCGTGCGCAAAGGACGCGGGACGAAACCCCGCAAGGACAGCACTCCGGCTCTGAAGGGCGCGCCCCAGCGGCGGGGGGTGTGCACGCGGGTCTACACGACGACCCCCAAGAAGCCCAACTCCGCGCTGCGGAAGGTGGCGCGCGTGCGGCTCACGAGCGGCATCGAGGTGACGGCCTACATCCCCGGTGAGGGGCACAACCTGCAGGANCACTCGATCGTGCTGGTGCGCGGCGGCCGTGTGAAGGACATNCCCGGTGTTCGCTACAAGGTCATCCGCGGGGCCCTCGACTCCAGCGGTGTGGANGAGCGNCGGCAGGCCCGCAGCCGCTACGGCGCCAAGAAGGACTGACGACATGCCCCGCCGAGGTCCACCCCAAAGACGCGAGCTTCCGCCCGATCCGGTCTACGACTCGGTCCTGGTCACGCAGTTCGTCAACAAGGTGCTCCAGCGCGGCAAGCGCTCGATCGCCGAGCGCATCGTGTACGACGCACTCGAGACTGTGGGCGAGCGGACCGGCGCAGAGCCGGCGGCCGTTCTCAAGCGCGCCGTCGAGAATGTGAAGCCGCAGTTGGAGGTGCGCAGCCGGCGGGTCGGCGGCGCCACCTACCAGGTCCCCGTCGACGTGCGGCCACGCCGCCAGACGACGCTGGCGATCCGCTGGATCGTCGGTTACGCCCGGGATCGCCGCGAGCGCACGATGGCGGCGCGCCTTGCAGGAGAGTTGCTCGACGCCTCCAACAACGCCGGGGCGTCCATCAAGCGCAAAGAGGATCTCCACAAGATGGCGGAGTCCAACAAGGCCTTCGCCCACTATCGCTGGTAGTGGGAGCGCGATTCGTCATGGTTGGCTAACCATGGACGCATCTGACCGTCACCGCGCCTGAATAACTTCCGACCGGTTCGGTGACGTGCTCACCGCCGGTCACCGGGGCCCGATCCCGGCGGCCCCGACCCTCTCCGCGGAGAACTCCATCATGTCTCCACATCCCCTCGAACGAACCCGCAACATCGGCATCATGGCCCACATCGACGCGGGCAAGACCACGACGACCGAGCGCTTCCTGTACTACGCCGGCGTGAACTACAAGCTCGGCGAGGTGCACGACGGGGCCGCCACCATGGACTGGATGGCCCAGGAGCAGGAGCGGGGCATCACCATCACGGCGGCCGCCACGCACTGCATCTGGCGGGACAGCCGCATCAACATCATCGACACCCCCGGTCACGTTGACTTCACCATGGAGGTGGAGCGGTCGCTGCGCGTCCTCGACGGGGCCGTGGCGGTCTTCGACGGCGTCGCCGGCGTGGAGCCGCAGACCGAGACGGTCTGGCGCCAGGCCGACCGCTACGGCGTGCCCCGCATCTGCTTCGTGAACAAGCTCGACCGCACCGGCGCCGACTTCTTCTTCTGTACCGACAGCATCCGNGAGCGGCTGAGCTGCACGCCGCTGGTGCTGCAGGTGCCGATCGGCGCCGAGTCCGACTTCGCCGGTGTCGTCGACCTCTTGACCATGCGCGCGCTGGTNTGGAACAACTCCGACCTGGGCGCCACCTGGCAGGAGGTGGAGGTGCCGGCGCCGCTGGTCGAATTGGCCGAGGCGCGGCGGGCCGACATCATCGATGCGGTCAGCACCATCGACGATGGCATCCTGGAGAAGTTCGTGGCCGAGGAGGAGATCACGGCGGACGACCTCCGGCCGGCCATCCGGCGGGGCACCTTGTCGGGGGACTTCGTGCCGGTGCTCTGCGGNTCGGCGTTCAAGAACAAGGGCGTGCAGCCGCTGCTCGACGCCGTCGTGGACTACCTCCCGTCCCCGCTGGACCAGCCGCCGGTGGAGGGCACCGAGCCCCGCAGCGGTGCGGTACTGACCCGCAGCACCGGCGAGTCCGAGCCGTTCGCGGCGCTCGCCTTCAAGATCATGTCCGATCCGCACGTGGGGCGGCTCACCTACTTCCGCGTCTACAGCGGCACGGTGGCCAAGGGCGATCAGGTGCTGAACACCCGCACCGGCCGCACCGAGCGCATCTCCCGCCTGCTGGAGATGCACGCCAACGACCGCCTCGACCGCACCGAGGTGGGCGCCGGGGGCATCGTGGCCGCTGTCGGCTTCAAGAACACCCGCACCGGCGACACGCTCTGCGCCAAGGGCCACCCGATCCTGCTGGAGCAGCTGGAGTTCCCGGAGTCGGTGATCGACGTGGCGGTGGAGCCCAAGTCCAAGGCCGATCAGGACCGCCTTTCCAAGGCCCTCGGTGCGCTCGCCGAGGAGGACCCCACCTTCCGGGTGCGAACCGACACCGACACCGGTCAGACCATCATCGCCGGCATGGGCGAGTTGCATCTCGAGGTGATCGTGGANCGGATGCTGCGNGAGTTCAAAGTGGGCGCCACGGTGGGGCGGCCCCAGGTGGCGTACCGGGAGACGCTCACCGCCCCGGTCCTCAACCACACCTACATGCACCGCAAGCAGACCGGTGGTCTGGGCCAGTTCGCGGTCATCTGTGCCTCGATCGAGCCGCTGGGCTCCGGCGAGGACTTCGAGTTCGTGGACGAGGTCAGAGGCGGGGCGATCCCGAAGGAGTACATCCCGGCCGTGGAGTCGGGTATCCGGGGGGCTCTCACCACCGGCGTTCTGGCGGGTTTCGCNACCGTCGGTGTCCGCGTCATCCTGAACGACGGCAAGTACCACGACGTGGACTCCTCGGAGATGGCGTTCAAGGTGGCGGCCGTTTCCTGGTTCCGGGAGGCGGCGCACAAGGCCTCTCCCGTCCTGCTCGAGCCGGTCATGGCTACTGAAGTCGTGGTCCCCGAGCAGTTCCTGGGCGACGTCGTGGGCGACATCAACAGCCGCCGGGGGCGGGTGCTGGCGACCGAGCAGCGCGGTAGGAATCAGGTCGTCAACTCCACGGTGCCGCTTGCGGAGATGTTCGGATACGCTACCGACCTGCGTTCGCGCACTCAGGGTCGGGCTACCTACACCATGCAGTTCGACTCNTACCAGCANGTGCCGGTGTCGGTGCAGGAGACGATCATCTCCCGCGTGCGCGGCGTCTGACCAACCGAAGATCCGGCTGCCACCGCGGACGCGCCGCGAGGCCGGATCACACGAACCCGTAAACGAACCGAATCTAGACGCAACCGAAACGGAGCATCAGGAGCGAGAAATGGCCAAGGAAGTCTTCCAGCGTTCGAAGCCCCACATCAATGTGGGGACCATGGGGCACATCGACCATGGCAAGACGACACTGACCGCCGCCATAACGCGGGTCCTGTCTCAACGCGATCCGGAGTCCACACAGTTCACGGACTTCGACTCCATCGACAAGGCTCCCGAGGAGCGCGAGCGGGGCATCACCATCAATGTCGCCCACGTGGAGTACGAGACGCCCAACCGGCACTACGCCCACGTCGACATGCCCGGCCACGCCGACTACATCAAGAACATGATCACCGGCGCGGCGCAGGTGGACGGGGCGATCCTGGTCGTCTCCGCCGCCGACGGGCCCATGCCGCAGACCCGCGAGCACGTGCTTCTGGCCCGCCAGGTGGGCGTGCCCCGGATCCTGGTGGCGCTGAACAAGGTGGACGCCGTCGACGATCCCGAGCTGTTGGAGCTCGTCGAGNTNGAGGTGCGCGAGTTGCTCGACGAGTACGGGTTCCCCGGCGACGACACGCCGGTCNTGCCGGTGTCGGCGCTCAAGGCGCTGGAGGGCGATGCCGAGGCCGCCGACCAGGTGGTGGCCCTCATGGAGCAGGTCGACAGCTACGTGCCGGAGCCGTTGCGCGATGTGGACAAGCCGTTCCTGCTGCCCATCGAGGACGTGTTCTCGATCACGGGCCGCGGCACCGTGGTCACCGGCCGTGTCGAGCAGGGCATCGTCAACACCGGCGACAACGTCGAGATCGTCGGCATCAAGGAGACCCGCAAGACGGTCTGCACCGGTGTGGAGATGTTCCGCAAGATCCTCGACGANGGNCGCGCCGGCGACAACATCGGCGCGCTGCTGAGGGGTGTCGGCAAGGACGAGGTGCAGCGGGGCCAGGTGCTGGCCGCTCCCGGCTCCATTACGCCGCACACCCACTTCGAGGCCGAGGTGTACGTGCTGACCAAGGCAGAGGGCGGTCGCCACAAGCCGTTCTTCGACGGCTACCGGCCGCAGTTCTACTTCCGCACCACCGACGTCACCGGTTCCATCGCGCTGCCCGAGGAGATCGAGATGTGCATGCCGGGTGACAACACCCAGATGACCGTCGAGTTGATCGCCCCCATCGCCATGGACGAGGGCCTGCGCTTCGCCATCCGCGAGGGCGGCCGCACCGTGGGTGCCGGCGCCGTCACGAAGATCCTGAAGTAGCNGGNCGTGGCCACGGGGCAGAAGATCCGGATCCGCCTCAAGGCGTACGACCACGAGGTCGTGGATCAGTCGGCGCGCAAGATCGTGCAGACCGTGAAGCGCACCCAGGCCGAGGTGCGCGGCCCGGTACCGCTGCCCACCGAGCGGCACCGGGTCACCGTGATCCGCTCACCCCACAAGGACAAGGACAGCCGCGAGCACTTCGAGATGCGCATTCACAAGCGGCTGCTGGACATCGTGAACTCCTCGGCCAAGACGGTGGACTCGCTGCAGCGCATCGACCTGCCCGCCGGGGTGGACATCGAGATCAAGATCCTCTGAGCGGCGGCCTCCCGGAAGGGCCGCGCCCAGACCCGTCGCCGCCTTCACCGCCGCACGGTGTCCGACTCAGGCCGGCCTAACGCACGACTCACCGTGACGGTCGTCGTCACCGTGACCCTCGCGGCCTCCGCCGTGGCGATTCCCGTGCTGCTCACGGGAGGTTCCACCGGCAGCGCCGATCAGCCGGCCCGTGCGCAGGCCGGCGAGGGCCCGGGGAATCCCCCCGGCCCCCCGGCCGCACCGCCGCCCGACCGCGCCGGCGTCGTGCACGAGCACGAGGACGGAACCATCCACACCCACCGCGACGGCGCCCCGGACTCCTGGACGGTGACCTACACCGGCGGCGGGACTTTCGTCCCGGAACGCCTCGACATCGGGACCGGCGACGAGGTTGTGTTCGTGAACGAGTCGCCGATCCCGGTCTGGCCCGCCTCCAACATCCATCCCACCCACGAGGTCCTGCCGTCGTTCGACCCTCCGGAAGCGATCGCGCCCGGCGAGGCCTGGACCTATACGTTCGTGGACAACGGCTACTGGCGCTACCACAACCACATCGATCCGTCCGAGACCGGCCTGGTGGTGTCCAGCGGGAGCGCCGTCGAATCTCCGGACCCCTTGCGGCTGGAGCTTCCCGAGTTGCGGTTCGCCGCGGTTCCGGCCGGCACCGACGGCAACACCCTGTTCGACGACCGCGACGCTCTCGCCGCCTTCGTCGAGGCGCACGGCCCGGCCGCCACCGTCGCGGTCCTGAAGCAGACCGAACTCAGCGAGGGTCGCTACTGCCACGACGCGGCACACGAGGCGGGCCGCGTCGCCTACGAGACGTTCGGTCCGGCGGCCTTCGTGCTCTCGGGCCACGAGTGCCAGGCGGGCGCGCTGCACGGCAGCATCGAGGCACTGTTCGCCGACCGGGGAACGTCCCGCCTCGCCGAGGACGTGGCGGCGGTGTGCGCCACGGCCGCGAACCCCTTCCTGGCGCACCAGTGCCACCACGGCGTGGGGCACGGCCTGATGGCGTGGACCAGCTACGAGATCCACGAGGCGCTCGAACTCTGCGACGTGATAGCGACGAGGAGGACCGCGCCTCCTGCCATTCGGGGGTGTTCATGGAGAACGTGGTGGGTGGGCTCTCGGGCCTCATGGGCCACCTCACCGACTACCTGCGCCCCGACGATCCGCACTTCCCCTGCGACGCCATAGCCGTCGACTACGTGGACGACTGCTACGCCTACCAGACCACCCACATGCTCGCCGTGTTCGACGGCGACTTCGCGGCCGTGGCGGCGACCTGCGCCGAACTGTCCGGGAGCGCCCGAACACTGTGCTTCTACTCCTACGGGCGCGACGTCGGCAACGCCACACGGGGCGATCCGGCGCGAGCCGTCCGGCTGTGCGCCCACGCCCCCGCCGGGCCCGACCACACCGGTTGCATCACCGGAACGGCCCAGGACCGCTTCTGGGAGACCACCGGAGCCACCGACGCCATCGCGGTGTGCTCCCTGACCGACGCCGACGCCGCCGACGCCGCCGAGGCCGCCGAGGTCGCCGTCGCCGACGCCGCCGAGGCCTGCTGGTGGACGATCATCGAGCGAGCGGGCGACCTCTTCTTCGACGAGGCCGGGCGCCGGTCGTTCTGCGATCGCCTACCCGGCAACTGGCGCCGCAACTGCTACAGCGTGATCCTGCTCTAG
>JGIcombinedJ30088_10001708_pt1 | contig 21832 bp, 17 predicted proteins | sample PinacodermPK_FD_30088 | JGI IMG/M metagenome (IMG submission 30088)
GTCAACTCCACGGGCGGGCGGGACGCCACTGGGATAACGCACCGCCGCACGGGCTTGCAGAATCTGGCGCAACCAGGATACACAAATCTCCTCCCGCTTTCATCCTTGAACAGTCCCCGCGCCAAGGACTCAGGAAGTGGAGCAGATCGACAGCTCTCATTCTCGAACACACGCAACCTGTCAGCAGACCGATGAACATTCAGGTGCCAGGTGCCGTTGTGGCGGCACACCGCATCAGGTCTGCGAAAATCAGAAGGACAACGCAGTGCAACCTGCAGGATGAAAACCTGTGTACCGACACAGGGCACGCCCCTGGCTGATCAGGTTGGGAGCGGCGCGCGGCACACTCCAGAAACACCTGGATTCATTTTCAACCCGCACGATCACCAGGCAACCATCACCACATCCATCAACGCTGAAACACGGACCCCTCAAACACCCGGCTTGCCAAGCGTAAGGCACGGGAGAGCCCGCACACCCGGGATCCTGTCAGACAAAGCCGTCAGGGATGGCATCACAGATGTGCACACTCTTGTGCCCGGCAACGCCAGAAGACACAGCCGTCCGGCGTCGAAAACTGGGACTGCGATCCACAGCCGAATCCCGCGCCAGCTACAAAATCTCCCATGCGTTATCGATCAGTGCCCGTCATGCATTGTTGAGAAGTGCCTCATGGAACTCTATCACCACAGACGTCATCTGCCTGACAAGATTGGGCTTCAGCCTCTCCCGAATCTCACTCCGGGTTTCCTGGTCAAAGAAAAACGCAAGGTACTGGTCACAGATGTCGAGGACAAGGGCCAGGTGTTTGTCGACCAGTGTCTCAAGGTTGAAGGTAATGGGCGGCAGGCTGGAATCACCCGGATGAGGAACAGTAAATTTCATTGAGGGCGTGAACATCTCGTAAAGAAAGCGGAGAACGGGAGTCAACCCGCTGACCCCATACGGCAGTTCGTCAGGCTCACTGGCCTCCATATAGCGAACCAGATACCCCAGCAGAGAGGGGGAAGCCGGCCCAAGGTGGCTCACATAGGGCACCCAGGGAAACACCATCGTCGGAATCAGGTATGTCTTGAGGACCGGAAGCAGGCGCCGCTCAATCAGGGCTGCGGCTTGAATGGCGGAAAGGTTATCAAAAGACTCGATTGCAAAGGCCTCGGCTACCAGACCTTCCCACAGCTCGTTGGGAAATCGGGCAGTCTGAAGCGTCTCTTCCGTTTGAGGCTCCTGGAATTGTGGCTCCGGGAAATCACCGGCAAAAAAAGCAGTGCAAACAACAGGGGGCAACGACAGCAAGCCAATGAGACAAGCCGAAGGTACCCATGACGGTACTCGGATACGCATGAGGAACTCCTGATGCAGGTGTTGGGTCGGGACGGGATGTCCCGACACTGTTACCTGCTTGGACGCCCCGCTTGCAAAAAGAGTTCCCCCGGGGCCGCAAACAAAATAGTCAGGCAGTCTTGCCAGATTTGCCAGAAGAGGCCTGGCTGTGGGCGTTCACACGAATATGTAAATCATCCAGCTGGCCGGACGAAACCTGTCCTGGCGCCTGACTCATCAAACAGGCCGCCGACTGGGTTTTGGGAAAGGCAATCACCTCCCGGATATTGTCAGTACCGCACAGCAGCATAGTCAGACGATCAAGACCAAAAGCAATGCCTGCATGAGGCGGTGCGCCGTACTGCAGGGCATCAAGGAAAAAGCCGAACTTGTCGCGTTGCTCACTGTCAGACAGCCCCAGCACCTTGAACACGGCCTGCTGCATGTCTTGCTGGTGAACACGGACGGAACCCCCTCCCACCTCGCAGCCATTGATCACCATATCGTAAGCCCGCGACAAGGCTTTCGCAGGCGCCGCCACCAACTCTTCGGGTGTACAGACCGGCGCTGTGAACGGATGGTGCAGTGCCGTCAGATCGCCCTGGGCGTTGTGCTCGAACATGGGAAAGTTTGTCACCCACAGCGGTGCCCAGTCGCTGGTATACAGCTCAAGATCGGCACCCAGCCTGGAGCGCAGGGCGCTCATGGACGCATTGACAACCGACGCCTTGCCGGCACCAAAAAATACAATATCGGTATCCCTGACATCCAGCCGCTCCATNATGCGCATGATGGTGGCGGCATCAAAAAATTTCAGAATGGGTGACTGCAAGCCNTCCACACCTTTTTCCAGGGCGTTGACCTTGATCCATGCCAGCCCTTTGGCACCATAAGTGGTCACGAAGCTGCCGTAATCATCAATCTGCTTGCGCGTCAGACGCGCACCGCCCCCTGTCAGCTTCAGTGCCACAACACGCCCGGCCGGATCCCTTGCTGGCTGCTGAAACACCTTGAAGTTTTCATCGGCGACCAGATCATCCATATCCACCAGCTCCAGAGGAATGCGCAGGTCAGGCTTGTCGGAACCGTACCGGCTCATCGCTTCCGACCAGGACAGGCGGGGAAAATCTCCCAGATCGACCTGGCGCAGTTCATGAAACAGGGTGCGAACCAGGGTTTCGGCCACCTGCATCACGTCACTTTCCTCAACGAAAGAGGCTTCCAGGTCGATCTGGGTAAATTCGGGCTGCCGTTCGGCGCGCAAGTCTTCATCGCGAAAGCAACGGGCGATCTGGTAATAACGATCAAATCCAGAGACCATCAGCAGCTGTTTGAACAGCTGGGGAGACTGGGGCAAAGCATAGAAGGCGCCCTGGTGTACGCGACTGGGAACAAGGTAATCGCGTGCCCCCTCTGGCGTAGCGCGTGTCAACAAGGGGGTTTCTATATCGAGAAACCCTTGCTCTTCCAGCAGATTGCGAATCAGACGTGTCATCTGGCTGCGCAGAATCAGTCTGGCCTGGGCGTCTGGTCGACGCAGATCCATAAACCTGTAACGCAGACGCACGTCTTCACCGGCGTCCGTGTAATCATCCAGCTGAAAGGGCGGCGTCGCGGCACTGTTGAGAATAGCCACCTCTTTGCCCAGAACCTCAATGGCTCCCGTTGGCATGGCAGGATTGACAGTTCCTTCCGGCCGTGGGCGCACCCGCCCTTTTACCTGCAACACATATTCACTACGTGCTTTGTCAGCCAGAGCGAAAGCTTCTGCTGTATCCGGATCCACAACAACCTGGGCGATGCCCTCCCTGTCCCTGAGATCAAGAAAAATAACGCCTCCGTGATCCCTGCGTCTGTGCACCCAGCCACACAGGGTGACCGTTTCGCCGTCGTGACTGCTGTCCAGGTGCCCACAGTAGTGGCTGCGCATAATTCACCTCAAATGGTTTGGCTGCGAATAGATCCGGCCTGTGGACATACACCTGCACGCCCAGGTCGCTGCCGTCGCGAGAAGAAGAGGAGGGCCGAATAAAACAGGGCGGGATTATCTCAGTACGGCCGGAGCTTGTCATCCGAACCAGTATCAGGGCAGTTTGGTTGCCCGTCAGGCTATGCTTGCGCCCTCACAGAAGGCACAATGGAGCACTTTTTCAAGGGCAGTGCCAGCGGCCGTTTTTTTGACTTCAGATAGCGTCTGGTCAACAACCACCGCCGGGCGCTGCGTTTTGTCCTGCCGTTGTCTCGTTCAGCATGCCCCCAGGGAGCCGCGTCACTCATGACTATTCTTTCCCGACCCTTTCCTGCCGCTCGTCTGCGACGCATGCGCCGCGACAATTTTTCGCGGCGACTGATGCGCGAGACGCGACTGTCTGTTGACGATCTTGTCTACCCTGTCTTCGTCGTTGAGGGGGAGCGGCAAAGGCAGCCTGTCGCGTCGATGCCGGGCGTCGAAAGGCTCAGCCTGGACGAGCTTCTCAAAGATGCAGAGCACTGGGCCAGCCTCAAGATTCCTGCTCTGGCCTTGTTCCCCGTGATCGAGGCGCACAGCAAGTGTACACAGGGACGGGCAGCCTGGGATCCGGAGGGGCTGATCCCCCGGGCAGTGCGAGCACTCAAAGCCCGGTTTCCCGATCTGGGCATTATTACAGATGTCGCGCTTGACCCTTATACCAGCCATGGGCAAGACGGTCTGCTGGACGCATCGGGCTATGTGATGAACGATGAGACAGTGGCGGCTTTGGTGCGCCAGGCACTGTGTCAGGCTGAGGCAGGCACTGACATCCTGGCCCCTTCCGACATGATGGACGGCAGGATTGGCGCCATCAGAACAGCACTGGAAGACAANGGATTTTCCGGCACCCGGATTTTGTCCTACGCAGCCAAATACGCCTCCGCCTACTACGGGCCTTTCCGGGATGCTGTAGGCTCAGCCACCAACCTGGGCGCTGCAGACAAGTTCAGCTATCAGATGGATCCTGCCAACACAGACGAAGCCCTGCAGGAAGTGGCAGCCGACCTGCAGGAAGGGGCAGATATGGTGATGGTCAAACCTGGTATGCCTTATCTGGATATAGTGCGCAGAGTCAAGGACAACTTCGGCGTTCCCACTTTCGTTTACCAGGTCAGCGGTGAATACGCCATGCACAAGGCGGCGGCGCAAAACGGCTGGATCGACGAAGCCTCGATCATTCTGGAAAGTCTGGTATCCATGCGCCGGGCCGGAGCCGACGCTATCCTGACCTACTTCGCTCCGCAAGCCGCAGAGCTGATACAGGCCAGGTCATAGCAGCCGCACATGCGGCGTCCAGACGAAGGGGCTGAACCGAGCCCCTCTCGACTCAGAGACACAAGGTCAGCGCATCAGGAGCCCCTTCATCAAACATCAAAGCCGGCAGCCATCCTGCCAGGGAACCAGGGGGGCGTGCCTGATCAGAAACGCGTGGCATGGACTGACATCACGTATATCAAAGCCGGCAACTCACACCGGCTTTGATCAAACGCAGATGGCAGGCTGTCAGGTCAACCCGCAGCGCAGACTCCCGTCGCCCCCAACGACAGTAAACAGACAAAAGACAGGGACCACTGCCCTCGGGGAATAATGGCAGCAAGCATACCAACCTTCTCCCACAAGCTGTCCTGAGCAGGACGGAGTGCCCGACCTTCTCCGGATTTGACAGCCCGGAGAAGGGGCGGTTCGTCAAAGGCTCCCGTGAACCGGGGGCTGTTACGCCCAATGCAAGCCCATCGCCCAGCGCGCCATAGGTCTCTTGAGTGCCGGCAGACCATTGGTGAGGTCCAGACCGCTGTTGCGCAGCCAGCGCACCAGCAGATCATCGCTATGAAACAGCCGTTGAAGGCTCTCCATAAGCCCGGCCACAGCCAGGTTGTGGCCCTTGCGGGCACGCTCATAGCGATCCAGAACGCGCGGGGAGGAAAAATCCTCACCCCACTGGCAGGCCCGGTGTATGTCCTCAGCCAGCCGGGCAACATCCAGCAGACTGAGATTGGCACCCTGTCCTGCCAGCGGGTGAATGCTATGAGCCGCATCACCGACAACAACCACCCGGTTACGGTGATAACGACAAGCATGCAACTGGCGTAGCGGCCGACACACACGCTGCCCCGAATCCAGGATACGACCGAAACGATGCTCAATGCAGCGGGCCAGCTCCAGGCGGAAAGCTGCGTCATCCAGTGCCATGATCCGACGGGCTTCGTCAGGCAGCAATGACCAGACGATGGAGCAGCAATGGTGACCGTCCGGCGTCTCCGGCAGGGGAAGAAAAGCCAGGGGACCTGTATCCCGAAAGATCTGGCAGGCCAGTTGATGGTGTGGCTGCTCCATTCGAACCGTTGCAATCAGTGCCTGATGCAGATAGTCCCATTCGCGCGTGACTATCCCAACCTGGGCACGGGTGCGGGACGCCACACCATCGGCAGCAATCAACAGTCGCGTCCCGATCTGGCTGCCATCTTTGAGAGTCAGCCGAACCGGATAGCGCGAGCCGGTTATCTCCTGCTCGCTCCCGGTGTCTATCTGCTGCACCGACCGTCCGCCAAGCCTGTGCACTGGCGTCTGAGCCAGCCCGCCCAGCAATGCCTGACGAAGCAGGCGGTTTTCCACTATGTGTCCCAGATTGTCCACGCCCAGCTCGCGGGCTGAAAAATGAATCTGGCCCGTACCCTCAGCATCGCGGACATGCATATCGCTGTAGGCACACACCCGCTGCCGGGCGAGGCCGTGCCAGACTCCCAGCTGCTCCAGCAGCCTTCTGGAAGCCGCAGTCAGGGCGCAGACGCGTACATCAAAGCTGTGGACATCGAAACCCTGTTGCCCCGCAGGAGACGCTGATGAGGGCTCCAGATCACTCTCGTCCAACAGTGCCACAGTGCAATCCACTTTTCGTGCCAGCGCCAACGCCATGGCCGCGCCCGTAATCCCCGCGCCCAACACCACAATATCGAATTCCATGCTGTCCTTGTGACCGGCTTTGTCGACGTTTTTATCTGTACTGTCTGTACGATCTGTACTCAAAGTCACTGTTACAGCCCCATGGCCCGCCGGGCAAACCAGTCTTTGAGTGGAAACAGACTCGCCATACCGACCAGCCCCAAAGTCCGGGCAGCAACCCAGCCAGCCTGGTTGCTGGAAAAGCTGTGGACCAGCCGGTCACTCGCTTTCATTATCTGATGCTGATCTTGCTGCCGCCGGGCCTGGTAACGCATCAATACGTCCAGCTGACCCAACTGGCACCCTGCCTGGGCGGCGCGACTGAGCTGATGGATCAATTCCTGGATATCGCGCACAGACAGATTGAAACCCTGACCTGCAACGGGGTGCAAACTATGCGCCGCATTGCCCAGCACCACCAGCCCCGGACGCACCTGCTCACGTAGCCAGCCTTGTTGCAGCGTCCAGTGACAGCGGGCCTCCAGGCTGCGAAAACGCCCCAGCCGATAGCCAAAGCGTGACTGAAGAGCCGCGAGAAAATCCTGTTCTGACAACTGCATTCTGTCAGCAGCCAAGGATGCGGGCATGGTCCACACAAGGGCACAGCGGCCATCAGAGCGCGGCAGGAAGGCCAGCGGGCCTTCATCGGTAAAACGCTCGTAGGCGATGCTGTTATGGTCAGCTGCCGGGATCACATTGCTGACTATGGCGGCCTGTCCGTCATTCCGGCTGTCGAGCCGTAATCCCAGCATGCTGGCCAGACCACTGCGACCACCATCAGCCAGAATAACCAGACTGCACGTCAATTTCCGGACTTTGCCACCGGACAGTGTTTCCACCTGCATGCAGTCAGGCCCCAGCTCACACAGACGCCTGACACCCTGAACCCGGGTGGACTCAAGACATGTTATGCCGGCGTCTTCCAAAAGGCGCCCCTGCAACAGGCGGGCCGCTTGACTATTGCTCACGACATAGCCCAGGGCAGGTACCTGGTGATCCCGGGCCTGCAGGCGCACCATGCCCGGACGGCCGCGATCTGACACCTGGATTTCCAGGATGGGTTGCGCCTCAGCGGCCAGGGCGTCCCAGAGCCCCCACTCATGAAGTATCCGGCAACTGCCCATGGACAGCGCCGTCGTCCGCACATCAGCGTCCCCGGCTTGTTGGTGCCGCCCCTCGCCGGCCGGTGCCAGTTTGCGGCTTTCGACAAGAGCAATGGAAAAATCTGCCGGCAAAGCCCGGCGCAAGCCGACCGCCAGGGTCGCGCCCACCAGACCGGCTCCGATAATAACGACAGCGTAATCCATGTTCTTCGGCCGTGGGCCGCTGCCTGGTTGTGCATTTGTCTGCTGTGCGTTCATTGTTCATTCCATACCGCAAGGTGCCCGGCAGCCTGGCCCACAGCGGTTCAGGCGGCTGAGCCACCGCCATCAGCCTCAGTGCTGGCAGCCAGTCGCAAGCCTCTGAACTTTTCTTTAAGTGCTTCTTCCACTTCGGGTGACACGAACCTGGAGACATCGCCATCAAGCGACGCTATCTCCCGCACCAGACTGGAGGAAATGTAAGAGAACTTGTCAGAAGATGCCAGAAACAAACTCTCCACACTGGGTGCCAGAACCCTGTTCATATTGGCCAACTGGAATTCGTATTCAAAGTCCGACACGGCGCGCAGGCCACGCAGAATGACACGTGCCTCCAGCTCTCTGGCGCATTCGGCCAACAGGGAGCCGAATCCCCGCACCTCAACATTGGGCAGGGTCCGGGTAGCGGCACAGGCGAGCGATACCCGCTGGTCCAAAGAGAACAGTGGATTCTTGGTACGAGCCGCTGCAACGGCAACAACGACCCGGTCAAAGAGCACGGCGGCACGCTGAATCAAGTCAGTGTGCCCCAGGGTTATAGGGTCAAAAGTGCCGGGATAAATCACCGTGCTCACGGCTGCGCGTTCCTGCCCGGGGCAGAGCGTGAACGCTGACTGCGCACCCCTTCGATCACCCCCAGACTGCCGAAGCCAAGGAAACAGCCCAATGTCCACACCGGCAATCCCAGGCCCAGCAGGCTCCCGCTGTCCTCGGCGCAATCTCCGGTACCACTGAGCATAACGCCCAGCAAATCCTGCCAGGGAAGGACGTCCATAAGGTAAGACAGACTCGGCAGGCAGGCAGGGACCTGGTCGGGGGGCAGACTCTGCAGATAAAGTTGCCGCAGTGCCAGTCCTGCTCCCCCGGCCGACAGCAAGGTCAGCAGCGCCGCATAGCAGGTGCGGCCGCGCCCCGATGGATTATGCGCACCCGCAACAAGAGCAGAGACTCCAATTATGGCTATGACAAGGCGCTGCGAGAGACACAGCGGGCAGGGTTCATACGCCATGATGAACTCAAGATACAAACTACAGGCAACAACAGCCAGGGCTGCCATGCAGACGAGGACATACAGGCTGCGGGATTCGGGAAATTTCATGATGTAGCCAGGTTCCCATTGCTTGTATCCATCCCGGCCGTATCACGGGGATGGATGTACTCAGAGAGAAACTCCTTGAACTCTGGTGCGTCTTCGGCTTCCAGTTCGCTTTGTTCTTTGAGTGATGCGGCAGCCAGTGCCTCGAATTCATCCTGCCTTGCAAGATAGAGCCCCCTGTGCAAAACGTCCTCCCTGTGCTGCAGGGAATGCTGGTGCACAAAGTCCACAAACGAAACCTTGTGGCTGAGGTGATCGAGTATCCGGGCCGAGGGCGTCAATGCCTGGTCATCCAGCTTGTGCCGCTGAGTCCCCAGACTGGCCGTGTAGGCAGAGGTCGAACAAGCACTGTCCAGCACTTGTGCCACTGGCTCCATCTGTGCCATCAACTGATTTCCCCAGTCCCGCAGGAGACGAGAGGCACTGCCCTCATTGAGTTCAAGATCAGGGTGACGGCCCCTCGTGCAGGACAGGCCAAGATTGTCGGCCGCTTGCCGCCGGGATTCGGGCGTAAAGTCCGGGCTCTCCAGCAGGGCGCAGAACAAGAGGAAAACATCCATAAAGTGGACCTGGTCAGTATCCAGCCCCAAAGGCATCAGAGGGTTGACATCCAGACAACGCACTTCAACATACTCCACGCCCCGCCGTCTGAGCGCTACCGCAGGCCGCTCGTTTCTCTGCGTGGTGCGCTTGGGGCGGACTATACCGTAATACTCATTCTCAACTTGAAGAACGTGGTCGTTCAATTGACGACCGGCACCTTCTGTGGCTGACTGACTGCTCTTGTACGGCGGCCATGGCGTCTGCGTCGCCCGCCATATATCCTGGGTGTAGTCTTCCAGCCGGTTGTAAGAGACGGCCAGTCCTGCCTGACTGGCAGTACCATAGCCTATGTCGCTCAAACGCAGGGAAGTCGCCCAGGGAAGGAACCTTGTCGCGGCATCCAGTTGCTCAAGGCCACCGCCTTCCCCTGCAAAGCTGCTGTCAACCGTCGGCGAAGCACCGAACAGGTAGCATAGCAGCCAGGCGTAGCGATGAAAGTTTCGCATCAATCCGAAGTAGCCGACCGACTGGTACTGGCTGAGGGACAACGGCTGCGCGTCCAGCTCGTGCATCAGTTGCCAGAAGCGGCTGTCCAGAGAAAAGTTGTAATGGATACCCGATATGGTCTGCATGGCACGGCCGTAGCGGCAGCCAAGCCCCAGACGGTACAGATGCTTGAGTTTGCCAAGGTTGGAGCTGCCATAACGGGCAACCGGCACGCTGGCATCTCCTTTCTCCAGGCGCGGCGGCATGCTGGCATTCCACAGGAACTCGTCAGCGGGCAGCGCCGCGCAGGCCCAGCCCTGAATTTCTTCCAGATACCTGAGCACGCTGTCAGGTGTGTGCAGGGGAGGCGTTATGAACTCCAGCTGGGCTTCGGAGTAATCCGTGCTGATACTGGGGTGCGTCAGCGTCGCCCCCAGCCGCCGGGGGTGCGGTTCCCGCGACAACTCCAGCCCGGGCGTAACCCGCAAGCTCTCTCGTTCGATGCCGCGCCGGATGCCCGCAAGGCACGAGCCCTTGTCTGGCTGTGACAAGGCGTCAAGGCGCCGCCTGATTGATGCAGATGACAATGTAAACTCGTTCTCCGAATGACGGGAAGGCCGAAGTATTGCTCGGCCCCACCACGCCTCCTGGCGTCCTGGCCCGACATCCATCGGGCCGTCCTGTTGAGTGCCAGGAAGCCGTATTGGGGAAACAGGCAGGGAACAAACCGGGGAAGAGACACTGTTGCGACATAGGGGCCGCCATCAACATCCCATGAGACCGGAGCTTGTTCCAGTCTTGTTCCAGTAGTCTTGTTCCAATGCTGCTTCTTGTTTGTTATTTGCGCAGTGTCCTGGCATTGGCAAAAACATCAGCCAAAGTCGCTTGTATCGGCTTCTGGTTTCTCCGCCGATGCGCCGCAACAGGTGACTCCGCAGGCCGTCCCTTTCCAGGACGATGTCTGGCAGTTTTCGTGCCCGGCTGCCCGTTTTTGGTGCCCGGCTGCCCGGACTGTGCTGCAGGTTTCGCAGACAGCCGCATCGTCAGGGCAATACGGCGCCGCTCGATATCCACCTCCATCACTTTGACACGCACGACATCGCCAGCCTTGACGACAGCCCGCGGGTCTTTGACAAACTGGTCGGACAACTCCGAAATATGAACCAGACCGTCCTGGTGTACACCAATATCGACAAAAGCACCAAAATTCGTGACATTGCTGATCGCCCCCTCCAGCTCCATGCCTTGCTTGAGATCACCAATGCTCTCGACGCCCTCCTTGAACTTTGCCGTCCGGAACTCAGGACGGGGGTCGCGACCAGGCTTGTCCAGCTCGCCCAGGATATCGGTGATGGTGGGCACACCAAAGTGGCCATCGACAAACTCAGCCGGCTTGACGCCACGCAAGAAAGCAGAGTCGCCCATCAGGCTGCCGATATCGCGATCGAAGTGCGCCGCTATACGCTCGACCACCGGGTAGGCTTCCGGGTGCACGGCAGAGCGGTCCAGGGGATGAGAGCCGTTCATGACCCGCATAAAGCCTGCACACTGCTCAAAAGTCTTTTCACCCAGGCGGGGCACTTTCTTGAGCTGCTCCCGGTCAGAAAAAGCACCGTTCTCATTGCGAAACTCCACCAGATTGCGGGCAATGCTGGCACTCAGACCCGAAACCCGACTCAGCAAAGCACTGGACGCCGTGTTCACATCCACGCCCACAGCATTTACACAATCCTCCACCACGGTTTCCAGACCATCGGCGAGACGGGTCTGGCTGACATCGTGTTGATACTGCCCCACGCCAATGGCTTTGGGCTCAATTTTCACCAGTTCGGCCAGCGGATCCTGCAGGCGGCGCGCAATGGACACAGCTCCACGGAAGGAAACATCAAGATCGGGCAGCTCGCGGGACGCCTGCTCTGAGGCAGAGTAGACGGAAGCGCCGGCTTCACTGACCAACACCGGGGTCAGATTGAGCTTCGGAAACTGGCGAATCAACTCATGGGCAAAACGTTCTGTCTCCCTGGAAGCGGTGCCATTACCGATGGCAATCAGCTCAACATTATGGCGCAGTACCAGTTTGGCCAGCGCACCAAGGGCATCGTTCCACTTGTTGTGCGGTGCATGCGGAAAAATGGTGGTGTGATCCAGAAGCTTGCCTGTGCTGTGGATAACAGCCACCTTGACGCCTGTTCGCAAGCCAGGATCCAGCCCTATAGTGACACGCGGACCTGCAGGTGCTGCCAGCAACAGATCGCCCAGATTTCTGGAAAACACCTTGATGGCTTCTTCTTCAGCCGCTTCCCTGGCCCTTCCCAGCAGCCCGGTTTCCAGCTGTGGAAAAAGCTTTACTCGCCATGTCCAGCGCACGGCCTCTTTCAGCCAGTTGTCGCCAGCTCTCCCCTCATCACTCAGCTTCCAGTAACGAGCGACCATCAGTTCACACGGATGCGTTGCGGTTCTGTCTTCGGTGCCCTCGATCACCAGGCTGGCGCGCAGCAGCCCGGAGCGGTTGCCCCGGAAGATCGCCAGGGCCCGATGGGACGGCAGGGTCTTGATCGGCTCGTCATGTTCAAAATAGTCACTGAATTTGGCCGCCTCCTGCTTTTTGCCATCCACGAGACGGCTGGAGACCAGGCCTTCTTCCCACAGATAGTCACGCAGCTGACCCAGCAGATCAGCGTCTTCGCTGAACTTGTCCATCAATATGGCCCGGGCGCCTTCCAGCGCCGCCTTGGTATCAGCAACACCTTTATCGGGATCGACGAAAGCAGCCGCTTCGGTTTCCGGCGTCAATGCCGGATCGTTGAACAAAGACTCGGCCAGCGGCAGCAGCCCCGCTTCTATGGCTATCTGTCCCTTGGTGCGACGCCGTGGTTTGTAAGGCAGGTACAAGTCTTCCAGGCGGGTCTTGGTCTCCGCCTCGCGAATCGCCAGCTCCAGCTCCGGCGTCAACTTGTCCTGATCCTTGATACTTGTGAGCACGGTCTCACGCCGTGCTTCCAGCTCCCGGAGGTAAACCAGGCGCTGCTCGAGGTGGCGCAGCTGAATGTCGTCCAGCCCTTGGGTTGCTTCCTTGCGGTAGCGGGCAATGAAGGGAACGGTGGCGCCCCCGTCGAGCAACTGGACGGTCGCGGTAACCTGGGATTCCTCGATATTCAGTTCCGCAGCAAGGCGTCGGAAAATGATTTCCATCAGGTGATCTCTGTAGATTGTGCTGGCAGGAAGGGGGAATTATACCCATGGCACCTCAGGTTCCCAGTAAAACGCATATTTTTTATGACATGACTGTCTCTGGTACTCTTGCGTGCTGTCTCTGCCTCATCGTCTGATCACTCGGTTTGCATCATGACCTCTTGTCTTTTTGTTACTGGTACTGACACAGGTGTTGGCAAAACCACCGTGTCCTGTGGGCTTCTGGCGCGCGCACGCGCGCAAGGCCTGATGACAGCGGCTCTCAAGCCTGTCGCCTCTGGCTGTCAGCCCACCGCCGGAGGCTTGCGCAATCCAGACGCCCTGGCACTGCAACAGGGGGCGGGGATTGAAATGACTTATGATGAGGTCAACCCTGTGGCTCTTGAACCGGCCATTGCACCTCATATAGCACTGGCTGAGGCAGGGCGAATTGTCACCGCCAGCCAGCTGGCCAGCCATTGCCGCAGCTACCTGAACCGGGGGCTTGATCTGGTGCTGGTAGAGGGCGCCGGAGGCTGGCGGGTTCCCTTGTCTGAGCACGAACTTTACAGCCAGGTTCCGTGTCTGCTGCAAGCCTCGGTAGTGTTGGTTGTCGGAATGCAGCTGGGCTGCATCAATCATGCCCTGCTGACGGCAGGGGCCATTGCTCACGATGGACTGTCGTTGGTCGGCTGGGTAGCCAATAGTGCCGGTGGAGCCATGCCCGAGCTGGACGCCAACATAGCCACACTGACACAGCTGTTGCCAGCCCCCTGCTGGGGACGTATTCCCTGCCTGCAGCATCCATCAGGCCAGGATGTCGCACAACACTTGCTTCCACCACAGGACACCTGGCACCAGCGACCACCCCGAACTCCGGGGAGCTGCATGTAGCGAGCGAGGGCGAAAACCCGGGAGGCCAGCGCGCCAGGGGGCGACTGGCGCCCGGCCAGAAATCTTTTGTCAGAATACGCAAGACAGTCGCCAGTGTTTACAGGCAATGTCCGGATGGCAGCGGCTGGTGCGCAGAGGCCCGCCTGGATCACGCAGACCACATCTATTTTGCCCACTGGAGCCCGGACAGCCAGCAACTGTTCACCTTTGTCGACCTCAGCAGCCCGACGCCATCGAAGCAGGAGGCAGGGTCCGGCAGGTGCCTCGTCATCCCGGCGGGGGTCCTGCCGAGGTTCAAACGGCATCATGTCCCCCCTTCATAGAATCTGGCAACCGCCGCATAGAATCTGGCAACCGCCGGACGACCCAGCAATCTGGATAGACTCCTGCCCACATCCTCACCCAACTCTGCACCTAGTCTGGCACCCGTCATTCCCAGATCAATTGCCGTTGCACAGCCGACGGCAAACATCGGCAACAACAGACCACCTACAAACACAACGCTGACTTTGTCTTCACTGTTTACAAGAATTACCGTCGAGGCTGCCGACGCGCCGGCCAGCATCAGCCCCCCCAAGGCACCCCAGAACGAACCGCAAACGCATCCTGTAAAAATAAAGGCCGACTCCATGGCTTGCTGACAGACTGTCTTGCACCCCCCCTCCCTTCTGACAGCAGTGTTAACAAACCCCAGGTCTCCAGGGGCATCAGCAGCCTGAGAACCCAACCTGTTGGGCCCTGGGGGCACCTGAATAACAGGCACTCCACGCAGGGGCCTGCGCCTGAATCCTTCCCGCTCCGGGTGTCCACAGCTCGGTTCAGACACGGCAGTGCCACTCAGGCCAGCCTGCCGGGCCAGCTCCTGCCCCCAACTTCTGCTGTTGTCCGAGTCGCACAGCCATTCGATGAACCCACGAAACGCCTGATCGTCTTTGGTCCGCAGGATGCTGAGTATCATCTCCATTTTTTGGACAGTGTCCGGTTGTTGCTCAACCTGACTGACTTCGTGGCTCTCCAGAAAGCCACCTTCTTCCTGGCGCAGTCGACGCTCCATGCAGCTATCCACCAGCAGGTTCTGGCAGAGGGCCGATGCACTATTCTCAAGGGCTTGCCGGTAGCCAGCACACAGGGTGCCGCCAGGGTCTGCCTGCGCAGAGCCAGGGGCGGCCACTGCCGGGGAATGAGAGAAGCGCTGACTGTGTGTTGGGTTGACGCCTGACGTGTTCATAGGATCCACCTTTCCGGAAATCTGAAATCTTGCGCGCAGCTGCGCTCCGGCCCAAGGGCTGGAGCATGGGACAACCAGGCAAGAGTATCGTCCCAACACGCCTCCCTGTAGCAAACACATGTGTTATCTGGCAGGCACAGCAGCGCGCCTGCTCAAAGGACGACAGCGGAACAACTCAGCACGAGGAAAAGGGGGACCGGCCTCAGCGCCGGCGGACTGGGACAAGCCGGTCAGCGGCAGACACAACCGCCAATGAGCGGCCCGGAACGGCCTGCTTCCTGTTGCGCTCGCTGACGAAGGGCGGACAGTCCAGGATTGCGCTGGCTGCTCATCGCCAGCTGGACAGGGGACGGTCTTCTCCGGAAACCGGCCCCGGCACATACGTCAGCCTGCGACTGACAGGAGACGGCACGCAGGACTTGGCTGTGGCAGCAAAGCTCTGTTGATCAGCAGCCCGACGCCATCAGTTCAGGAGGCGGGGGCAGGTGGGTGCCTCGTCGTCCCGGCGGGGTTCGAGTTGGCGGGGGTACTGGCGATGCTCAAGCGCCACCATGTCCCTTTCATTCAATCCGGAAAACGCCGGATTGAATCTGGCAACCGCCGGACGACCCAGCAATCCGGATATTCCCCTGCCAACTCTCTCGCCCACCGCTCTACCCATTGTGGCACCACCCCTTGCCAGCACAATTGCCAGCGTGCCGCTGGCGAGCAGCCCCGTAAATCCCACATATGCTATGCCCTCTCCCGCATGGTAATCCTCACCATCCACATTACATTCCTCATGATATTCCGGGGCAGCATTGAGCACTTTCAGTGACAGGCTGGCCAAACAGAGTCCGGGCAAGGAGCCACAGACCGCGCCACAAACCCATCCTGTCGCAATGCATGTCGATTCTATGACTTCCTGACATGATTCTATGACTCCCTGACATATTGTCTTGCAGACCCCCTCTCTTCTGACGGCAGGGTCAGCCGGGCTTGGCCCAGAGCCCTCAGCGACCTGAGCGCCGAACCGGTTGGGTCCCGGAGGCACCTGAATGACAGGCACCTCACCCAGGGCCCTTCGCCTGAGTGCTTCCTGTCCCAGGTGTTCACTACTGTGCCCAGACACAGCAGCACCGCTCAAGCCAGCCTGCTCGGCCAACGCCTGCCCCCAGCTTCTGCTGCTGTCCGAGTCGCATAGCCATTCAATGAACCCACGAAACGCCTGATCGTCTTTGGTTCGCAGTATGCTGAGTATCTTCTCCATCTTTTGGACAGTGTTCGACTGTTGCTGAACCTGACTGACTTCGTGGCTCTCCAGAAAGCCACCTTCGTCTGTGCAAAGCCTGTGTTCCATACAGCTGTCCACCAGCAGGTTCCGGCAGAGGGGCGACGCAAGATTCTCAAGAGCTTCCCGATAGGCAGCACACAGGACACCGGCGGGGGATGCCTGTGCAGAGCCACGGCCGGTCACTGGCGGGGAATGAGAAAAACGCTGACTGTGTGTTGGGTTGACGCCTGAAGTATTCATAGGATCCACCTTTCTTGAAACAGAAAATTTTGCGCATGGATGCGCTCCCGGCCGGGGCTTACTTTCTCCGGAACCATACGTATTCGACAGCCAGACAGACGAATGGTTTCACCACGGCATATCTCTATCAAAATCCTGTGTTATCTGAACTGCGTTACGACGGGGGCACGGGCGCAGCAAGTCCACCGCACCACGCCTGCTGGACAGCCGATAGCTGAACAACTCTCAACGACGAAAGAGGAAAGAGGAAAGAGTGGACCGCCTCAGGGTCGACGGACTGGTACACGCAGGTCTGGCAACCGGTCCCGGGGCATCCGTCAGCCTGCTACTGAACAGGAGACGGGCACAGAGGGCCGGACTGCGGCACCAGGGCTCTGTTGTTGCGCAGCCCGACGACATCGGAGCGGGAGGCTGGGTCAGGCGGGTGCCTCGCCATCCCGGCGGAGTTCTTGCTGCGGCCCCCGGCCCCCGAACAGATCAAGCAGAAAACACCCCTGCTGGCGGGGCTCTTGCTGGCGGGGCTCTTGCCGGCGGGGCTCTTGCTGGCGGGGATCAAACGCCATCATGTCCCTTTCATTCAGTCTGGGAAGCACCGGGCGACCCAGCAATCCGGATATTCCCCTGTCAATGACTTCGCCCATCGCTATGCCAATTCCTTCGCCCATCACCATACCAATTCTGCCACCAACCATTGCCAGCCCCATTGCCAGCGCACCGCCAATGAGCAGTCCCACCCATCCCACGTCCAAAAGCGGGTGTTCATCATATTCCGGCGGGATGGAAACCATCAGCTCTATCGCTTTGCCGGCCACAAATAGTCCCGGCAAGGAGCCACAGACCGTGCCACAAAACCATCCTGTCGCAATAGTCGCAATAGAGGTCAACTCTATAACTTGGCGACATAGTATCTTGCATCGCCCCTCTCTTCTGACGGCAGCGTCAGCAGGATCTGCCCCAGAGGCTTCAGCGCCCAACCTGTTGGGCCCCGGGGGCACCTGAATCACAGGCACCTCACCCAGGGCTCTACGCCTGAGCGCTCGCCGTTCCAGGTGTCCGCCACGCTGCCCAGACACAGCAGCACCGCTCAAGCCAGCCTGCTCGGCCAACGCCTGCCCCCAGCTTCTGCTGCTGTCCGAGTCACATAGCCATTCAATGAACCCACGAAACGCCTGATCGTCTTTGGTTCGCAGTATGCTCAGCAGAGTCTCCATTTTTTGGACAGCGTCCGACTGTTGCTGAACCTGACTGACTTCATGACTCTCCAGAAAGCCACCTTCTTCTATGCGAAGTCTGCGTTCCATACAGCTGTCCACCAGCAGGTTCTGGCAGAGGGGCGACGCAAGATTCTCAAGAGCGTCCCGATAGGTAGCACACAGGGCATCGACGGGGGATGCCTGTGCAGAGCCAGAGCCGGTCACTGGCGGGGAATGAGAAAAGCGCTGACTGTGTGTTGGGTTGACGCCTGAAGTATTCATAGGATCCACCTTTCCGTAAATCTGAAGTCTTGCGCACAGATGCGTTCAAGCCCGGGGGGCATACTCCCCTCGGAACCGTACTCCTGGGACAGCCCGGCAGGAAAATGGTTTCAACACGCCATCCCTCTATCAAATGCCTGTGTTATCTGAACTGCGTTACAACGGGGACACAGGCGCAGCAAGTCCACCGCACCCGGCCTGCCAGGACTATTGCCAGGTCCTGCGCCCCCACCAGGGCCCTCATCTCCCAAAAAACTCTGCTCATTGCAGGCCCAGTCTGCCGGAGGATTCAGCCCGTGGGAGAAACCCTGTATCAAAAGGAAGCCCCGGGGCTTCATGACTGGCGGCCAGCCTGCACATCGGATGACCGGAAGGGGTCTTTGAAGGGCATGGACGGTTTCTTGCCCTGCTGTGCGTTCACAGGCCGCCCCACCACGAAACAAGTCGTCAGTTCCCGCCGCCCTCTCGTCCCGGGGCAGGAACCGCAGCGCCAGACTGCTGTCCAAGAAATCCGTCATGCTGCCAGCCTGCCCGCTGCACCAACGCCAGACACCAGGTGACTGACGGCAGCCTGCAACGCAGCAACAACCTTTGCCCATCAACGAGGACTTTCCTATGAACAACCCCGCTCCCGCCATGTCCGGCACAGGCCCGGCACAGAACGCAAGCCAGAGTTCTGCAGCCGCGCAGCTCTCCTGGCCCCGGTCGCACGCAGCCGAGCCGCTCCGGTCGTTCGGGCGGGAGCTGGCCGCTTTGCCTGATGAACTCTTTGATCACCGTCATCTGGCGTACCACTGCGCGTCCCCGGCCTTCACAAGGAACAGATTTGCTTCAACCATTGCTCCCTGGCTGGACCGGTTCGACAGCCATCTGACAAAACGGCTGGAAAATTGCCTTGAGCACGAAGCCTTCTCTTGCCTGGCACGCGCCGCAGTGGGAACACAGCTACGCAGAGCAACAACTCTGCATCTGGAAGAGTGCGAAGCCGTTGCTGAAACAGAAGGGGTGATGGTGCGTGTAGCACCGGAGTGCCACGAACTCCTGACAACACCGCAAGCCNCGCGAACAACTGATGAACTCAACGTAGCGGACACTGACGATACCTGGCCCAAAACTCATCCGGACGCCCGGGCCCGCCTGGCGCCAGACCAGAAACATTGGGTCCGGATGGGTGAAGGCGTCGCCTCGGTATATGCGAAAAATCCGGACGGCGGCTGGTGCACGCCAACCCNTCTGCATCACGAAGACCGCGTCTATTCGGCCACATGGAGCCCCAGTGGGCAGCAGCTTTTTACTTTATCGACCAGACAAATCAAAGTCTGGTCCAGGTGCTCGCAAAACCTCTGGAAGGAGGTGCTCACCTCGGCAGTACCCACCCAAAAAGACACACAACCCTTCTGCCACTTCAGCCCTGACTACCGGACTCTCGTGCTGAAAAGCATCTACGACCTGCACGTCTGGTGTCAGAGTGAAGACGGCCGCTGGACGCCGCAAGGCCCCCTGGACAGCCCAGATTCCTGGATGTCCAAGGTCGTTTTCAGCCAGGACAGCTGCACCATGGCAACGCTGTCGTCCAGGAACATGGAATCGCGCAGGTTTTGCTGGATACTTGACCAGGTGTTCATCTGGTCCCGTACCCACCAGGGAGGCTGGCAGAGGGAGGGAGTTCTGGCTGAAAACCCTCAGATCTGGTTCACGACAGAGGAGCGCGAGAGGCAGATGACTTTGGCTTTTACTCCTGCAGACTCTTACCTGGTCGCCTTGGCCAATAACCAGGCTCTCCCCGACAAGCTGGTGGTTTCCCAGGATCCGGATGAGCTTGTTACAGAAGGCCTCAGCATCAGAGCACTGGCATTGAACATTCACAGACAGCTGGCTGTGGGTTATACGCTGGCGCTGCCGGATGACGACCCATACAAACCTCCTGTGCGCACTTGCGTTGAGATCTGGAACTTTTCCTGCCAGCCCTGGCAAAGGCAGGCGCGGCTGACCATTGAAAAAGGAAAGTGCGCAGATCACTACCCGCCCTACGCAGATTCAGATGCCGATATAACACCAGCAACTTGTGGTCTGCTCAGCAGCCTGACTTTCAGTCCGGATGGACGTTTTCTGGCAGCAAAGGATATATGCGGGCGCGTACAGGCCTGGTGCCTTGTCCCCCCCGCCGTCTCACCAGCCGATGAGGGGATGCGTGCCATGAGCGAACAGGATGCCAGTCAATAGGGGCACTTGCCTGCCGTGCACCCCGGGACTGCGTTATGAAACCGCCAGTCCCGGCCGCAAAAACGTACTGTCACAACAGCAGCCGGCACCCTGACTGATGCCCGCGCCGCCCTCCTCCTGGCGTTGAAGAAAAAAGACCGCACTCTCAAGAACCCTGGGGCTTGCGCCCATCGGCTGGGCAGTTTTGGGATCAAGCCGTGCCACTGTCGGCCAGTGGCAACGAAATGGGCACAGACGGGCGGCTCAGGTGGGAACCTCGTCACCCTGGCGAGGCTCTTTCCGGTGCGCAACCACCATCGCATCCCCACCATGGGGCACGCTGGTCAACGGTGGGTGATCCAGCCAGCCGGATATTCTCCCGCCAACCCACGCGCCCAACCTGGCACCCTGTATACCAGCCTCCCCTGCCAGGGCAAAGGTACAGAACATCCCCGCCCATAGACCAAAACAACTCAGGAACGGAAGTCTGCAGTTCGAGCCAGGACGCAGCCGAAAAGCCGACAGGCCCATAAGAGCCAGCCCTGGCAAGGAACCACAAACCGTGCCACACACACGTCCGGTCTTGACAGCGGCCGACGCGATGGCTTTCTGATATTGAGTCCGGACTCTCCCCCCCTCTCTTTGCTCCTCAGGGTCAACAAGCTCCCGTTCTCCGGCGGCATCAGCCGGCAAACCCTCCCACGGACAGGGCCGCCAAACTACCGGAATAATACGCTCCCCGATCACCAGCCTGCGCCTTGGTGGTTCCCGCTCCAGATGTCCGCTGCTCTGTTCAGCTACTGTCGTGCCTCTCAAGCCCGCCTGTTCAGCCAGGGCCAACCCCCAGTTCCTGCTCCCAGAGTCGCATAGCCATTCAATGAATCGACGAAACGCCTGATCGTCCCTGGTCTGCAGTACGCTCAGTATCTGCTCCATTTTCTGGATACTGTCGGGCTTCTGGTTAACCTCCATGACTTGATGATCATCCATAAAGCCTCCTTGTTTTTTGTGAAGCCGGCTTTCCATGCGGCGATCCATCAATACGCCCTGACAGAGGGCCGGCGCAAGATTCTCAAGGGCTTCCCGGTAGGCAGCACACAGGGTGTCGGCGGGGGATGTCTGAGCAGAGCCAGAGATGGTCGCTGCCCAGAACTCTGGAATGCGCCGACGGTATGTGGGGATGACGCCTGAAGTATTCATAGGATCCTCCTTTGCGGGAATATGGAATCTTTCGTACGGATGCACTCCAGCCCGGAGGCACAGCTACTCCGGAACCTGGCTCATGGACAGCCGGGCAGGCGAACTGTTCCAGCACGCCCCCTGTACCAAACGCCTATGTTATCCAGCCTGCGTTGCTGTAGAGACACAGACACAGCAAGGCCGCAACACCAGGCCTGCTGAAAAGGCGACAGCGGAACAACTCACATCGAGGAACAAGGGGAACCCGCTCCAGAACCGGTGGACTGTTTCAACTGGCGTTGTTCTCTGGATGGCGAGGAGGATGGCGAGGGGGATGGCGAAGAAGGATTGTGAAGAGAGCTCCCGGCACAGACCGACCGGGACAGGCAAGTCAGCGACAGACACAACCG
>JGIcombinedJ30088_10001710_pt1 | contig 21824 bp, 17 predicted proteins | sample PinacodermPK_FD_30088 | JGI IMG/M metagenome (IMG submission 30088)
GCTCGCCCCAGCTCCGCCATACTCGGCGGTCGATCGGCGATGACGCGGTCTTCTGCCAACATGGCAATCTCTTCTTCGCTCATCCCCAGAACCTCTGCCAACACTTCGACGTTATGTTCNCCGAGACCNGGCGCGCCACGTCGGTATGTGGCCGGCGTCGCACTGAGACGGACCGGNCATCCGGGATAGCGCANTACACCCATGTCGATTCCGCCGACTTCCGCCCAGAACTCGCGCTCGGCCAGGTGCTCGGATTCGAGTAGATCTCGGGCATCTGCGACTACGGCGGCGATCACTCCCGCTTTCTGCAGTTTCGACGCAGCTTCGGGTGGTGAGATTGACCTGCTCCAGATGCTCAGCGCCACATCAATCTCGTCGTGTCGCGATTCTCGCTCCCACAGCTCCCAGCCAGCCCATCCATCAGGCAAGGACACAACATCGCACAACGACTGCCATTCGGCGTCGGACGTGACCGAGATTGCGATCCAGCGGTCGTCGCCGAGACAGCGATAGACGCCCTGTGGAGCGACACCAGGCTCGCGGTTGCCGCGGCGCGGCGGCGGATGACCGATTACTTGTGCTGTGAGCAACTCGTCGCCGGCGAATGAGCCCATTGACTCGATCATCGCTGTCTCGATCCGCAGTCCGTCGCCTCCCCTCGACATGCGATGCCAGAGGCCGACCAGCGTCCCCGCTACGGCACTCATGCCGGAGACCGGATCGGGCCAGGCCACCCCTGAGCGATAGGGAATGCTATCGGGATAGCCCGCCATCATCGTCATCCCGGTCGCCGCCTCGATCACCGGTCCCAGCGCCACGCGATTCGCGCCGGGCCCGGTCGCGCCGTAGCCCGGCATTGAGGTGTGAAGGATGTTCAGATTGATCCGTTGCAAGGAGTCCCAGTCCAACTCCCACTGCGGAAACACGCGCGGCGAGTAGTTCTCCAGCACGACGTCAGATTCGGCGATCAATCTGCGGAACAGTTCCTGGCCCTGCGGAGTCGAGAGATCGAGCGACAAGCCGCGCTTGTTTCGCGCGAGTTTGTTGAAGCCACCATTGCGATTCCAGGGCCGATCGCCAAGCTCATTGTCGGGAAACAGGTGGGTCAAGTCCGCCAGATCGTCCGGTACCTCCAGCGGCCCACGATTCCAGGGAGATTCGATGTGAATCACATCCGCGCCCAGGTCGCCCAGCAACCGCCCTGCGATCGGTCCGGCCCAGACTCGCGTCAAATCCAGCACTCGCAGCCCTGTGAGCGGGCCGGCCGACAAGTCACGCGACTCTGCGGGTATTGCGCCATCTAATTCCCAGTCGGTCAGGTCGTCAAGGGCGGCAGTGCGAGGTGGCTTCGGCGATGCCCCCGCGTAGTCCGCGCCCAGCCTGAACAGGCCTCGGGGAATCACCTCCTCGCCGCGCTCGCGGTCCAGCGGGACGAAGAACTCCCTGGCAGCCATGTGAGGGTCGGCCAGGAATTGATGAGTGTCCCAGACAGGTCCCATCGGCGAGAACGTCGCTTCGCCCAGTTCACAGATCTCTTCGACAGTGTGCGACATCAGCCAGGGACGGATCGCGTCGTCGAAACCCTGCTTGTTTCGCGCTCGCGACTCGTTCGTCGCAAGCAACGGATCCTCAAGCACATGTCCCAATCCGGCCGCTTGCAGGAACGGATCCAACTTGGCCGCTCCGGCGTGTCCGAGGAAGACGTAGCCGTCCTGACACTCATACACGCCCGCCGGATGCCACATGCCGGGCTGTCCATTGCCGACCCGCGTCAGGACGTGTCCGGCGTGCGTCCACATGGTCGTTGTGTGCTGGTGCATTGCCACCATCGCCTCGATGTGAGCAACCTCCACCGTCTGACCGGCGCCGGTCGACTCGCGCGCAATCAGCGCCGCCATCGCACCGATGAAACCGTACATGCCAGCCGCGAACTCCGTATGCCGACCGAGCCGGCGGAACGGATGTCGGTCGGGTTCTCCATTGAGATACATGTGCCCGCTGGCAGCATCGTCGGTGAAGACATTCGAGCGGCGCTCAGACCACGGCCCCTTCAGTCCAAACGGCGACAGGTACACCTTGACCAGATCAGGAGCGTCGACATCAAGCGTCAGAGGAATGAGCGGATCGGGCGCGGAGCTCTCGATCACGACGTCGGCGTCCAGGATCAGCGCTCTCACCTCGGTCGAATCCGGTTCGGCCTCGACGATCTGTTTCGACGTGTTGCAATACGCCCAGATCGNCCCAACCTCGCCATCNCCCAGNGCATGCGACGGCAGCAGTTCGCCATGATGCAGCAGCGGATCGCCGCCAGGCGGCACAACCTTGACCACACGAGCACCATTGTCGGCAAACACTTTCGCCGCAAACGCGCCCGCGTGAGAACCAGCCAGCTCCACCACTCGTACCTGCACAAACGACTTCGTCATCAATTCCACCTCTTCATCACGACTCAACTTCTGGCTGCAGCTTCAATGGCGGGCCATTCGATGCTCACGGCAGTGTCCGTTAAGCTATCGCCCGTAAGCAGAACACCATCCAGGAAGGACCCATCAGTGGCCACCGACCGATTCCCCGTCGAGCAGGGACACATCATGTTGTTCGCCCGCTCGGTCGGCGACGAAAATCCCATCTACCACGACCCCGAGGCCGCGGCCGACACCGAGCCCGGTCACGTCATCCCGCCGCCCACATTCGTCCAGGCGTCAGCCCAGTTCACCGACGGCTACAGCTTGCGTCCAGTGACCGGACAGCCGTGGTTCGGCTCGGGCAAAGAGCCGACCGGCGTCAAGCGCGAATCCTCCGGTGGTGGCGGCGGCACCGGCTTCCACGCCGAGCAGCACTACGAGTACCACGCACCGATCCAGCCTGGAGACGTACTTAAGGCCGTCGACAAGCCCGGCAAGAGCTGGACCCGAGAAGGCCGTCGCGGTGGCAGCCTGAGCTTCAACGAATCAATCACCGAGTACTACAACCAGGATGGCGTCCTGGTCGTCACCGCCCGCTCGGTCGGCGTGCAGACCTCACGCGTCGTCGAGTAACCACACCGGCAACCACACGGAAAGCAATCGTCATGGCTCTCAGCAAGTCCAACATCAGCGTCGGCGACCAGCACAGCGAGCAGGTCGTGGACAACCTCACCCGCACCCAGATCATCCAGTACGCCGGCGCATCGGGCGACTACAACCCGCTGCACACCGACGAGATCTTCACAACGCAGATCGCCGGCTACCCGACCGTCTTCGCGCACGGCATGCTCAGCATGGGCCTGACCGGCAAGATGCTGACCAATTACGTCGGCGACGGCCGCCTGACCAAGTACGGCGTGCGCTTCGTCGCCCAGGTCTGGCCCGGCGACTCGCTGACCGCGACCGCCACAGTCGAGGATATCCGCGAAGAGGACGGCGTCAGCCTCGTCGATCTAGCAGTCTCAACCGTCAACCAGGACGGCGCAGAGGTCGTTAAGGGATCAGCCACCGCTCGAATCGACGGTTAGCGGACCCGACTGAGCAATCTCAGACAGTTCGTCGCCCGCAGCGATCACTCGCTGCGGGCGAACGTCGTTAATCCTGATCCTGTTGCGGTGTGTTCTCAGCCACCCATTCCGAGACATCGGGAATCAGCCGGTCGACGATGCTCATCATCAACATGAACGGCACGAACGCTACGCCTGTGCCGATCGCCCACCACCACTCGGCAGCAACGAGCGCCAACACGCAGCCTGAGAATGTCAGACCCATGCCAAGAATCGATACCACCCGCAGCACTACTGCGACTGGAGGAATGGGCGGAATCTGAGGTGGTTGCGCCGACATGGCGTCCACGCTTCCCTGATCTATGAGTTAGGACTCAGTGATCGTAACGGACTTCATCTTCGGGCCGGGCTCGCGTGCCCGCTGCGGGTCTCGCTCCGGGAATGCCTTGACTACCTCAATGCCCGAGGTGACCTTGCCGAACGCCGTGTACTGCTTGTCCAGGAACGTCGCGTCGGCGTTGCAAATGAAGAACTGGCTGCCGGCAGAGTTTGGGTCCTGTGCGCGCGCCATCGAGAGCACGCCTTCGACGTGCGATGTCTCGTTGAACTCGGCAGGCACGTTGTAACCGGGGCCGCCGGTGCCGGTGCCTGTCGGGTCGCCGCCCTGGGCCATGAATCCGTCGATGATCCGATGGAACGTCACGCCGTCGTAGAACCCGTCGCGAGCCAGGAAGACGAACGAGTTGACATGCTCCGGCGCGAGGTCGGGCCACAACTCGAGTTCTATCGTTCCGCCGTCTTCCATCTCGATCGTGGCGCTGTAGGAAGCGCCCTCGGTCAAGGCCATCTCGGGCCGCTTGTTGTACTGAGCCATCTAAACCTCCGCCGCGATGCGGCACTGTTGGGCCCGAGCGCTATTCCGCGCGGGCGATTTCGCTGATTGTGATCGTGGCAATCTGCGGACCAGGCGGTTCGCTCGGATCCGCCGGATCGCGCTCTGGGAACGCAGCCACGACATCCATGCCCGATGTCACCTCACCGAAGGCCGTGTACTGACCATCCAGATGCGGCGCATCGTTGTACACAATGAAGAACTGACTCCCGGCCGAGTTCGGATTGGCCGATCGAGCCATCGACAGCACTCCGCGCACATGCGGCGTGTCGTTGAATTCCGCATCCAACAGATATCCCGGNCCACCGGTACCNGTGCCGGTCGGATCNCCGCCCTGGGCCATGAAGCCGTGAATGATGCGGTGGAACGTNACTGCGTCATAGAAGCCCTCACGTGCCAGGAAGACAAAATTGTTCACATGGCTGGGCGCGAGTTCTTCGTACAGATCGATCTCGATCGTTCCACCGCCGACCATCTCGATCGTCGCACGATAGTCAACGCCGTCCTCAAGTGAGAACTCCGGCGGCTCGTCCCAGCGCAACGCCAGATTGGGAACGGGCGGCGGTTCGTCTTCGCCGGACGGAGTGTCGGCCGATTCAGTGGCCGTTGCAGCTGCGCCGTCTTCGGTGATTCGAATCGCGACGATCTTCGGTCCGGGTGGNGGAACCGGAATCCTGGANGGNTCCCTGGAACCGAAGCCATGNAGCACTTCGATGCCCGATGTCACCCGTCCGAATGCCGTGGCCCCGTCTTCCGTTTCCGATTGCTGGGCAGCCAGGGTGATGAAGAACTGCGACGACGACGCGCCTGCTTCACCACGCCTCATGGCCAACAATCCCTCCGAGTCCAGGACAGTCGCACCGCCAGTCGTCGGTTCGTCGGGCAGCACGTAGCCAGCGTCATCGGGGTACTCAGCATCGGGATCACCGGCGGTCGGATCGCCTGCGTGGGCTCGCAATCCCGGCAGCACCTCATGGAAAGTCAACTCGTCGTAGAAGCCCTCGTTGACGAGGAAGACGAAATTGTTGACGTGCTCGGGAGCCTGGGTCTCCAACAGGTCGACCACGATCACATCGCCACTTTCGAGTTCGATTTCGGCGCCGTAGTCGACGCCCTCGCTCAAGGCGAACGCTGGCGGAGCACTCCAGGTCGGTTTGCCTTCGACGGCGCCGGTGATGACATCGGACCCAGTGCGGCGAACCGGCGGAGGATCTGTCGTCGGCGATGGCCCACTGCTATCGAACGCCGTCAGCGCCAGGCTGACCACCAATGCAGCCGCCAGGACGAGCCCGACGGTGGCAATCACCGGGCGAGAGAACAACCTGGAGCGGCGGACGCCGCCTCGATCAAATCCCTGCACTTCCGCGCGTCGGCGGGCTAATCGCTGCGGACGCCGTCGGGCGCTGCGACCTCGTTGCGACACCGGCCATCCCCTCCGAGCGCACAGCACACAAGCGCACTCAAGGCCTTACGCTATCACCGCTCCACGTTATGACGATGTCACTGGAACGCCCAACGCCAGTCGAATCGCAACGGTGAGGAACAAAGAATCATGAACGCGGCAGAGCGATACAACGCGATGGTCAAGGCCCGACAAGACCAGCAAGCACGGTTGGCCACACCCTTCGGCGAGTGGTACTGGGAACGATTCGCGCACACATATCGCTTTGATCCCTACCGCGAGCCAGAACCGCAGCTCGCCGAGACGCTGAAGTACATCGAGACGGGCGACGACATCATCGAAATCGGCGGCGGCGCCGGACGAATCGGATTGCCCCTGGCCCAGCGAGCACGCTCAATACGCAACGTCGAGCCCTCGGCGGCGATGCGAGAGCAGTTCGCTCTCGCCGTCGAAGACAACAACATTGCGAACGCCGAAGCCATCGCATCAGCTTGGCCAACTGCCGACCAATTCGCTGCGGATGTGGTTCTTACTGTTGATGTGACGTATTTCATCACCGACATCGAGCCGTTCCTTCGAGCCATGCACGAATCAGCGAGTCGCAGAGTCATCATTCTGACCTGGACCGTTGCGCCTCCCAATGTGAATGCCGAACTGTTCCAGGTTGGATTCGGAGAACCGGAAGCGCCGTCCCCTGGATTCCAAGAACTACTTCCGGTGATCTGGGATATGGGAATCGTGCCCGATGTCCAGGTCGTTGATCAGCCCTTCACCTGGCCTGAGCGCTTACCGACGACCGAGGATGAAGCCGTCAAATTTGCGGTGTCCGAGCTCGCCGCCTTTGGTCAACCAGACGTTGAAGAGAACATTCGTCGAAGTGTCGAGGCACTGTTTGAGCGAGGAGATATCTATCGGCCTGCCTGGCGGACACCATCCAACGGCATGCTGATCACGTGGAAGACAAGCTGAGATGGAAACGGCGGGCTGGTACCCCTAACGAGACCGAACTGCGAACTTTTTTCTTGGAAGTCGCGCTCTAGTCACCAACTCAGAATCTCAGGAGCTCACAAATCCCCGCTGGGTTCGAGTCCCCTTACCTGGAGTTCATGGGCGATTATCCGGCTCATCTGAATGGACTGGCTGGCGTTGACCTTGGACGTCCAGATGCTTCGTATCCACATGCGGAGCGGCCACGCTTCGGTTCGCTACGGGACTACTCCTCTTGTCGCGTCCATGCGCGCGTCCATGCGCCCGTAGCACGCTCAGCTCCCCTTGAACATGCTCACGACTGACTGTGAGCAACTGCTATTGGCCCCTCCTCCCGAAGGAGACGCCACCCATGGGGCTAAGTTATGGCGTCAACACACTGGCCGCGCCTGGGCCGCCGACTTCGAGAATCGTTGCCTGTCCACTCACTCCGTCAGGATCACGCCTTTTGCCGCAACTCGGAAACAGGACACTTGAGCTTCCGTACCGCCAAGTCGAATCAGTCGACCGGCATCTCTCCCACCACCCGCAGCCAGCGCCCCTCTCCAATCACCGAATCTTCCAGGAGCACCTGGCAGAGTTGCTCGCGGTCGTCCGGACAATCCACGACTGCGCCGGCTTCTGCCTCGGGTGTGGCCGACTCGATCCACTCCAGGTACTCGGCGCCGTTCATCACCTTGACCTCGCCGGTCGACACGTTCGCGATCGAGATCACGTCATCGTTCATGACGTTAACGACTCGTTTCTGTTGTCTGTCGAAGTAGGTCCGCTCTCCGCCGCTGATCCAGAAAACCTGCTCCGCTGAGTGCCAATCATGGAGGTTGGTGTAGGGCGGTGCACCAAGGATTTCCGAGCGCCAGACCACTTCTCCGCTTGCGTAGTCAAACACGTGCAATTGCGTCGGTTCGTTTCGGTCCGAGTAACGGAAGGGACCACTGGAGTAAGCGTCTTGGTTGACCATCCAGACGCGCAAGCCGTGTCGAAAGTCGGGCGAGATGTCGTCCGCGAAAAACCGCTCCGTCGGCGGCTTACTGAACTCGCCTGTCTCCGGATAGACGGTGCCAGCCCAGAAGACTCCCGAATAGCGGTAGGCGGTCAGGCCGAGCGCCGTACCTTCTTCATTCCAGGAGATTCCATAGGACGGGAAGTCATTCACGGCGGCGTACTCGAAGTCGAGCCGCGCTGTTGTCCGGGCCGATGCGATCTCGACCACGAGGACGCTGAACGATGCGGGAGCATTCCCTTCGCCCGGGTGTACATAGCCAACCGGCGTCTCGTCCCTGTAGAGCATGATCGCGACATATCGGCCGTCTGGAGATACCGCCACACGCGCGATCGACTCCCTTTCGCGCAGGGCTTCTTCGAACAGGATCGATCGGCTGACTCCCTGAAGATCGGCGAAGCGAACGACGTCTCCTTCGATCACGACAAACCCATTCAGCGTCAACCTGAGATCAAGCGGGCTCGGCTCCCCAAACGGCACTCGCCAGTCAAAAGCGGGCCATGTTTGCCCTGTGCCCGCATCGTGCACCATCAGCCGGTCGCGCCGAAACCACTGCATGCCCGACTGCCCGACCGCCCCCCGCTCGGCAGTGCGCAGCGTGTAGCTGACCAGCGGACCCACGATCTCGTCATTCGGCCGCGAGTCGGACACGGACGTGAGTTGCTCCTGTTCCCGCAGGATGATGCCGCGCAACGCGAGCGGCTGTTCAGGCTGAATCACCCCGATCAAATGTGGACTGCCCTGCCAGAGGACCTGTGACTCAACGGTCAGCAGACAATCGCCCCCTCTGCCTGAGTAGAGACAGGGCCTCGAGATCAGATTGTGACTCTCTTCCATTGCGATCCATTGATGGTGAGTGAGCTCACGGTTTATCCCGCTCTCCAGATCGAGAACATGGGCCGTGATCCCTGTGTCGGTCTCAGCGCCATCCCAGGCCCACCAGGTACGGGCGGCCGCCTCTGCCAGGTCCTCATAGGCATGAACTGGAAGTCGATCTCCATACTCGAAGTACACGAGACGCTCCAGCTCAGATCCCCAGATCACGCGCTTCAGGTCTCTCCAGCGACCCCAGACGCTTGGGTTGGACGGGATAATCCCCTGACCTTGATCGACTTCGACAGTCCAGAGCAGTTCACCGTTCTGCATGTCGACCACGTCGAACTCGCTCCACAGATACTTGTCCGACTCGAAGAAGCGATCCGCCCCGACCAGCTCACCCGGGTTCAATCCGTATCGCAGGCCTGCCGACAGGAGCCAGCCTTCAGGCAGGACGGACATCTCATCATCGAGCGAGATGATCGCCAGCTGTTCGGGCAGGCCGAAGCGCTCGTCAGACCAACGGAAGTTGCGATGCGCACGCAGGTTGAGTTCATCGCTGCCCTCGCTCCACTCGCCCAGGGTCAGCGACCGGCCAGGATTGTCGTCGCTCAGCCATCCGATCTGCCTCAGCGACAAGAGGCGCGAGTCATCCGCCTCGACGGTCAACAGCTCTTGACCCGATCCGACCTCGAACACCGTGAGATTCAGCGGTCTGCCATACGAGACAGCCAGCTTGTTCATGTCCGGCGAGAGCCGTAGCTCCTGGATCTCCTTGTGCTCGAACAGCAATCGTTCCGTGTAGCCATGCAACCCGACGCGGAGGATTTGATCCCCGCTCCAGACAATCAGCTTCTCCCCGGCCACCAGCACTTCTGTCAGGGGTATCCGGTCCAGCGCAATCCAATACTTGCCCAGACCAACGTCATAGACGAATACGCTCGACCCGTCGCCCGCAATCCACTCCCGAAACACCACATATGGTCCCTCCGTCCAGACGAGTGGCGTATCCAGGCCGCAGAGCGGATGGAACGGCAGCACTGGCGTGGATCCGGCGCTAGGCGATCCCATTTGCAGAGATTCGTCCGCTCTCGCTCGCTCGACGAGCGATCCCGATACGGCCGCAGCGCCAGTTCCTACGCCAGCCGCTGCCATCAGCAGCACGCACCCTGCAAGAAAAACTCTCATCAGAGTTGAGACGACGCTTAAGGGTCAGGAGTTCCCGCACCGAAGCTCAGCGCTCAGAACCGGTCCGAGCGTTCGGATACGGGAAGAACTCGCTGAGCCATCTGCCTCGTCACGAGGCCCATATCACTCGGCGTGCCACTGGTATCACTGAAAGTCATCGCGGGGCCAGCGTCATCTCAACGGTCCAGTCGGAACGTAAGTGAGAAGGTCCTTGACTTTGTCCAGTTTGGAGGAGCGAGCTCCGCCAGAGATATCTGCCAAGTCCAGACGTCCGGCCAGTGCTCGCGTATCAGAGCAAGTGATACTACTTGACTGCTCATGGCAGCGTCCTCCAAGGATTAGTGGGGAGTCAAGCGACAGCTTCGCTACGGCACTCTTCGACAAACTTGGCATAGACAGCAGGACATCGAGGGAGTCGATCTTGCCTGGAGAGTAGGTGGTCGTGCCCTCACTGGACGGCTAGCTACAGCGGAAAGTCGCGATCCGCCGATTGGCAAATGCTTCAGCCGTATGGGGCATTATCGGCCTGCATATCGGGGTCCAAGAGCTGTGACCCAGCATCATCAGCGCAATGGCCTCGTTCGTCTCCACTAAGACGGTGCTGATCTCTGGCTCACTCGAAGGCGAAATCAGCCGACACTCCGTTGCCCTCACCTCAACCATTCTTGGACACCTTCTCCACCAGCGTTGAGCAGGGAGACCAAGAGGGCATTCTGTGCGTGTAGGAGGTACTCTTTCGCCTCGTACACGCGGCAGCCAGGCCAGTTCATCGCCCCTGCAGATACCTCCTCGCCTCTGTGAACGGGTGGACAGGGAAGGAAGAGGGCATCCTGCGGACTTACCTTCAGTATCTCCTCCGTGACTTGGTAAGGAAGGAACAGATCCCTGATCTTCTGTTGATCTTCGGCGGTTCCTCTTGCCGGCCAGCAGTCGGTATAGATCACATCTGCATCGGCTAATGCAGAGTGCATATCCTGAGAAACGGACACTTCTCCTTTGGCCTCGCGGGCGATCCTTTGAAGGAACTGGGCTTCGACCTCATATCCCGCCGGGCACACTTGGACGACGTGTATTGGAAATCTTGCCGCAGCCTCGAACCAAGAATGCCCGAGGTTCGTCGCCTCGCCAACGAAAGCGACACGCAAGTCGGTCAAGTCGCCTCTTTGTTCCTTGATGTAGGCCAAGTCTCCCAGTATCTCGCAGGGGTGGTTGAACGGTGTTCTGGCGTTGATCACCGGAACTCGAACCGAACGAGCCAATCTCAGCATTTGGTCGTGGGTTGCTGTCCTGGCGACGATCGCATCGAACCAGTTATCCAAGTACCGGGCCACATCTTCTAGAGGTTCGTTCACGTCGACAGTGCCGAGAATTTCGACAGACCCTCCACCGAGATCGGCTATGCCCAACTCGAACGCAACTCGGTTCCGGAATCCCGTCGCACCCCACATCAGGGCGATGCGCCGCCCCTTGAGGGCTGGTGGAGATTTACCCCTCACCCACAACTGGCGGAAGTTCTGTGCCGCTTCCACCAGGTCGCTCAGTTCGCCTGCCGACCAATCAAGAAAGGTGATGAAGTCCTTTTGCATAGCGTCGCCTCCCTGCCTCGTTTGGATATCCTGCAACATATGGGTCCCGAATCTATTCGAATGTGCGTGAGTGGACCACGGGAGCAAGCAAGACTCAGGTTGGCTGGCGGGGCGGCTGGCCCCTTTCCTATAGGACATCCTCCATACCCATGGACGGCGGCAAGCGGCGGACCAGCTGGGCCTCAGCGAACGCACACACAGACGGGAGGAAACCGGCGGCCTGAGTGAATAGCTCTGCCGGGCGCTGGGGCAGTACGAGGCGGACCTGGCTGGCTCGGACGCTGCCGAAGGAGTCGGCACTGGAACTGGCCGGTTCCAACAGGCGTCCGGACACAGTGGAGGTGGCGGTGTCGAGAGACCTGCCCGAGATCCGAGCGGCGCTGGAACAGCTCGGGGCGACGGTGGCAGCACTGCGGGAACAGGTGGAGGTGCTGCAAGAGAGTAGGGGTGCCACGTGGCTGGCTGCGTCGGACGAGGCTTCGGCGCAAGCGAGATCACCAGCGAGGGCGGCGGACATCCTCCATCGCCCCTACCCCCAGCTGGTCACAGCGGAGAAGGAATCGGGGGAGGGACGGGTCTACGGCCGGGCCGCGCCAACGATCACCGAGTGGCGGCGGGCGAGGCGGAGACGCAAGCGAGCGTCTAGCACGTTGGAGCAGCTGCAGGCCGATGAGCGGCTGCTTGAGCTGGAGCTCGTGCTGGTCGGCGAGCACCACCTGACCCTGCCCCCCGCCGAGCGCTCATGGGACGGACTCAGGCGGCAGCGCGAACTGCGCCTGCTCAATCAGTCGCTGGATCGGGTGCGGCGCCGACGGCGCTGGGCTCAGCTTCGACGCTGGGCTTGCGGTTGCTGACCCTGGGGTTCTGGGGGCAGCACTCGGTCTAATGCGTCAGTCGTAGCAGGAACGGCCGTCCTGGTGCTTCGTGTGTCGGACTGACCTTAAGCAGTCGCAACGGGAGCCCGCTTCGCCCCGCAGGGCGTCGCACTCAATCGACGAGGAACCCGACTGCACTCCCCGCCACATCCACGACAGTAGGTTGGTCATCGAGGAACGTCCGGGCAACCTCTAGGTCTGCGGCGACGACCGGATGCTGAGCGTCGTGCGTCCCAGCGAGGGTTCGAGGTTCAACGAGCAACTGCTCAAGCTGTGGGGCTTGGATGTTGAACCGCTGACCGTGCAACTGGAGATTGAACCGATCAGAGAGCGCGAGCTGACCCTGCCAACGCGCTAGCCCCCCGGGTTGGTCCCGGCGGCGGTAAACACTGCTGAGGCACAACCAGCGGATCGCGACAGCTCGATGCTTGTTATCACGGGAGGAATGTTCATTGGCTCCGACTTCGTATTGTTTGATACCGAGTCGGGGTCGTTGGACGGCGATTCGTGATGCCGCCTGAAGCGCGCTTCAACCAGCCGAGGTCGGACGCCACAATCCAGGCTCCGCCGCGACCAGCCGCTGCACAATCTCACTCGCTTCGCATTGGCCTTCCTTGAACAGCTTCCACTGTTGGTACAGGTCCGTTGTGAGCACGCAGGCCGCACCTACTATCTTCGCGGTTTGATCAACATGCTGGTCCGGCGCGGGACGGAGCGAAGGGTCCATCTCACGGAACGGGTTGACCAACCACATGGTCAGATCTGGCGCTCGTCTTGTTTCCGCGATGTAGCGATCTCTGTGCATCCGCACCTTGTTGGCGTCGTTGGTCTTGATGCCTTTGCCGTAGCCCTTGACCTCTACGATGGCTTCCCAATCGGGTCGGCCAGTGAGGGTGAGCCGAAGATCTTCACGCCTCGCTTCGTTTGGCTCGATCGCATCGTCCATTCTTTCGACGATGAAGCCGATCTCTCCCAGGAGCTCGCTGACCGCGGCTACTAGCTCGTCTCCGTATTCGGTGATCGCGCGCCGAACGGTTGCGTCGGCGGTCTTCCCCGCTCTTGCGAGCTGCGCTCTTGCCCGAGTCCGGTCGTTCTTCAGTCGCTCAATCTCTTGTTCGATCTCTGAGATCTGCCGTGCAAGGGAAGTCTCCTCTGGCGTGTACCAGTCAGATGAATCGCCGAAGAGATGGAGATCTTGGGGCACTCGTATTGGATCGAACTCGCTGATGTCGGCCAAGAAGGTTCTGAACCAATGTGAAAGGTTCGAGAGCAACGGCAGGTACAACGCCACGACATCTACCTTGATGATCTCGGAGGAATGCCCCCAATCGCGGTCGGCCCACTGCAATCGCAACGCCACCGGTTGATCTCCTGAAGTCAACACCACGGGTTCCCGAAGCAACTCACCGGCTTCAGAGACGGTGATCGTAGGCGGCGGCTTTTGGTCGCTGCCCAGCGATTTCGCGAGTGTCTCGGCCAGATTGCGGTAGGTCGGCGGGCATTGGTACGCAACTGCCAACTCCCGTGCGCGGCTACGGGTGTGCATACGCACCAGTTCTCGAAAGTGCTGGCCCGGCCGACTGCGATTTCGCTGCCACACCCCAAGCGAAATCGGTCCAACCGTCAACAGATGAACTCCAGGATCTATCACGGCCTGGTCGAGACTACTTGCCACAACGACGTCAGTCTCCCACCATTCGAAGTCTGCCAGATATGCCTGCACGGATTGCGCCGGTCTGAGATCTCCGCAGAACGGGCGGATCTCGGCCAGTTGCGAATCGTTCAATCCGATCGCAGCCACTCTGGGGCGCTTCTTCTCCGTAGTAGGCCAGCCTGATGGCATTGGCGAGGGTCTGCTTTCTACGGGCTTGTGGTGCCAATCACTGAGCGTACTAGCACCAACTTGCCAATAGCCAGGCTCGATTGACCACACATGGCCACAGTTATCTGATCAGATGAGCGGCCAGTAGATGGTTGGATGTTAGTGAGCCTAACGAGACCGTACTGCGAACCTTCGTTTGGGAGGTGGTTCTCTGAATCCTGCTGCCTTGGCCGTCCTAGATGGCCACGCGCAACGTGCCCGATCCTACTGTGATTGTCCCGTCGGCCTTCCAGATCGGCGGCTCAACGATGAAGCGCGAGGCCTAAGTGAGTATCCGCCAGCCTGACCACGAGTTCTCTGGAGGCTAGCGGCATCGCACGGAGAAGTGTCGCTCGAACGAGTCGGTGACATGCGCATGCCAGGACAACATCTGGATCGCCCGTCTGCAGAACGTCCAGTCGATCTTTCTTGCTGCGGCTTCGAGCTTGACCACAACGGTCCTGCTGAGGAACCCCCCCGAGGCTAGGCAGCTTCACTCCCGACTACGCTCTTTACTGATACCGATGACCTAAGGCTGCGTAGTCTAAGCTTCGCGAGCTAAACTGCCATGCTGCATACGTTCCTCCAAACTTCCGCAAGCGCCATTCCATTTTGCTCGAGGGTGTACCGGAAGAGGACGTACTGGAAGTGGTGAGAGTTCATTTGCGCAACGTCACTGTCGAGACCTCCGCCACGGTGGCCTATCAGATGGCCGAACTGCTCGGTCCGCGACAACTGGTGCTCGATATGGGGTCCGGCTCAGGGACCCTTACGGCGGCGGTGGCCACGCGGTGGCCACGCACGAAAATCGTGGCGGTTGACATCACAGAGAGAAACGAACCGGAGGAAGCTCACCGATTTGTGCGAGGTGACATTCTCACTCTCGATCTTGGCGTCAGGTTCTCGGGCATAATCTCGAATCCGCCATACGAGAGAGCCGTCGACATAGGCCATGCCAGGCGAAATGGACTTAGAGATCGCTTCTACTCGGCGCGGAGCCAGTTCGACTTCTGGTTCGCCTTTGTCGAACGTGCGTTGCAAATTCTTGAGCCAAGAGGCCGGGGGGTCTTTCTGATACCTGCCGGACTCGAAACACGTCCGGCTGCCGCGCGACTGCGGGACGTCTTGAATGCCTACTCTCAATGGAGGATCAACCGGGATGTTCAGTCCGCATTCGCGAGCGATGTCGCAGTCATCCCTGAGCTTCTGATCTTTGATCGCAATGATGAGCCATGGGGACCTTTGCATCAGTGGGCTTCGCCCCTGTTTGATGTGGATGCACAGGTGAGCGTCGGCGTAGCCACTGGAGCAAACTCGGTGTTTGTTCGGGAGGAGAGTGACAATTGGCTCAAGAAGCTCCGGCCGCACCACGTACGGAGCGTTGTACGGGGACGCGACATTCGCCAAGGTTGGCTGCTCAAGGATCGGCCTTTCATTGTGTTCCCGTACGTCGAGTGCGACTCACGAATCAAGCCAGTAGTGGCAAAACAGCGCTCGGACCTGGCGGCGTTCATAGCCGCGCACCGAGGCTCGTTCAGTTCCCGTGCCGCCGGGCCAGGATTGTTCATCCAATGTCCTCCGCTCGCCGTCCTCGGAACTCGACTGGTCTTGCCAGAGATCTTTCGCGAACCTCGCGGAGCCATCGTTGAGGATGGTGTGGTCATCCTCAACTCCGCGTTCGCAGTGAAAGTCGGCACGCCAGTGGATACGCAGGCAATGCTCGATTGGCTGATGTCTGGTGCGGCATCTGCCACCTTGGTTCGGCACTCTCGGCCGGTGAGCGGCGGCTACCGAAGAATCACTGCCTCGGGAGTCAGCCGCCTTCTTGCTGACTTCCGTTCTCTACCAAAGGGCTGATAACGTGGATCCGGGCGGACGTGAAGGATCTAGCTCCAGCACCATGATTCACTTGGCAGGCCGATTGCAAGCGACCGTCGAAAGTGGAGGATTTCAGATGCTCGCGCCGAGTGCCGTTACAGAATCGACAGGGTAAAGGTCACCCATGGGGTCCCCTCACTTCACTGTCGATACTCACTTGTTCCGCGAGTTGGGCGAACTCTTGGTGGGCCGCGACTCGACGGCCCTCAACGAGCTGGTCAAGAACTCGTATGACGCCGATGCGACGCACGTCACCATTTACGGCAAATCGCTCGCAGATCCCGAAACGGGCGTCATCGTAGTCACAGATGACGGGAATGGCATGACCGAAGAGGAGTTTCGGAAGGGTTTCCTCCGCATTGCTGGCCGCTCCAAAAGAGAAGACTCACGTCGCTCTAAGAGGTTTGAGCGTCAACTCACTGGTGAGAAAGGGATCGGCAGGCTTGCCGCCCATAAGCTCGCTCGCAGCATTCGCATTCTCTCCATCCCAAGAGATGAACAGAGTGACGGAATCGATGCGACGATAGACTGGGATCGCATTGAATCTGTTACGACCCTGGACGAAGTTGCGTCTTCCAACGCGATCACTATAAGCGCAGTTGAGAGGCGCTCTGGACAGACCTGCGGTACACAGATCACGCTCAATCGCCTCAGAAGACGCTGGACGGATCGAGAGCGATCACGATTCGTTGGCGAGGTTAACTCGGCAGCCCCACCCGATGTGCTCACGCAACCGATCGAGAGTTCGTTATCCTCATTTCGGCCGCTCTTCAGCACTCCTCTAGTTCGCGATTCATCTCGCGTCGATCAGGGGATGACCGTAGCACTTGAAGGCGACTTTGCTGTTGGTGACGAGTATTGGCGCACTCTCGTTGACAATGCAAGCTGGATTATCGACATTGACGCCACCTCGGTAGATGGCACTGTTCGAGCGCGTAACCTCCCAACACGTCAGCTCGAGCGTGACCACGGGGAAGTAAAGCCCATTGACTCGTCGTGGCAGTTGCCGTATGACGTGACGCGCCCGAGGTTTCAAGCGCGCTTGTTGGTAAGGCTGGGTGCTGCTGATGCTCCTGCAGAGGCCCGCAGATGGCTGGATGGCGTTTCCGGTGTGCGTGTTTTCATGGAAGGCTTTCGGGTACTCCCATATGGGGAGCAGGGAAATGACTGGCTCTTTCTCGACCTTGAGAGCACGCGGCGGCAACGATCGCTAACCCGCCTACGAGATCTAGCGGGATTCGATACGGACGCACTGGTTCGGCATGTTCAGGACAATGAAGGTCTGCTCACGCTCCCCAATCGTCAATTGCTAGGAGGTGTTTTCCTCACCGAGCAGAATGCACCAGACCTGAAGATGTTGGTCAACAGAGAAGGCTTCGTACCTGGGCGGTCGCTAGACGCCGTAGAGACGATAGTTCGCACAGCAATCGATTTCAACACGAGAGCCCGCCAAGCCTTGCGATCAGCCAAAGCGGAACAAGTACTTACAGAAAACCCGCGAAACGGTAAATCTCGTCAAGCAGCCAAGCTAGATGAGGTTTACCACACTGGTATAGACGCTGCCACAGCAGCTCTAAATGATGTGACGACGAGCTTGGACGATGGCGAAGTCAAGCAGGCAAGAGACAAGGTGATGCGCGCGAGTAATGCACTCCGAGAGGCTAGTGAAGCAGAAAGGGAGAGGCTCAACCGATGGGCGGCGATCCTTGTTCTGGCTTCGTCAGGATTACAGCTCGCGGCCTTCAGTCATGAAGTCGGAGGTCTGGTAGGCGTGGTGCAAGGTCTCGACTCACGACTGGCAAGACTTCGCGAGCGCGGCGGGCTTACCGGACCAGAGTCAGCAGCGCTTGGACAAATCGCCCAAGCGGTTAGCGATATCCGACAAGGACTGGAGCGGCAGGCTTCTTACTTGGTCGATATCGCTTCGGCGGATGCTAGGCGTCGGCGGAGCAGACAACGGATGCGCAGTGTTTTCGATTCTGCGTGTGAGATTCTGCATCCTTCAATCAATGCGATGGGAGTATCGGTTCGTAACCGCATCGACGCTGAGCATCGTTCGCTTCCTATGTTCCGTTCCGAGCTTGTAAGCATCTGGCTCAATCTTTTGACGAACGCCATTAAGGCGGCTGGCCAAGGAGGCCAGATCGACGCAAGTAGCCGGCTTGTGAAGCGCGAAGATAGGGAGACAGTGTTGGTATCCCTACAAAATACTGGGGCAATTGTTGACATCGCCGAGTCAGAGCATTGGTTCTTGCCGTTCGAAACCACCTCGGATCGTGTTGATCCAGTGCTTGGCCAAGGTATGGGGCTCGGCCTTCCGATCACAAGAGCACTACTCGAAGAGTACGGTGGCACGATTCGTTTTGCAGAGCCAAGCGGAAACTACTCAGTTCACGTTGAATTCACATTACCTACACGAGCTCGAGGGTAATGGCGTGACTTCCGAGCTTCCGACAATCTTTGTGATTGATGATGATTTGCCCGATGCTAGTGCAATCGCCGGCGACCTCGTCGGGCAGCCAGCTGTTGTTCTTCCCAGGACACCCGACAGCATAGAAGCTGATGAGTTGGAATCCGCACAGCTTGTCGTTGTGGACTATCGCCTGGACAAGTGGCAAGAGAGGGATAGCTTAGGCAATCCCGGGCTGAAACCCATGAATGGATTAGCTCTGATTGAGGTGCTGCGGTCGCACCTCTTGGCAAAGCGCGTCGAGCGCGGGGACACACCGCCGGGCTTTGTTCTGTACTCGGGCGATGATGATGCGTTCCCTGAAGCGAGGCTGCGATATGGAGAACGTCACGAGCACCTGATCGCGAGATTGACGAACTTAGACTGGTTCGTTTTCAAGGGCCGCGATCAGCCAAGGCGCAAGAAAACCCTCTTGTCGCTCGCTGCAGGGTTTAGTCAACTTGGGCCAACATGGCCAGACGCGAGTGAGAGTGAAATTGAGGTCTATCGACTTCTTGGCCTCGGAGACAAGGAACCTTGGGAGGTCGATGCGCGAGAGGATGTCGTAACCTGCTTTGGACCAATTCACGGTGACATCTCTCAGGTAGCCGCTCGTCATCGGAGCGCAGCGCCATTCATCCGATGGCTCTTGCATCGCATTCTTCCATATCCGAGTTGCCTCTGGCCCATCGAGCATGTGGCCGCACACCTCCGCATGGAAGTTGAAGGACTAGCGGAACTCATAAAGACCGGCACGAGCGAACTCTCGGAAGAACTCGGGAAGGTGCGCTACATGGGGCCCTTCAATTCTCTGCTTGGCGATCGTTGGTGGAAGGCTGGAGTGACGGACCTCGTGTGGCGGCTCACGGATGGCAATCCATTTTCCGGTGATTTGGTGAACCGGCGTGTAAGCGAAGCCGCCGGCTCAGCGAATGGGATTATTGCAGGCACACCAGTTGTTCCAGTTCTCAATGAGGACTTTGACCCCGCTGGTGAGCTCTCGTCTGTGGATAGCGTGGTTCGCCTGCAGCTGGATGAATGGCCGTCTTTCGCAACGCTGCCCGTCATCAGGATTGAGACCGTAGACGACCACCCCGATCTCAAGAGCTATGTGCTTCCTGATGACCGGCATCGCATCGAGGATTCCAATGGATAGCGAGCGCTCGGGATTTCTGGAGCTCTCGTTCAAGGATCTCGAGCAAGAAACGAAGGCGTTTGCGGCAAACGCTGCAAAGTTCTTCGAGTCGACCCATCAGCTCTTCGCCGTTGCCGGCGCCCTTCGCCAAATCGCTCGCACGCCCAACAGATCGCCTCAAGTATTGCAGATCACAAGAGAAGATCCTCTACGCACCATCCCCACGAAGGGATTCAGGCGTAGATCCGGCTCAAGGCAGACTGTTCAAGCTGAGGTTTCGACGACTTGGGACATTACTCCGCTCGAGGAGGTGGGGCCGAAACGGCGGTTCTCTGTCCAGAATGCCAGTACGACGGCCACGGTCTTCGACCTATCGAGGGAAGACTCGCCAAGACTTGTGTATGAGTGGCGGATGGAGATCGCTGCCGGAGACCCGCCTGGATGCTTCTTCCACGCGCAACTAGGCGAGCCTCTCAAGCAATGGTTGGAAGTGCCAAGGCTGCCGTTCATCGTGGCTACGCCAGCTGCATGTGCTGAATTCGTCCTTGGAGAACTTTTTCAGGACGAGTGGCCAAGGCATGTTGACAGGAAGAGCAATGGAGGTAGCGGCACTCAGCGTCGTTATCTGCTCCAGTGGCTGGAGTGGCAGTACAAGGCAGTGAACGCTAGTAGTGGGTCTCCGTGGCTCGGATTGAAGGCAGCTCTTCCACAGCCAGACAGTTTCATCTGACCGGCAAGGGGTGAATCAGTTTCTCCTCATGCCGGCTCGCTTTGGGATGGCGCAGCGTTCGTCTGAGCGCGATAGCGCGCTATAGGCAGGTGCGCTGAGTTGGACAAGTTCGGCTCATTGTTCGCGATGTGCCGATGTTGTGCCAATCGGTTCCACATCAGTCTCCTCGCGGCCAGCGGCGTGAGGAACAGAGATAGGCGATGGTGCTCCATGACCAGTCAGAATGGTGTAACCAACAGGAGTCGCACTCGCGGCCGGCACCCACTATCCCGCAATCAGCGCACTTGCCCGCCGCTGAATCCAGAAGTCAAGATCCTCAGATCTCCGACAAGAACTACAAACCAAACGCGCTGCGTTATGTTAGGGTGATGGCCCTCACGAGACCGAACTGCGAACTTTTTCCTGGGAGGTCGCGCTGTAGTCATGAACTCAGAGAATCAGAAGCTCGCTAATCTCGGTTGGGACCGAGTCATCCTTACCTGGCTCTTCGGTTCCAGCCGTGCAACGCAACACGGCAGCCAGTCAGAAGGAGGGGTTTCTCTTCCCGTGAGGATCTGTCTCTAGGTCGGCCTTGCGGCTGCCGTCCAACGCCCGATGGTCAATGGGCCAGAACGAGACTGGCCGCCCACTCCGACGACGAGACCATGGGTACGATGTGCTAGGCGGAACCTGCAGGCGGAGCACAGCACTGGGGAATCCGGGAGGAAGCGGACAAATCCATGCTCAGACGCCGGAACGTTCCCGCCTTCCTGGTCGTGAGTCGCCCTTGCTCACCAAAAGCTGATCGAGCTGCTTCAACAGTGCGCTCAACTCAAGTGGAATCTCGGCCTCCGTCATATGCGTGGACAAATTGCCTATCGTCAACGCCTTCCGGCCTTCAGCTTGGAGCAGCCTGTTAAGTCGGCGAAGCACTTCCTTGCCAGATACCAAGTCCAGTCGCCCGGGCAGTGATGACCAGCGTACCCGAAACTGCGCGAGCGCATCTTTTGTCAGTGTCGAATGGTCAGTACCTCGGCGCGTCTTACCTCCGTACTCCAGGTATCGAGCCAGAAACTGGCTTTCGGCCGTGTCGCGCAGGTCGTCTGTGATTGACTCGAGCAGTTCGATGGCCTTCTCTTCGCTCGTCGGAGATTCACTTCTCCGCGCAGTGATTGTCTTCGCAACCAGCTTCGGGTTGAGGAAGTAGTTTTCGACCTCTTTCCTCCTCAGCACGTGCGCCACATGGAACTCCCGCTGCAGTTCCTGCTCCCACGCAACTATCTCTTCATCCGACCGATAGTCTCGGTCCAGCACCACTGACACCCGAACGTCCGCCCCGATGAAGGTCTTCATGGCCCTTGCAATGTCGGCCGCCTTCCCTGGCTGATGTCCTCCCAAGGGAATGACTGGCGGCACTCTCCTGCCATTCAACACGTTCAACGACATTCGCTTCCCGACCGCGTTCAGGTACTGTTTTGATCGCTCTTGATCTAGGCCAGTTGATCGGTCTAAGACTAGGCCACTCGGAGGCGGACGTGGTCTCTCCCGATGGTGGTTGCTAGGCCTCACCT
>JGIcombinedJ30088_10001729_pt1 | contig 21685 bp, 15 predicted proteins | sample PinacodermPK_FD_30088 | JGI IMG/M metagenome (IMG submission 30088)
GGACCGGAACCTCGTATTGAAACCTCGATCGTCGAGGGTGTGACGATTCATTGCTATGTCATCGCCGTTGTGCAGGAAACCCCTTCAAATGTATGAATAACCGGTGCAAATGAAGGACAATTTTTTCTGGGCATTTTAACAAATTTCGCGTATACTTATAAAAACAAACGCGATGCCCGATCAAGGGCGAACGCTACACAATGAGAAAATCTTTTTTTCACGTGATGTAACCTTTTGCCTAAAAATTGTGTCTTTAATATTGTCATAATTAGGACTTACGCACGAATGTTTGACATAGACACCTGAAACCCATAATAGGGTCTGCAGTGAACGCTTTCACCGGGCATCGAAACAGGGGACGGGTTTGGAAAAATCCCAATGTCGTCTGTCGCGTATTGTTCGTAATCATAGTGCGTCTGCGTTTCTCGTTTGGGTTCACCTGATGCGTCAGGCACATAAAACCGGTCAAATCAAGTCAAGCATGGATTGATTTGGGAGATACAAGTAAGCAGATAAACAGAAATTGGAGCTAATTTTTATGGAGAAAACGATCCACGAGTCCTCAGGTAAAAAACATATTTTGCTGACCGGTTTGGGGATGCTAAAAAAAACAACAGAATACCTATGGAATGGAAAAAAAACCAAAGCAGAGCTCACACCACTCGCCTTGGTACAACTGCTTGATAAATCACAGTTGCCTAATCATGTGATTGGAGTAGTTACCGCAGGCGCCAAGCGTGAGACGTGGCAGACTTTCCGTGCTGGGATCTGTAACACTCTCAAATTTAGTCCTGAGTTAGTTGAAATTCCTAATGGAAACAATGCTGACGAACTTCGTCAAATCCTTGAATCTGTTGCCAATCGCATCCCAGAGGGTGCGGATCTCACACTTGATGTCACACAGGGATTCCGACACTTTCCCTTTATCTTTTATGCCTTGGTGCTTTATCTCAAATCGCTTCGCGAGGTCAATATCCGCGGTGCCTACTACGGCATGGTTGAGGGGATACCGCAAGATGAGCCCAAACCTATCATTGACCTACAACCACTCCTCGAATTGCCTGAATGGTTCCATGCAGTGCGAATGTTCCGCGATCAAGGGACAACAACGTCTATGGCGCAACTGCTCCAACCCCTGGCAAATACGTTAACGTGGGAAACTGGACAATTATTTAAGGATGGTAAGAAAAAGGAGGGAACTGAACGTTCAGAGCAGGCCAAACAAGTCAGGGGTTCCGTTGATTGGCTCGAAAGGTATGCATTTGCCTATGAGTCTGCCTTACCCCTGGAATTAGAGAAAGCCAGTAGAGGTCTCATAGATTCAATTAAAGGGCTTCCCACTATAGGCAGCACTGGTCGGCCGCCACTCGTTGGCGAACTTACTAAGAATATCGTCAGTGCAGCAAAAGAAACGGCCTTTACAGTATCACCAAGTAGCAAAGGGAAATGGAAACAGCATATCCGTTTGGATAAAGATGAATTGAACCGTCAGGCTTATATGATTGATTTGTATTTGGATCGTGATCAACTCTCACTTGCTATAGGTCTGATGCGGGAATGGGTAGTTTCTTGGGCAATTTGGAAATCAGACAATTGTAAGGATATTAAGAATTGGCTGGAGCTTGATGTGCGGGAATTGTATAGCAAAGAACTCGGTGCTATTGGAGCCGCCGCAAGAGGTGAAGCAGCCACCCTCAAACTTACATTATCGGTGCCGGAAGGATTTGGCAATTTCTGGAATCAACTAACGATAGAGTTACGCAATGCCTTGCTTCATAATGCAATGCGAATAGAGTCCGTTGAAGAACCTCCTAAATCTCTTCAGAGTGTTCAGAAGTTTTGGAACACCTTGAAATCGGTTTGAAAAGTGTTTACTCGGAAAACTAATTTGACTGACGAAAATATGTAGTAAGCAGTAAATATAAGGATATTTGATGGCAAGACCACAACCTCACACCCTCCTGTGTACGATTGGGACGAGTCTGGTATATCCCAACCTCTCCAATCTCATTAAGGAAAAACAAACTGACCCCGTCCGTGCTGCGCTAGCTCAAGCGTATTCCGACAAAAATTGGTCGGAAGTAGCGACCCAACTGCATAATGTCGAGCCAACCGAGCGACTTTGTGGTGCAGAGATTAATTCTGTGACAGATCTCCTCGCACAACAAGTTGTTGAGAGAGGGTACCTCCATCTATTTCACTCTGAGACAGATGATGGAAAAGCAATCGCTCAGATTTTACAATCCTACTTCACACAGGATCGTTGGCAGGTAAAAATTCATTGTGTGGAAGGGTTACGCGACGATGATCCCAACCTATTCCGGACCCAAGGTTTGCGTAACCTTGCCAAACTCTTTGGTGAACGGGTCCGCGAATCAAGACAAAACTTTATACCATGCGCGATTAATGCGACAGGTGGCTATAAAGCCCAGATTGCGATTGCCGTCCTGATGGGTCAGGCACTTGACATTCCGGTGTATTACAAGCATGAACGCTTTGATGCGATTATCCCCTTTCCACCAATGCCAGTAGCACTTGATTTTTCACTCTGGCAGCGTGCAAGCGGTATGTTTATGGTACTGAGTCGGTCTAATGCTTGTGAACCTTGGAAAGATTTCAGTGAAGATTGGGACGAACGCTTTGAGCCGCTGATCAATCGCGTGAAAATCGGAGGTGAAGACTACCTTGAACTTTCAGCTACCGGACAGATTTTCCACGAGACATTCCGCTCCCGTTTTCAAGTGTTGAAAGAGACAAGTCTCCCGCGTGCTGCAAACAGTCGTGAAAAAGAACCACCAAAGTTGGGCGATCACGGTTACAATCAAGCCCAGAATTTTATTTTCCGCTTTTTGCAAGAGGTCACAGAGGCGAGATCCTACGTCCGATACTGTTACTCAATTTATTGGAATCCCGAACTGTCTGAATCAACGCGGTTTCGACTTTCAGGTAAGGAAGTTCAAGGTATATACTCGAATGGGACATGGTGCGTGAAGTTTAGAGTCGTTACAACAGCGGAGGATCCAAATCAATTACCAGTCGTTGTGGCAGATCTCAATGACTGGTTAGACGCAAGGTAGATTTAAGGTATATAGAAAGGAAATTCTCATATCATGGTTGGTGAATCGTTTGTAATTATAATTGATACCCTTGTATAAAAAAGTATGTGTAATGCTGTGTGGACTTCCGGACGAGTAGAAGGGTCCGAAAGAATATTTGGCAAGGTCAATTTAGAGAGAAATACAATGAATATTACTCAACTGAAACTTGAAACCGTTACTCCAATGTTTCTCCGAGGTTATGATAATAGTTCCCTTGAACTTCGACCACCGTCATTCAAGGCATTGTTTCGCTACTGGTGGCGGGCAGCGGTCATGGAAATGGATATAGATAATTTGCGCAAAAGGGAAGGGTGTCTGTTCGGTAATACAAAAGGTAGGTCACCCTTATCCATTCGTATTTCCGGGATCGCGTCCCTGCAGTCTGACAAATATGCCCCGTTGCCTCATAAGCATGGTGGTTTTACAAATCAAGCTTATAGTCCTAATGGTAATTTTAACATTACGCTCATGGCTCCTGAACTCTGCGAATACGAAAAAATTGCCGAACTTGGTGTTTTGCTCGGTGGTGTCGGTAATCGTTCACGGCGTGGGTTTGGCTCTATTCGTTATCAGAATTGGAGTTTTCAGAATGTTAATGAACTTCAACAAAAAGTCTATCAAACACTTGACGAAATTTCACCAGGACAATTTCAGGCATGTAACCATAAAATCCAGAATTCTACCGTTAACCTTTCGGATTATCCTGTAATCCAAGCAATCTATTTCGGACAGAATTTATCGGATAACGTCGATAGTTTGCTCCGCCAGATTGGACAGGCAACACACAAATACAGCGACAACGCTTTGGGCAGTATTAACCCCCGGATGGCTTCACCGATTCACGTTCGTATACAGAAAGTCAACGGTCAATTTGTGCCAATTGCCACTCAACTTAATTCTGTTTTCCCGAATAACGCAGCCCCGCATAATTACGAACAAATACAGCAGGATTTTATCAACGCGGTTATCACTATAGGAACGCATAATGACTGAAAACCTTATCTTATTCACGATTACCCCCGTACAGAAATTCATTACTACCGCGCGGAAAACTGAAGATTTGTGGCTCGGTAGTTATATTTTGTCTCATCTCAATGCAACTGCAATCAATCAACTTTACAACAAAGAAGGGGTCACTATTATCTATCCGTCAATTGGTGATGTTTCGCCATTTGAGTCCTGGCAGAACGCAGATATTAGTCTCCCTTCGTTTCCGAATCTTTTCCTCGCTATGAGCGAAAAACTCTCACTTAAAGAGTTAACCCAAACAATGCAATATGTTGAAACGGTTGTCCAATGTGAATTTGAGAAAATGGCAAGACAAGGGGTTGAGACGTTCGCAAAGGCGGTTGATAATAAGACATGGGATCACACTTACGCCGATAAACTTTTAAAAAAACAGATTAAACATTTTCTTGAACTTTATTGGGTAGTTTCAAGCGGATGCCGTGAGGCTTATAAGGAATGGTATGCCGAAACCGGAACGCAGCTTGCCTCTGTCAAGAACTGTCGTGCTTTTGATCAGGTTGACGAAAATGGACGGAAATGCTCACTCTGTGGGGATCGGGAGATATTCCACAACGGCGAAAACGAACCCATGAAATGGTGGATGCAGTTTGCCCAGCGTCGTCCGAAATACTGTCGACAAGGCGAGGCACTATGTACGGTATGTCTTACCAAACGTCTGGCTAAGGACTATTTTGGCGAAAAATATTCAGAGATTAAACAAATGTCTTTTCCATCCACTTCAGAAGTGTCCACAGCTGATTTCAAACTTCAAATTGCCAAGGATGAGGAATATAAAAAGTTCGTTGAGGCAGTTAACGCACTCAAGGACGATAGCGGGAATCAACTTGAAGTGACTGTAAATCCTGTTCCTAAACTCCAAGAAATTCAAAAAAGTTGGAATATTGATGGCGATTGGCTGTTTGAAGAGTCGTTTTCGGAACAAAATCTTGAACGTTACCACGGAATTGATAAAAATGCTCAGTTGGAGGCAATTGAGCAGTGCGAAAAATTACGCCGAGATCTAACCAAGAAGGTGGGCTTTGAGCCGAGTCGATACTTTGCAGTGATTGTTCTTGATGGTGACGGAATGGGTCAAACAATTTCGCAAGCTCAGGATTGGGGGACACATACCGAAATTAGTAGGAAACTAAATGAGTATACAACAAAGGTTCGAGAAATCGTAGATAAAAACTACCTCGGGAAACTTATCTACGCAGGTGGTGATGATGTCCTTGCATTGGCAAACCTTAGAGATCTGCTTAAAATCCTTTGTGAGCTCCGGCGCAATTTTCCAAACTTAAATAGTGGTGGAAACTCGGCATCAACGGCCTCCGCGGGTGTTTGTATTGCCCACTGCAATGTACCACTTGGTGATGTGTTGGAGCGTGCTCGGACCATGGAACGGGCAGCAAAATCGGTTGATGGAAAAGATGCACTCGGAATCGCCCTTTTGAAACACTCTGGTAACATCTCTCAGACGGTTTTTAAATGGGGATCCGACCTGAATGACTCCAGAAATACCGATGTAATTCAAGTGATTCAAAACTTTGTTGAAATTATCCAAAGTGGGGAAGTTTCCAAAAAATTCATGTATACTTTCCGCGATATTTTTGCACGGCTAACCAATCGAGATGGAGCACTTGAATTGTCGGGTATTATTGAATCTGAACTTGCCCGCCTTATCCAACGCGCAACAAGCGAAAAAGCCCGTTCGGACGCGAAAATTCAAGAAAAAATAGCCGAAACTGTTCACGATCTAACTACGCTGTTGACCAACAAGCACATGAAATTTGATGGCTTTGTCGGTTTTTTGGAGATCGCTAACTTTATCGCGCGGGAGGACAAAACAGATGCGTCTATTTCTGAAACCGAATGACACTTTTTTCTTCCGTGATGGTAGGCCCTTCACACGGGGTCAACAATCGGAAGGATACTCAATTGAAACGCCGTTTCCCTCAACTGTGATGGGTGCTCTGCGGACTGCTTATATTGCTTTCTGCGGTGATATGGTGCAGTTTGCCAACGAGCAGATGAGATCGGTTATCGGTACGAAGCAGTCACTTGCGGGGGCATCAATCCATATCAAAGGAGTGTTTTTAGGGCGGAGAGGGGGTCCTTTCTACTACCTAACTCCGCGCGATTTGGTGTCCGAAAAGAAATCAGAAAATCCAGCACTGTACCTGCTCAGTGAATCGCAGAGTGACACATTTTCCTCCAATTCTAAGCTGTCCACGCTCCTGACATGGGACAAATCCGAAGTGCAAGTTGAACATTCTGGTGGCTATATCTCGTCTGACAACTTACGGAAGTACCTGCTTGCGGACCCCAAGTCTCTAACGTCAGAAAAGTCGGACTTCATCGTAGATGAACCGAAAGTAGGTATCACCCGAAATCCCAATACCTTGGCAGCTGCCGAAGGGATGCTCTATCGGATTAACATGAAGCGCTTCACAGATTCGGAATTGGGATTTATCGTTGATGTTGATGGAATTAAAGGACTCCCCAAAAACGCGTTGATTAAACTGGGCGGAGAAGCGAAGGGCTTCACCTACAGCGAGACTTCCCAAAGACCTGATCCACTTTTGGATGGTGATCTGACCACTCTTCAGGATAGAGTAGCTAGTTCAGGGAAATTCAAACTCTATTTGGCAACCCCCGCGATTTTTAATGAGGGCTGGTTCCCCAGAGGTCTCCACAAAAACATTGAATTGGTTACCGCTGCCGTAGGGAATTACGTGACTGTTGGTGGATGGGACGTTGCACGCGGTAGACCTAAAAGTACGTACCGAGCGGTCCCGGCTGGGAGTGTTTACTATTTTCAGTTAATCAACGGGGCGGACGTTAAGGCAATTTTAAACTGTTTGCATTACAAAAATATTGGCGACCAACGTACACAGGAGGGATTCGGTCTCACGTATGTTGGTGCAGTGTCAAAGGAGTAACGAAGAAACCATTATGTTCAAATCTGCAAAACCTCTATTCTTAATTGTTGAAACTTCATTGCATGCCGGAAGCGGTAGCGATCTCGGTATAGTAGATCTGCCGATCCAGCGCGAAAAACACACGGACTACCCTAAGATAGAAGGATCGGGCATTAAGGGGGCAGCCCGAGAAGTTTTTAGGACGCAACCCAACCTGAAAGCACTTGAACTCGACTGGAACATCACTTCTGTTGAAGATCATGACTACAAGGAAGCCATTAACTTAACCTTTGGTCCTGATCAAGGCGATCTGCACGCGGGTGCTCTGGGATTTACCGATGCCCGCCTTTTGCTTTTCCCCGTCAAGTCGGTTTCAGGGGTCTTTGGCTGGATTACCTGTCCAGTTGTCCTTGAACGTTTCAAGCACGATCTCTCCATTTGCCAACCGAGCATTCTGTTTGGTTTCTCAATTCCAGAAGAAAATCAGGTTCCAACTGGTAGTGACCTCATTGTTAATGACAGCAAAATTGTTCTGGAGGAGTACACCTTTCCAGTCCAAGAAACCGACAATTGTAAGGATATTGCCACTTGGATTTCGGAAAACTGTCTGCCTGCAGATGACGTATATAGCTATTGGCGAGAAAAAATAATAAAAAGTCTCGTTGTGTTGAGCAATGACGATTTCCGAGATTTCGTGACGCTTTCGACGGAGGTTATCGCACGCATCAAGATTGACCCGGAAAAAGGGACTGTGCAAAAAGGTGCTTTGTGGTACGAAGAGTATCTCCCTTCCGATTCGATTCTCTATTCCCTCGCCTTGACTTCGCCTATATTTCAGGAAAGTGATAAAGATAAAGGTATCTTCCAGTTGACAAAGCAGGAAAAGGAAGAAAACCGCGATGAGTCGGAAAAGGTAATGGAGTTCCTTGAAGATGGACTTCCATCAATAATTCAGTTAGGTGGGAACGCTACAATTGGTAAAGGAATTGTCCGGACCAGAGTTTACGAAGATAAGGAGATTTAAATGAACGAAAACGGTATCCGAGGCATTGAACAGGGACGTGCGAAATTCGCTTATGATAGTGTTAATGACGTTGCCCAAAATTCTAACGAAAATATGAAAAAGAAGTACAAATCCTGTGCAAAGAAACTTCCCGTACTTATTAAAACCAACGGGCTTGGGCAGGCACTGGCATTTATCAACAAGCGAGATGACGGAAACGATAAGTTGTATGATACTATTGGCGAATGGCTAATCAATAAACAACTGATTGAAGCAAATCAAGACCTTGTGAATATTGTTATTAATAAACCCTCCAACGAATATCGTCGGCTTACGACTGAAACCTTAGCCCTGTTGAATTGGGTTCGGCGTTTCGTTGATAGTCTAATGAAAGGTGTAGAGGAGGATGACTGATGCCGATCTATTGCCCTTCTGACACGCGAGACATCGTGACACAAGCAGAGGTTTCAAACTTCGCCTTACGTTATCATTATTTTCTTGTTACTCAGCAAGATCGAGAAAAAACTATATTCGGATTGCAAGCCGGACAACCCAATCAAGCACTAAGTTTGGCAGGTTCACAGAAGGCACTTGAACCTTTGAGGGACCGACAGACAGATCAGCTGCGGTATTTCGCCTCAAACGGAGGCTTCTATTGTGCCACCTCGCGAATAGACTGGCGGATGGTAGTCGGGCTTGGCGGTAATCATGTTCAGGAAACTAATATGACGCTTCACCACGTTTACGGCATTCCCTATCTTCCAGGCAGTGCTTTCAAAGGTGTTGTGCGGAGTTGGGTCATCCGGGAATATTTCGGGAACGACGAAAAGTTGGCAACGCGAGACATCGAAGACATGGATCTTCCTGATTTGAAACAGAAAAAGAAGGATTTCGTTGCTGTTTTTGGCAGCCAAAAATCCGCAGGAATGGTCCAATTTCTTGATGCTTTACCTAATAGTGGTGTTCATTTTGATGTTGACATCATGAACCCCCATTTTTCCGACTACTACACGCGTGGCGCGTTTCCAACTGACTACCAGAGGCTGATTCAGATTTATTTTCTTACTCTTAAGAATACCCATTTCCGATTTCTAATTGTCGCACAAGAGGCGGGGCCGCTCCAACTTGCCACGGCTTGGTTCACGGAGGCGATTGCCAACCAAGGATTCGGTGCAAAAAGTGCGGTTGGTTATGGGTACTTCTTGGAACTTAACGACATAACCGATGACCTCAAATACGAATTTGCTGAAAAATTGAGTCTCGACAAGGCCTATGATATTTACCACAATGATCCCAATCGGTGGGAATCTGTCTATATTAACATTGACCCACTTGTGAGTTACGCACCGAAATTCGCCTTCATCGTAGTAGAGGAGATTTGTGAAGTTGAAAGTGTTGGCGGAATTAATGAAATTCCTGAAACCTTGATTGAGACAGAGGCAGGCATAGTTGTGCCTTCAGAGTTCGGAAAATGGGTCTGGGAAAAAACAAAGGATAAACTTTTTGAAGAACAACTACCAGCATTTCCCAATCTGGTCTATCGCGCTCAATTTAGACGAACGCTTAGGAACTCAACGGTAGAGCAGCGCAAATTGCTTCAGGAGGAATTACTACAGATTGCGATTGATTTTCGCCGAACTCTCAATCGCTCCCTATCAGATAATGACCGTAAGTTGCTTCAGGATCAACTATTGCAGGTTGCTGATAATTTGGAAAACGGCGACATATTTGCGGGATTGACGCAGGATGAACGTAATTTATTTGCCGAAAGGCTTTTGAATATTGCGGAAGATTCGGAGAATGAAGGCGTAATTCCTGACTCAGTTGATGTTGAAGGCGGGCGGACGGTTGAATGTGGCGGTATAGAAAACGATAAATTAGTTTTAAGAACTTATACCAATCAATAATCGGAGATTCATAGTGCGTTTTATTCTATCAACCATTGGAACAAGTATATTGACAAATCTCATTGATAGAGCAAATCCTGACGAAGGAACTTGGTTTGGTAAACTTCGGGATTCGGCAAATCTTAGACAGGCGGAATTACCATCAGATACAGAAGAAGTGATGAAGACACTCGCGGACCGGGCATTGGAAAAGCTATTAGAAGACAATGTTGTCACAAACCGCCGGATCAGTGCCGAATTGAATGGTATCTACGGCATTTACAATGGTAATATACCCGATAGTAGTACCGATCAGCATTATCTCATCTGTACAGATACCGCACAAGGACAAAAAACAGGCGAGTTAATTGAGGATTTTCTTAGCAGCAAGGGATTTACAGTAAGTATTGTTCAACCGTCCCAACTTTCTACAAAGGATACTCAGTCGTTTGCTGCTGGAACGAAGGAACTCATAAAGTGGCTGGATGAAACCGTTCCAAGACCCGACGCTGGCTATCAAGTGATCTTCAATCTCGTTGGTGGATTCAAAAGTTTGCAAGGTTATATGCAAACCTTCGGGGCATTCTATGCTGACGAGATCGTTTACATCTTTGAAGGGTCGACTGACCTAATTCGGATTCCGCGTCTGCCAATTCAGATTGACAACACCCTTATTGAAACACATAAAATACAATTTGCCTTGATGGCTGCTGGAAAACTCTATCCAATTAAGGAGCTTAATGGTATTCCAGAAACGCTGCTTGAGTCAGTTGAGGAAAATGGCAAGACGTATGCAGGACTGTCAGCGTGGGGAGAATTGGTTTGGCATCGGACGAAAGCAGATCTATTAGGAGAAGAGCTACTGCCATTCCCGCGATTGACCTACACACCGAGTTTTCATAGTGATCTCAAAGGCGTAAACTCCAGGGAACTTCTCAGATTGCAAGAAGCATTGGCAAAGGTTGTATCTATACTTGAGAGTAATAACGGTAATCCTGAAAGACTATCGGATGGAGGTATACAATTTGAGAGGTTTCAAAGGCACGATAACAACATCTATAGGTTTCGTATTACCCGTGGGATCCGTGCCAGTTGCAAATTTGAAGCGGGGCAATTGACTCTTTTACACTACGGTCAACACCAATACGTGGATGATGTATTGCACGCTCCGTTGTGCACACACTGTTAGAAAATTAAGTTGCCATGCTCGAAAACTTCCGATTTGCGCGCTACCGATTCACCTATACCGTCCAAGAACCGCTGAAAATGCCACAGCACAAGGGCAACGTCTTCCGCGGTAGGTTCGGCTATATGCTACGCCACATCACATGTGTCGGTGATGCAGAACAATGCGAGACACAGTGTCAGTTCCCAGAACGATGTGTTTACTCCAAATGCTTTGAAACGCCTGTGCCGGACGACAGTCCAATGCTACGCGGTCAGCCGTATGCACCGCATCCGTTCATTCTCGAACCACCACGCACTGGGAAACTGGACTATGCACCGGGGGATACCTTCACTTGCAATCTGACACTCGTTGGGGACGCAATCAATCTGTTGCCGTGGATGGTGTTTACGTTCGATCAGATAGGGAAACGTCGGATCGGTCTCCGAGACAAACGCGGACAGTGTCAACTCGATACGGTGGAAAGTTTATCCGCAGATAGCAGCCAGACGATTTACACGGCGGGAACCGAGATGCTGACGGATGATGGACTGATCCTCCGACTTGACGATGTGATGCAAGCCACTCCTTACACTGCTGATGAGATTGAGCTCGAATTTCTTACACCTACGAGTATCAAAGTCGATGGAAAATGGACAAGCAGGTTAACGTTTGAACACCTCATCCGGAATCTGCTCCGTCGTATCCGGTTTCTGAGTTATTTCCATTGCGGCGAGGATTTGGAGGTGGATGCCCCGGCGTTAATTAAGGCTGCTGGTTCCGTCACACATCATCTACATCTGAATTGGCTCAGAAAGGATCGGTACTCCTATCGCGCAGAGAAATCCGTTCCGATGGGTGGGTTTATCGGCAAAGCACGCTTTATCGGTGAGTTAGAACCGTTCCTACCGTTTATCTATCTTGGTGAGTATTTACACATCGGGCATCACACGGCGTTTGGGTTCGGGCAGTATTGTATAAATTGACGTGAGTTCTATGAAGTTGGGTTTCGCTGCGGTCTTGAGCGTATCTGACGACAGGGCAGACTCCCGCACCTACATCTACTCCACCATTCTGCGGAAATTCTCGAACCAATTGCGCACGTCAGATTCTTTTAGAATACCGAAATAGAAAAGGATCGCAGCAATAACGACAACCCAAATTAAAAAACGCCACGCGTGCTTGATAATACCAATTATGAGGAATATCGCGAAGACCGCTGCAATTATCAAAAATAGTGGGGAACTGATGAATTCAGGCATAATTGATTTGATACCTTGTCAAAGTGTAGAAAACACATGCTTTTAGAAAGTGCCTTGGTTCGTAGTAGGGCAATTCATTGCCCGTTCAGGCATAATTTGATACCTTTCTGAAAAAACGCTCCGGTTCGTAGTAGGGAGACCATTTATTGCCCGTTCCCATAGCGGTCCCTTGTCCGTAAAGGATACTCTGATTCGTAGTAGAGTACTTTTAGTAAAGTATGAAAAACCTTGGTACTATTTAGCACGACGTGCGATGAATCGCACTACTACAAACGCTCTACTTTTCCGGAAAGCCTGTATATTTGAAAACGTGCGATGAATCGCACTACTACAAACGCTCTACTTTTCCGGAAAGCCTGTATATTTGAAAACGTGCGATGAATCGCACTACTACAAACACACTTCTACTATAGGCATCACGCACTTAACCAATCCCAACCTTTACCATAGTCGCGAATCGGATAAGCTCGCCAAAGCTCTCGCAGCCATTCAATACCAAAATGCTTTTCGTACCAATGAACACTTGAGCATATCCAATTCGACGGTTTCCTCACATAATCATGCTTTGTTGGATTGTAGTGGATGTAGTTTAGTGTGGTGTAGTAGTGTCGTTCATTGCGAATCTGCCGATCACTGAAAAGATGCCAAATTTTTCGTCCTGTCAGTCCGTCACGCTGATTCAATTCACGTGCTGTTCGCGCATGGACCTTGCGTAAAGGATGACTGATAATCGAAAGGGGTTGACACTTAACCAATAGATGATAGTGATTTGGTAAGACAACCCAACTGCTAATGCGGATATTAACGATTTGAAGTTCTTTTTGTAATTCCGCAAAAAGCCATGCTTGCTCTGCTTCGGTATGGAAATATTGCTTATGTTCGTAAGTAGCCGCGGTAATGAGAAACCACCCTTTGGCGAGACGGAAGTGGGGTGGTTCATGCAATGGGAAACTGTTCGCCTGTCGTTGGTAAAGGATTTCGGCTTTCTGTTGAGGTGTTTGTTTGCGATAATTGTACATATTTATATCTAAGTTGTTTTGGAACGTGCGATGAATCGCACGACTACAAACATATTACGGCGTCAGCGTGTATATGCGGATGATAGTCGAGTTCAAATTCATCAACGAGTTTTTCTCGTAGTGCTACGATATGCATCAAATTGTCCAACCCGCATGCATCGTAGGATCGGCTATCGGTTGCGGAAAAGCGAGCCGAATATCTTTTAAGATATCGCTGTAGTTCACGTATTTTCGGTCTCCAATCATTAGGTTTTGGGGATATAGCCGGGACGATTATTTATCAAACACCTTGACTATTTATCTTGTGTTAGAACGTGTAGATTATACCTTATTTCTAACTTAAAAGTCAAATCGAATCTGTGGGACGAAGCACTTGACAGGATTTCCAGATTCGGCGTATACTTATAGGCATGAAAGCGAACCATCAATCGCGGGCGGGTTTAAAATGCTCAAAAAAACCATGCAATATTTGATGCTGTTGAATCAATGCTTACAAAATTTATCGGGGTTTAGAGGTAAATTCGATGTTCTACGTTATCTCTTACGATATTCCAGATGATCGGAGACGCAATCAACTCGCAAAAGTGCTTAAAGGGTTCGGGACCCGCGTCCAGTACAGTGTGTTTGAAGCACATCTGAACCGGACGCAATACGAAGAACTTAAGCGTGCCGTTGCTGGCGTTATTGACCTGTCTGAAGATTCAGTCCGCTACTATACCCTTTGTGGTAATTGTGCCGGACGCATCGAAGTGCCTGCCGTTGGTGAAGTGACCTCAGCCCTCAAACAATTGTCGTTTGATATGCAGCTCCCAAACCTAACCCACGATCAGATTCGGTCTCGCTGCACGGAACAAAGTTTCACGCGAGGCTTAGAATACTTTCATACTGGCGCGATTGGTAACCCCGTCCTTCACGGCTCGACGTTGTCAGCGACATGCCAAGGGACGGAGCCGACCCCCTACCGCGTGTGTGTGGAATTGATGCCGACGACAATCGCCGCGACCTCTTGTTCCTGCCCCTACGATTATGAAGGCGAATGTAAACACATCATTGCCCTACTGCTAACCTACATTGAATCCCCTGAGATAATTTACGACATTGATACTTTACTCGCGACACTTGCGGGAAAACCGAAAAGCAGTCTTCTACAAATTATCTCGGAATTGTTGAAACGAACACCAACGTTGACACCAATTGTGCGAACATACGCAGATATGGCGGAGCAGGCGGAATCGGACATTACACCTACCGCGGACAAACCAACATTTTCTGCAAGAGTGAGTACCTATAGTGAACGCGTTGACGGTATTTTTGGGCGAGATTTTCTTGAACAGCACCAACTTCGTGATGTCTTAATTCAACTGGAAAAACTGAGGCAGCATGCCGAATCCCTTGTGGCGTTGGGTGAACCGGAACTCGCGCTGGTAATTCTGCACGCCCTCATACGCCAATCTATTGCTCGTTACGCTGACACACTCCAGAGAGGTGAATTACCTCGATTTGTCAATAAATGCACAAAGACGTTCGCGCAAATCGCCGTGAATCTCCAGCAACCCACCGAAATTATCGAGCACTGCCGAATGCTATTGGAACTCAGTTTTGATGGGGCACCGGTTTTTACGTTACTCCTCACACGTCTCCTCGAACATCTCTGCTCACCGCAAGCATCAACAGATTTACAGACAACGATTGAAGAACGCCTTGATGAAAGTCCAGATCGGCAGGCACATGTTCACCTACTCCTTGCTTTATACGCCCAGGGGAGTAGAACTGAAGAGTATCTCCGTTTTTCCGAATCCGAAGGCGAAAACTATCGGTTGATACACGCGCTTTTTACCGACCAACGCGACGACGCAGCCTGGAAAGCGATTGAAGAATTCTCACTATCGGTTGACGAATACTCGCGCCTTTTAGACAGCACAATTGCCACCCGTATTCCGAGATTCACTGATAAATTACTCACATCTCTCAGGAATCACCACCCGGACACTGCCCTTATGCTCTATCAAAGACTCATTGAACAAGCCGCCCTTTCTCGAAAACGAGAGGGATATGAAAAAGTTCAGGGCTACTTGATTGAATTAAGAGCACTCTATCAGCACCTTGAACGAGAAAATCAGTGGAGCGTTTATCTGACGCACTTTGAAAACAAACACGTCCGCAAGCGGTTGTTGCTACAAATTATCTCTGAAATTTAAGACTCGCCCTCCTTTTTAAATTTTTTACTATCCTTTTTATTGATTGCAGACTCTATACAATCGTTTGACCGAATGTCTTGCCGTTTTCCCCATTAACTTAGTATCATTCCCCAGTTTTTAATAAGGTGCAGCATCAGCACGTGTATAGACAAAAAGGAGATTCTCCATGCTTGATTATACGCTGAACACTTCACTCACGACGCAGCTTTGTCAGCCTGAAACACTACATGCCGCATGGCGAAAAGTGCGTGCCAACAAAGGCGGTCCCGGTAGCGACGGTGTTACAATTCAACAGTTTGAAGCCAACCTTACGAAACATCTCCGCCAACTCTCACGTGAACTTGCGGAGGAACGTTATTACCCACTTCCGGTTCAAAAGTTCACGATGAAAAAGGAGAACGGTGGCACACGAGAACTTTCTGTGCTAACTTTGAAAGATCGCATCGTTCAACGTGCCGTTTGTGATCTCATCTCCCCGATTTACGAGACAAAATTCTTAGATTGTAGTTTCGGTTATCGTCCAGGTCGAGGGGTACCACACGCGATTGCACAGGTCAACGCTATCCGGGCAGAGGGTTACGAATGGGTCGTTGATGCGGATATCGAGAATTTCTTTGACACACTGGATAGCCGGATTCTGATGCGGTTTCTCCGAGCGACAATTAAGGAACCTCCTATCCTGCGGCTCATTCAGATGTGGCTTGATATGGGGGGGATTCTGCAACCACCGAGAGACAACACATGGATACGCCATATTGAAAACACAGGACGCTCCCTCGGAGAAGGTGTTGAGCAGGTGGTTAACCAACTCTTACAGCGCTCACCATACCTTAACACCTACTCTCAGATTGAAAGTGCACCGATGACAGATGATTGGTTAGATACTGATACCGAATTTGCTATCCAACAGAACCAATCTCATGAGCACACAGGAAAGCAGTTCCTCGTCAACTTGGGACGCGACGGATTACTGCTGCTCCTTGCGAACTCGAAGCGGATAGGGTCGCTGTTGGCAACCAAACACTTGGTTGTAATCGCGCCTCTTGTTTTGGCGGGACTCGCTGCGCCTACTATCGCCGGGGTCGTGAAAGAACGCTTAAATCAGCCCCGGAAAATCGGAATTATTCAAGGTTCACCATTCTCACCCTTATTCGCGAACATCTATCTACACTCGTTCGACAAAGCGATGACACGGGCAGGGATCCAGATGGTACGATACGCCGATGATCTCCTACTCCTCTGCCGAAGTGAGGGGCGCGCACGGCAGGCATTGAACCACGCACAGAAACGGCTCACGACACTCAAACTACAACTTAACCCCAAGAAGACGCGGATTACGCACTTTGATAACGGCATCGAATTTCTTGGACACGTCTTTGATAGAGACGGCTGTTATCAGCCACTTCCCGACTCCGAAACAAAAACCTTGCAGAATCAGGTGCAACACGCGCTAAAACACGGAGCAGCTCATGTCACACGCTCCGGACGACAGGTAACCCAACACGGGAAAAATATTGTCTCGCAACTCGGTGAACGCTTCAAACAGCGAAAGAACAACGGAATACGTACAGATGTGTAAGCCATATTAAGTTTTAAGGAAGGATGGAAGCACAGGAAGACTGGAAGAAACACTATGTCCTCCGCCTCCATTCTTCCGACCTTCCATTCTTCCGTTCCATTGACTTTACTTTAGGTTAGAAAATAAATTTTCGTATGAAACTTGCTTAGGAGGTATCAGATGGCAATTCTCTACATCACACAACAAGGGGCAATGCTCCACAAATCTGGAAACCGAGTCATCGTTAAAAGAAATAGCGAGATTATCACGGAAATCCCGATTGTCCAACTCGATGAAGTCGTCATCTTCGGCAATGGACATCTGACGACACAGACGATCGGTTATCTACTGCATAAGAATATTCCTGTCTCTTTCCTTTCTTCAAGTGGCAGTTACCGGGGCAGACTGCAGCCCGCATACGCCAAGGATACGTTGATTCGTCAACGTCAATACGGTGTTGCTGCGGATCCACAGCAATGCCTTGAACTCGCAAAATGTTTTGTCGGCGGCAAGTTGACGAACGCTTTCCGTTTTTGCAGACGGCAACGCCTCCAAAATACAGAAGTACAAATGGCGATGCAGTCGGTCAAGAAAACACTCGGTAAACTGAAAGACGCGAAGAATTTGGAAACCTTGCTCGGATACGAAGGTGGAGGAGCTTCCGCGCATTACCGCGCATTCCGGCAATTTCTGACACACCATTGGGGATTTACGACTCGCCAATTCCGTCCACCGCCAGATCCAATTAATGCGATGCTCTCACTCGGCTACACCCTTTTACATAACCATGTCTATACTTTCATAAATGTGGTCGGATTTGATCCGTATTGCGGTTTCTTTCATCAACCTAAGCACGGACATGCTGCATTAGCCTCGGATCTCATGGAGGAATTCCGACAGGTTATTGTGGACGGATATGTGCTTTCACTCATCAACAACAATCGCGTCCGTCCTGAGGATTTTGAGCAAACCAACAAAGGTATCCGCTTCACGAAAGAGGCATTGGATCGCTTCCTTACTGGATACTATGGACGGATGCAGCAGACTTTTCAACACCCGACCCGGAACGAAAAGACGACTTATCTGCGTTGTATTGAACTGCAGGTAAGGCACTTGGCTCGCGTGATTACAGGTGAAGATGCCGCATACGAACCGTTCCTTATCCGTGCCTAAAGGGAATTTTATTAATTTGCGTGGATGTGCATTAGTGCCTATCCACGCAAAGTTTACTGCCTTAGTAGGTGTTCGTAGCAATATCTTTCCCGATTATTATGTGTTTTGTCCATTTTTTGGTAAAAGTTATAAAAAAGTTTGACATTTGTGCAAATTTAGGGTATATTTATAAACACAAACGCGATTCGCTGATCGGGTGCGAATACGGCGAAAATTGCCCAAAAACTCAGATGGTGTTTGGCTTCCGAGCCTCTTTCGCAGAGAAATCGCGTTTGGGTCAATGTTTACAAGGGTTTATGGGGTTTTTGCTCCAAATTTTTGTAGAAAAAAAGCCCCGCGCAGTTCGCGTTTGTTTTTGGGGTTCCGGAGCCACGGCCCAACTGGGTGCAAAATAGGGTCTCTTTGGATACGCTTTCCCGTTTGAAGGGAATTGAAACCGCTCCCCGCCGTGCCGTAGCCCTTCGGTCGAATAATACTTTGGATACGCTTTCCCGTTTGAAGGGAATTGAAACATTTTGTCGAGCCTGTCAACGGCACTCGCTTTTTTCTCCTTTGGATACGCTTTCCCGTTTGAAGGGAATTGAAACTTTATATACCTCACGCCAATCAGTGTTGATGTCGATACCCTTTGGATACGCTTTCCCGTTTGAAGGGAATTGAAACATGCGGATCTTGAGTTTCTTGTCTTCACCCTTCTTCACAGCTTTGGATACGCTTTCCCGTTTGAAGGGAATTGAAACACCGTATCGATGACGTGTAATCTATTTCTACGTCGCTTTGGATACGCTTTCCCGTTTGAAGGGAATTGAAACAAATTTCTCAAAGTCATTATATTTCTCCTAGACCAGCCCTTTGGATACGCTTTCCCGTTTGAAGGGAATTGAAACTTCTTGCCTATGAAACTACGCTTTTTCGTGTATGTCCCGTACTTTGGATACGCTTTCCCGTTTGAAGGGAATTGAAACAAGCCTGTAAGGCTTGCCGACCGAGCTCGGTTGCTTGCTTTGGATACGCTTTCCCGTTTGAAGGGAATTGAAACATTACGCCACAGGCGCATCCTCATTACAGATTATACATCTTTGGATACGCTTTCCCGTTTGAAGGGAATTGAAACCCGTACTTGCCGAACGACCTCTTCCATAAAGTCCACTTTGGATACGCTTTCCCGTTTGAAGGGAATTGAAACTTTCTTCTCTTCCTTCTTTTCTTTGTAAAAGACCTACATACTTTGGATACGCTTTCCCGTTTGAAGGGAATTGAAACGAGTCTGACTGATTAACCAGTGATTTAACAAATCTACCACTTTGGATACGCTTTCCCGTTTGAAGGGAATTGAAACTTGTGATCTCATAGTCGCCCTGCTCTTGGGCGATCGCTTTGGATACGCTTTCCCGTTTGAAGGGAATTGAAACTTTCGGTGGGAGCTTCAGATTCTTTCCGGTTCCTTTGGATACGCTTTCCCGTTTGAAGGGAATTGAAACATTTCTTTGATGAGCCCCTCGAGCAAGGCGTGTAGTTCCTTTGGATACGCTTTCCCGTTTGAAGGGAATTGAAACCAGAACGGTAATCCTTATCACATCAGAGTCAACAACTTTGGATACGCTTTCCCGTTTGAAGGGAATTGAAACGAACAATATCGGACACCAACCTGGTCGCACTGTTTTCATTTGCTTTGGATACGCTTTCCCGTTTGAAGGGAATTGAAACCTGAAAGGAATGTAATACTATCGCACATGGAATAACTTTGGATACGCTTTCCCGTTTGAAGGGAATTGAAACTTCTTCCTGTTCTCAATCTGAGCAAAATAGATGCTCAGATCTTTGGATACGCTTTCCCGTTTGAAGGGAATTGAAACCGAGCGGACGGTTGGTACGACCGTGTCGTCTGTTGCACTTTGGATACGCTTTCCCGTTTGAAGGGAATTGAAACTTTTACAGGTGCTGTAGCCGCCTGCAGCGGGCGGCTACCCGTCTTTGGATACGCTTTCCCGTTTGAAGGGAATTGAAACTCATTGATGCTGAGTTCATTGAGTGGAGCATTCCACTTTGGATACGCTTTCCCGTTTGAAGGGAATTGAAACAGAATTAATTAACTCTGTCAACTCGCTATCGGTGTAGTCACTTTGGATACGCTTTCCCGTTTGAAGGGAATTGAAACCTGAAAATGCGGATTTGCTTTTGCCGTCTTCCGCACTTTGGATACGCTTTCCCGTTTGAAGGGAATTGAAACGGCTTCTGCTCGATAAAGTCCTTTTCGTTTATCTCACTTTGGATACACTTTCCCGTTTGAAGGGAATTGAAACTTGTAGAATTCTCACAACCGGCGGCAATAACAACTGGCTTTGGATACACTTTCCCGTTTGAAGGGAATTGAAACTTTGCCGCCCCCAGCGATCAGTTGGTATGCCGATCTTTGGATACACTTTCCCGTTTGAAGGGAATTGAAACGTCGTTGTAAACCTTGTAGTCTACCTCCACCCTCCGGGCTTTGGATACACTTTCCCGTTTGAAGGGAATTGAAACGCAGCGAAGCGGCGCTCAGCGGCAACCGCTTCAACTTCCCTTTGGATACACTTTCCCGTTTGAAGGGAATTGAAACCCGAAGGAATTCCATGGTGCTGGGGATTGACACGCCGATCTTTGGATACACTTTCCCGTTTGAAGGGAATTGAAACATAATGAAAATCCGATAACCGTCGGATTTTTTGACTTTGGATACACTTTCCCGTTTGAAGGGAATTGAAACGTGAATTCAATCGGGACTTCGTGCATTGGTTTATTGATCTTTGGATACACTTTCCCGTTTGAAGGGAATTGAAACTTTCAAATTCAAAGTACACCTCCATCATTCATTGGTACTCAACTTTGGATACACTTTCCCGTTTGAAGGGAATTGAAACGAGCGTTACGGGGCATCTCACTCCTCTCGGGAAATGCACACTTTGGATACACTTTCCCGTTTGAAGGGAATTGAAACACTAGGCACTCGCGAACTTTTCACTGTTTTTGAGCCTTCCTTTGGATACACTTTCCCGTTTGAAGGGAATTGAAACGTGAATATTCCGCTTCAATTTCCGCCGCTAACTGGACAGTCTTTGGATACACTTTCCCGTTTGAAGGGAATTGAAACATGAGTCCGTAATCAGGGTGAGCAATCACACCAGCCCGCTTTGGATACACTTTCCCGTTTGAAGGGAATTGAAACCATCGTTATCCGAGCGCACCAGGCGCAGGGGGATAAGCACTTTGGATACGCTTTCCCGTTTGAAGGGAATGAGGAATGGCAGTCGGCAGTCAGCCGTCGGCTATCAGTAAGAGAGTTTCTGGTTGCTAACGGCTGATAGCTGATTACTGTTTTGAATGCGCTTTCCCGTTTGAAGGGAATTGAAACTTT
>JGIcombinedJ30088_10001735_pt1 | contig 21672 bp, 17 predicted proteins | sample PinacodermPK_FD_30088 | JGI IMG/M metagenome (IMG submission 30088)
CACAATGCGCCGGCGCTGTGCGCGATCTGGAACCCGACCGTGAACAGCTACAAGCGCATCAACGCGCCGGTCACCCTGTCCGGCGCAACCTGGTCGCCCAACCTGGTCGCCTATGGCGGTAACAACCGCACCACGATGGTTCGGATTCCCGATGCCGGGCGCTTCGAACTGCGGCTGATGGACGGCTCGGCCAATCCGTATCTGCTCCAGGCAGGCATCGTCGTCGCCGGGCTCGACGGCATCGGGAACGCGCGCGATCCCGGCAAGCGCACCGACCTCGACCTTTACGCCGAAGGCCACAAGCTGCGCGGCGCGCGCANGCTGCCGCTCAACCTGCTCGACGCGCTGCGCCTGTTCGAGCGGGACAAGAGCGTGCGCGCCNGTTTCGGCGAGAGCTTCGTCAAGAGCTATGTCAAGCTCAAGACGGCCGAATGGAACGAGTATGCGGGCGCCATCTCGGACTGGGAACGGCGCAATACCCTCGATTGCTGAGACCGGCCGGGCCGTCGCCTGCATGTCTTTGACCGTCGCCGCCGCGCCGCCGTTCGAGGGGCTGCCGGGCATCCGCTATGGTTTCTTCGGCAGCCGCGGCGGCGTCAGCACCGGAATCTACGCCTCGCTGAACGGGGGGCACGGATCGCGCGACGATCCTGAAGCCGTTACGGAAAACCGGCGGCGGGTTGCGCAGGAATTGGCGCTCGACGAAACTGCCCTCCTCTCGGTCTACCAGTGCCACAGCGACCGGGTTGCGACGGTCACCGAACCCTGGACCCGTGAATCCCGTCCGCATTGCGATGCCATGGTCACCGGCCGGCCGGGCATCGGGCTCGGCGTGCTGGCCGCGGATTGCGGTCCGGTGCTGTTCGCGGATGCCGAAGCGCGGGTGGTGGGAGCGGCCCATGCCGGATGGAAGGGCGCGCTTGCCGGTGTACTCGGAAACACAATTGCCGCCATGGAAAATCTGGGAGCGGATCGATCGAAGATCGTCGCCGCGCTCGGGCCGTGTATCCGCCGATCGTCCTATGAAGTGGGACCGGAGTTTCCTGCGCCGTTCCTGGAGCAGGAACCGGACAATGCNCGTTTCTTCGATACCGGCGCAAAGCCAGAGCATTATCAATTCGACCTGGGCGGCTACATCGTTTCGCAACTGGAAGCGGCTGGCGTCGGCGGCGTTTACGATACCGGGCTCGATACCTATTCAAACGAGGGCCGCCTGTTCAGCTTCCGCCTCAACACCCATCGCGGCCATCGGCAGTACGGCCGCAATGTCTCGGCGATCTGTCTGACCGCGGAGGCCGGATAGTGCCTCTGCATTTTTCGGAGGCCGAACTGGCGGACCGGCGGGCACGGACCTGCGCCGGATTGGCCGATACCGGCCTCGACGGGTTGTTGTGCTTCCGCCAGGAATCGATGTTCTGGCTGACCGGTTACGACACGTTCGGATACGTCTATTTCCAGTGCCTGTATCTCGGTGCGGACGGCACGATGACCTTGCTTACCCGCGCGCCCGATCTGCGCCAGGCCCNGCAGACGTCGGTCATCGGGGATATCCGCATCTGGGCCGATCGGCCGGACGCGAGCCCGGCCGAACAACTGCGTGAGATTCTGGACAAGCACGGTTGCCGCGGCAAGCGCCTGGGCGTGGAGTGGGAGGCCTACGGCCTCACTGCCAATAACGGGCGGGCCGTCGAGGCCGCGTTCGACGGGTATTGTACCCTGGAAGATGCCTCACGGCTGGTCAGCCGGTTGCGGCTGATCAAGAGTCCGGCAGAATTGACCTATGTCCGCCGCGCTGCGGAACTGGCCGACGCGGCCTGGGGCGAAGCGGTCGCGCTCGCCGAGCCGGGGGCCTTCGAAGGCGATATCCTGGCCGCAATGCAGGGTGCGGTTTTCCGCGGCGGCGGCGACTATCCGGGCAACGAGTTCATCATCGGGTCCGGGCCGCAGGCGTTGCTGTGCCGCTACTTTACCGGCCGCCGGCATCTGGACGCACAGGACCAGCTCACCCTGGAATTTGCCGGAACCTACCGGCGTTACCACGCGTGCCTGATGCGCACCCTGTGCATCGGCATGCCGCCGGCCCGGCAGGTCGAGATGCACAGGGTCGCCACGGAGGCGCTCGAAGCGGCCAAGGATGCGCTCCGGCCCGGCCACCCGATCGGCGAGGTGTTCGATGCCCACGCAAGGGTTATCGATGCGGCCGGCATGCAACCGCACCGGCTCAACGCCTGCGGATATTCGCTCGGCGCCACCTTTGCGCCAAACTGGATGGACTGGCCGATGTTCTTCCACGGCAACCGGGTGGAAGCTGCGCCCGGGATGGTCTTCTTCATCCACATCATCATTTTCGATTCGGAGGCGGGTCTCGCCATGACGACCGGGCAGACGGTTGCGGTCACCGAAACAGGCTGCGGCGTGCTGACGGAAGCCGGTCTCGACCTGATCGTAACATAGCCGAACGGCGGCTTGCAGCGGGCGCCGTTCCACCGGCCCGGCAGATACGCAGTTGCGGGTTTCGACGGCTTGGGACAGACTGTCTGCAAATCTTGAATTCGTAGTCGACAAGGCGGCCGGGCTTCAACCGGTGCGCTACGGAATCGGTGTGTCCTGCACAGTCAGGGGACCGGGGGAGTGATGAACGTGACACCGTCATGGACCGTTCCGGCCGCGAATTTCATCCGGGCCGCGGCGATTTCCCCGACCGGACGCCGCAACGGAGGCTGAGTGGCCGTGCGCAAACCGATGCAGCGCCGCACGATCCTGATCCTCGGGATCGTCCTGTTCGCGGCGGCGCTGCTGTGGCTCGTCTTTGCGGTCTGGCCGGACTGGCTGATCGATGCCATCGGCCGCAAGAAAACCTTCGTCAACACGCTGCTGAACGGCATCACNCTCGGCGGTCTCTATTTCCTGGTCGCNAGCGGGTTCACGCTGGTCTTCGGCCTGATGCGCAACGTCAATCTGGCCCACGGCTCAATGTATCTGCTGGGCGGCTATATCGGCTACGAGGTGGCCGAAGCGACCGGGAGCTGGTTTTTCGGCCTTGCCGTCGCATTCCTCGCCATTGCGGTCAGCGGGATCCTGCTGCAGGTCGCCATCTTCCGCCGCATGGAAGGGGACGAGCTCCGCCAGACCCTTGTGACCATCGGAATTTCGATCATCGCCGCGGATCTCATGCTGGCGACCTGGACTGGCACGACCTACCAGTTCGATACGCCCGACGGGCTCTATGGCGCGATCGTCCTGCCGGTGATCTCGGTCGTCAAGTCGTCGGGCGCGCCGGTTTTCATCAAGTATCCGATGTACCGGCTGACGGTGCTCGGGGTCGCCGTGGTCGTCGGCATCGGTCTCTGGCTGTTCCTCAACCGCACGCGGATTGGCATGATGATCCGGGCCGGGGTCAACGACCGGGAAATGCTGGCGGCGTCCGGCGTCAACGTCCATTTCGTCTTCGCCCTGGTCTTCGCCATCGGCGCCGGGCTTGCCGGATTTGCNGGNGTGGTCGGCGGCACCGCGCTCTCCATCGCGCCCGGCGAGGACATTCGCTACCTGCTGGCGTCGCTCGTTGTCGTGATCGTCGGCGGCCTCGGCTCAGTGTCCGGCGCCGCCATCGGCGCCCTGCTGATCGGATTGGCCGAACAATTCGGCCTTGCCTATTTCCCGACCTATGGCGTCGTCCTGACATTCCTGATCATGGTCGGCGTCCTCGCCATCCGGCCCCAGGGCATCATGGGGACGCGCTGAGATGTTCGGCATCGAGCGGAATTCCAGCCGCTACCCGCTGGGCATCAATCCGGCGGTNTTGCTCGCTGCGGTTTTCCTGATCGCCTATCCGCTCTTCGCGTCGGACTTCTTCACCTTCCAGATCGGCGCCTATTCCCTGATCCTGGGGACCATCGCGCTGTCGCTGACGATGCTTGCCGGCTATGGCGGGATGGTCAGCCTGGCGCAGATGACGGTCGCCGGCTTCGCCGCCTACCTGATGGCGATTCTCGGCACCAACAGCGTCGGCGTGATGGGGCTGGGCTGGCCGTGGTGGCTGACCGCCGTCATCGCGATCCTGGGCGCCGCCCTGCTCAGCACCTTCATCGGCGCCATCGCCGCGCGGACCGAAGGCATCTACACGATCATGATCACGCTGGCGATCGCCGTCGCCTTCTTCTATTTCGTCCGCCAGAACTATCAGATCTTCAACGGCTTCACCGGGTTTGCCGGCATCAAGCCGCCGACCCTTTTCGGCCTGTACTGGCGCGATCCGACGCCCTTCTACTATCTGGCCCTCGCGATCGCAGCGTTCTTCTTTTTGGCGGTGCGATACGGCGCGCGCTCAACCTTCGGCCTGGGGCTCCAGGCGGTGCGGGACAATCCGCGGCGCGTGCGGGCGCTCGGCATCAACGTGTTCCTGCATCGCATCGTCGCCTATTTCTATGCCGGTATCATAGCCGGAACGGCCGGCGTCCTGCTGGTCTGGTTCAACGGCCGCGTTTCGCCGGGCATTGTCGGCGTAGACATGGTCATCGACATTCTGGTGATCGCTGTGGTCGGCGGCATGCGGGCGCCCATCGGACCTTTCCTGGGAGCGATCGCTTTTGTGCTGTTGGAGAATTTCGCAATCGACCTGATCGACCGCGAGCGTTTCAACACCGTGATCGGCCTCGCCTTTCTGCTCGTGGTGTTGTTCTCGCCGGACGGCCTGCTCGGGCTTTGGCGCCGGATCGAATCGAAGATCCGGCTGCCGCGTGCGTCCGCCCGCTTGGGCGTGCGCGCCAACCGGGGCGACTGGCATCCCGCCGGTTCGTCCGAACGCATGTAAAAAAGGGAGAAACTACTATGTTGAAATGTGCAGGAAAAACCCTGCTGGCCGCGGCGGTCCTTGCCGTGGCAAGCCCTGCTGTCGCGCAGGACACCATCAAGATGGGCGGGCTTGCGACCCTGGAAGGCGCCTTCGCTGCGCCCGGCCAGGACGGCATCCGCGGCATCAGGATGGCGCTGGAGGAGTTCAATCACACCGCCGGCGGCAAGAAGATCGAGCTGATCACCGGTTCGTCGGACGCCTCGCCGGCGAGCGCCATCCGGGCGACCCGCAAGCTGGTCGAGCAGGACGGNGTCCAGATCATGATCGGCCCGCTGTCGGGTTCCGAGGGCCTTGCNGTCAAGGACTATGCCAAGACCAAGCCCAACGTCACGTTCATCAACGGCACGTCGGCGGCGCAGGATACGACGCTGCGCAAACCGGCGCCGAATTTCTTCCGCTTCTCGACGGAAGGCGCCCAGTGGATGGCCGGCCTCGGCGAATATGCCTACAAGGTCAAGAAGTACCGCAAGGTCGCCGTTCTGGCGGAAGACTANTCCTTCCCCTACACCCAGGTCTTCGGCTTCCTGGAGCCGTTCTGCCGCCTCGGCGGCAAGGCGNCGGTGAATGCGCGTTTCTGGGTGCCGATCGGCAACAAGGACTATTCNTCNGTCATCGCCGCGCTGCCTGACGATGTCGATGCGATCTACGTTGCGCTGGGCGGCGCCGACGCGATCAACTTCCTGAGCCAGTACCAGCAGGCGGGCGGCGAGCTGCCGCTGATCGGCGGATCGATCACCGTCGACCAGACCGTGCTGGGCTCGAAGGGCAAGATTCGCAAGACCGTGATCGGCACGCCGTCGGCCGGGCCGATTTCCGATACCTGGGACGACCCGCGCTGGAAAGCCTTCGTTGCGCAATACAAGAAGATGTTCGCAGGGAAGGGCGGGTTCCCGTCGCCGTCGCTGTTCGCCCATGGCTACTACATCAACACCAAGGCCGCGCTGCTGGCCCTGAACCAGGTGAAGGGCGATCTGTCCGACGGCGGCAAGAAGCTGCGCGCGGCGCTGTCGTCGCTCAAGTTCGAGTCGCCGACCGGCATGGTCTCGCTCGATCCGCGCCGGAACGCCATCGCCGACATGTTCCTCACGGAAGTCGTCGAGGGTCCGGACGGCAACCTGGTCAACAAGACGATCGGGGTTACCAAGCAGGTCTCCCAGACCTTCGGGGTCAAGTATGAGGAGTTCCTGAAATACGGCCCGGTCAGCCGCACCAACCCGCCCTGCAAGTAGGGCACGGCGAACTGCGCAACCGAGGACCCCGTTGAACGAACCCGGCACCGCCGTTCCGCGTTCCGCCCTGCCGCAGGCCGGGCAGTTCGCGCTGGAGCTGAATGCAGTCAGCCGCCATTTCGGTGCGCTGGTTGCGATGGCGGACATCGACATGACCGTCCACGCCGGCGAGCGGCGGGCGGTGCTGGGTTCGAACGGGGCCGGAAAGACCACCCTGTTCAATGCGATCACGGGTGACTATCCGCCGACCTCGGGGCGCGTGAGACTGTTCGGCGAGGACGTGACGTATCTGCCCGTTCACGAGCGGATCCGTCGCGGCCTCCGCCGGACCTATCAGATTTCACTGCTGTTCAGCGGCCTCACGGTCATCGAGAACATCTTTCTGGCCTGCCGGGGCGTCGGGCGCGGGCGGCACTCGCTGCTCCGGCCGCGCCGGGACGACGGCGCCATGGAAATGGCCGAGACGCTGCTCCATGCGGTTCATCTCGACGACCGGCGCGATACCCCGGTGGCCGAACTCAGCCACGGCCAGCAGCGCCAGCTCGAGGTGGCGCTGGCGCTTTCGGGCGCACCCCGCCTGATCCTGTTCGACGAGCCGGCGGCCGGCCTGTCGCCGAGCGAGCGCGCCGACCTGGTGGACATCCTGCAGTCCCTGCCGCCGCATGTCGGTTTCATCCTGATCGAGCACGATATGGATGTCGCGCTGCGCGTCGCCGAGCGGGTCACCATGATGCACAACGGGCGGATCTTCAAACAGGGGACGCCCGACGAGATCGAGAGCGATCCCGAGGTCCAGGAGTTGTATCTGGGCCACGGAGACAACGGAGGCGGCCGTGCGTGAACGCGCCCGCCGACGGCTGCCCGATCCCCATGCGCTGGAGATACGGGATCTGCACGTTTACTATGGGCCGTCCCACGCGCTGCAGGGCGTCAATCTCGAACTGATTTCCGGCGTGCACGCGGTCGTCGGCCGGAACGGCATGGGTAAGACGACCCTGTGCAACGCCGTCATGGGCCTTCTGCCGGTGCAGCGCGGATCGATCCGCATGGCCGGCGACGAACTGGTCGGGCTGGCGCCCTACAGGATCGCCAACCGCGGTGTGGGCTACACGCCCCAGGGCCGCCGGCTCTGGCCGTCGCTTACCGTCAACGAGCATTTGCGGCTGGCCTGGACCGGCAGCGCCGCCTGGACGGTCGACCGGATTTACGACACCTTTCCCCGGCTGGCCGAGCGCCGCAACAACGGCGGCGGACAGCTTTCCGGCGGCGAACAGCAGATGCTCGCGATCTCCCGCGCATTGCTCCGCGATCCCGAATTGCTGGTTCTCGACGAACCTACCGAAGGCCTCGCCCCGGTCATCGTCGATCAGGTCGAGAAGCTGCTGGCTACACTAGCGGCGGAAAACCAGGTCGCTGTCCTGCTGATCGAGCAGAATATTTCGGTCGCCACTGCGATTTCCGAACAGGTCTCGATCATGGTGAACGGCCGTATCCGGCGCACCATGCCCGCGCACGAATTGGCTGCTGACCGGCCGTTGCAGGAACGGCTGCTGGGCGTCGGCCGCCATTCCCATGAAGACGTCGAACTGGAACTCGACGAGCCGGTCGAAGAGGCAACGGTCGAGGCGTCACCGGAAGACAGCCGGACAGCGGAGGTCGAGGCGCCGGCCGAACCGGAGCCTCCGGCAGGAACAGACAGCGGCGGCCTGATTTATGTGCCGCCAACCCGATGGGCCGGCGCGACCTGGCGCCAGAATCCCGCGGCAGCCGGAGAAAGCCCCGAGCGGCCCTTCGATACCAAACCGGAGCCGCTGTTCCGCGAACCGGCAGCCGGTTTCGATGCGCAATCGGGCGGCAGCGTCTTTGTCGCCGGCACCTTCGATACCAAGGGCGCTGAGCTGGGTTTCATCCGCGACNGGCTGATTGCGCTCGGCGTGGCTGCAAAANCCGTCGATCTATCGACTTCGGGCAAGGCGTCATCGGCCGATGTGCCGCCCCATGTCGTGGCGGCGTCGCACCGCCATGGAGCGACCGGTGTCTTTACCGGCGACCGGGGTAAAGCGGTGGGTGCGATGGCCGAGGCTTTCGAGGCCTGGCTCGTCCGGCAGCCGGGCATTGCCGGGATCATCGCTGCCGGCGGATCGGGCGGGACGGCGCTCGCCACGCCGGCCATGCAAGCCCTGCCCGTCGGCATACCGAAGGTGATGATCTCCACGGTCGCCTCGGGCGAGGTCGGCCGGTATGTCGGCGCAGCCGATATCATGATGATGTATTCGGTCACCGATGTGCAGGGGTTGAACCCGATCAGCCGCACCGTGCTGGCGAACGGGGCGAGCGCACTCGCTGGCATGCTCGCCGAGCGCCGCAAGCCCGAACCGCAGCGGGAAGACAAGCCGTGCCTTGGGCTCACCATGTTCGGCGTGACGACGACGGCGGTGCAGCAGATTACCGGCCTGCTAGAGGGCCGCTACGACTGTCTCGTCTTCCACGCCACCGGGACCGGCGGACGATCCATGGAGAAACTGGCCGACAGCGGGATGCTGACCGCCGCCGTCGATCTCACCACGACGGAAGTCTGCGACCTGATGATGGGCGGCGTATTCCCGGCGACGGAAGACCGGTTCGGCGCGTTCATCCGCACGCGCCTGCCTTACGTCGGCTCGGTCGGCGCCCTGGACATGGTTAATTTCGGGCCGCGCAACACGGTGCCCGACCGCTACCGGGACCGCACATTCGTCGAACATAATCCGCAGGTGACGCTGATGCGCACGACGCCGGAAGAAAACGCGCGCATGGGTGCGTGGATTGCGGAACGGCTTAACCGGATGGCCGGACCGGTCCGGTTCCTGATCCCCGAAGGCGGCGTATCGGCGCTGGATGCGCCGGGTCAGCCGTTCCATGCGCCGGAGGCCGACACGGCCCTGTTCGACGCTATCGCCGGCACCCTGCGCGAATCAGGGAGCCGCCGCCTGATCCGCCTGCCGCACCATATCAACGACCCGGCCTTCGCCCGCGCCGCTGCCGCAGCCCTTGACGAAATCAGCCCGCTTCCGAGGACAGCCCGCCATGCCACGGTTTGACCGACAAGCCCTGGTCGAGAAATTTCGGACCATGAAGGCCNACCGTGTCCCGATTATCGGCGGTGGCGCGGGAACGGGTCTGTCAGCCAAATGCGAGGAGGCCGGCGGCATCGATCTGATCGTCATCTACAATTCCGGCCGTTATCGCATGGCGGGCCGGGGCTCCATGTCCGGCCTTCTGGCTTACGGCAACGCCAACGAGGTGGTGGTCGAGATGGCGCGCGAAGTGCTGCCGGTGGTCCGCAAGACGCCCGTCCTCGCCGGTGTCAACGGCACGGATCCGTTCTGCCTGTTCGATTCCTACCTCGACGGGCTGAGGGATATGGGGTTTTCCGGCGTCCAGAATTTCCCCACCGTCGGCCTGATGGACGGCGTGTTCCGGGCTAACCTGGAAGAGACCGGCATGTCCTACGGGCTCGAAGTCGATATGATCCGGATGGCGCACGAGAAGGACATGCTGACCACGCCCTACGTCTTCTGCGAAGAGGAAGCCGAGGCCATGGCCCGGGCCGGCGCCGATATCGTCGTCTGCCATCTCGGCCTGACCACGGGCGGGTCGATCGGCGCCGAAACCGCGCTGAAGCTCGAGGACTGCCCCGCCATGGTCGATGCCTGGGCGGCGGCCGCGATGCGCGTCGATCCGGAGATCGTCGTGCTGGTCCATGGCGGGCCGGTCTCGATGCCGGACGACGCGCAATATATTCTGAACGAAACAGAGAATTGCCACGGATTCTACGGCGCTTCATCCATGGAGCGCCTGCCGACGGAAGTGGCACTGACCGAACAGACCAAGGCCTTCAAGGCGGTCAGGATCGGACAATAGGGAGGGCGGGATCATGACGGGAAGCCTGATCGGGAGCATCATCCTGTGGCTCATCGTGGCCATCATCGTCATCGTGGTGGCCGTTTATCTGCTCAACTGGCTGTATCACCGCTCGACCAAGGAGGTCGCCTTCGTGCGCACCGGCTTCGGCGGCGAAAAGGTGGTCATCAACGGCGGCGCGCTGGTTTTGCCGATCGTTCACGAGGTCACGCCGGTCAACCTGAACGTCGTCCGCATTCCGATTTCGCGGACCCGGGAAGACGCCGTTATCACGGGCGACCGGGTGCGCGTCGATATCGAGGCCGAATTCTTCGTCCGGGTGCTTCAGGAGAAGAAGGCAGTCGGGGCCGCAGCGTCGACCCTCGGCCGGCGGACGCTGGAGGCGGACCGGCTGGCGGAACTCCTGTCGGGCAAATTCGTCGGCGCGCTGCGATCCGTTGCCGCCGAGCGCACACTCGACGAGATGCACGAACGGCGCGGGGATTTTGTCGCCGACGTCGCGGAGCGTGCGGCGCTCGCCCTTGCGCAGAACGGGCTTGAGCTCGAATCGGTTGCAATCACCGATCTGGATCAGACCAATCTCGAATTCTTCAACCCTTCGAACCGGTTTGACGCCGAGGGCCTGACCCAGCTCATCGAAACGATCGAGGCGCGCCGTAAGCTGCGCAACGATATCGAGCAGTCGTCGATGGTCGCGATCCGCAGCCAGAACCTCGAATCGGAAAAGCAGACCCTCATGCTGGAGCAGGAGAGCGAGGATGCACGCCTGAACCAACAGCGCGCCCTGGAGACCCTGCGCGCCGATCAGCGCGCCGAAGTTGCCCGGATTCAGGCGGTGAAGGAAAGCGAGGCGGAGCAGGCCCGGATCGCCGGTCAGCAGGAAACCCGCAGCTTTGAAATCGAACGCCGCCGAACCCTGGAAGAGGCCGAGATAAGGGCGCAGGAGGAAGTGGAACGCGCGCGCATCGCCCAGGAACAGGCGCTGGAAACCGCGCGCATTGAGCGTGAGCGCCTTGTCCGGCAGGAGCAGATCCGCCAGCGCCACGATCTGGAGAATGCCGAGATCGCGGCCAACGAGGATCTGGAACGGGCGCGGATCGCCTCCCAGCGCCAGTTGCGCGAGGCGCAGATTCTGGCGGATGCGGAAACGGAAGCCCGCGATATCTCGCGCGATCAGCAGACCGAGACCGCGAGGATCGAGGCCCAGAAGGCAGTGGAAACCGCGCGTATCGATCAGGACCAGACGCTGGACAAGGCGCGTATCGAGCGCGACCGGCAGCTCCAGGCGCACCAGATCGATCAGCGCCGGGCTGTCGAGGAAGCCGAGATCGCGGCCCGCGAGGAAGTCGAACGGTCGCGCATTATGTCCGACCGCGGTATCGAGGAAGCGCGTATCGCTCAGCAACGCGAGCTTCGGCGGCTCGAGGTCGAACGCGAGATGGCAGTGGAACTCGCGGAGATCGAACGGCAGATCGAGGTGCTGAACAAGTCTTCCGAAGAAGCGGAATCCCGCATCGCAAGCGAATCCGTACGCGCCAACGCTGTGCAGGCTGAGGAAAAGGTGGCGACCGTCCGCGAGACCGAGATCGCCGAACGCATCGCCGCCATCGACCGGATCGTCGCGGGCAAGGATGCCGATACGGCGAAGATCGCCGCGGAGGCCGACCGGGTGACCGCGGCCGTAGCCGCCGAGGCCGAGCGCCTGCGCAACGAAGCAGAGAACATGCTGACGGAAGATGCCCGCACCGGACGCTTGCGCGCCCGGATGCTGGACCGTCTGGAAGGGATCATCCGCGAAAGCGTGCGGCCGATGGAGAATATCGAGGGGATCAAGATCCTGCATGTCGACGGGCTCGCAGGCGGCGGGGGCGGCAGCGGGCGCAGCCCGACCGATGAGGTTATCGAGAGTGTGCTGCGCTATCGGGTGCAGAGTCCGCTGATCGACGAGATGATGAAGGAGATCGGCATCGAGGATTCCAACGTCGCGCGCCTCGGCGATGTCTTCCGCTCCGCCAAGGACGCCGCCAGCCTGGCGAGGGACGCCGAGCCGAAGAAGGANGGGGACGGCTAGGCCATGGCCAGGGTCTATATCTCTTCGGTGATCGGCGCCCCGGCCGACCGGATCTGGCAGACNNTCCGGGACTTCAATGCGCTGCCGGACTGGGTGCCGGCGGTCCGGGAGAGCCGGATCGAAGGCGGTCAACCCGCCGATCAAGTCGGCTGCGTCCGGGCCTTCCGGTTGCAGGACGGCGGTTTCCTGCGCGAGCGATTGCTGGCGCTGTCCGACTACGACTTCAGCGTCAGCTACGCAATTCTCGAAAGCCCGATGGGGGTTGAGAACTATATCGCGACGCTGAAACTCGCTCCGATAACGGACGGCAACCGGACCTTTGCCGAATGGACGGCCGAGTTCGATTGCGATCCCGCGAACGAGGCCGAGCTCATCGACAACATTGGCACCGACGTTTTCCAGGCCGCTTTCGACGCGCTCAAGGCCCGCTTCGGGGCCTGACGCCATGGTCCGGCCATGATTCGGGTGGTGCGCAGCACGGTGATCGACGCCCCCATCGCGGCGGTCTGGGAGATTCTGCGCGATTTCAACGGCCACGACCGCTGGCACCCGATCGTCCGTCGCAGCCGCCTGGAAGAGTCGAAGCGCACCGACCAGATCGGTTGCGTGCGGAATTTCGACCTTGAAGACGGGGCAAATGTGCGGGAACGGCTGCTGTCGCTCTCCGATAACGAGCGCCGCTTTCGCTACACCATCGTCGATGCCGATATCCCGCTTCACGACTATGTCGCCGATGTCGAACTGAAACCGGTGACCGACGGCGACCGGACTTTCTGGCGCTGGTCTTCGGCCTTCAACACTCCGCCCGGTCAGGAACAGGAGCTTGCGGCGCTGGTTGCGACGGAGGTCTACGAGGCCGGCTTCGCGGCGGTTCGTAGCCGGGTCGAACGGCCGTCCGCCGGCGAACGGCAAATGCGGGAGGCGGCTCAGGCTGCCCCGTCCGTCCGTCCGGCCGCGGGCGCCGCCATCGAAGGCGCCGCCATCGTGATCGAACGCCATGGCGGCGCGGAAGAGCTGCGACTTGCGCGAACCGAAGCCCCGCCGCCGGGGCCGGGTCAGGTCCGGCTGCGCCAGACGGCGGTCGGCGTGAATTATATCGATGTCTATTGCCGGACCGGCTATTTCGACCTGCTCAAACCGCCGGGCGTGCCCGGCCTCGAAGCGGCAGGCGTCGTGGTGGATACCGGCCCGGACGTCCGCCATCTCGCGCCCGGTCAGCGCGCGGCCTATGCCTGCCCGCCGCTGGGCGCCTATGCGAGCGTCCGGACCATGGACGCAAGCCTTGTGATGCCGCTGCCGGACCATATCGACGCGGAGACAGCCGCCGCCGCGCTGCTCAAAGGCGTGACGGCGGAATTCCTGCTGCATCGGGTCCATGCCGTCGCGCCGGGCGAAACCGTGCTGGTCTATGCGCCGGCCGGCGGCGTCGGGCGGATTCTGTGCCAGTGGGCGAACCGCCTCGGCGCCACGGTGATCGGCGCAACCTCGACAGAGGAAAAGGCACGGGCNNCGCGCGCTGCCGGCGCCCATCACGTCATCGTGCCCGGCGAAAAAAGCCTCGAAGAACAGGTTCGCGACCTGACGGACGGGCATGGCGCCGACGTCATCTACGACGCAGTCGGCCGGGACAGCTTCGCCCATTCCGTCGACGCGCTCGCCGTGCGGGGCCATCTGGTCAGTTTCGGCCAGGCCTCCGGCGACATCGGTTCGCAGGATATTTCTGTGCTCGCCGGCTGCTCGGCCACCCTGTCGCGCCCGAACTACGTNCATTACACGGATACGCCGGAGAAATTCGGGGCCAGTGCGGAACGGCTGTTCGACGCCATCGAACGGCGCATCGTCACAATCGAGATCGGCCAGCGCTTCGACCTGAAAAATGCGGCCGACGCGCACCGCGCCCTGGAGAGCCGGGAGACCACCGGTTCGACAGTCTTGATCCCACCGCACGACGGGGAGGCGGCATCCTGAAGCTCATTGTNTTCGATTGGCAGGGCGGGCGGCATGTCGGCCGGGTTGCGGACTACGGGGAAGCGGTCCAGCGCTTCGCCCTGCCTCCCGGTGCCGCCGNCGTGGACGGCGTAGCGGCGTTGATCGGCCGGGATCTGCCGTTAGTCGAAGACGTCGTGCCGATTGTCGATGTCGCGATCCAGGCGCCGATTCCCCGGCCGCGCCGCAACATCTTCTGCGTCGGCAAGAACTACCGCGAACATGCGAAGGAATTCGCCCATTCGGGTTTCGACAGTTCCGCCGTCCAGGGCGTCGTCCCCGGGGCGCCGATCGTTTTTTCCAAGCTGCCGGAATCCGTCATTCCGCACGGCGCGGAGATACTGCTCGATCCGGGTGTGACCGAGGCGGTGGATTACGAAGCCGAGCTAGCGGTCATCGTCGGAGCCGGCGGACGGAACATCCCGCAATCCGAGGCCATGAAGCATGTCTGGGGCTACACCATCGCCAACGACGTAACGGCGCGCGATCTGCAGAGCCTGCACAGCCAGTGGCTGATCGGCAAATCGCAGGACACCTTCTGTCCGATGGGGCCGGCAGCCGTGANGGCAGACGAGATCGACCTGGCCGACACGCCGGTCCGCTGCCGGGTCAACGGCGAGTTACGCCAGGCCTCGAACACCGCACTGATGATCTTCGATGTGCCGGCGATAATCGCCGCCATCTCCAACGGGATCACCCTGATGCCCGGCGATGTCATCGCGACAGGTACGCCGGCCGGGGTCGGGATCGGCTTCACGCCGCCGAAATATCTCAGGGCCGGCGACCGGGTGGCCGTCGAGATCGGTGGCATCGGAGTCCTCGAAAACCCGGTCGCGGAGATCTGAGCCATGGCCGATCTGCGGCTCGGCGGCATGGTGACGGAGGACAGCGGCGGGTCCGGGCCGGCCGTCGTCCTGATCCACGGCCTCGGCGGCGATTCGAACAGCTTCGCGCCGCTGATGGAAGCCCTCGACGGCTACCGCGTGTTGCGCCCCGATCTGCCCGGCGCCGGTCGCTCGGCGCTGCGTCCCGGCCGGCCCGGGCTAAATGGCCTTGCGGCCGCGATCCGCGATACGCTCCGGTTGGCGGGTATTGAGCGAGCCCATTTCGCCGGCCATTCGATGGGTACCCTGATCTGCCAGTATCTGGCGGCGGAATCGCCCGGAATTGTCTTGAGCCTGGCGCTGTTCGGGCCCATTCTGGAACCGCTGCCGGCTGCGCGTCAGGCGCTTCGGGANCGCGCCGAANCCGCCCGCCGCACCGGCATGGCCGGGATNGCCGACGCGGTATCTCAGGCGAGCCTGGCAGCGGCATCGCGGGAGACCAATCCGGTGACCGAAGCCTTCGTACGGGAAAGCCTGATGCGCCAGAGCCCGGCCGGCTATGCCGCGCATTGCCTCGCGCTGGCTACGGCGCCGGCGGCCGACCATGGCGCGATCGGCTGTCCCACCCTGTTGATTGCCGGAGAGAAGGATCCTGTAGCCCCGGTTGCGATGGCCGAGGCACTCAGAGGCCGGATAAGCGGCGCGGGTCTCGAGGTGCTGCCCGGCGTCGGCCACTGGATACCGATCGAGATGCCCCGGCGCTCGGCGGAATTGCTTCGAGCGCACCTGGACAAGTCTGCGCTGTAGCGCGGCACGAGAGGGAGAAAGACGATGGCGGAAGTCACTTTCGGCGGATGGGCCGGTTCCAACGGCAACGGGCGCACGAGTCCGGAGACCGTTTTCTCCAATGTCCGCGTCCTGGATGGGACGGGCGAAGCGCCCTATTCCGGCGACGTGACAGTCGCCGGCAACAGGATCAAGACGATTCACCGGGCCGGCAGCGGCGGCTTCGGCGCGGGATATGGCGGCGGTCACGGCAACGGCGGCTGGGGCGCCCCGAACGGCGCCCAGCGGATCGACGGGCGGGGCATGACGCTGATGCCCGGCATGGTCGATGCCCATCTGCACTTGAGCTGGAACAACGCGCCGGGCATCGACCCGATCCAGCTCATGCCGCTCGAAGAGCACACGCTCAACTGCGCCTACATGGCGAAGCTGCTGATCGACGCCGGCTTCACGGCGGGCTACGGCGCGGCGGCGGCCAAGCCCAGGCTGGACGTGGTGATCCGCGACGCGATCAAGGAGGGCAAGGTGCCCGGCCCGCGCTATACCGCGGCCGGGCCGGAGCTGACGGCGGTCGGCGGCCTCGGCGACGCCACGCTGCCGCATATCGACCACAAGGCGCTCAATCTCGGCATCGTCGTCTCCGGCGTGGAGGAGATGCGCCGAGAGGTCCGCACGCTCATGAAGTGGGGCGTCGATACGATCAAGATCAACCTGTCGGGCGAAGAGATCACCCAATTCGCCGCGGAGGAGAACCAGTTCACCGACGAGGAGGTCGCCGTCGCCGTCGCCGAGGCCAAGGGGCGCGGCCGCCGCCTTGCCGCCCATGCGCGCTCGAAGGAATCGATCCAGCGCTGCGTGAAGCACGGCATCGAGATCATCTACCACGCCTCCTTCTCCGACGAGGAGACGCTCGACCTGCTCGAGGCCAACAAGGACAAGCATTTCGTGGCGCCCGGCCTGGCCTGGCTGATCAACGTGGCCCGAAACGCCGCCGAATGGGGCATCAAGCCCGGCACGCCGATCACGGACCGTTACGAGCGCGAACTGGAGAATGCCTGCGCGACCATGCTGGCGATGCACAAGCGTGGCATCCGCGTGCTGGTCGGCGGCGATTACGGCTTCGCCTGGACGCCCCACGGCACCAACGCCAAGGATTTCGAATATTTCGTCGACATGGTCGGCTTCTCGCCGATGGAGGCGATCAAGGCCGGCACCATGTATGGCGGCCAGATCATGGGCATGGGCGACGAGCTGGGCATGATCCGGGAGGGTTGCCTGGCCGATCTCCTGCTGGTCGANGGCGATCCGCTGACGGACATCAAGGTGCTGCAGGACCAATCGCGACTGATCGCGATCATGCAGGACGGCAAGTTCCACAAAGAGCCGGACCTCAACCGCGTCGGTATGCGGCTGAGCGCCTGATCCGGGTCGCGGCCGGCGGCCGCTGCGCTGCAGTCGGCGGACGGAGCGGCCATGCCCTGGATGTTCATGTTCCTGCTGTTCTGCGCGCTGGGAATTATGGCGACCTGCGTGTTGATCTGAGCACTGCGTCCTTCCCCGCACGCAGCGAAAACGGTACCACGCAATCGCGGCCGCGGGAGTGAAGCCCGGACCGGCCGGGGAAGCAGCGTGGCACCGACATGAACGATTTCGATTTCCGCCACTGGTCGCACCGGGCGGCCGAGTGGAGCGCCGACTATCGCGAGACGCTGCGCGAGCGCCCGGTGCGGGCNCAGACGGCGCCCGGCGANATCGGCGCCCGGATCGCGGATGAGCCGCCGGAAGCCGCCCAGGACATGGCGGACATCTTCGCCGATTTCGAGCGGCTGATCCCCGGCGGCATGACCCATTGGCAGCACCCGCGATTCTTCGCCTATTTCCCGTCNAACGCCGCGCCGGCCGCAGTGGTCGCCGAACAGCTTGCAGGGGCGATGGCGGCGCAATGCATGCTTTGGCAGACCTCGCCGGCGGCCACTGAGCTTGAAGTCAGGATGGTCGACTGGCTGCGCCAGGCGGTCGGCCTGCCGGACGAATTCAAAGGCGTATTNCAGGATACGGCTTCGACCGCCACCCTGTGCGCCATCCTGACCATGCGCGAAAGGGCGCTCGACTGGCAGGGCAACCGGGAAGGCCTGTTCGGCCGGGCGCCGCTGCGGATCTACGCTTCGGACCACACCCACAGCTCGATCGACAAGGCCCTGTGGATTGCCGGCCTCGGGCAGGACAATCTGGTCAAGCTGCCGACCGATGCAGCGCTCGCCATGGATGTCGGCGCGCTGAAAAAGGCGATCCGCGACGACCGGGCTGCGGGCATGACCCCGGCCGGGGTCGTCGTCTGCGTCGGCGGAACCTCGGTCGGCGCCATGGACGACGTGCGCGCGGTCTGCAGGGTCGCGGCCGAAGAGGGNCTCTACAGCCATGTTGATGCCGCCTGGGCCGGCTCCGCCATGATCTGTCCGGAATTCCGGCATTTCTGGGAGGGTGTGGAACTGGCCGACAGTATCGTCCTCAACCCGCACAAATGGCTGGGCGCGCCGCTCGAATGTTCCGCCCATTTCGTCCGCTCGCCGGAAACGCTGGTGCGCACGCTGGCGATCCAGCCCGAATATCTCAAGACCTACGGGGCGGACGGCATCGTCAATTTCAGCGAATGGTCGGTCACGCTCGGCCGCCGGTTCCGGGCGCTCAAGGTCTGGTTCCTNCTGCGCGCCTACGGTCTGGAGGGATTGCGGCGGCGGATCCGCAACCATNTTCGCTGGACCGAGGACCTGGCTACGCGGCTTGCCNCCGAACCGGGCTTCGAGATCGTCACCGCGCCGGTGCTGTCGCTGTTTTCCTTCCGTTTTGCGCCGGAAGGTGTGCCCGAAGANGCGCTGGACGACCTCAACCTGCGGCTGGTCAACGCCATCAACGATGCCGGGACGATCTACCTGACCCAGACGGTCCATAACGGCCGGGTGGCGATCCGCTTCGTTGCCGGGCAGTTCGATACCGCGGAAGAGGATGTCGCGGGCGCGTTTGAGGCAATCAGGGGGGTTGCGGAAATGCTGTCGACCTGATTGCTTGGCGCCGCAATCGCAAACCAGACGAGACCGCGCCATGGCCGACCCTATTACCCTNTATTTCGATCTTCCCTCCGCCCACACCTACCTGGGCGTCGCAGAATTGCAGAAGGTAGCGGCCAGGCACGGCCGGGACATCGATTGGGTGCCGATTTCCCTGATGACGGTCTGGAAGATCCACGACTACATGCCGATCGGCAATCCGATCGCCAAGGGGCGCTACATCAAGAAGGATTTCACCCGCACTGCCGGCCTGCTCGGCCTGCCGCTCAATATTCCCAAATCCTTTCCCAGGGGCGATCTCAGCCACGCCCGCCACCTGATCTGGCGCGTCCGCGCGCAGGATCCGGCCAAGGCTAACGCCCTGGCAGCAGCGCTGATGCTCGGATACTGGGCCGATGGGCAGGATCTGGTTGAGCGGGATGTTCTGGCCGCCGTTGCTGCGAAGGCCGGGGTCGCCGCTCCCGATGTCGATGCGGCGGCCGACGACGCCGTGGCGGCCGAAGCCTGCGCCGCGGCAAGCCGGGAGGCTGCAGAAGCCGGCATTTTCGGCACGCCGCATATGGTGGCCGACGGCGAGCCCTTCTGGGGTCATGACCGCATCCGCTACCTGGACATGTGGCTCGAAGCCAAGGCCTAGAGCGGCGAGATGACAGAGCGGAAACCGGCCTGCATCGTCATCGGCGTCGGCCCCGGCACGGGCGAGGCGCTGGTCCGGCGGTTCGCGGAAGGCGGCTACGCCGTCGCCATGATCGCGCGCAANGCCGAACGGCTGGAGCGGATCGCCGGCGACGTCGCCGACAGCCGCGCCTANCCNTGCGACGTGACCGATCACGACGCGCTGCGGNCGACGCTCGCGCGGATCGTCGCCGATCTCGGCGTGCCGAAAGTGGCGATCTACAACGGCGCCTATGCGGTCTTTGCGCCCTATCGGGACATCGACATCGGAGANTTCGAGCGCACCTTCCGGGTGAACGTTTCGTCCTTGCTGGTGGCGGCGCAGGANCTGGCGCCGGCGATGGTGGAGCGCGGCGACGCCGCGCTGCTGGTGACCGGCAACACCGGCGCCTGGCGCGGCAAGCCGCATTTCACCGGCTTTGCACCGTCCAAGGCNGGGCAGCGTATTCTCGCCGAGGCGCTGGCACGGGACCTGGGGCCCGAGGGGCTCCANGTCGCGCACATCACCGTCGACGCGATGATCGATATCCCCTGGGTGCGCGAGCGGATGGGCGGGGACCGGCCGGACGACGCCTATGCCAAGCCGGCCGACATTGCCGGCGAGTTCTTCCGCATCGCCCACCAGCCGCGCAGCACCTGGAGTTTCAACGTCGAACTCCGCCCACACCGGGAAACGTGGTAAACGCGTAAAGACCTTACTCGTTCGGGCGCGCCTGAAGCTCTCGCCTTACTCTCGCCATCCGTTTGTCGCGAATGACGTCATGCGATGGATCGTTGCAATTCTGGCAGCTCACGTCTCGCTTGTCGCCGTGTCGGCGCCGGGCGCCGCCGACGAAGCCGCGCGTGCGTCCGATATCGTCGCCGGTCACGCGATCGCCATGCACGGCACGCCGAAATACAAGGCCGGGTTCCCGCATTTCGACTATGTCAACCCGAAGGCGCCGAAGGGAGGCAGCCTGTGGCTGGCGAGCCAGGGCACGTTCGACAGCCTTAACCCCTACATCGTCAAGGGCACGGCGGCCGCCGGGGCCGGGCTGATTTACGATACGCTCATGAAACGGGCGGACGACGAAGCGTTTACGCTGTATCCGCTGCTTGCGGAGAAAATCCGCTACCCGAAAGACCGGTCCTGGGTTGAGTTCACGCTCAACGCCAAAGCGCGCTGGCACGACGGCAAGCCGGTAACCGTGGAGGACGTGATCTTCTCCATAGACATCCTGCGCAAGCAGGGTCGGCCTTTCTACAGCTACTATTTTCGCGACATCGTCCGGGCAGAGAAGACCGGGCTGCGTTCGGTGAAATTTACCTTCCGCAGCGGGACGAACCGGGAGTTGCCGCTGATCGTCGCCGGCGACCTCAGCATCCTGCCGAAACACTATTGGGCGAAGCGGGATTTTACGAAATTCTCCCTCGATCCTCCCCTGGGCAGCGGCCCCTACCGGATCGGCAAGATGTCTCCGGGCCGCCGCATCGAATATGTCCGGGTCGAGAACTACTGGGGGAAATCCATACCGGCCAACGTCGGCCACCATAATTTCGACCTGATCCGTTACGAATATTTCTTCGACACGTCGGTCATGCGCGAGGCTCTGAAAGCCGGGCAGTTCGATTACCGGGCGGAAAACACGGCCTCGGCCTGGGCGCGGGCCTACGACATTGCCGCCAGGCGCGAAGGGCTGCTGATCCAGAAGAAATTCCCGACCGGCCAGCCGAGCGGCATGCAGGCCTTCATCTACAACATGCGCAATCCGCTGTTCCAGGACTGGCGCGTGCGCCGGGCGCTGGTCTATGCCTTCGATTTCGAATGGACCAATCGCAACCTGTTTTTCAGGCAATACAAGCGCACCCGCAGCTTCTTCGACAATTCGGAACTCGCCTCCCGCCCCGGAAAGCCTCGGGGCGCGGTGCTCGCACTTTTGCAGGGTTTGAAGCGGCGCTATCCCGGCGCGGTGCCGGATCGGGTGTTCACCGCGCCCTATACGCTGCCCGTCTACAAGGACAGCAACATCCGCCCCGGCCTGCGCGAGGCGTTCAGGCTGCTGAAGGAGGCCGGCTGGGTCGTGCGCGACTTCCGCCTGGTCAACGCAAAGACCGGCCGGCCCTTCCGGTTCACCATCCTGTTGCGCTCGCCGGCGTTCGAACGCATCGTCCTGCCGGTGCGGCGCAACCTGAAGCGGCTTGGCATCGACATGCGCATCCGGCTGGTCGATTTCTCCCAGTATGTGAACCGGGTGCGCAAATTCGATTTCGACGTCGTCGTCCTCGGCTGGGGCCAGTCGCT